>Ga0265339_10000879_pt1 | contig 23102 bp, 25 predicted proteins | sample 4CB219metaG_FD_202085 | JGI IMG/M metagenome (GOLD analysis project Ga0265339, IMG submission 202085) | Rhizosphere microbial communities from Carex aquatilis grown in University of Washington, Seatle, WA, United States - 4-CB2-19 metaG | ecosystem: Host-associated > Plants > Roots >... | reverse complement strand
GGTGTGAATTGCGCCTGGGCTTCCAGCGTCGAAGGCACGGCGGACAATGCCGGTCTACGCGTACAAAGGACTGAACGATAAAGGGCGCAACGTCGGCGGAATCGTCGACGCCGACAGCCCGAAAACGGCGCGTCAGAAGCTCCGCAGGTCGGGAATCTTTCCGACTGAGCTGAATGAAACGCGCGATGCGGCGGCGGCGAGCGCCGCTGCAGGCGGTCGTCTCGGGAGCCTCAACTTCGATGTCTCCGGGATGTTCGAACGCATCACGCCGCAGGACCTGGCGTTGATCACGCGCCAGCTCTCCACCCTGGTTGGCGCCGGACTGCCGCTCGTCGAGTGCCTCGGCGCATTGGTCGAACAGGTCGACGGGGCGCGCTTCAAAAAGATTCTTTCACAAGTCCGCGAGCTGGTCGTCGAAGGCGGCACGCTGGCCGATGCGATGAAGCAGCATCCCGCCGTGTTCAACGATCTGTACGTAAACATGGTGCGCGCCGGCGAGGCCAGCGGTGCGCTCGACATCGTCTTGATCCGCTTGGCGGAGTACACCGAGCGCTCGGCGGCGTTGCGCGCCAAGGTTCGTTCGGCGCTGACCTACCCGGTGTTGATGGGCATCACCAGCATGGGCATCCTGTTCTTCCTGCTGTCCTATGTGGTGCCGAAGATCACGCGCATCTTCGCCGAGACCCACGCGCAGTTGCCGTTCATGACGGTCATCCTGCTGGCGATCAGTGGCTTCCTCTCCAACTACTGGTGGCTCATCCTCGGCGTGATCGCGATCGCGGTGATCGCCGTTCGGGTCTCGATCCGCACGCCTGCTGGCCGGTTGCGGTTCGACCGCATCACGTTGCGCGTCCCGTACTTCGGCAAGGTGTTGAAAAAAGTCGCGCTGGCGCGCTTCGCACGGACCTTGTCGACACTATTGCTCGGCGGCATTCCGCTGTTGCAGGCACTCGACATCGTCAAGCACGTCGTCCAGAACCTCGTCCTGGCCAACGCCATCGAGGACGGTCGCAACAGCATCCGTGAGGGCCACAGCGTCGCCGACCCGCTGAAGAAGAGCGGCCTCTTCCCACCGTTGCTGGTCCATATGATCGCGGTGGGCGAAAAGAGCGGCGAGCTGGAGCAGATGCTGTCGCGCGCCGCCGATGCGTACGACGGCGAAGTCGAGGCCTCGGTGTCGGCGCTGAGCAGTATCATGGAACCGGTGCTGACCATTTTCATGGGCGGTGTGGTGCTGTTCATCGTCATGGCGATTCTGTTGCCGATCTTCCAGCTGAACGAGTTGGTGAAATAGCCGCCGGCATCGCGCCCGCGGATCGTGGAGGTTTACATGCGTCGTCTCACATCCCAAGCCGCATTCACGTTGATTGAAATCATGGTCGTGGTCTTCATTCTCGGCCTGTTGGTCACGCTGGTGGCCCCCAAGATCATCGGTCAGACCGACAAGGCGCGCGTCGTCAAAGCCACGGCCGACGTGAAGGCGATCGAGCAAGCGCTCAACATGTTCAAGCTCGACAACGGCTTCTACCCGAACACGGCTGAAGGGCTGAACGCGCTGGTGCAGGCGCCGCCGCGCGCCAAGAAGTTCAACCCCGACGGCTATCTCGACAAGCTTCCGATCGACCCGTGGGGCAACGAGTACGTGTATATGAGCGACGGACGCCAGATCGTCATCGCGAGCCTCGGTGCCGATGGTGTGGAGGGCGGCGAAGGCTACAATGCCGACATCGACAGCCGCAACATCCAGTGAGCGGCGGCTGCGTGGCAACGCCGGCTTCACGCTCATCGAGCTGGGACTGGTGCTGCTCATCATGGCGGTGTTCCTCGTCCTGGTGGTGCCGCGCTTCCAAGACCAATCCCGCGCCCAGCTGATCTCGCAAACCCGCAAGCTCGCCGCGATCTTCCACTACCTGCAGCAGGAGGCGATCCTCAACGGACGCGTCTACCGCCTGAACTTCGATCTCGACCAACAGCGCTACTTCATTACGTCGGCCGACGCGTCCGATCCGCAGGGCGGGTTCGCGGAGGAGAAAGGCCTCTTCACCCACGACGTCGCGCTGCCTTCGAACGTACAAATCTCGGACGTCAACGTCCCGCTGACCGGCGGCAAAGTCTATGAAGGCATCGGGTGGGTTCAGTTCTATCCGGATGGCTACGTCGATCCGTCGGTGGTGCACATCGATAACGGGCAAGAAGTCTACACACTGTATGTCGATCAGCCGCTCACCGGCCGCGCCAATGTGCAATCGGGCTATCTGGATCTTGGCGCGCGCGGCTAACCGGTCGCGGCGCGCGCCCAGCGGCTTCACCTTGATCGAGGTGATGGTCGCCATGACGATCGTCGCAGTGGCGTTCGTCGGACTGCTTGGCCTGCACAATCGCAACATTGCCATGATCGCGCGCGATCAGGACTTCACCCATGCCACGTTGTTGGCGCGCCAGTTCATCACGGAAATGGAAGTCATCGAACAGTGGCCGGATACCGGTACGTCGCGCGGCGAGTTCCCGAACGCGCCGGGGTTCATTTGGGAACGCGACGTGCAGGACACGGATTTGCCGACCGTGCGGCGAGTCGTCCTGCGGGTGATCTGGGACGAGCGCTCTCCCGATGCCTGCGAGCTCATTTACTTCATTCGCGATCGGCGTGAGCTGGATGCGACGACCTAGTCTGCGCAGCGCTGGCTTCACGCTGATCGAGCTGCTGCTCGCCGTCGTCATCGCGGGGCTCGTCCTGGTCACGGTGTACGGCGCATTGTCGCGCACCGAGACCAGCGCACGACATGCCGAAGAGCGCTCCGAGCTCTACTCGAGCGGCCGCCAGGCCGTGCTGCGCATCGCCAGCGACATCGAAGGCTCGCTGCCGCCTCCGGCCGGCGATCGCATCTACTTCCGCGGCACGCACGGCAGCGGATCGTCGCCGGAAGTGCATTTCGTCACGATGAACCGCGGCGGATACGGCATGCAGCGCGTGCGGCCGGGGCGCGTGCTCGTCGTGTACAGCCTCGACCCCCTGCAGAATCGCCGCGGGCAATTCGCCCTGCGACGCGAGGAGTACCTGTATTCCGCCATGCTCGCCGAGGCGGACGGCAAGGAGCAGTCGACGCCGGCGTCGGACCAAGAGGAGTCGCCGCCCACCGCGCAGGCGACCTATCTGCTGGACTGCCCGGATGTGCCCAACGAGCTCAATTTGCCCGGCGCGTGCACGCCGGTCACCGCGTTGACGTTCCGCTACTACGACGAGACGGTCGGCGACTGGCGCGACGAATGGGACAGCACGGATGACGCGATGCTCGGTCGCCTGCCCGCCGCGGTCGAGATCGGCTTGGTGTTGGCCGATGAGAACGGCGGCGAGCACGATTTTTCGACCATCGTCGATCTCCCGCTGTCACGCGGCCAGCCGACTCCGCAACCGGGCCAAGCGCAGACGGCTGGCGGAGCCCCTCAGCCGACGCCTTAGCAGCATGGCAAACAACCGACAGGCTCACTGCGACCGATCTGGTGCCCGGGCACGCTTGGCGGACGAGCGCGGCGTGGTGCTGATCATCGTCTTGATCGTCGTAGCGTTGCTGACGATCACCGTCCTCGAGTTCGCCTTCACGACGCAGATCGACCAGCACCGCACGCGCAACGCGCTGCACGCCATGCAGGCGCAGCTGCTGGCGCGCTCCGGTATCAATCTGGCCGAGGGATTCCTCATGCTCGACGACGAGCCGCAATACGACTCGTACGCCGAGGACTGGTGGCTGCAGCTGCACCAGTTCTGCCAGGGGCTGCAACTCGACCCGACCATGCGCATCCGCTGCACCGTGCGGGACGAGAGCGGCAAGCTCAATTTGAACAACACGCGCGAGCCGCGCCGCCGGGTGGAGTCGCAGCAGGTCACCGCCAGCGCCGTGCTGCGCGATGCGATGCGCTGTATGTTCACCAAGCGCGGCGTCGACGTCGAAGTCGTCGACAAGCTGGCCGACTACTGGCAGCAGGAAGTGCCGCCGAACCCGGATGGCACGCCGGGGCAGGTGCCGGATTTCGGCTCGCTGGAGGACTTCGGCGCTGCGTTCGGCGTCCCGACCGAGGCGCTGCAGCAGTTGCGCAGTGTGGTGACGGCGCAGCCGCGCGCGCTCCTGCCGCATATCAATGCCAACACGGCACCCGCCGAGGTGCTGGCAGCCGTGGTCAACGCCGAGAAGGTGCCTGACTGTCCGGCCGACGACGTGGTGCAGAAAATCGTGGAGCGCCAGCAGGATATCGACAACCCGATGAAGTCGACGGGCGACGTCACGGCGCTGATGCAGGGCGTCGAGAACGCCAGCATCAAAGGTACGCTGTTCGATGTGCGCAGCCGTCTCTATCGGCTCGAGGCCAGCGCGCTGACGAATATCGACCCCGACAATCCGAACAGCGGCGGCATCGGGCAGACGGTCAGCGCGTTGGTGGCGCGGCAAACCGGCCCCGCGACCGGCGTTGCCGGTCAAAAGACCACCGGCGCGGCCGGGACCGTGGCGACGGGCGGAACGGCGCAGCAAGGCGTCGGCGCGAACGGAAAGCCGCTGCCCAACTGGACTTTGCGTCCGCTCGACTGGCAAAAGGAAGGAGGCGCTCGGCTTTTCCGCGCCGCGCCAACTGAAGAGGAGACCCCGGGGGCCACGGACGATATGACCGCCCCGGGTGCCGGCGGCGGATTCCCCGGCTGAACGACACGGCATGCCACAGCGGATAGTTTCCCTCGAGATCGGCGACGCAGAGATCAAAGCTGCAGTCGTGCAGACTAGTTTCCGCGACTACAAAGTCGCCGGATTCTACCGTGAAGCGCTCAACGGCGACGCCGACGCGCAGATCAAGCGCTTCCTCGAGCAGCACACCGAGCCAGGCAGCATCATCCTGACCGCCCTGCCTGGTGACCGCGTCACCTGGCGGACGTTTTTTCTGCCGTTCAGGGACGTAAAGCGGCTGGCGCAGACGGTGCCGTTCGAGCTGGAGAGCAGCGTCCCATTCGGCCTCGACGAAGTGGTCGTCGACTATCAGGTTCTGCAGCGCGATCGCGCCGGGACCACCGTCCTCGCGGCGTTGGTGCCGCGCGAGGTGCTCGAAGAGCACCTCGCGCGCATGCAGCGCCTCGGCGCCGATCCGAAAGTGGTCGACGTCGGACCGCTCGCAACACTGAACATTCTCAGTTTGGTCCCAGATCTTGCGCCGACCTTCGCGTTTCTCGACTTCGGCGCGCGCAGCGTCACCGTGGCGCTCTATCGCGACCGCGTGCTGTTCGGCTTGCGGATGATCGATCGCCCGGCGCCGCCCGATCCCGAAACGACTAACGGCGCCAGTCCGTCGCCGACGCCGCTCAGCGGACTGCTCGGCGATCTGCGTTGGTCGCTGTTGGCGATGAATGGCGCGCCGCTCGACGACGATTTGATCTGCTACATCGCCGGCGACCCGACGTTCCTCCCGGAGATCGAGCCGCTGCTCGCCGACTTGCCGGCAGAGGTGCGGCGCTTGGACCGGGTGACGCTGCGCAATTTGACGCCGGATGTCGGCGCGGCGGCGCCGGCCTTCAGCCCGAGCCTCGGCTTGGCGCTACATGAGATCGCGCCCACGGCGTCTCTCGGGGTCAACTTTCGCCGTGGCGAATTCACCTTCCACCGCGGCCAGGAGGAGATGCGCAAGGCGCTGCGCACCGCGGCGATCCTCGGCATCGTCGTGCTGGTGCTGACGGTGCTCGACATGTTCGTCAAGCACCAGCAGCTGCAAAGTCAGGTGTCGACAATCGAGTCGCAGATCACGAAGGTGTTTGCGGCGACGTTGCCGAACGCCGGGCGCGTCGCGAATCCGAAGGGTTCGCTGCAAGAGGAAACCGACGCGCTGCGCCAGCGGGTCAACGTCCTCACCGACGTCGTGCCCGTCAGCACGTCGACCAGCATCGACGTGCTGCGCGCCGCCGCCAGTGCGGTGCCGCCCAAAATCCGCATCGATTGCGAAGAGTATTCGATGGATCCGAACGAGGTGCGCGTGCGCTGCAACACCGACACCTACGAATCGGTCGATACGATCAAAGACGGCTTGCAGAAGACCGGCTTTTTCAGCGAGGTCGAGGTCAAGGACGCGAAGAACAGTCCCAAAAGCGGCATCGATTTTCGCATGGTGTTGAAGTTGAACAAAGACGTGCGCCCCCCTGGTGGAGGACACCCGTGAGGCTCGATTTCAGCGCTGTTACCGCGTACTACCAGCGGCTTTCTGCGCGTGAGCGCAGCTTGGTCGGCGTCGGCGGCGGCGTGCTGCTGATCATGGCCCTGTATTCTTTTATCTGGGAGCCGCTGGAGACTGGACGCGTCGAGCTCACCAAGCGCATCCAGACGCGGCAACATGACCTCGTCGAGATGCAGCACATGCGCGACACCTATCTCGACCTGCTCAATCAATACGATCTGCGCGAGAAGATCATCGAGAAGGCCGATCCAAAGTTCTCGCTCTTCCCGCATATCGAGGCGACGGTGGGCCAAGTGGTCGGGCGCGACAAAATCGCCTCGATGAATCCGCAAAACAAAGAAATCGGCGGCGCGTATCGCGAGGAGTCCGTCGAGATCAAGCTCAACGGCATCACGCTCGATCAGTTGACCGACCTCATGTACCGCATCGAGAAAGGCGCCCAGCCCTTGCGATTGACGCGGCTGCAATTGAAGAAACGGGTTCGCGAGCCGCAGAACTTCGACGTCGTCGCCACGGTCGCGATGTTGAAAGCGCTGGAACCGAAGGCGGCGGAGAGCGCGCCGAGCGACACGGCGCCGGTTCCGGCGCCGAAGGGCGGCGCCTCGTGAAGATGCCCGCGTTGCGCATGCCGACGTGGCGTCCGTCATTCGACTGGGTCGACGGTCTGGGCGGCCGCAGCCTGCTGCTCTACTCGCTGTATACGCTGGTCCTATTCATCGTATTCCTGTTCGCGAATTTCCCGCACGGCGCAATCTTGCAGCGCTTGCTGCGTTCGATCGACCTTCCCGGCATGCGGCTCGACGTCGGCGACGCCCGGTTTGCCTGGTGGCATGGGTTCGAGCTGCAGCGCGTGCTGTGGGGACCGGCCGATCCCACCGCACCGGCGTACCTCGAAGCCAACAGCATCTTCGTTCGGCCGGGGTTGGAAGGCTTGTTTAGCGGCCATCCCCGCTCGGTGACCGTCAGCGGCCCACTCTACGGCGGCAACGTCGATTTGCAGATCTCCACTGGCGACACGAACCGCGCCACGCTGACCGTCGACGCCTTGCAACTGCAGCGCTATGCGCTGCTGACTTCGCTGCTCGACGGCGGCCAGTTGGTAGGCGCTCTGTCCGGCGCAGCCACGGTCGAGGCCCACGGATCGAATACGGATGAGATGCGGGCGGCTGGCGAGCTGGAGCTCGATCGCGCCAGCCTGACCGATGCGAAGACCGCCGGATTCCCGATTCCGCCGCTGCACTTCGACGCCATTTCTCTGAAGTTCAGTCTGCAAGGGACGCGTCTGGAGATCCAGGAGCTCGAGGGCGACGGACCGGATCTGAAGTTCTCGATCAACGGCCAGATTGCGTTGCGCCAACCGGTCGGGGACAGCGTGCTCAATCTCAAGCTGACGGCCGTGCCCGGCGCGGAGGCGACCGATCAGATCAAGACGATCCTCTCGTTCCTGCCGCCACCGGCGAAAGGCGCCAAGCCCGACGCACCACACACCATCAGTGGGACGCTGTCGAAGCCGCGTGCCCGCTGATGCGGCGATGGTCCCGTTCGCAGTGGTAGCGGCCGTCGTCGGAACCGGAGCGCACGCGCTACGCTTCGACTCCCGCATCATCTGGTCCGTCTCGGCATCTTGTGGCCGCGCGCCGACCAGCGTGACCGGTGAGCGTGGCGCGCTCTCGCAACGCGCGTGAGCCCGCCGGCGACTCTCGGCGCCGCCCTGCGCGACTGGGCGGCCCGCTTCCCCGAGCACACTGCCGCGATCGGCGGCCCAACCCGCTGGCGGTTCGCCGATCTCGACGATGCGGCGGACGCCTGCGCGGCGCGACTCAGCACCATCGGAGTGGGCGCCGGAGACCGGGTGGCCCTGCTGGCGGCAAATCAACCGGCGTGGCTTGCGCACGCGTTCGGCGCCTGGCGTATTGGCGCGACGCTGGTGCCGATCTCGACCTTCGTCACGGCGCGCGAGCTCGGCGAGATTCTCCTCGATGCGCAGCCCTGCGCGATCATCGTGCAGCCGACGATGGGCGGTCGCGACTTCGGTTCAATGGTCGCGAGCCTACCGGCCTCGCTACGGCCGCGCCACCACCTGCCGTTAGAGATCGACGGCGCCGCCGATCCGGTTCGTCCGACGCCGGCGTGCGGCGCGATTCCCGAATCAATCGCCTGCATTCTCTACACGTCTGGGACGACCGGGAAGGCCAAGGGCGTCATGCTGTCGCATCGCGCGATTCTCTCCACCGTCGCCCCGACTGCCGAGCGCGGTGGGCTCGCCCCTGGCGACGTCATGCTGTCGACACTGCCGCTGTTTTGGGTCGCCGGCTTAGTCATCCGCGCCTTGCCGACGCTCGCCTCCGGTGCCGCGCTCCTGACCATGGAAGCGTTCAGCGCCGACGCACTGGTGGACGCGTTGCGCGCCGAGCGCCCTTCCGCGCTGCACCTTCGACCGCCACAGGTCGGGCAATTGCTGACACATTCGAAGTTCGAGCCGAGCTTGCTGGCATCCGTGCATCGCGGCGGCGGGCGCGTCGATTGGTTCGCGCCGCACCTGGACCCCAATCGCGTCCGCTTCATCACCGGCTACGGCATGACTGAAATGGCGGGATACGTCACTGCGCTCGATTGGCGAGATCCAGTCGACGTCCGCGCGACATGCATCGGCACCGCGTTGCCGGGTGTGGAGATTCGCATCGTCGGTGGCGAAGTGCGCGTGCGCGGGCCGGGAATGTTCAGCGGCTATCACAACCAGCCGCCGGGGCTCGGTCTCGACGCGGACGGGTTCTTCTGCACCGGCGACCTGGGCGCGATCGACGCCGGTGGAACGTTCCATTTTTCCGGACGCAGCAAGGATCTGTTGCGAGTGAAGGGCATCAACGTCTCGCCGGTCGAGGTTGAGGCCGTGCTCGCGGCATACGAAGCGGTCGACAGCGCGTACGTCGTCGGCCTGCCGCCCGATGGTCTGGAGCAAGAGCTGGTGGCGCTCGTCGTTCCGCGCCGGCCACTGCCGCCGATCGAGGAGGCGCTGCGGGCTCATGCCGCGGCGGCGCTGTCTCACTACAAGCGGCCGTCGCGTTACATCTTCATCCGCCGCGACGAGGTGCCGCTCGGCGGCACGGACAAGCCGCAGCGCGGTGCCCTGGCCGAGCTCGCCGCTGCCCGTTTGGCCGCGTCGTAGTGCTGCGGCTGCATTGACGCGCTGGCGGCGATCCCCGACATTGTAAGTCCATGATTGACGGAGGGAGTTGATGGCCTACGAAGAAATTGAAACGCGACGCGAGTGTGACGCGGTGGCGATTCCTCAGGGTACCGCCGTACGCATTCCACCCGGAACAAAGGCTGTGCTGACCCAGTCGCTGGGCGGCAGCTATACGCTGCAGATTCCGAGCCTCGGTGGCTTGTTTCGCGTCGCCGGGCTCGACGCCGACGCGCTCGGCCTCGAGCCGGCGCCGGCGCTAGACGCGGGCGCCGCCGACGGACCGGTGAGCGAAGATCGCATCTGGACGGTGCTGAAAGACGTTTACGACCCGGAAATCCCAGTCAACATCGTCGATCTTGGCCTCGTCTACGATCTGCGCATCCTCCCGCAAGCGAGCGGTGAGAGCCGCGTCGAGGTGAAGATGACACTCACCGCCCAGGGCTGCGGCATGGGCGGACCGATTTCGATGGATGCCAAGCAGCGCATCGAAAGCCTGCCCGGTGTCGACGAGGCCGACGTCCAAGTGGTGTGGGACCCGCCTTGGAACCCGCACATGATTTCGCCCGAGGGACGCGCCAAGCTCGGCATGGAATAGGAGCGAGTACAGCAGCCTCAACGCATCGGGGACGCACTTTTTTATTGTAGACGCACCGCGTCTATGATAAGCGGGGAGTAACTGAATCAAGGTTCTCCCAAGTCTTTCTAATCTCACGCGGAGCGCGACTTATAGAGCGCGCATCGGCCGAGAGCCGAAAAGGCGGAAGCATGGTCCCAAAGATGTCTCCGGTCATCATTCCGGAGGAGTTGATCGCCTCTGAGCCGGCGCTGCCGGTTCAATTTCACGACATCTGGCACCGGACGCGCTACGTCGCGCCGGAACGCTCGCTGGTGTTGTCGGTTGTGTGGCAGGCGGTCATCGACTTGCAGAAGTATCAATTCGCCAAACGGCGCCGTCAGCAACGCCTTTATCTGGAGGCGTACCGCTGGGTCGAGTCGCGCGATCGTCAGTGGCCGTACTCCTTCGAGAACGTTGCCGAGATGCTCAACGTGGCGCCCGAGCGCCTGCGCAAGCAACTCATCGGTCACAACGACCCGCTCTTCGCTCCGCTGCCGGACGCGGACCTCGAAGAAGCCGCCGCGGCCTGAGTTCGTCGTGCGTTCACCCTGCGGCGGTCTCGCCGCAGGGGATTGAGCGCGTCTCTCCCATCGGCGTGCGCACCCACCATGCGCCGGTCGAGGCCTTGGTCGCCGGATCGCTGAAGCGATAGCGCCAAAACGCGATGCGCACCGCTGTCGGTGCGGCTGGAAGCGAGTCGCGAAACAGCGACTGCACGGCCTGCGGGTCGTGGCAAAGGCGATCGAGCAAGGTGCTGACATAGGCCGGCGCGCCGCGCTGAAAGCTCAGCCCATAGAACCACAGCTGAAAGTCGACGCGCGGCTGGTGCGGCGCCACCAAGTCGGGCGGGCGCATCACATCGCCGGGCTTGTGACGCAGATCGACGCTGCGCCACGCTCCGTTGGACTCGATCTCGAATTGCGGTTCGACGCGCTCGCGCGTGATGCTGCCAAACAGGTGGTACGTGTTGACCAGCCGCCACGGCTCGTAGGCGCGCTGGAGCGGACCGATCCACGTCGCGGCCCTCGCCGGCAGCGGAACAAATGCCGCCGCGGCGTCGACCAGCGAGACGCCGACAAAGAGCGTCGAGACCACCATCGCCCCGGCGGTACGCAGCCAGGGTACGTGCGGCGATGTGAGCGTGATCGGAGCGGGAAACCGCCGGCGCCGCGTGAATCGATCGACATCGGCATCGGTGAGCAGAAACACGTGCAGCCCGAGGGCCGAGTACACGAAGAAGCCGTAGTTGGCCGTCGCGAGGTTGAGCAGCTGGAAGCCGGTCAGGATGCTGAACAGCGCGAGCCGGGCGCGGCGCGGCCCGAACGCGAGCCACGGCAGCAGGAGCTCGAGGACGAGGACCGCACGGCTCTCGAGGTGATGCCACCAGGCCGGCAAGTGATGCGCGTACCAGCCGAGCCACACCGGCAGCGGCGCCGTCTCGTAGTAGAAGGTCATGGCGCTGCCGTCTTGCCAATCGCCGAGATGCGATTGCCATTTGGCAATTCCGGATTCGACGTAGAGCTTGACCAGCAGCATCCGAAACAAGATGTGGATCCAGCGCGCCGGTCGATCGCGCGGCAGGAAGACGGCGAGGGCGCCGCATTCCAGCAGTAGATTGTCCCACTGGAACGAGAGAAACGATCCGGCGACGCTGGCGTAGCTCAGGTACAGCAACGTGCCGAGCCCGAGGCACAGCCGCGGCGCGAAGCCGCACAAGGCCGCGAGCGACAGGCCCAGGCCGAGCCAGATTCCGCCATGCAGCGCGACATCGTCGGCGCGCAGCCAGAAGACGCTCGGCACCTGCGCGAAGCCGACGCCCTGCGCGCGCACCGCCTCGAGAAACGGCGCGGCCGGGAGCAGGCCGCGCTGCCCGATCAACACATCGAGCTGCCAACCCAGCGAAGCCCACGCGACGCAGAAGATGGCCGCCAGCAGACGCAGGAAGAGCCGGGCGACATCGGGCCCGGAGTCGCGCGTCGCATCGAATCCGGCCACCGCGCCCTCGCGTCTGCGCCGGAGGCGAGCTCAGCGATGCAGGAAGACTGGGCAGTCGGCGTTGCGCAGCACGTATTCGGTCGTGCTGCCAAGTACCATCTCGATGATCCGACTGTGCCCGTACGCGCCGATGAACAGCAGATCGTGGCCGCGCTCGCGAATGTAGTTGGCGATGCGCTCCGGCGCATTGCCGGTCTGCTGCAGCTCATAGGTCAGGGTCAGCCCATAGGGCTGCAAATACGATTCGGCCTCCGCCAGCGTCCGACGCCCTGGCTCCTCATCGCGGTTCACGGTCAGCACGGTCAGCGGTAACTGGAGGGTGGCGCAGAACTCAGCCGCCTGTTGCATGACCGCCGAGGCGCGCGTGCTGCCATCGTACGCCAGGAGCGGCTTGTTGCAGGCGCTGAACGTGATCGGTGCGATGAACACCGGTTTGGGGCATTTGCGCGCGACGCTCTCCGACGTGCTGCCGAGCAGACCGGTCGAAAACCGTTCGTTGACGCCGCGATGCCCGATGACGACGAGATCGGCGGTGCGCGCCCGTTCGGTAATTTCGTTGGCGACGATGCCCATCGCCAGCGTGGTATCGGCGCGCACGCCGCGCTGCGCGGCCTCTTTGGTGAAAGCTTCGAGGATGGCGCTGCCGCGCTCTTCGAGCACGCCGCGCATCTTCGACGAGAAATCGAGGTAGGGCTCAAAGCCGAGCGAGCCCGAGATGTCGTGGAAGAAGGAGCCTTCGATCGAGACGATGTCCACCACGTGCAAGCCGATGGCGCATCCCTTCAGCCGCTCCGCGAGCCACAAGGCGTATTGCGCCGCAGTGTGCGCATGTTCCGAGCCGTCGATGCCAACCAGAATCGTCTTGATCACGCCTTCGGCCGTAGCACGCGACACCGGGCTCGGCCAGGCACGATCGGCGCGGCCGGCGCGATTCCGCGGTGTGCTGGGCGTGGACCGCAGGCCGCGCGAGTGTGAATCGGCAGCGTGTGCGGTCGACGCGGCTTTACAACCCACCGTGGCTCTTTTAGGGTCCGGCGGCATGGCGTCCAAAGCGGCAGCGGCGGCAGCGCAGGCTGCGCTGCTCGGTGAGTTGAAGGCGGCGGCGGAGAAGGTGGGGATGCAGGTGCGCGAGGAACGCCTGCTGCGTGAGGTCGGCTATCGCGTGCGCAGCGGTCGCTGTCGGGTCGAGAACGACGAGATCTTGTTCCTCGACCGCGCCCTGCCGGTTCCCGCCCAGATCGACGTGCTGATCGACGAGCTGGCGGCGCACCCATTGGACGAGATCTATCTGTCGCCGGCGGCTCGAGCCCTGGTCGAACGCGCCGCGGCGAAGGAGCCGCGCGATGGCGGACGCGAAGTCCAGCGCCGCTGAGCGCTTCGCCCGCTTCAAGGACCACCTCCGGGTCCAGCGGCTGAAATCCACGGCGCAGCGCGACACCATCGCCAAGGTGTTCCTTGAAAGTCAGCGCCATATCTCCGTCGAGGAACTGTACAATGAGGTGCGGCGGCGCAACCCGCGCATCGGCTACGCCACGGTGTACCGCACGATGAAGTTGCTGACCGAGTGCGGCGTCGCGGCCGAGCGGCACTTCCGCGATGGCGAAGCGCGTTATGAGAGCGCTGAGAAGAAACACCACGACCACCTCATCTGCGAGATCTGCGGCAAGATCGTCGAGTTCGAGGAGGCGCGCATCGAAACGCTGCAGGAAGAGACCGCCAAGCGCCTCGGCTTTCTGTTCACCGGCCACAAAATGGAGCTCTACGGCGTCTGTCGAGACTGCCGCCGAGCCCGCCAGCAGCACGCCGCCGGCTGATTTCGGCCGCGCCGAGGACGGCCTTGACACGGTACCGATGCCGGGCGTACCTGAAAACGATTCTCAGAATCGTTGCCGATGCCCCGCCGCCTATCCACCGCACTGTGCCTCATCTTGGCGGCGACGACGCTACGCGCCGCCGCGGCGCATGGCGCGATCGCGGACGGCTCGCAGGCGGCAAATGATATCCGGCGCGCGCTGACGCTGCTCAACGTCAGCGGCGAGGAATATCGCGAGGGCGTCGTCGACGGCCGCGTGGCAATTCCCGAGGAGTACGCGCAGGCCGGCGCGCTGCTGAGCGAGGCCGAGTCGCGCCTGCGCAGCGCCGCGCCAGACGCGGCGGCGGCGCTGGCCGCAGGCTTTGCGCAGGCGCACGCTGCCGTGGCGGCCAGGGTCCCGGCGGAGCAAGTTCGCCAGCAGCTCGATGCGTTGGGCGCCGCGGTGACCGCCAGCACCGGCGTCACCGAGCCCGTCTTTCCCCCCGCTGCGCCATCGGCGTCACGCGGGCACGCGTTGTATCGCGAGCTCTGCGTCGGCTGTCACGGTGAGCGGGCAAATGGCAGCGGGCCGAACGCGGCTCGCCTGCAGCCGCCGCCCGCCGACTTCACCAACGCGCAATTCATGCGCGACGAGACGCCCTTCGATTTCTTTCACGTCATCAGCATTGGCAAGGGCACGTCAGCGATGCCGGCCTGGGGTGATGTGCTGTCGTTGCAAGATCGCTGGGACCTGGTGAGCTTTCTGTGGACGGGACACGCCAGCGCGCCGATCTATAGCGAAGGGCAGGGCGTGTATCTCTCCGCGTGCGCCGGCTGTCACGGCGCGATCGGTGACGCGCGCGGCGAGTACAGCGCGACGCTGCGCACGCCGGTGCCGGCGTTGGCGGATCCCGCCACGCTGGCGCGGCGCAGCGACGCCGACCTCTATGCATCGATCGCCAACGGCAAGACCGGCACGGCGATGCCGGCGTTTGCCGGACGCTTGAGCGAGGCGCAGCTGTGGGCCGCGGTCGATTACGTGCGGCTGCTGTCGCTCGGCGGCGACGACGGCACGCAGACGATGGCCGCGGACGCGGGCGCCGCGGCGCGCTTCAGCGGCCTGCTGACGTTGCTTGCCAACGAGTACCAGAACGCCGTCCCGTCAGGGCAACCATTGGTCCCCCAGGAGCTGGTCGAGAGTGAGTTGCTGCTCGAGCACGTGCAGCGGCAGACACCGAGCGTGCAAGCGGCGCTGGCAGCGCAGGACGCCGCTGCGGCTGAGCAGCTGGCCGGGTTGGTGGCTCAGCTCGCTGCCGTCTTACAGGCGCATGGGCCGGCGGCCGACGCATCCGCGGCGGCAACCCGAGCGACGCAGCTGCTCGACGCGCAGTTCCCCGCTGCCGCCGCCGCGCCGAGCAGTGCACCCGACGCGCTCAGCCAAGCGCGCCGCCTGCTCGATACGGCGCTCGGGGCCTACCGGCGCGGCGACCCGCGCGCCGTCTACGCCGTCTCGGATGCCTATTTTCTCTTCGACCCGCTGGAGAAGCCGCTGGCGTTGTCGAACGCGGCACTGGCGCGCCGCCTCGAAGGACAGTTCGCAGAGTTGCGCGGCATCATGGCGCAGCCGAGCCGCGTCGCCGACGCCGCGGCGCTCGTGCAGGCGATGGATGCCGGCTTGGACGCGGCGCGCATGGCCATGGCGCCGCACGAGTCTTCGAGCGGGCTCGTCTTTCAGTCGGCCTTGGTGATTTTGCGCGAGGGATTCGAGATCGTGCTCGTGGTCGGCGCGCTGCTGGCCTATGCGACGAAAAGCGGTCACCGGGCGATGCGTGCGCCGATTCTGTGGGGCGCGGCGGCCGGGTTCGCGGCCAGCTTCCTCAGCGCCTGGCTGCTGGTCGAGCTCCTCATCGCCAGCGGCGCGACCTCCGAAGTGATCGAGGGCGGCACGATGCTGCTTGCCGCTGCCGTGCTGTTCTTCGTCAGCTACTGGCTGATCTCGAAAGCCGAAGCGGCGCGCTGGCAGCGCTACATTCAGAGCAAGGTGCGCTCGGCGATCGGCACCGGCAATCTGCTGGCGCTCGGCGGCGCGGCCTTCCTGGCGGTCTACCGCGAAGGCGTCGAGACGATTCTGTTCTACAAGGCGCTGCTCGGTACCGATCCGGCCAACGTTGCGCCGGTGGTCGCCGGCCTGGCGCTCGGCGGTGCAGGATTGGCCGTCGTGTATGTGTTGTACATGCGCATCGGTTCGCGCTTGCCGATGCGACAGTTCTTCCTGGTCACGGGCGGTCTGCTCTACTACCTGTCGGTGGTCTTCGCCGGCAAAGGCATCGCCGAGCTGCAGAATGCGGGCCTCGTGCCGACGACGTTGGTGGGCTGGGCGCCGCGTATCGACGTCCTCGGGTTCTTCCCGACGGTCGAGTCGATGGCCGCGCAAGGCGTCTTGTTGGCCTGCGTCGTCTACGCGGCGTTCGTGACCTGGCGCCGGCCCAGCGGCTCGGCCGACAGCGGTGTGTCGCTGGAAGCGGCCTCGCCAGGAGGCGCGAAGCTCTGACCGTGTACGGTCGGCTTCGCCAATGTCCCTGCCATGCGCCGCGCGTCGTGTGTCGCGCTGGCCTGTGCCGCGCTCATCGCCGGCGCTGCACAGGCGACGGTGTACTACGCGCGCGACGAGGCGCTGAAACTGGCCTTCCCGGACGCCGAGCGCGTCGAGACGCGCGACCTCTTCCTGACCGCTGAGCAACGCGCGGCGATCGAAGACAGAGCCAAGTCGAAGCTCGACTCCGATTTGCTGACCATCTACATCGGCCACCGCGGCGATCAGATCCTGGGCTATGCGATCTTCGACACCCACACGGTGCGCACCTTGCCGGAGACCTTCCTCGTCGTGCTGACGCCGGGGGGCAAAGTCGCCTCCACCTACCTCATGGCGTTCTACGAGCCGACCGAGTACTCGCCGCCGCCGCGCTGGTTGGCGCAATTTCGGGATGCGTCGCTCACCGACGACCTGCGGGTCGGGCGCGGCATCGCGGCGATCACCGGTTCGACGCTGACCTCCAATGCCGTCACCGGGGGCATTCGGCGCGCCTTGGCGACCTACGAGATCGCGCTGAAGAAGCCCTGAGCCATGCGCTTCGTCATCACCGGCGAGTGGACCCGCAATCGCCTGCTCAAGGTGATCGTGCTGTGCTTTCTTTTCTATACGCTGATCCTGTGGGTCACCAACGCCGGGCTCTACTTCGCGCAGATGAGCCTGACGCCGAGCTCGGTGGTCGACTTCTATTGCGGCAACGAAGCCAAGTTCATGCAGCCGCGCTCCCTGCAGGGCTTGCTCGAGAATCTGCACTTCCACAGCTTCGCCATGGGCATGCTGCTGATGACGCTGACGCATCTGGTGCTGTTCGTGCCGATCTCGATGCGCACCAAGGCGTACGGCATCGCCACCGCCTTCTTCTCCGGCATCGTCGGCGAGCTCAGCGGTTGGGGCGTGCGCTTCGTGTCGCCGGCCTTTGCCTACCTCAAGATCGGCTGCTTCCTGCTGTTGGAAGCGGCGATGCTGTGGCTGATGGTGGCGGTGGCGCATGCGCTGCTGACGCGCGCGCCCAGCGCCTATACGCAGAGCAACGCGCCGGCGCGCCCGGTCACGTGACGCGCGCCGTCGCGGGTCTGCGCAGCGCGCTGGCGCTGTACGCGGCGCTGGCCGCCGCGCCGGCCGGTGCCGCCGTCGTGCAGGCCGGCGAGCCGGTGATGGGCACGGTGCTACAAGTCACCATCGTCGCGGCCGACGACGCGACCGCGCGCGCCTTGGCCGACGCGTCCATTGCCGAGGGCCGTCGCTGGGACGACATCCTGACCACCTGGCGGCCTGAAGGCGAGCTGGCGCGCTTGAACGCGCAGGCCGGGCGGGGCGCGGTGTCGGTCAGCCACGACCTCGCGACGGCGTTGCGCGCCATGCAGAATTTGTCGCGCGCCACGGGTGGCGTGTTCGATCCGGGCGTCGGTCCGTTGGTCGCACAGTGGCGCGGTCCGGCTGCGCCGCAGCCGATACCCCGCGCCGAGGCTGCGACGCGCATCGCCTCGGCGCTCCGGCTCGACGGCGAGCGTGCGCGCCTGGTGCGGCGCGCGGCACTCGATGCCGGCGGCATCGGCAAGGGCATGGCGCTCGATGCAATCGCGGCGCTGCTGCGGCAGGGCGGCGCGCAGGCCGCCTTCCTGGATTTTGGCGGATCCAGCCAACTGGCGATCGGCGTGCCGCAAGACGCCCCAGACGGTTGGCGGGTCGTCGTCAGTGGGCTCGCACCCGGCAGCGTCCTCGGGACGCTGGTCCTGCGCGACGCGGCGCTCTCGACCTCGCGGGCAGCCACGGGAGCGGACGCCGCCGGGCCGATCATCGATCCGCGCAACGGCGCGCCGGTGTTCGTAGCGCGCCTCGGCACGGTGCGCGCTGCCGATGCGACGGGCGCCGAGGCGTGGTCGAAGGCGGCGATCGTCAAAGGGCGCGCGGCTTTTGCCGAGGCGCAGCGACAGCACGTGCAGATGCTCGTCGAGGACGGCGGCGGCGTTGCCATGACGGCGCGCTTTCCGCTCGTGCGGTGAGATCGCCAGCCGCACTTGACTGCACGTCCCGCGCGGTTTGCTTGGCGCGTCGTGGAGATGCGAACGCGCAATGGCGCGTGCTAGACGCGACGCCATGAACGCGATTGCCGCTGGCTCGATCCCGCTTCCCGGTTGCGACGTCGTGCTGCCACCGCTCGGCCTTGGGACGTGGGCCTGGGGCGACGCCGCGACGTGGGGGATGAACGGCTACGATAGCAGCTACGACTTCGACACCATTCGCGCCGCGTTCCAGCGCTCGGTCGACGCCGGCGTCACGCTGCTGGACACCGCCGAGATGTACGGCAACGGCGAGAGCGAACGCATCATCGGCCGGCTGCTCGACGAGGATCCGGTGCGGCGCGCGCGCGTCGTCGTGGCGACCAAATTCATGCCGTTCCCCTGGCGCATGCCGTTTGCGCGTCAGATGGCCGATGCGGTGCGCGCCTCGCTCGACCGCCTGCGCCTGCCGTTCATCCATCTCTATCAAGTGCACGGGCCGATCAGCTTGCGGTCGGCGCGCGCCACGGCGGCCGCGCTGGCGGCACCGGTGCGCGACGGATTGGTGAAGGCCGTCGGCGTCTCCAACTATTCCGCCGGCGAAGTGCGCGCACTGCACGCGGCGCTGGCGCAGCACGGCGTGGCCCTGGCCACCAACCAGGTCGAGTTCTCGCTCTTGCGCGCCATGCCCGAGCGCGGCGGCTTGCTGGAGGCGTGCCGCGCCCTCGGTGTCACGCTACTCGCCTATTCGCCCATCGCGATGGGCCGCCTCACCGGCAAGTACAGCGCTGCGAATCCGCCGCCTGGCGACCGCAAGTTCTCGGCGTATCCGATGGCGGAGGTCGAGCCGGTGATCGCCATCCTCCGCCAACTCGGCGCGCAACACGGCGCTAAGACGCCGGCGCAGGTGGCGCTGAATTGGCTGATGCGCAAGGGCGCCGTGCCGATCCCGGGCGCGAAGAACGCCGCGCAAGCCGAACAGAATGCCGGCGCGCTCGGCTGGCAGCTCAGCGCCGACGAAATCGCCGCGCTCGATCGCGTCGCCAAGTACGGCCAGCGCGGCCTCTTCAACCGCGTCTGGCAGCACGGCTGACGATCGCGCTGGCGGCCACTGTCACTAGTGTCGGGACACTAGCTGGAGAGCGCCTTCTGCAGCGCCGGACGCGCTTCGAGGCGCGACAGGTAGGCTTGGACATTGGCGTGCTGCGCGCCGAGATGGCCAAACCATTTCGGCAGCAGCGCGCTGTAGCCGAGCATGACGTCGGCGCCGGTGAAGGCCGCGCCGCAGATGAATTCGTTTCCGGCCAGCGCCGCTTCGACCACCTGCAGCCACGTCTGGATGCGCGCCTTGGCGTCGGGAATCACCGCCGCGATGCGCTCGTCCTCGGGCTTGAACATGGTGTGTTGCGCCAGCTCGGAGAGCGGCGGCATGGCGGTCGATTCCGCGAAGTGGAGCCATTGGAGATACGCGGCGCGCGCCGGCGTGCCCGGCGGCGGCGCCAGCCGACCGTCGCCGTAGCGCTCGATGAGATATTCGACGATGGCGCCGGACTCGAACATGTGCACGTCGCCGTCCTCGATCGCCGGCACTTTGCCCAGCGGGTTGACGCGGAGATAGCGTTCGCTCTTCAGCTCGCTGGGCGAGAACGTGAGCGTCTGCAATTCGTACGGCGTGCCGAGCTCCTCCAGCAGCCAGAGGATGCGCACCGAGCGCGTGCGCGGCGAATGGTACAGCCTGATCATGGTGTGCTCCTTGCGCGTGCCGTGCGTGCCGGAGCCCGCTGCGGGGTCAGCGCGGGATCTCCGGCAGCCACGTCGCCGGTTGTTGGCGCAGCAGGGTCGGCGCGTCCCAATAGTCGCGCCACAACGCAATCAATCCGTCGCGGAACTTGAACACCGCGGCGACGCGTAGCGTGGCGCGCTCACCGCTCGGGTGGTGCCACACCTCGGTGCGCTCGACCATGATCGTGTCGCCCTGTTCGAGGAGCTCATGGATCGTGGTCGGCAGTCGCTCGAGGGTTTCCAGGCCCATCGCCAGCTTGGCGCGGATTGCCTCGCGTCCGACGACGGTGGCGGCGTCGTACGGCACGTCCTCGTAGACGCAGTCCTCGCTGCAGTGCCGGGTCACGGCGGCGAAGTCGAGGCGCTCGAGGTCGACGAACAGTTGGCGAAGGCGATCGGCGTTGGACGACATGGCGTCGTGTCTTAGCCCGCGGCGGGTGCCGATGCCATGTTGGGGCGTGCCGCGCAACGTGTGCCGAGGCGCGGCGTGCCGCGCCTATTTCGCGAGCACCTGACTGAGCTGGTCGACCAACGGCGAGGCGCCGAGCGTACGCGACAGCGTCGCGCGCCAATCGGCGTTCGACGACTGCGGCAGCGCTTGGATCTCGGCACACAATGTTTCGTCGATACGCCCAAGCGCGGCGCGCAGCGTCTCGAGAGTCGGCGGCTTGTCTTCGGGCGCCGCCGCGCGCTGCTCGCGCTTGGCCATCTCGATCAGCACGGCGTATGCCGCGGCGGCGCGGTTGGGATCGTTCGGCACCTGCGCGCGCACGCGTTCCAACACGCGCGCTTCCTGCGCGCGGTCCTCGATCGGCAGGCCGGCGGCATGTTTCGCCGCCGCGACCGACGGCATGATGTCGAGGCGCAGGCGGACCAGCGCCGCGACGGCTTCGCGCGCCGCCGTCGCGGCGTCCATCGAGGCTTCCGGCCCGAGCCAGCGGACGCGCGCCGCATTGAGCCATCCGTCCGCTTCGCGCGCGCGCAGCCAGGTGTCGAGCTGGGTCGCCAGCGGGCCGCGGTCGATCGGCAATAAATAGCCCTTGTGGTCGACCGTGAACGGCGGCAGCTTGACGAGGTCGGCATTGAGCCACATGTGCGCCTCGGCGGTGTCGCTGATCGCCACATCGGCGCGTCCGTCGCGCAGCGTCAGCGGCACCGCGGCGTTGCGCGACTGCGGCAGGATGGTCGCGCGCGGGAAGCGCTCGCGCGTTACGCGCTCGAGGTGCCCGCCCGAGTTGACCGCGATGCGCACCCCTGGCTGATCGAGCGACTCGAGCCTGGCGAAGCGGCTCGCGTCGGCGGCGCGCACGATCGCGACCGCGCCAGTCGTCGCCATCGAGCGGCTGTAACGGCCGATGATGGCGCGATCGGCGCGTAGCGTGACGCCGCTCATCGCGACGTCGAACCCGCCGTGTACGGTGGCGGCATCGAGGTTGGCCCAGGCGATCGGCACCCAATCGATGGGCAGACCCTGATCGCCGGCGAAGCGCTGGGCGATCTCGATGTCGAGGCCGCGGTGCGCGCCCTGGGCGTCGACGGACGAGAAGGGCGCGTAGTCGCTGCTGGTGGCGATGTGGAGGACGCTGACGGCGGCGCTCGCGCCCGACGCGGCGGCGGGCGGCGCCGAAGTGACGGCGTCGCGCGGCCGCGCGGTGCACGCGGCGCAGACGAAGGCGAGAACGAGGATCGTGCGTGATCGGTACGGCGGGGCGCGCATTCGGGCAGGCGGATTGACACGCTGCGACCCGGCAGGCAAGAGCGCCGCCATGGCAACGCTGACGCAAGACGAATTCGTGCAGCTGGTACGCGTGCTGTCGGCCGACCTCGGCGTGCAGCGGCTGCGCGACAAGATGGTGGCGATGCGCGGCTTGATCACCCGCCGCGGCGCCGGGACGGCCGATGCGTTGGCCGGGCAGCTGTATCAACTGACCGGCGGCCTGCGCCGCCAGGTGCCGGCGACGATCGCGCTGCACGGCCTGTGGGCCGAGCGCATCCAGCACGGCATCGGCGAGGAAGGCGAGAAGGCGCTGGAAACGGTGGCGGAGCAAATCAACGCCTGCCTCGGCGACCACGATAGCGTGCTGGCCGAAAAGGAAGGCGAGCTCGACGGGCTGCTGCAGCAGTATCGCGAACAACTGGCGGCCGCGGTCGGCGCCGAGCGCGCCTATCTCGATATGTTGATCAAGGCCGTGCCGGCAGTGGCGTCGAAACTGCGCGCGGCACCGCCTGCCGACCCGCCCGCCGGCTGACGCACACGCGTTCCCGATGCTGCCGCTGCGCGCGCTGCTGCCGCTCGATCGCATCGTCGCGGTGCACGGCGGGCTCGACGTGGAGGTGGCGCGCGTCGTCACCGATTCGCGCCAGGTCGCGCCCGGCGACGTGTTCGTCTGCTTGCCCGGCTATCGCAGCGAGGGCGGTGAGACGCGCGCCGACCGCCACGAGTTCATTCCTGAAGCGCTGCAGCGCGGCGCCACTGCGTTGGTGATCGAGCGCGACCTGACGCCGCCGCCCGGTGTGACGACCGTGCGCGTGGCCGACGCCTGGGCGACGGTCGCGGCGATGGCCGCCGCGTTGGAGGACCATCCCTCGCACCGGCTCGAAGTCGTCGGCATCACCGGCACCAGCGGCAAGACTTCGACGACGTATTTCGTCGACGCCGTGCTCACCGCCGCCGGCCGTCGCGTCGCGCGCTTCGGGACTATCGACTACCGCATCGGCGACCGCTTGATTCCCGCTGCGCAGACCACTCCCGAAGCGCCGCTTCTCCAGCGCCTGCTGCGCGATGCGGTCGACGCCGGATGCAGCGCGGCGGTGATGGAGGTGTCGTCACACGCCTTGGAGCTGCGCCGCGTCGCCGAGGTCGCCTTCGATGTCGCGGTCTTTACCAACCTGAGCCACGACCATCTGAACTTTCATCCCGACCTCGAGCACTATCGGCG
>Ga0265339_10000877_pt1 | contig 23128 bp, 23 predicted proteins | sample 4CB219metaG_FD_202085 | JGI IMG/M metagenome (GOLD analysis project Ga0265339, IMG submission 202085) | Rhizosphere microbial communities from Carex aquatilis grown in University of Washington, Seatle, WA, United States - 4-CB2-19 metaG | ecosystem: Host-associated > Plants > Roots >... | reverse complement strand
CGCGGACTTCCCATGGGATTTTCGGCACGGACCGCCGCGCCGGGGCGCATGTCCGGGTCCGGCGCTGGCTGGCGCTGGGGCACGTCGGCACTCCCGGCGGGCGGTCGAGTCGCTGCTGGATCAGATCGCAGCAGATGGTTTCAAGGGTACAGGGGCACCTAATCTCAGTAGAGGAATGAGCATTCCGAGACCTGGGACACCCGCCCGGGAAACCTCGGGCACCGGACACGATACGATCCGCCTCGGTGGCTAATTAGGACGCGTGTTGCTAACTGGATCAGTTTCGGGGTAGAGTACCAGCACTCACATCTTTCCAATAGCGGAGCAACAATGATACAGAAGCTAGCTGAGGCACCGTCTGGAACTGCCGCCGGACCCACTGCTCCCACATTGCTCGACACCCTCGCGATCTTCTTCTTTTCATCGTTCCTTCTTCTGCTGTTGCTCTGGATCGCCTCGACGCTCGTGGGAGCCCCACTTGTCACTAACGTTCCTGCGTACCTATCTCAACCGCTGACGAGCATATGGGCGTGGATCTCTTCGGGCGCGGCCGGTACGGCTGCCTTAGTTATTCGCTATCTGACTGATCGTAAATCTGTCAGCCCGAACTACCCGAAGCTAATCGCTAAGTATCTGTTTGTTGAAATGGGTGCTCTAGCCCTGCTGGTGATCCTTGTAAGCGTCGTGACGATTCTGCATCCTCGGCAGAAACAACTCGATGTGAAAGACGCTTCTAAGGGCGGAGATCAATTCGCGGCGCCTCTTGGAGGCGGAGCCCAAACGGCGAATTCCGCGAATTCCAAAGCCGCCTCCTCTGGAGGCCGTGGCGCAAAAAACTTGCCGGAGTCGAAACCGGTATCGGCGCAGGCGGACACGGGACAGAAAGAAAGTACGACCGAGGGTGTTTTCAGCCTTGCTGAACCGGGGTCGACGCAGCAGTGGGCGATCAACTATAAGGTGCTTGGAAGGTATAGCCTCACCGGACGCCATCTGAAGATTGAGATCACAGGTGGCAGCGCGAAAATGGCCCCAGCCGTTGCGTCTTCGGCTTCCCTCGAGATCGTGTATTTGCAGCTTGGAATGTGTGGACCTGATGGCAACGGCTATACGCCAATTTCTCCTCGGGCGAGAACGCCTCAGGACACGGTTTCACTGAACGCAACACCCGTAGAGAAGGGCGTCGAATATCAGTTCCCTAAAACCAGCCTCGCAATGGAACTGGACCGGACCGTAGACCCACAGAATGCGTGGGTATGTTCCTTTCTGTGGACGCAGTCCGGTTTATTGCCTGCTAATGACGAGCCGATCCGAACGGAAGTGCTAGGAAGGACCCCGTTCAAGCCGGTCGCGGCGCCCTTCAACCCAAATCCTTCGCCGCACTGACGCCCTGCTCGTATAGGGTCGGCGAGTGAAGGCCCCGAACACGCGTGACACAGCACTTCGTCGTCGGGTCTGGAAGGCCTACCCGCCCTAGCGAAAATAGGACGGGGCGTCTTAAGTTTGGGGTTGGACATCCGCTGTACGAGTGTTCCGCATTTCAGGTGGTACTATCAGAAGGATTTCACTCGCAGCAGGTCTTGCGAGGATCACCCCTATCGCTTCCGCGCCGTGGAGGGACTGTGGGCATTGTAAGAAGGCTGTTCAGATGGATTTGGGGGCTCTGTAGAAGCATTTGGACCGTCTTGGTGCCGGGCGCGGGGGCTGTGAGCACTCCGGAGCATCTGCTGGACACGCAGCGAATATTCTTCGTGGTGCAGCCGATTGTACTTTTCGGCCTGGTCGCTATGATGTTCGTCTGCGGCCGCACTTGGGCACGAGGTTTTGTCGTCTCTGTTTCGTGCCTGTCCACAGGGTTCTTGGCGGGCTTCCTGTTTGGAGTTCCCAAGGTCTTCCAGGGCGAAGGGACGGAGCCGCCGGATCCGACCTCAAATGTGCCGTATCGTCAGCGGGTAAATACCAACTTGGAGCAAATCTCAGACTGGTTGACGAAAATCATAGTCGGCCTCGGATTATTTGAGCTAAAGCAGATTCCCAAGTGGATTGGCGTTCTTGGAGCGACGTTATCTCAGGCCGTCGTTCGTTCTGGAGACGAGGCCGCAGTGTTTGGGGCCGCTATCGTCTTCTTTGTCATCTCCGGATTCCTCATGGGCTATCTCGTGACCCGATTGTATTTGCAGGGTGCGATGGGGCGCGCAGATCAAGCGGTTGGGCCCGATCTTGGCGCTACTAGGAAACAGAAGATTGGAGAGTCCGTCCCCAATCCCGGAATTCCGGAGGAGGCCGTGCGGGGCGGAGCTAATGGTTAGGATGGTTTCTTGGAGATCTAGCCGATGATCACTGTTAATGCCAACAGGCCCTCAGAACTGCTATCCGCGGTGAAGAGCGGAATCAAGAATGGTGAAATCGACACTTGGCAGGTCACCGAGAGGGGATATTTCACTCACACGCCTGCCTCGGGTCAATGGAGGAATCGGGCGTGGTTCAAGCCTGTTGTTGAGGACTCGTTTGTCAGATTCAACATTATTCGTCCCCAGGGCGGCAGTGTTGGGAAGGAGACCTACGCCGTCTATCACGGCCGGTTCTCGGAGATGCTGCTGGCGCACTTTGACACGCAAATCACCTCCATCAAAATCTCATCGCTAGCCGCCTCGGGCGATATGGTTTGAGATACGCGCCGCGTCATTGCCGGAGGTCTGGACGTCTTCGTCTGACAGACGCTTAATCCGCCAGCGCAGTGCGACTATGTTTCAATAGATAGAGCATGGCGAAGTTTCAACGAGATACGGTACGGGGCAAGCTGATTCAGGCGCGGCGGAAGGCGCGGGAGTATGCGATGGTGGCGCGGGCTTTGGCCTCCACTTCGCATCCGGTGCTGGCGCAGATTGTGCCTGCGCGCTTCTGCAATCTGTCCTGTGGCTACTGCAATGAGTACGACAAGGTTTCGAAGCCGGTGCCGCTGGATGAGATGCTCCGGCGGATTGATGCGCTGGGGCGGCTGGGGACGGCGATGATCGGCATCAGCGGCGGAGAGCCGTTGACGCATCCGGAGCTCGATGACATTATCCGGCGGATGCGGCGGACGGGCGCGATTGCGGGGATGATCACGAACGGGTATCTGCTGAACGTGGAGCGGATTGAGCGGCTGAACCGCGCGGGCCTGGACCACATGCAGATCTCGATTGATAACGTGGAGCCGGATGAGATTTCAAAGAAGAGCCTGAAGGTTCTGGACAAGAAGCTGCAGATGCTGGCCGAGCATGCCGAGTTCCACGTGAACATTAACTCAGTGGTGGGCGGAGGATTCAAGGACCCGCACGACGCGCTGACGATTGGGCGGCGGGCGCTGGAGCTGGGGTTCGAGTCGACGATTGGGATTATTCACGACGGGGACGGGCAACTGAAGCCGCTGAAGCCGGACGAGGCCGAGGTGTACTTCAAGATGCGGGACCGCAGGAAGACGAATTACGCGCAGTTTGACGCGTTCCAGAACGCGATTGCGAAGGGCGAGCCGAATGACTGGCGGTGCCGGGCGGGGTCGCGGTACTTGTACATTTGCGAGGACGGGCTGGTGCACTACTGCAGCCAGCAGCGCGGGTATCCGGGCGTGCCGCTGGAGAAGTACACGAAGGAAGATTTGCAGCGGGAGTTTTTGACGGCGAAGAGCTGCGCGCCGAATTGCACGATTGGATGCGTGCATCGGATTTCGCATATCGACCACTGGCGCGGGGTGCAGACGTCGACGGTTTCGCCGGGAGCCGGGGGGCTGGTGGCGATACAGGGACTAGGGACGAGGGACGTAGAGACTGAGGGACTAGAGACGTAGGGATCAGGGACTAAGTGGACTAAGTGAAACGGCGCATCCTGTTTGGGATGCGCCGTTTCTGTTGGCGCGATAAGGAGCCGCTCCGCGCCGCAAAAGCCGCATCGGTAAAGTCTCTGGGGATATGACTTGTTGTGGGGCAGGAAGGGAAGCAGTGCGCGGGCGATTGTGTGATGAGCCGGACTGGATGGGAATTGAAACGGGGTCTATTGCGGAGTGAAGCGGCGGGTGATGAGCGCGATGGGCGAGCCGATGCAGACGATGTGGATGGCGCAGCCGATGAGGGTCATCTCCCAGGAGAACGGGCGGTGGGCGGCGGCGGAGTGGTGAACGACCCACTGCATGAAGAAGTAGACGGCGATGCCGTAGAGGGGGCCGAAGAGGAGCGGCAGGCGGCCGAGGGCGGGGAAGAAGCGCGAGGCGGCGATGTAGGTTGCGGCGGCGCCGTAGGCGATGACGAAGTGGCAGAGGAGGCCGAGGGAGGCGGTGGCGAGTCCGCCGGAGAATGCGCGTGTGCCGAGCAGGCCGGAGGCGATGCCCTGGAGGAGCGGGATGGGGCGCGCGCCCATGGCGCCGTAGACGAGGAAGGCGGCGGTGATGTCCATGGCGCCGGCGATGAGGCCGGCCCAGAAGATGGCGGCGGGGCGGTAGGCGGTGATGTGCGTGGAAGGCATGGGAAGCCGATGGGGAATCGTAGCAAGCTGGTGCGCCGCAATGAAGGAGGTTGGTGTGAAGCGGATTACGCAGGCATTTCCATGATGGTGGACCAGGTGGATTCGTCGATGGGAAGGCCGAGCGCGGTGTTTTCAACGCGAAGGCGGAGGGTTTGCTCGCCGGGGTAGCGGATGGTGGTGTCGGGCGAGTCGGGAGTGGCGGCGTGGACGCTGGCAACGATTTCGTCAGCGATGAGGGCGTGGCGGCCGGGATCGCCGACGGCGGCGGGGTGGATGGCGATGAAGGTCTGCGAGAGCGCGGTTTCAAGAAGCGGATCAGTGGAGAACTGGTGAGTGGCATTGCCCAGGGCGAGGACGGCGGCGATGGAGTCGAGGAGGATGGAGAGGCCGGAGCCTTTCCAGTAGCCGATGGGGAGGGCGCGCTGGGAGGCTTCAATGGCGGCGGCGTCCCGGGTGAGCTGGCCCGCGGAGTCAAAGCCGCCGGGGACGGGGAGCGGCTGGGAGCGGCGGCGATGGGTCTCGAGCGCGCCATAGGAGAACTGGGACATGGCCATGTCGAGGACGAGATGGCCGTTAGGGCGGGGGACGGCGAGGATGAGCGGGTTGTTGCCGATGGCCGGAGTGACGGCGCCCCAGGGCGGAATGTTGGGCATGGTGTTGGTCCAGCAGAGAGCGATGAGGCCGGCATCGGCGGCCTGCCAGCCGTAAGTGCCGCCGCGCATCCAGTGGTTGGTGTTGCAGAGGGCGATGCAGGCGATCCCGTGCTGGCGGGCGAGGGCGATGGCGCGGTCCATGGCGGCCTGAGCGTTCAGGTTGCCGGGGCCGCGGCGGCCGTCCCAGCGCTCAAGGGCGCCAAAGGCGGAGAGGCAGACGGGCTCGGCGGCGGGATCCACGGAGCCGTTGCGGATGGTGGCGACAAAGCGGGGGAAGCGGTTGACGCCGTGGGTGTAGACGCCGTCGCAGGTGGTTTCAGCAAAGAGGTGGGCGCAGGTGTTGGCGCGGGCCGGCGTGAAGCCGAGTGTTTCAAGAATGGCGGCGAGGCGGGCGAGAACGTCAGCGAAGGGCATGCGGAACATGGTGGGGTCCATGGTACGACAGGCGGGGGCTGGGAAAGCGGTGACCGTGGACGAGGGACAAGAAACAAGGGTGAGTCTTTTGGGCGGCGCGTTTGATGCGGAATCGGGAGTTTGGTAGGATGAGAATGGATTTTGATCCTGACAAACAACTAACGCCCTTATCCCGGAGTGTTTTGATGACGGAACCCGCGACAGTTCGGAGTGAGGAAACCCAGAAGACGCAGGTGGACAATGAGACCACCGAGCGATTCATTGCCGAGAAGCACATTGGCGAGCGGATCAAGCGGCTGCGGCTGAAAAAGTCAATGGGACTGGTGGAGTTGGGCAAGCACACGGGTCTTTCGGCGAGCTTTCTCTCGCAACTGGAGACGGGGCGCGTGGTGCCGACGCTCAGGAACCTGTCTCGGATTGCGATGGTGTTTTCCAAGGACCTGTCGTACTTTTTTGAGACGGAACCGCAGGCAATGTTCCGGGTGCATCGGCGCAAGGAACGGGTGCGGCTTCCGCAGACAGGCGTGGACACGCCGACATATTTTTTTGAGAGTCTGGCGTACATGGTTCCGGACCGGCACATGGATCCGTACTTTGCGGAGTTTGTGCCCCTGGCGGGTCCGCAGGAGCCCAAGGCGCATATGCATCCGGGGTTCGAGTTTTTGTACGTGCTGGATGGAGAGCTGACCATCCAGCACGGCGAGAATCGCTGCCTGCTGGCGGCGGGCGACGCTGTGTACTTTGAATCGGCCACGCCTCACTCCTACATTTGCCATGGGCCCAAACCGGCGAGCGCGCTGATTGTGGCCATGCACCAGGCGCCGGCGGCGCCCGTGCAGCGGAGTGCGTTTTCTGCGGCGCCGCGGCCGGTGCCGGTGCCCAATCCGAGCGAGCGGCGATAGCTCGCGTTCGTCAATTGCGGGCGTGTATTGATTCGAGCTGAGGACCGTTCCCGAAGGGGCTCAAGAGGCCGCGGAAATACTCGCCGGAAGGGAAAGGTCTAAGGAAAGCACTTCAGTGGCTACATAAAGCCCAGGTCCTTTTGACAAACATCCAGGCGATGACATTCCCTGCGGTCATCCTCACGGTGCGGTGAAATCAATTTGCGGAAACAAGCCAAACTGGTCATACTCTTACCAGTAGGAGTAATACCATGCGCATCACGAGCAAAGGACAGGTGACGATTCCCCAAAACGTCAGAGTCCGGTTAGGGCTGCTGCCGCACACTGAAGTTCAGTTTGAGATTGTTGGAGATCATGCGCGGATCCGCAGAGCCGCGAAGCAATCAGGCATCGGACACAGAGGACGGAGCGCGCTGGAGGTCCTCAGAGGTACGGCAGATACGCGGATGTCCACAGATGAGATTCTGGCGCTCACGCGCGGGGAAACTCGGCGCGGAGCAGGTCGAAAATAGTGCCGGTCTTGGCGAATCTCCGAAGGCGACTGCGAAACTGCCGTGGCGTCCTCGTCGACAGCAACATTCTGATTGATGTTGCGACCAACGACCCGAACTGGGGCGAGTGGTCGTCGCAAGCGCTTGCAGAGTGTGCCGACCAGGCGACTTTGGTGATCAACCCGATCATCTACGCCGAGGTCTCCATCGGCTACACGGCCATTGAGGAGCTGAATGCAGCGCTTCCGCTTTCGTTGTACGCTCGCGAATCGCTGCCATGGGAAGCGGGGTTTCTGGCGGGAAAATGCTACCTGGAATATCGCCGGCGGGGAGGACTGCGAAGTTCACCCTTACCCGACTTTTACATCGGCGCTCATGCAGCAATCGAGGGTCTCGCTCTATTGACGCGGGATGCCACGCGCTATTCAACCTATTTCCCAAAGCTTGAAGTCCTTGGTCCATAGCAAGATTGAGCGCGGAAAATGGAACGGCTCCGGTGCGATCCGGAGCCGCATGTAGTGAAAACCCGCGAAGTCTACTTCTTCCCCTGGAGGGTCTTGGGGTTGATCCCGGCTTTGCGGGCAGCGCGTTTTCTGGCCAGCTCGTGCATCTCCAGGCCGATGTGCGACCGGTTGATGGCGAGCTGCATGGTCAGCATGATGAAGTTGCCGGTGATCCAATAGAGCGCCAGGCCGGACGGATAACTCAACAGTGTGAAGCCGAACAAAAGCGGCATCATGATGGCCATCATGCGTCGCTGATTGGCATCCACGCCGGGCGAGGGCGTGATGAACTGGGTCAGGAACATGGTGATGATGATCAGGATCGGCAGGATCTTGAGCGGGTCGGGCGAGGAGAGATCCTTGAGCCAGAACCAGTGGGCCTGGCGCAGTTCCACGGCGTTCAGCAGGACGCGGTAGTAGGCGAAGAAGAGCGGCATCTGCAGCAGCAGGGGCAGGCAGCCGCCATACATGTTCACGCCGTTCTCTTTGTAGAGCGCCATCATCTCCGTGTTCATTTCGGCGCGGCGCGGGTCAGTGGCTTTCAGGTGCTGGTATTTGCGCTTGAGGGCCTCCACCTTGGGCTGGATCCGCATCATCTTCAGCGATGACTTCATCATCATGAGCCGCGTGGGCAGCAGGGCCACGTTGAAGATCACGGTGAGAATGATGATTGCCCAGCCCCAGTTGGTAATGCCGTGCCCATGCATGAAGCGCAGCACCCAGAAGAGCGGCGTGGCGATGATGCTCCACATGCCGAACTCGATGAGCGGCCGCAGGGTGGGTCCGTCGGGCTTGCCGTCGGCGCCCGTGGAATGGATGCCGGAGATCAGGTCAGTCTGCTTGGGGCCGACGTAGAGGCGCAGGCGTGTGTCGCCGGAGACATCGCCGACCGCAACGCCCATCACATCGGCGGGCTTCTTTTCGCCGTTGGGATTGGACAGGTTCACGGGCAGGTCGATGGTCCTGTGCAACGTGACCACGGTGGCCTGGGAAGGAACGTCGGGCAGAAACGCCGCGGCAAAGTAGAGGTCTGCGGCGGCGGCGTACTGGTAATCGCCTTCGAGTGTCGCGTTGTTGCTCACCTTGCCGGCGGCCTGGGAATCGGACTTGCCGTCAAGGCACCAGTCAAAGGTGGCCGGCGTGCGCGCCAGTCCGGGAATTCTGCTGCGGCCCTGGAACTCCTCCTGGTCGCCGAGCCCGGCGGGCCAGGCAAGGAGCGTGCGAACCGGCTGGCCGCCGCGGCGGACCTGAACGTCGGCATGAACCACGTAATCAGAACCGAAGGTGAAGGTCTTCACCGCCTCCACGCCATCCTGGGCGTAGCGGAAGGTCAGGGAAGAGGGCGCCTTCAGCGTGCCGGTGGCTGAAACCTGGTAGAGCGCCTCATTCAATTGCTTGGTAAGCGCAGAGTCATAGGTGAAGATCGAAAGTGGAAATCCAAAATGCGACGAGGCCTGCTGCTGCACCATGTCCAGCGGATGGCCGGATGAATCCTTGTAGTCATTCAGGATCCAGTGCTGCACCAGGCCGCCCTTGTTGCTGAACTCAATGCGGTAGTAGCGACTCTCGATGGTCGTGGTGGTGGCGGACGCGGCAACGATGGCAGGAGTGGGCGCGGCCGGTTGCGCGGTCTTGGCGGGTGCAGCGGTCTGGGGCGTCGCGGACTGTCCTGCCGCCGGTGCCGGCGAGGACGTTTCCTGCTGTTGCGGCGCGGGCGCGGTAGTCTTCGGGCGCTGGAAATATTGGTAGCCGAGGAAGATGGCTACGGCGAGAAAGCCCATGAGCATGAGCGAGCTGAAATCGCCGCCACGCTTGTCGCCGGGACCGCCGCCTTGCAAATTAGGATTCTGGAATTCGGGCAAAGGAAACTTCCTGTCGTTCGACACGCGGGAACCGGAGTTCTCCGCTGTCTCTATGGTAAAGGCTTGTGGGCAACTGAATGAGACGAGCGAACCGGGGGGACCTGGTCAAGTCCTCCGCGGCTGAATGGATGACAACGGAGCAGGCGCCAGAGAGCCAGCGCCGAACCGCGCCAGGGGCCGTGCATGGCGATGGCGCGGACTGCGTACTCTGAGCAGGTGGGTTGAAAGCGGCATCCGCCGGCGCCCAGCGTGTGCAGCACTGGCGAGAGCGTCCGCTGGTAGATCCAGTGCAGGGCGAGAAGGATGCGGTTCATGGCGTTAACCGGCCCGGCTGCTGCAACGCGCGCTCAGCCTTAGCGCGGGCCTGCGAGAGGATACGCACAACCTCGGCCTCAAGTTTCTGAAATTCCAGTGTGAGGACGGCGCGGCGGGGATGAAAGATGAGGTCCGATGCCGGGGGCAGCAGGTCCAGATGACGGCGAAGGGCCTCGCGCAGGCGGCGCTTGATGCGATTGCGCTCATGAGCTTTGCCCAGAACCTTGCCGGCGGTGAGCCCCACGCGAGGCTCGGTGGGGCCGGAGCCACCGGCAGCAGCCTGCGGGGCCAGGAACCAGCTCATAGAGGCCGACTGGTGCTTGCGTGCGCCTGCATAAGCGCGCTGGTAGTCGGCGTGGCGGCGCAGGCGGAAGGGCGCCAGGGATTGCTTGCGCGCGGCAGGTTTGGATGGGATGGTCATCACGAAGCGGCAGGAAAGGCCGAAGCACGCTGGGCGATGCACGCTCCGGCCGAAAAGCGAGCGCGAGCTAGTCGCGGTAGCCCGCGCTGACTGAAACGCGCTTGCGGCCCGCGGCACGCCGGCGGCTCAGCACGGCGGCGCCGCTCTTGGTCTTCATGCGCGCGCGAAAGCCGTGGGTCTTGACGCGGCGATGGCGGTTGGGTTGAAATGTGCGCTTGGGCATAAAAAACGCGCTCCTCTTTCCAATGAAAAAATTGGCCTTGACGGCAGTTTCTAAGTATATCGCAGGCTGAGGTATGAATCCAGTGAGAGTCTCTTCCAACGCAAGATCAGCCTTCGCGCCCATCAGCCTCGTCTTCTCGATTCGAAGAGAACATGAGCACGCTCCGGCCACGATCAAACAACTGCGGCAACCTGACAATGCGCCGGCGATTCCAATCCCGAAGCGAAGAAAGAAGCAAAGAAACCGGTCGCACAGTATGAGGATTCGGTGACTCAAGTCACCTGCGATGCCCGGTTTCACCACCCTTGGTGCAACCCCTCAAGCGTCTGCGAAAGAAGTGTGAATGAGGGATTGCAATGACGTTCAAATGTGCTACTATCGCTTCCGTCCTAAACAACGATCACGACGTCCCACGAAACGGATTTCACCCCAAGCCCGAGGATCAAACCGACGGGCACGAACCACGGTCGATTCGCACATGAACAGAATTATGTGCCCAGGGCCTTGCGATCCCTGTGCTTGCGATGAACCGTTGTCTCAAATGGGTGCATGAAGGCGAGTAGGGGCGCAGTAAGGAACACCTCGATGGCATTTGCAATGACTCCCGCCACCACGGCGCTCAACCCCTGGCTCCAGATTCTGGCGGCGCTGGAAAAAAAAGTCATCCGCCAGTCGTTCGAGACCTGGCTCAAACCAACCCGATTCAGCCATGCGGCAGGTCGCATGATCTTTGTACGCGTCCCGTCGCCGGAGTTCCAGCAGATCGGCGACAAGTACAGCGATCTCATCCAGGAGGCGATCGAGGCCCAGTCCCTGGACTTTGACGGAGTCTGCTTTGTCACCGCCGAGGAGGATCCGTCAACGCCGCCGGGGAACCGTTTCCCACCCGTGCCGGCCCACGATCCCAAAGCGCCGCCTCCGCCGCCGCAACGGCCGCCGGAGCAGGGCCGCTTCGACTGGTCCACCGCGGCGCAGCTCAACCCCCGCTACACCTTTGACAATTTCGTCATCGGCAACGGCAACCAGTTTGCGCGGGCAGCGGCGCTGGCCGTGGCGGAGCGCCCATCGCGCGCCTACAACCCGCTCTTCCTCTATGGCGGCGTGGGCATGGGCAAAACCCACCTGATGCAGGCCATCGGCCACGAGGTCAAACGGCGCCAGGCTTCAGCCAACATCTGCTACGTCTCCGCGGAAAAGTTCACCAATGAAATGATCACCTCGCTGCGCAACGACCGCATGACCAGCTTCCGCGATCGCTTCCGCACCGTCGACGTGTTGCTCATTGACGATATTCAATTCATCGCTCAGAAAGAGCGCACCCAGGAGGAGTTCTTCCACACCTTCAACGCGCTGCATGAGAGCATGCGCCAGATCGTGATCGCCAGCGACCGGCCTCCCAAGGAGTTGGCGGAGATCGAGGACCGCCTGCGCTCGCGCTTTGAGTGGGGACTGATCGCGGACATTCAGCCGCCCGACCTGGAGACGAAGGTCGCCATCCTCCAAAAGAAAGCGGAAACCGAACAGACGACGCTGCCCACGGACGTGGCCCTGTTCATCGCCTCCAACGTGCGCACCAACGTGCGCGAGCTTGAAGGCGCACTGACCCGGCTCATCGCATGGTGCCAGCTCAACCACGTTGAGATCACGCTCGCCGCCGCGCAGCAATGCCTCAAGCAGTTCATCGACATGCAGGTGCGCAAGGTCACCATTGAGGCCATTCAGCGCGCCGTGGCTGAGTCGTTCGGCATGCGCGTCACCGATCTGAAGCAGAAGAACAACGCGCGACCGGTGGTGGTGCCGCGGCAGATAGCCATGTTCCTGGCCAAGCAGATGACTGAAGCCAGCCTGCCGGAGATCGGCCGTCAGTTTGGCAACAAGCATCACACCACGGTCATGCACTCCATTGCCAAAATTGATGAGCTGCGGCGCTCCGACAAGGACCTGCAGCGCATGCTCAACAAGCTTCAGGACATGCTCAACGGCTAGGTGGGTTGTAATTGAAAGCGGGAAGGCCGCGCATCGCGCGGCCTTTCTTTTTTATGGGCACACTTTTCAGGCCTCTCAAAAAAATCGCCGGTAGAAGGAAGATGCCGGGGCTCGACTTCACAGGCTGGGGAAAACCTTCCGGACCTCGGCAAAGGCGCGCAAGGCGGGATTTCATTCCCGGCGCTTACGCAATTCGTCGTAGTGTTCACATCGCGAGGCAACCTCTCTCCAGGAGCACCCTCGTTCCCTGATCCCTATTCCCTGATCCCTGTTCCCTCTTCCCTGTTCCCTGACCCCTGACCCCTGATCCCTGATAAACTGGTACCGTTGCAGTCGTAGTGCCTCCCGCCAGCGGAACCTGCCTGCAAGTGATTCCAGGAAGGACAGAAGAGAACTCACCGTGAAGACCGAAACCCGTCACGCCCTCAAACAGGACAAATTCGCTCTCGCCGCCAAGGGCGGCGTCAGTTGGGTCACCGAACACAGCAGCAGCGTCATACGCCTGCTCATCTGGGGCGGCGCCGCGCTCGTGCTCATTGTCGGGCTGCTGGTGTTCTGGGGCGTGGAAACGTCGGCGGCAAAAGACGCGATTGGCGCCGCGCTCGACACCTACTCCGCCCCGCTGAGCGCTCCGGGCGCCCCGCCTGAGCCGGGGTCCTTCGCCACCGCCACTGACCGTATCAAGGCAGCAAATCAGCAGTTTGTGTCTGCAGTTCAAAAGTATGGATGGCTGCCCGAGGGCGCCCGCGCGCACTACTTTGCCGGCGTTACTGACATGGAGATGGGGCAGACCGGCTCTGCGGAAACCGAGCTGAATGCCGCCGCCGGCTCGTGGAATCGCAACACCGCCAACTTGGCCAGGCTGGCGCTGGCCCAGCTTTATCACCAGACCGGCCGCGACCCCCTGGCCATCAGCACTTACAACGAGCTGATTGCAAAGCCATCTGTCACCGTCTCAGCGGCAGTGGCGCAGCTTGACCTGGCTGACCTGTACGTAGCCGCAGGCAAGCAGGATCAGGCGCGAGCCCTCTGGGCCAAAATCAAGGACGCGGACAAGGATGGCATGGCCGGCTCCATCGCCTCCCAGAAGCTCGCCGGCAAGCAGCAGTAGAAGACTAGCGGGAAAACACCAAGGACCTCTTTACCGGTGCAGATCGTCGATTCAGGCTGCCCGCGGCGATTGCTTCCAATCATGAGGCCCGGTCTTCTTGATTTGAATCGGAACTGCCTCTGCGGATTTGCTGATGGACTTCATCCACGTCTCTACGTCCCTCTTGATCTGAGTTAAGAGACCGCGGTCTTCGCAGAAAACTCCATAAGTGAGACGAATCAGCTTGTCCAGGGGCGCGGTGATGTTTAGCTTGCCGGTTTCAAGCTTCGACAAGTGTTCAGCCGACTTTCCGATGAGCTCCGCAAAATCTATTGCCTTCTTGCCCATTCTTTTGCGGAGAAACCTGATTTCCGCACCTCGCAGAATGCCTCGCTTCATCACTATGGATTCTGCGATGACCTTCATCAACTGAATTGGTGCGGGAATCTCCGCGGCCGCCGCGCCGCACGCAGCGCATTCCCAATACTTAATCCCAACCAGATACACGTTCGACAACCCCGAATCCAGGAAATGATATGGGGCTTTCGGAGTAGCTTGCTTCTCAACCATGCGATGCGAACAGACTTTCTCAATCATCAGGCCATCTCGTGACAATCGTCACTCTCAAGTTCTTTGGGTCCAGCGCAACAATGATGGTGAAATCACGGCCTTCAACATCCTGAGTCGCAATCTCATATTTCCACTGCCATTCATCGGCATTGAACTCATCGGGTTTACAGGAACGCCACTCTCGGCTTAGCCCGTGAACGACGTCGTTGAAATCGATCTTTCGATCGAGGTGATCGAAATTGGAATGAAGGGTCGGCATTTCCCTGATGCGGCCCTCATCCGATAACGCGGTTAAGACGATTCTCCGTACTTCAGTGGGGGCAAGCGCTTCAGGTATTACACCCTTGACACCGGATCTTCTGAGATCGGCTGGTACCTTGCTTCTTCGGCCCTTTCTTGTCATATTGTCAAGTCCAACCTGGCGTCTGTCAACCGGCAAGTCCCGGATGGCGTTCCCTGCAAGGCCACGGAAAGGATCAGGCAGGGGAAGTGACTCTATCGGTCTACCGATCCTGCGGAGCGGCTGCCCGCCCCGTCGCGGGATAATGATTCCTGGGGCGCCGCGCGCAACTGCATGAGCATTTTGCCCAGGGTGCGCGTCTGGTCACTGTATGAGCGCCACCCTGACCTTACCTTGGATGGAGATCGCCCACAGCGCCGTGCACGACGAAGCCCGCCAGCACGCTACCGACGAAGCGCTTGCGGCACTGGTGGAGCAGTATGCCTCCACGCTCTACCGGGTGGCTTTTTCCGTCATGCGCAACGCCGCCGACGCGGAGGATGCGGTGCAGGAGACTTTCCTGCGCGTGCTGCGCCACCGGGCCACGCTGGGCGAAGTGCGAGACCATCGCGTGTGGCTCATCCGCATTGTCTGGAACATTGTGCTGGACCGCAAGCGCCGCGCCAAAACCCACCCTGAATCCGAGGACGTGAGCGACCTGGTCCGGGTGCTGCCGGCCACCGGCCTCAGCGCTGAGGAGCGCGCCGCGGCCGTCGAACATCATGCGCGGATGCTGCGCCTGGTGGACAGCCTGCCTGCCAAGGAGCGCGAGGTGCTGGTGCTGTCGGCCTTCGATGAGCTCTCCAGCGTTGAGATTGCCGAGGTGCTCGGAGTGACGGAGTCCAGCATCCGCTCGCGGCTCTTCCGCGCCCGCAACATTATGGCCGAGCTGCTGGAACGTCCAAGGAGTTTGCGATGATTCCCCGTGATGAAAACGATCTGAGAAGCCCGACCGGTGAAGCGGAGAAGACGCTGCGTCTGGTTGCCGGCCTGCCCGCCCCCGAGGGCCTGGTGGAACGGGTGCAGGAGGGTGTCCGCAGGGCCCCGCGCGGCCGCCTGCTGGAGTGGCCCATGGCTCTGATGCCGGGCAGATGGGTTGGCGTGCAGGCTCTCCGCGGCGCGGCTGCAGCGGCAATTGTCTGCGTGGTGGCAGGCGGAGGATGGCGCATCTACACCCGCGTCCAGACACCGGCGGCTCCCACGGCCAACGTGGTTGTTATGCCCGCGCGGGTGGGCACGCAGGGCGCATTCTCGAATGCTGGAGCCATGCGCACGCCGGACACACTGAACAAGCCCGTGCTGACCCACTCCGTCAACAAGGACGCGTCGAAGCCGCCGGACAAATTGCCGGCGAAGGACCACAAGGTTCACCACCATTCCGCTGTTTCTCCGCGGTCCGATTCGCCGCGCTAAGCTCTACGGAACCCGCGCCCGCGGTTCTTGCCGGCGGTAGACTCGATGCATGTTTGTGCGCAGGCTCAGGGTGGAGCGGGTGGATGGGACGCAATTGCTGTTATGGCAGGGGTAAGGCCGGGACCTCCCGCACAACCTGTAAATGGCGGAGATCCTCAAGCCTTCCGGCGACCACGTCCCTCTCGCTCTCCAAACCTGAAATCTCGAGGTGAAGGCGTTTGTCCTCCGCTGCCTTCCTGAGCCTTGCATCTCCCATCGCTTCCGCAGTGGCCCTCTGGTGTTCTTCTTGACGCTGCTCGAAATCGCTGCTGCGTCCAGCATTCTTCGCCATCTTGAATCCGTTGGACACCATCACCCTCAACAAGTTCAAGAGGCTCAGCACAGCGGGCACAAAGCTGCAGTATCGAATCATGCGAGTGAAGAAGATGTTCATCGCCTCTTCTGATGTAAATGGTTTGTGCCATGCGTGGACGGGTATGAGGAATATGAGGTAGAGAAGCATCGACACGAGAAAAAGGACTATCAACAAAACCGGGATCAGGAGCAGGCCAATGCCAAACCACTTCAGGGCAGGAAGAACTCTGTCCATATCCATTAAGCTAAGGCTCTGCGGAACCTCGGGAAGCTCCGCGTATTGCTCCACTCCCAGATTCAACTTTTGCTCGCATTCCGCCAGGAGATGCCGAAGCTTGTTCGCACGGTTACCATAGACCCACCCCGCTGCCTGAGCCAGTTCGTCAACAGCCTCCGGGGCCAACCTCTCCACATTCTGATAATCGAAAACTGTGCCGTGATCGTACAGCGTCTGCAAGGCCTTGTATTTCGCTTCCGCGGTCTCTGTCAGCTTCGCCAATGCCGGATCGAGATACCCCGTGGTAACGCGAATCGCCTCGTCAAACCGGCTCATCGCAACCCGCGCGGATTCTTTCCTTTCCTCGCGCATCTTGTCGCGAAGGGTATTCACCTTGGAACGAATGGGATCGAGCGATCTGTCTATGTCGCTCACTATCCAGTAATTCATGTCATCGCTGATCAAATTACGAAGTTCCAGAATGGCTCTATCTTCCGCCCCTGTCCGCACAAGAGCATGCACAAGCTCGTTCCGAAAAACCAAATTGCCGCGCTCCAATTCGACCGCTGCCTGCGCATGCTCGAGTGAGCCGGCCGGGTCTCCTGATGCGTCCAATGCACGCGCGAGATGGTAGTGCGCAATCGCCCTGTGGTGATCGCTCGGAGCACACTCCGTCGCCAGTTCAAAGTCTTGAACCGCTTCGCGCTGGTCGTCGCGATGGACGGCCAGGAACCCGAGATATTGGTAGGCAAATGCATTGGTGCTGCATGCGGCCACGGCTTTCTGGAAATCTAGGCGCGACAAGTCCAGTTTGCGCTTTTCGTACCAGTGGACGCCTGCCTCATAGAACTGGCGTGAGTCATTCCAGTGAGAGTTAAGTTGGACCTCGAGTAACTTTTGCGTAACTGAGGTATTCTTTTCCACCGCCCACCGAACCTCTGACAAGGCTGCGCCTAAATACCTTCCCAGACGTTCGATTGACGCCACAGTTTCCTCAGAGGCAGCGCGAACATCCATGGAAATGTCCCGGAGGCCATCGCCCAGCGAGTCATTGAGTTGGCCAATCTGCAATGAGAACTCCTCCGCCAGAATTCGTGCGTTTTGCTCATTGGATTGCCTGTGCATCTCACCCTGTTCGATGAGCGCCGATTGGAACGATTGAAATTGCTCCCTCGAGGACTGCTCCGACTGCCGCGCAATAGCGCTGTCGACTTTGATTCTCTGGGATATTTCGGTGAGACCTCGGTCCGTTGTGTTGATGAGGGCAGCCTCCGAGTATGAGACCCGATTCGGGCCGCTCGGAAACGGTAGATTGCCGTAAAAACCGTCCTTAAAGCTCACAGCATTGTCCTCTCACCGGTTGCGCCGGCCTTGGTTAGGGTTCACGGGCAAAAGCTTCTTGCGATGCTGCCGGCGCCAGGCTCCCAGTCGGCACTGGCTGGTGGCTGCCCGATGCTGCCCACGATGTGCTGCGGCTTTATCGGCTGCGCCACCCTTTCGAAACCGGAATTCCATTCTTCAGATCAGATTTGAGTCGATTGTACTGCTCCTGATTGGGATCGCTGGACCAACGAGGCTATTCAATTGAGGCGATAGACTCAAACCATGTTTGTGCGCAGGCTCAGGGTGGAGCGGGTGGATGGGACGGGCACTCGCCACGCGTGCCCCATCCGCTGGATCGACAACTTTGCCATGCGCAACTTCACCAACGACGCCATCTTTGACGACACGCTGCCGGCCGCTGACGGGCTGCTTGAGGCCGGGCTCAAGGTGCCTCTGGACCGGCTCCAGCCCGCCATGGAGGACTGGTTCCGCCGCAAGGGCTACCTGACGGCCGGGGAGCGGCTGGAGGTAACGGAACTCCCGCGCGGCTGAAGCGGGCGGGAACCAGGCGCGGTGAATTTTTTGGCAGCGGTCCGTTTGCCGGATCGGACTGGAGGAAGAGGCGCATCTCGGCTTCGCGACGTGCCTTCAGGCCGGAGTTTTCAGCGCCGCCGCAATGGTCCCACTTGAGGAACTCGAGCGCGGCGGCGCCCAGGTTGCCGTCATTGAGCTCGCGCAGCAGGGTGGAGGCGGCAAAGCGGGTGGCGCCGAGGTTGTAGACGAAGTCGACGAGGGCGTCAAACTGGCCCTGGGTGAGGGGCGCGCTGACGTAGCGGGCAACGGCTTGCGCGGCGGTGTCAGCTTCGCGGGCCAGCAGGCTGGCGGCTTCATCCTGGGTGACGCCCATGGGAAAGGCTTCGCCGGGAAGGAGCTTGTGGCCGTAGCCGATGGTGCGGAGGCCGGCGGCGTCAAGGTAGGGGGCGGGACGGAAGCCTTCGTGCTGCATGATGAGTTCGAGTCCGGATTTGCTGAGGCGCATGATTATCTCCTTTGGAGAGCAGGGACCAAGGGAACGAGGGACCAAGGGACCAAGACTGCGAGGGCCAGTTCCCGGCGGTTCGATGGGCGGTAAATGGTGAAATAAAAAAACGGCCATCCCTTTCGGGATCAGCCGTTTACGTGGTGAAGATGCAGTAAATGAGGGACCAAGGGAACGAGGGAACAAGGGACCAAGACTGCGTGGACCGGTTCCCGGCGGTTCGATGGGTGGTAATTGGTGAAAATACAAACGAGTTTCTCCTCTGGAATGAGGAGATTAAGCCCGAAAAGTGCATTGAATTGCGCGGTGTTTCCCGGTGGCGGCCGAGAAACGCCTTCAAGGAAACAAAGACAAAACGAAAACCAGCTTTTCGGGCCGACTGAAGTCGTGCCCCTTGTTACAGAGCCTCCCGGCCCGTGCAGCACGTAGTGTTCCCTGATAAGAGGATTATCTCAAATTGACCCAGGTAACCATGAAGTGTGGTTACCATTTAGTTCTCCTTTGGAATGAGTAGGTTAGGAGAAAAGTTTTCCACAGGTACTTGACAAGATTCGGGAGAGGGGGCGGCGAGGGGTTTTGGGGACCGTTTTCGAGGGGTGAAGCTGCCATTTCTCCTGGCCGCAAAAACAAAGACCGATGGGCGGACAACGGAACGACCGGAGAAGATCGCTTCCCTCCGTGCGGGACGCGATCTTCCTTTGAGTTTTTGGGGCGCTGCGCTCCCAGGACCGCTCCCCTCGGAGTCACGCCCTTCAGGGGTGGGGCTGGGGACTAATGGGCCCCCTTCACGGCCGCTTTGGGCGGGGGCGGGGCCGGTTTTGGGCTGAAACGGGTTGGCTGGGGGCCTTGGAATGCACTGACTATGGTGCAGTCTTAGGGGTAAATTGACCACTTTGACTATATTTCAGTCTATCTAATTGTCGGGTAAAGAGTTAAGTTGACACTTGCCGGTCTTTCGAGCACTGCGAAGGGTTTCGCCGCGCCCGTACGGGGCGCGAACTATCCTTTCCAGAGTTGTCCCAGGGTTCAAGTCCGCTGCGGCGGACGACGGAGACGGGGCGAGACCCCTATTTTCGCGCCGCGGCTTCTACGGTTTTGAACTTTTCGGCGAATCCGGTGTCGAGGGAAATCTGAAGGGTGCCTGCCTTGCCGGTTCCCCAGTCGAAGACGCCGGTGACCAGGGTTACGTCCTTCCCAGCCGGAAGGTCGATCTCAAAATGCGCCGGCACGCCCGAGTGCACCATGGCGTCATAGACATCCTGCGAGAGGTCCATCATCTGCGTGCCGCCATCCCAGTTCAGCGCCTTCCCGTCGCGGTCATAGGCCTCCAGTTCCACCTGGATCTTTCCGGTGCGCCGCCCGTCGGCTGCCAGAGCCAGCTTTACATCGGTCCAGCGGATCATGAAGTCCACCACGTAGCGAGTCACCGGGCCGGGCAGCTTGGCGTTCTTGCCTGCGTGCGGCGCGCCGGCAGTCGGCTGGGGCAGGGCCGGCATCACCCGGAGCCCGTACAAGAGCTGGGTGGCGTTGGGCATGCCCAGCATCATCTGTTCGCGCAGAGGATCGGTATCAGCCTTCGCTTCGATCTTCGATGTGTCGTCGGCGTTATAGCCGGGGCGGTAGGCTAGCTTGTATTTCGTGTCGGGGATTTTGATCTTGATCTGGCGGTAGCTGCCGTCCATCTTTTTGTTCTTCGGAGAATAGGCGATGGTGTAGTAATGCGCGCCGTCGGCGATGGCTTTCTGTGTGGCTCCGTTGAGGTCGTTGGTGTTGAAGAAGGCCTTGCCGCCGGTGTCGGCCGCGAGTTGCTCCATGGACATGATCTTGTCGGCGCGGGCGTCGTTCTCGTTAATGTATGGAGCCGTATTTGCGTCACCTCCGCCGATTGTGGCCGTGGCCCCTCCCGTTCCTACATGCGCTCCCGGGGACACATACGCTCCTGGATCGCCGCCTTCATAATCAACCGCACCGGCTTTGTACGATTCGCTGTCCGCAGCGGCTATGTGTTCTGTCATTACGCCTTCCGCGCCGATGGGGTAAACGGCGATGCGGGAGACGGTGAGCATGTCGGCGGTCTGGCGAATGGATTTGCCGTACCCGCCCAGGTAGGCGGTATTGGCAGCGTTGGGACGATCGCTCTGGCGCGGAAACACAGTTACGGGAAAACTACTGGAAAACCAGATGAGGTTCTTGCGACCTGGGGCGGCCGCAAGGTATCGGGCAAGGATTTGCAAAGCCTGGAGGGTCATGCCCACACGCTCGTCGCTTTTAACATTGGCAACTTCGCGCTGAGCCGCGTCGAGTGCGGCGATTCCAGCCGTCATCCCTCCCGCCATCATGACCATTGTCCCAACATTGAAGAGATCGTCTTTCTTGTCCTCGATGGATCGCGATTCCGATGGTTTGGTGATGGCGACGCCGAATTTGGGATCGTTGACGGCGGCGACGAGGGCTTTCGAGTCCGATGTGAATCCCTGAATCATGCGGAGGCGCGAGCCGAGGGTGAAGACGGCTGTGCGGGTGCCCGGATCCATGCGTTTCAGGAAGGCGAGGATCTGGTTGTGGACATAGGCCTGGTCCTGGCGGTCGGTATTCAGCGCGTCAAGAAGGAGCACGTTGACCGAATCGCTGGGCGGGGCGGGCGGCACATTTGTAAACACGCCGGGCGGCATTTTGGGCAGCGACGGAAGGGTGCCCGAAGGCAGCGTGTTGGCCGAGTGTTCCTCAAAGAAGTCGATGGCCTGCGGCTTGCCGTCTTCGGAGACCTGGAAGTCCTGCTTGCGCAGGCCGGCAACCGGCTCGCCTTTGCCGCCGGTGACGACCACGTCGACGATGACGTCACGCGCCTGGGTGGTGAAGACCGGGGTTCCGGGCCGGATGCCGGGTACGGGATTCTGGGCGGGTGTGGAGATGGCGAGGAGAAGGCCTGTTAGAAGCGCGAGGAGCAAACGGGAACAAGGGCGCATGGGGCCACCTCGGGCAGCGCTGCAATGATAGACGCGGGCTGATGGGGTTCGCAATCGGAGGAGATGGCGGAGCGGGGGAAAGCGGCCGGTGTTGATGGCGACACGCCGGGGATGAATCCCCTGAACCGGGCATAAATACCCGGCCTACCGCACGAAAAGCCCGGGCTACCGCACGCATGCCCGGGTGGGGCTTAAAAGCCCGGCCTACCAAAGCCGGGCCTACCACACGAATGCCTGGCCTGCCGTTATTTTGGCGCGGCGATGCGGACCAGCAGGATGTCGTGGCCTTTGATCTCTACGGGCATGTTCTGGGTCAGGGTGATGTCTTTGCCGGTCCATAGGTCTTTCGCCTGTTGCGGGCCGTGGAGGCCTAGTTTGGCCAGGTCCAGGTGGAAGGGGTGGGTGGCTACGCGATCGCTGCCGGCGTTTACGACTGCTATGGCGGTGGCGCCGCCGGAGAGATGCTTGAGCCAGACGTCGACTTCGCCTTCAGAATAGATGCGGCGCGCCTGGTGGCCGAGCTTGTCCTGGTCAATGGCGATGACTTCGCTTTTGGTGAGGATGTCGCGGATTTCGGGCTTCATGTTGGGCAGGTCATTGCCGGCGAGGAGCGGCGCGGAGAGCATGGCCCACATGGAGAAGTGCAAGCGGTTCTCGCCCAGCGATAATTTGCCGTTGCCCACTTCGAGCATGTCGGGATCGTTCCAGTGGCTGGGGCCGGAGTAAGGGGCTAGGCCGGCCTGCTGATTGAGCAGCGTGTAGATCGAATTCCAGTTGGGCTGGATGTCGTCAGTAGTGCGCCAGAGGTTGCCGCCGATGGCGGGCGCCCATTCCCAGACCGAGTCCCAACCATATTGGCAGAAGGAGAAGACGATGGGGCGACCGGTGGCCTCGAGAGCCTTGGCCATTTTGGTGTAGGCGGCGTGCATGAGGCGCATCTGCGCGGCGGGGTCGTTGGGGGCCTGCTTCTGCATGACCGCGGGGATGAAGCTGCAGAGATCGTACTTGACGTAGTCAATGCCCCAGGAGGCCCAGGTTTTTGCGTCCTGCTCCTCGTGGCCGAGGGTGCCCTCAAAGCCGGCGCAGGTTTTGGGGCCGGGCGAGGAGTAGATGCCGATTTTGAGGCCCTTGGAGTGGACGTAGTCGGCGAGGGCTTTCATGTCAGGGAATTTGGAGTTGGACTGGATGTTGCCGTCGGCGTCGCGCTGGCCCTCCCAGGTGTCGTCGATGTTGACGTAGATGTAGCCCGCATCCTTCATGCCGGTGGTGACGATCTGGTCGGCGGAGTCGCGAATGTCCTTATCAGTGACTTTGCCGAAGAAGTAGTTCCAACTGTTCCAACCCATGGGCGGAGTTTTGGCGACCTGGCTGGAGTAGGGGGTTTGGGCGGGGGCGAGGAGCGAGGCGGCGGCGAGGATGGCGGCTGAGTAGAGGGCGGCGAGGCGCATGATTGGGTCTCCAGAAAAGAAAACGGTTGCCGCGGGGAATGGTACGACCTGGGTGCGGGGTTGCGCAATGCGCGGGGGGGGGGAGATCAGGGCAAACGCATTTCAAAACATCTCCAAGAGTCTGGATAAAAACCGGTCATCCCAGCCGGCCCGTTTGAATTTTC
>Ga0265339_10000875_pt1 | contig 23182 bp, 21 predicted proteins | sample 4CB219metaG_FD_202085 | JGI IMG/M metagenome (GOLD analysis project Ga0265339, IMG submission 202085) | Rhizosphere microbial communities from Carex aquatilis grown in University of Washington, Seatle, WA, United States - 4-CB2-19 metaG | ecosystem: Host-associated > Plants > Roots >... | reverse complement strand
CCAGGCCGAACGGCGCCGTGACGCCAAAACCGGCGACCCAGCGCTCGTTGAACCGATAGGCGACGTGCAGCGACGGGATGACGACATCGCGCGTCGGCTCGGCGTGTCTGTCGCCACTCACCGGCTGTCCGAACACCGTCGATTGCGTGGAGTTGAAGTCGAGGTTGGGCAGCAGGCCGGTCACCGATCCGGCGACGCTGCCGTGCTCGATGCGGCTCAGACCGGCGACGTTGTAGTATCCCGTCGTCGCGTCCTCGGCGATCGCCGCTGAGCCTGCAAAGGCGGTCCCCAACACCCGCGCGCTGTCCTCGTTGAGCGCGAAGCCGGCAGCGCGCGCCACCGGCGGCAGGAGCGTGCAGATGGCCCCCCAAGACACCGCCGTCAGCACGCCGATAGCGATTGCTCCACGCATGAGCCCTCCGCTGCGCACCTGCGTTTCCGGGAACGCGACGCGCATCGCATGCGGAAACCGCTGGCGGGAGTCAACAGCGGACCAGAGTCCGCCCCGACGGAGTCGACGGCGGGGCGGCGCGCGATGGCGCCGCGATCAACGGGTCCGCGTCAGCGGTCGGGCGAGTTGCTCGTCGACTTGCGCGGCGATGAGCTGCGGCGCAACCGCCCCGCTGGCGCGGAATTCGAGCACCAGCGTGGCCCCGGCGGCCGGGTCGATCGGCTTCGCACTGGCGAGACTGACACTCAGCACACCGTCGCTGCTGTGCTGCGTCACCAGTGCACCAGCCGCGCCGGCATGTGGCGTGGCCGCGATCAGCTGTGCGGCTGTCTGGTCGTACGAGAGGCGCAAATCCAACGCCTGGAAGGTCCCCGGACCCTGTACGTAGATCGGGACGCGGACGATACCACCACGACCAGTATGGGGATTGCCGGCGATCACCCGCGTCGAGCCCGCGACCTGACGCAACGAGGCGCCGCCGTTCCAGTTGCCCGTACAATCGCCGAACAAAATGCCGACGAAGTCCTGATCGTTCGCGGTGGTCGATAGCGAGCGCAACGTGATGGCGCTCGGCTGACAACTGCCGGGGCTCACCGACGGGTTGGTGATCGATTGGTTGGGCAGCTGCGCCGGAGACGGGCGGAAGATCCAGTCCGAGCCACAGGCCGTCGCCACCGGAAGACGGGTGATGACGCCGGCGTTGAATTGCAGAATGCGGACCGCATCGAGTGCGCTGATCGAGCCGTCGCCGGTCGTATCGCAGGCGAGGCGCTGCTCGTCGGTGAAGGTCGTCAGGCCGGCAACGACCTGCAGCACGCGCGCCGCGTCGAGCGAGCTGACCGCGTTGCTGAAACCGCCCATCTTCGACGGCTCGACAGTCCACGTTCCGGCGGGGAGGTTGTTGGCGGCGTAGTCGCCGCGCGTGTTGGTCTGCACCGTCGCCGCCGAACCGCTGAGGTCGACGCTGACTGACGGTACGGCAGGATGCGAGCCGGCGTAGTAGGTGACGCTGCCCAGGATCGCCGCGGTCTGGCCGCCGCTGGTGGGCGTGCGCGTCGGCGTGCCTGGGATCGGCGTCGCAGTTCGAGTCGCCGTCGGTGGAATCGCCGTGGCAGTGAAGGTCGCCGTCGGCGGCGCCGAGCCGCCGAGATCGAGATCGACCACGCGCACGCGTCCGTCGTCACTCGAATTGATGAAGAGCTGGCGCGTGTAGGGGTCGATAGCGACACCCGTGGGTTCGCTGAACGACGCGGCGGTCGCGGCTCCGCCGTCGCCTGCGTAGCTGGAGCTGCCGTTGCCGGCGACGGTGGTGATGATGCGGGTGGTGGGATCGACCATGCGGATGCGGAAGTTGTGCGAGTCGGCGATGAAGAGACGACCGCTGTGGTCGACGCTCAACAATGTCGGCCAATACACCTTTGCCTTGAAATCGGTCGCCACCAACCCGTCGCCGCCGAAGCCGTTCTGAATGGCGCCGGGATACCCGACATAGGTGGTGATGGTGCCGTTGCTGTCGACCCGCCGGATATGACCCGAGAATGTATCGGAGATGAAGAGCGTTCCGTCGTCTGCAACCGCCACATCGGAGGGGTTGTATAGCGACGCTTGCGTTGCCGGACCGTTGTCACCGCTGAAGGCCTGATTGCCGTTGCCGGCTATGGTCACGATGGTGCCGTCCGCGTTGACCCTGCGCACGCGCTGGTTGTCGCGGTCGGCAATGTACAGGCGACCTGAGCGATCGACGGCGATGCCGCCGGCCGATCGGAGCTGGGCCGCGGTGGCGCGTCCACCGTCGCCCGAAAAGCCGATTGTGCCGTTGCCCGCGACGGTGGTGATCGTGCCGCGCGTGTCGACGCGCCGAATGACCTGATTAGCCGAGTCGGCGATATAGATGTTGCCGGCGGCGTCGACGGCGACATCGGTCGGCGTGTTGAGTTGAGCGTTCGTCGCCCGGCCGTTATCGCCGGAGTACCCGGCGATGCCAGTGCCGGCGATCACATGCATCGTCTGCGTCGCGCCGTCCACCATGCGCACGACTTGATTGGCGCCGTCGGCGAAATAGAGGTCGATGGTGCCGTTTGCTTGCGGGACGGCGACGCTGCCGCCCGGATGGACGACGGCGTCATAGGCCGCACCGCCGTCGCCGAGCCCGCCACCGACGACGCTGTCGATGATACCGTTCTCGACGAAGCGGACGCGATTGTGCCGTGACCGCGCGGTCTCGGTTGTCTGTGTGGCCCAGAACGCGCCGTTGCCTGCCACCGCAACGCCCCAGGTCTCTTTCATCGACGCGTCGACGGCGGGGCCGCCGTCGCCCGTCGAGCCGTCCGTGCCGTCGCCGGCAACGGTATAAATCAACGGCACCGGGGATGATGCCGTGATCAGACGGATCGTCTTGTGCAAACTGTCGGCGACATACACGTTCCCGACCCCGTCGGCTGCTACTTGAGTGGGGTAGCGGAGTACGCCTTGCAACGCCGGCCCGCCGTCGCCCAGCGACCCGTTGACGATGATCCATCCTCCGGCAAGCGTGGTGATGATGCCGTTGCTCACCTTGCGAACGACTTGATTGTACGAGTCGGCGATGAACAGGTTGCCGTTGCCGTCGAACGCAATATCGGCGGGATTGCGCAACGTGGCGGACGTCGCCGCGCCGCCGTCGCCGCTGTAGTCTGCCGTGCCGGTGCCCACGACGGTTGTAATGGTGCACGTCGAGGGCAGGCATCCCGCCGGTCCGACGCGGCGAATGCGATTGTTGTTCTGGTCGGCGATATAGACAAAGCCGTCCGGGCCGACGGCGACGCCGCAAGGGGTGTAGAGCGTCGCCTGCGTTGCCAGGCCGTTGTCGCCGCCGTAGCCCGCGCTGCCGTTGCCCGCGAAGGTGGAGATCTGTCCGCTTGGCGTGATTTTGCGGACTCGGTTGTTGCCTGAATCGGTAAAGAACACATTCCCGGCGCTGTCCCGGGCGACGTCGAGCGGCATGTTCAGGTTGGCATTGACGGCGCTGCCGCCGTCGCCGCTGAATCCCCTGAGACCAGAACCGGCTATTGTGACAATCAATCCCGTGCGCCCATCGACACGGCGGATCCGATTGTTCTGGCCGTCGGCGATGTAGAGATCCGGCGTCGACGCCGCGCCAACAGCGATGAGTCCACGCGGATCGATCGCCGCATCGCCGGCGGCCGAGCCGTCGCCGTTGCCGCCGCCCACGAGGGTGTCGATGGTCGAGACCGCGTACGCCGGAACAGACAGTGAGAGCCCGGCAAACACCGCGACCGCGGCCACCGCCCACCTCCCGCCGTCCAGCCGCCGCAGGGACTGGTACTTATGCATAACCTTCACGTCCAGCCACCTGACCACATGAAGGTGGCGGTGGAAAGCATCGATTTCGGGATGCAGCAAATGAGTTTAGAAGCCTGATCTTCGGCCCGGCCCCGTGCCGACGATCTCGTTGACACTACAGACAGCGTTCTATAGGTAACCGGATTCGCCCTTCTGGGCCGATTCTCGTCTCCCACACATGTTCGATTCGCTCAGCGACAAGCTCGAACAGACCGTCAAGCGTCTGCGCGGGCACGGCAAGATCAGCGAGCGCAACGTCGAGGACGCGGTGCGCGAGGTACGCCTGGCGCTGCTCGAGGCCGACGTGCAGCTCGACGTCGTGCGCAACTTCACCGAGCGCGTGCGTGAGCAAGCGCTCGGGCAGGAGGTGCTCGCCAGCCTGACGCCGGAGCAACAGTTCATCAAGATCGTGCGTGGCGAGCTGACGCAGCTGATGGGCGGCCAGGCGGTGGAGCTGAATCTGTCGGCGACGCCTCCGGTGGTGCTGATGCTCGTCGGCCTCAACGGCGCCGGCAAGACGACGACCGCCGCGAAACTGGCGCGCTGGTTGGTGACGCAGAAGAAACGACAGCCGTATTTGGTACCGGCGGACGTGTATCGCCCCGCCGCCATCGAACAGCTGACGACTCTGGCGGCGCAAATCGACGTGCCGGTGCATCCGACGCAGCCGGATGCCGATCCGGTGGACATCTGCCGCGCCGGCGTCGAAGCGGCGCGCAATCGCGCCTGCGACGTCGTGCTGCTCGACACCGCCGGTCGCCTGCAGATCGACGATGCGTTGATGGCCGAGCTGGAGCGCATACGCGCTGCCGTCAATCCGCATCAGACCTTGCTCGTCGTCGATGCGATGACCGGTCAAGACGCGGTCAACGTCGCCAAAGGGTTCCACAGCCGCACGCCGCTCGGCGGTGTGATCATGACCAAGCTCGACGGCGATGCGCGCGGCGGTGCGGCGTTGTCGGTGCGTGCCGTCACCGGCGCGCCGGTGCTGTTCGCCGGCATGGGCGAGAAGGTCGACGCGCTCGAGGTGTTCCATCCCGATCGGATGGCGACGCGCATCCTCGGTATGGGCGACGTGCTGACGCTGATCGAGCGCGCCGAGCAGGTCTATGACGAGAAGCAGGCGCTGGCGTTGCAGAAGAAGCTGCGCCGCAACGAGTTTACGCTCGACGACTTTCGCGATCAGCTGCGCGCAGTGCGCAAGATGGGCGCCGTCGGCGATCTCCTGAACATGATCCCGGGGATGAAGAAGCTCACCAAGGGCGTCGATATGGCGGGCGCCGAAACGGAGCTCAAGCGCACCGAGGCGATCATCAATTCCATGACCCGCCAGGAACGCGACAACGCCGCGATCATCAACGGCAGCCGGCGCCGTCGCATCGCTGCGGGCAGCGGCGTGTCGGTCGCCGACGTCAATAAATTTCTGAAGCAATTTCAGCAGACCAAGAAGATGATGAAACACGTGGCCCGCTTTGCCGGGAAAGGCATTCCGGGAATGGGTTGATTGCCCATCCACCAGAACAGGAGTAGGAATTTATCATGTCAGCAGTCATTCGATTGGCCCGTCACGGCGGCAAGAAAAACCCTTTCTACCGCATCGTCGTAACCGACAAGCGGAACGCTGGCGACGGTGGGCGTCTCGAGCAGCTCGGGACGTATGACCCGCGCCAGAAGCCGCAGCGCATCGAGATCAAAGCCGAGCGTTTGCAGGAATGGCTCAAGCGCGGCGCGCAGCCCAGCCCGACCGTCGCTCAGTTGATCAAAAAGAGCGGCGCGACACGGGCGCCTGATGGAGCAGACACCCCATGAAGGAATTGGTCCAGTATCTGGCTCGCCAGCTGGTCAACAATCCGGACGCGGTCGAGGTCAAGGAAACGCAAGGTGACACGGCCTCGGTTCTGGAGTTGAAAGTGGCGAAGGAAGATCTGGGCCGCATCATCGGCAAACAGGGGCGGACCGCGAAGTCGATTCGTACGATTCTCAACGCGGCCGCCTCCCGCACCAATCGCAAAGTCGTCCTCGAAATCGTCGAAGAGCAGTAAGCCGGGCTCCTCAAATGGCGCCCACCGGCCGACCCACCCGATCGGCCGATCCCGACCTCTCCGATGCGCCACTCATCGAGCTGGGCGGCATCGTCAACCTGCACGGCATCCGCGGTGAAGTGCGCCTCTTGCCGTACAATCCCGACAGCACCCTCATCGGTGCCGCGTCGCAGTTGGTGCTCCTGCATCGCGATGGGCGGCGTGAAACGCACCGGGTGCGCGGGGCGCGGCGCCACAAGAGCTTCACGTTGTTGACGCTGGACGGCATCGATACCGCCAGTGCCGCCGAGGCCCTGGTTGGCTGTCGCGTCGCGGTGCCGCGTTCGCTGTTGCCGCCGGCGGGCGACAACGCCGTTTACCACGCCGATCTCGTCGGTTGCGCCGTCTTCACGATCGACGGTACCGGCCTGGGCAGGGTGGAGGAGATGCTGGTGACGCGCAGCAATCACATCTGTGTCGTGCGCGGCACGGGGCGCGAATACCTGATCCCGATGATCGCCGACGTCATCGCCGAGATCGACATCGCCGGCCGCCGGCTGGTTGTGCGCCCGCTCCCCGGTCTGCTGGACGATGGCGGCGACGAGGCGGTCGGCAGCGATTCGCGCGATCGTCGGGAGACTACGTAGCGCGAGCCCGCCTGCAGCGTCAGTCGACGGATGCCACCGCGGCGCAAGCGCCGGCCGTGCCGTCGCGCGTGGCGCCGGCGCTCTGCGCACGGCGCACCACCTGCTCGGGAGTGAGGACCGGCAGGCTGTCGCTGAGCGGGTGGCGTCCGGTGAGCTCCCCGTAGGCGCGGCGGTACCATGACGCGCTCACCTTCTCCTCGCCGTAGAGCTGTACCCAGAACGCGTGCGTGGCCGGATCCGTTGCCTGCGCCGCGTCGAGGCCGCGATCGAGCGCGCGGCGGCAGTTCGCCATGCGCTCGGCATCGCGCTCGGTGACCCGCTTGAGCCCGTCGAGCTGCGCGACGAGGCCCTTCAGGTCGCGCAATTCATCGAGCTGTTCCGCCAGCACGGCGTCGACGCACGCCGCCGCGGGCTCGGCACCGAGGGCGCGCAGTCGTTCGGCGAGCAGCCGCGCGTGCGTCGCCTCGCGTTCGGCGATGATCAGATGGCCGGCGGCGAGCCGTGCGTCCGGCTCGTTCGCCGCCCAGGCGGCGTACAGCACCGCACCCCAGGCCTCGAGTGCACGGAAGACGTTCAGCCCCTCGATGATATCGGCGGGCTCGGTTGCGGTCGTTTGCATGCGTCCTCCTGGTTCACGGCGCGACACGGGCCTGCAGGCTGGCGGCACCGAGTGATCGCTTGCGAGCCCAGCCCTAGTCCAGCGCCTCCCGCTCTCGCAACGGTCCGTGCGTGGCGGCGTCGGTCGGGTCGCGCCGCAGGTGTCCATCCGCGATCATCTGTGGTTTTGCTCTTTCTGAGCTCGCGCACCCATGCACTTCCACGTCGTTACGCTGTTTCCCGAGTTCTTCGCCTCGGTGGTTGATTCGACGATGCTGAAGAAGGGCCAGGAGCGCGGTGCCATCGGCTTCACCTTTCACGACGTCCGCTCCCATGCGACGGACAAGCATCGGGTCACCGACGACACGCCGTACGGCGGCGGCCAGGGCATGGTGATGAAGCCCGAGCCGCTGGTGGCGGCGATCGAGGCCACGGGGATGGGCGAGGGGCGGCCGCACCGCGTGTTGCTCAGCCCGCAGGGCGAGCGCTTCGATGCAGTGCGCGCGCACGCGCTGGCTGCCAAACCGGCGCTGGCGCTGATTTGCGGCCGCTACGAAGGGATCGACGAACGCGTGCAGGACTATATCGACGAAGAGCTGTCGATCGGCGACTACGTCGTCTCCGGCGGCGAGGTCGCAGCAGTCGTGGTCATCGACGCCGTCGCCCGTTTGGTGCCCGGGGTGCTCGGCTGCGCCGCGTCGGCGCTCGATGAGTCGTTTCAGGACGGCTTGTTGGAATACCCGCAATACACCCGCCCGCCGGAATTTCGCGGCGTGCGCGTGCCCGAGATCCTCGTCTCCGGCGATCACGGCGCCGTGGCGCGCTGGCGCCGCGCCGAGTCGCTGCGGCGAACGCTGGTACGCCGTCCGGACCTGCTGCGGCGCGCGGTGCTGAGCGATGCCGATCGACGCCTGCTGGCGCAACTCAAGAAGACCTGATCTGCACTGGCTGCCTTGCGTTTCCGACCATTCGCCTCGTTCGCAGCGCCTCATCGCCGCCGCTAGCCACAATGGCCGATTTATTCGTCGCCCTGCTGCATCATCCGGTGCTCGACAAGAACGGCGAAATCGTCACCAGCGCCGTGACGCAGATGGATATCCACGACATCGCTCGCACCGCCACGACCTACGGCGTGAGGCGTTTCTACGTCGTCACGCCGGTGAAGGTCCTGCGCGCGCTCTCCGAGAAGATCCTCGAGCACTGGGAGACCGGCTACGGCAGCACCTACAACGTGACTCGCAAGGAGGCCTTGGCCCTGGTGCGCGTCGAGACGGATCTCGACGGGACGCTGGTGGCGGTCGAGCGCGAGACTGGCCAACGCCCGACCCTGGTGGTGACATCGGCCCGATCCGGGTCGGAACGGGTCGATTATGCCGACCTGCGCGAGCGGCTGGCTCGAGATCCCGGCCCGTATTTGATCGTATTCGGCACCGGCTGGGGTCTGGCCCCGGAGGTCATGCAGCGCGCCGACCTTTGCCTGGCGCCGATCCTGGGGCCGACCGCCTATAACCACCTATCCGTGCGCTCGGCCGCGGCCATCATTCTTGACCGTCTGCGTGGGACCCGGTAAGTCACGGGGCTCGCTCACGTTCCAGAGCATTCCCACCCGAGAGGCGGCCCACCATGAACCCGATTGAGGCGATCGAGCGCGAACAGCTCCAGCAGTCCGTTCCCGACTTCAAGCCCGGCGACACCGTCAAGGTGCACGTCAAGGTCATCGAAGGCGAGAAGGAGCGCATCCAGGTGTTCGCCGGGGTCGTGATTCGCCGCAGCCGCGGGGGCATCCGCTCGAACTTTACCGTGCGCAAGGTGTCGTACGGCGTGGGCGTGGAGCGTACCTTCCCGTTGCACTCGCCGCGCATCGACAAGATCGAAGTGGCCTCGCGCGGGCACGTGCGGCGCGCCAAGCTCTATTACCTGCGCGAGCTGTCCGGTAAGGCGGCGCGCATCACGGCGGAAAAAACCGTCGATAAGCCCGGCGACAAGAAGGAGTAGCACCTCCGGCGCAGCGCCGCTGCAGCGCTACGCGGCTGAGCGTTGCGGCGGACGCGCGGTGTCACCCTTCGGCGTGCGGTCGCAAGACGTGCACGGTGGCACGCGGCGCGGCAACTTTGACGTCGCCTTCGAGGATGCCGCCCTCGTGCACGGCGAGGGCGCGCGTCTCGATCGATCCGGTCAGCGAACCGCGCGGACCGATCTCGACGTGCTCGGCGCCGACGACGTCGCCATCCACCCGGCCGAGGACGACCAGACGGGTGGCGCGCACGGTGCCGTGCACGTAGCCCTGCTCGCCGACCACCAGGAGGTCGCCGCCGCGCACCTCGCCGCGCAGCCGCCCGTCGATGCGCGCCGGGCCTGAGAAGGTGAGCTTGCCGCTGACCTCCGTATCGGCGCCGAGCAGCGCGCGCAGCGGCGTGGGCGGCGTCAGGAACGTCGCCGGCGGCGTTTCCGCCGGACGCGCCGGCGGTGCGGGTGCCGCCGGCAAGCGATTCGGTCGTCGGTTCCAGATTGCCATGCCACTCCTCCTCGCCTCACACCGGAAACACGTGACAGGCAACTTGATGGTCCGCCGATCCAAGCAGCGCCGGGACCTCGCTGCGGCAGCGCGCTTCGGCCGCGGCGCAACGCGGATGGAACGGGCAACCGCTTGGAACGGTGATCGGGCTCGGCGCCTCGCCGCGCAGGCGGATGCGCTCGCGGCGCTCGCCGGGATCGATCGCCGGCACGGCAGACAGCAGCGCGCGCGTATAGGGATGACGCGGCGTCGCATACAGGATCTGGCTGTCGGCCAGCTCGACGATGCGCCCCAGGTACATGATCGCGACTCGGCGCGCGATATGTTCCACAACCCGCAGGTCGTGCGCAATGAACAGGTACGCGATGCCGAGCGCCTGCTGCAGGTCCTGCAGCAGGTTGACGATCTGCGCTTGGATGGACACGTCGAGCGCCGATACGGGCTCGTCGGCCACGATCAAACGCGGCTCGACGGCCAATGCGCGCGCGATGCCGACGCGCTGGCGTTGCCCGCCGCTGAGCTCGTGCGGATAGCGCATCGCCACCTCTGGGCGGAGGCCGACGCGCGCCAAGGCCGCGGCCACCCGCTCGCGCAACGCTGCGCCGCGCGCCAACGCGTGAATGGTCAGTCCTTCCCCGACGATCGCCCCGATCGTCAGGCGCGGATTGAGCGCGCCGAACGGATCCTGGAAGACGAGTTGCATGGAGCGGCGCGCGCTGCGCAGGGCGCGCCGGTCGAGCGACAGCAGGTCGCGCCCTGCGAAGACCACCGATCCGCGCGTCGGCTCGATCAAGCGCAACACCAAGCGGCCGAGCGTGGTTTTGCCGCTACCCGACTCGCCGACGATGCCGAGCGTTTCGCCGGCGGCGAGGTCGAACGATACGCCATCCACCGCGTGCACGACGCCGCCGCGCACCGGAAAATGTTTGGCGAGGTCGCGCACCGACAGGAGCGGTGCGGCAGGCGTGCGCTCGGCAGCAGGCTCGGACATCGCAGCGGTTCTCGCGGGGCGCTCCGGACTCATGTCGCGACGCGGAGGCAGGCGGTGCACCGCCCGTCGGCATGGCCGATCAGCGGCGGATCGATGCGCGCACAGTCGGCGATGGCCTCGCTGCAACGGTCGCGGAATCGACAGCCGCTCGGCAAATGCAGCAGATCGGGCACGACGCCGGGGATCGCCGTCAGTCGCTCACCGCGCGCGGCGCCGACGCGCGGGATCGAGGCCAGCAAGCCGCGCGTATACGGATGCCGCGGCGCGCGCAGGACATCGCGCGCCGCGCCGGATTCGACGATCCGCCCAGCGTACATGATGGCGACGCGCTCGGCGCGCTCGGCGACGACGCCGAGGTCATGCGTCACCAGCAGGACGGCCATGCCGAGCTGGCGCTGCAGCGCCGCCAGCAGATCGAGGATCTGGGCTTGGATCGTTACATCGAGCGCCGTCGTCGGCTCGTCGGCGATGAGCAGCTTCGGCCGCGCCGCCAGTGCGATCGCCAGCATGATCCGCTGCCGCATGCCGCCGCTCAATTGGTGCGGATACGCGTCGGCGCGCTGTTCGGCCTCTGCGATCTCGACCATGCGCAACATCTCGATGGCGCGCTGGTGCGCCGCCGCGCGGCTCAGGCCTCCGTGCAGCGCGGCGGCCTCGGCGATCTGCGCGCCGACGGTCGTGACCGGATTCAGCGCGGTCATCGGCTCCTGAAACACCATGCCGACCTCGCCGCCGCGCAGCGCGCGCATGGCGCGCTCCGGCAAGCGCAATACGTCGCGCCCCGCGAGCTCGATGCGACCGCCGACGATCCGACCGGGCGGCGGCACCAGGCGCAGCATCGACAGCGCGGTCATCGTCTTGCCGCATCCCGATTCGCCGACCAAGCCGAGCGTCTCACCGGCATCGAGCGTGAAGCTGACGCCATCGACGGCGCGCGCCTCGCCAGCAGCGGTGGGGAAAACGGTTTGCAGGTTGTCGACCGCCAGCAGCACCGCCTGCGTAGCTAGCACGGACGCCGCACGCGCTCACGCGCGTAGCTGTCTTCGCAGATGATCGGCCAGGCGCAGAGACAGGGCGACGATCGTGAGCGTCGGATTGCTCACGCCACTGGTGACGAACGCGCCGCTGCTGGCGACGAAGAGATTGTTCGTCCCGTGGACGCGCAGGTCGCGATCGACGACGCTGGTCGCGGGGTCATTGCCCATACGGCACGTGCCCATGTGGTGATGGCTCCAGTTGATGATGCCCGTGCGCACGCGGACGTCGTCAGCGCCGTAGGCGGCGAGCACGCGTCGCACCAACGTTTCGGCATGCGCACAGGTGCGGCGATCGTTGTCGGTGAAATCGAGCGCGAGCTGCGCGCCGGGGTTGCCGAACGCATCGCGCTGAGCATCGGCCAAGGTGACGCGGTTGCTCGGCGACGGTTCCATTTCGATCTCGCCTTTGACCTCGATCGACAACCGCTGCGGTGCGACGGTGCCGGCGATCAAGCCGGCGCCAAGCGGCAGCGTGCTCGAAATGACGCGCAGGCGGACGCCGCCGAGCCCCTGCCGTTTGGCGTCGAGTAGGAACTCTTCCGTGCTGGTCCATTCCTCCTTGCCCGCAATCCAATCGCCGGCCACCGTGCCGCGGCCGTCGACCACCGCCGGATGCTCCTGGAAGTTACGGCCGAGCTGATCGGAGCGATTGCCCAGGCCGGCGGGCGCGCGCTCGTCGCGCGACAGCAGCAGCAAGCGCGCGCTCTCGACGCCGCCACACGCGATGACGTAGCAGCGGGCGCGAGCGATGCGCGGCGGCTGCGCAAAGCTTTCCAGGCGAATGCCGGCAACCTGTCCCGCGGAGTCGCACAGCACGCGCGTGGCGGTGGCGTCGCCGAGGATCGTCGCGTACGGCGACGCTTCGAGCTCCGGGTGATGGCTGGCTGCGACGCGTGTGCCTTGGCCATGCCAATCGGAGCGCGGCAGGCGGCTGAGGGCGAACGCGGCGCCGCTGCGCCGCTGCAACGTATCGAGATTTGGAAATCCGGCCTTGGTGGCGAATGGAAACGGCGCGGTGCGTGGCGGCGCGTCGGGAGCGTTGTCGACGCCCTGCACCGACAGCTCGACCTCGGCCGGCAGGTAATAGGGCTCGAGATCGCCGTAGCGCAGCGGCCACGCCGCTCCGGCCGGCGTGTAGGCGTTCGGCTCGAAGTCGATCGGGTGCAGGCGCGGGCAGCTGCCCGACCAGAGGTTCGACGTGCCGCCGGCACCGCGAAAGCGCGTTGCAGCGAGCGGATAGCCGAGCGAGCCGGTTGTGCTGTAGCGCTCGAGCTCGGCGACGCGCGGATCGCGCGGCGCATCGCGCGCCGGTCCCGACTCAACCATCAGTGTCGCGATGCCGTGCCGCACCAACGCACAGGCGAGGATCGCGCCCGCCGGACCGGACCCGATGATGCACACGTCCGCTTCGAGCCGCGGCGGCTTCGCGCGGGTCTGCGCCGGCGCCGCGGCAGCGGCGAGGATGCGCCGCGGTAGGAGGGCGCCGCCGGACAGCGCCAAGCCGACGCGCAGCACGGCGCGCCGCGTCGGAGCGCTGCCGCGACTACGCCGGCGCATCGAGGCTCCCCATCACATCGTTCGTACCGAGCGGCGGAGTATTCGGGCAAGCGCGCCTCGCGATGCCCTACTCGGCGAAGCGAATGCGCTCCGGACGATACACGCCCCACACCGATGGCTCGAAGTTTTCCAAGTTGCTGTTGGCGGCGACGAAGCGCAGCGGACGGATGGTCTGAATGATCGGCAGTTGCTCGTGCAGGATCTCCTGGATGCGCCAATACGCCTGGCGGCGCGCATCGAGATCGCCGGTGCGCGAGGCGCGATCGAGCAGGCGATCGATCTCCGCCTCCCAGTCGGTGGCGGGATGTGGCTGATTCGGAAACCAGATGTGCAGCGCACCGCTCGAGCGCAGCAGGCTATCGGCATCGTTTGGCTCGACGCTGCCGGTGAAGCCCATGAGCATCGCATCCCAATCGAAGGTCGTCTGCAGCTTGTCGATCAGCGCGCCCGGCTCGAGCGGCTCGAGATGGACGCGGAAGTGCAGGCCATCCTGCCAGTCGTGCTGCAAGACGCGCGAGATCTGCTCGCGCAACGGGTTGCCGGCATTGGTGGTGAGGGTGATCTCGACCGGGCGGTTGTTCTTGTCCTCGACCACGCCGTCGCCGTCGCGATCGATATAGCCGCCTTGCGCCAGCAGCGCGCGCGCTTCCGCCAAGTCGAACGGGTAGTCGACGAGATTCGGATCGAAGAAGCGCTGGTTGGCCGGCGAAACGAACGACACCGCCGGTGAGCCGAATCCGTCCAACGCCGTCGCGATCATCGTCGCCTTGTCGATCGCGTGCGCCACGGCGCGCAAGAAAAACGGATCGGTGAACCAGGCGAGGCGAGGATTGGCCGTGCCGTTCTCTTTGTAGTGCGCCGGATTGCGATTGAAGGTGAGAAACAGCATGCCGGGATCGACGCCGATTTCGCGGACCGCGAAGCCACCGCTGGTCTGCTGGTCGAGCAGGCCGCGCACCTCTTCCGGGCTCGGCGTATGCAGATCGGTCTCGCCGGCGAGAAACGTCCGCGTGGCCGTCTCCTGATCCGGCACGATGCGGATCGTCTGTTCGGTCAGATACGGCAGCGGCCGTCCGTCATCGTCGCGCATCCAGTAGTCGCCGTTGCGTGCCAGGTGGATGGAACGGTTAGGTTCGTAACGGTCGAAGCGATACGGACCGCTGCCAACCAGCGCCTGCGGCGCGACGTCGACGCCCCACTGCTGCGCGAACGTGCCGTCGTGCAGCGCCTCGGCCAGAACGTGCTTCGGCACGATCGGCACCGCGAGCGACGTGAGCAGCGGCGCGAACGGACGCGGCAGGCGCAGCCGCACCGTATGTGGATCGATCGCCTCGACCTTGATCGGCCGGCCGTCGACGAGCAGCGCCGGCTTGAGCGGGCTCGGGACGCGCTGGTCGTAGATGGCGTCGAACGTGAAGACCACGTCGGCGGCGGTCAGCGGCTGGCCGTCGTGCCAGCGTACGTCGTCGCGCAATGTCAGGGTCAGCGTAGTGCCGGCGTCGTCGAATGCCCATGCCTTGGCCAGCGCCGGGCTCATCGTTTCGCTGCGCGCGTCGAGGCGCAACAGCGTGTCGAACACGTCGTTCACGGCGGCGCGCGAGGCGGCCTCGGTGGCGACGATCGGGTTGAACGTCTTCGGTTCCCCGATCGTCGCGGTAAAGAGATGCTGTGGATGGGCGGCACGGGTCGCCGGCAACGTCGCGACCGGCGTCGCCGCATCGGGCGCGGTGCTCGGATTGCAGGCCGCCAGGACGAGGCCGAGCGCGGGCAGCAGTGCCGCGGCGCGGCGCGGCAGGCGCGTATCTGATCGGGTCGAAGGCACGGTGGAGGAGTGCGGCGTGGAGTGTGCGGCGCTGGCGAGAACCTCCGGCGCGGCGCTGCACCAACGACGATCCTCTCTCGGGCGCGCTTTCTCAAACGCGCCGCCCCCGCACGGTTCAGCGCGGTGCCGAGTCCAGCGCCACCTCGTGAGCGCCGGCCGGTGTCGCCAGCGCGAAGACCGATGACGGCAGCGGCGGGTTCACCTCGATCTCCGACAGCGCGATGCCGATGCGGCGTTGCGTGTCGGGCAGCTCGATCGTCAGCGTCGTCGGCACGCGCAGCGCGTCGACGGCGGTCCAGTCGTCATATGACGTGCGCAGCAACACGCTGCCGTCCGGCGCCTGGTGCTCGACACGTTGCGGCTCCAGCGAGCCGGCGGCGAACCAGGTGGCGCACACGCCGCCGCTGGTTTCCTGCCAGAGCTTGATCGAGGCCCCGTCGGCCGATACCACACCGCCGGTTCCAGTCAGCGGCGGGGTCGCGAGCAGCAGATCCACAGCCGTCGGCACCGGTAGATCGACCTGCGCGTAGCGGTCGAGATTCTCGGCCGAGGCGACGCCGCGGTAGACGGTGGCTTCGCCGCGATCCCAGGCGGCGAGGCGACCATCGGTCGTGGTCAACACGAACACCGCCCCGAACGGCGAGAAGATCTCCAAGCGCAGGCGATTCGGCCGCTCGACGACCAGCAACTGTTTGGCGTGACGCGCCCCCTCGGGTGAATCGTAGCTGAGGCGCGCCCAGGCGCGCAGGCTCTGCAGCGCTGCGCGCCGTGCATCGAGCGCGGCGGCGAGCGTCGCCGCGCTGGGCAGCGCTGTGGGCGCAGGCGCCGCCGGTAGGGCGGACCGTGTCGCGCAACCGGCGAGTGCCGCGACGGCAAGCGCTGCGACGGCCGCGCCAATGCGGGCGCTGCGTCGCGGCGGCAAAGTCCGTGCGGCCGGACCTCGCCGCGCCGCCACTAGTGCACCGCCGGGGCCATGCCGTCGTGCAGATTGGCGCTCATCGGCCTCGCGCCGGGAACGCCAAAAAAGAACATCGGGAATATTCCGCGGCGGCATGACGCGGCGAGAGACGTCGAGGGGCGGGACGATGCGTGACGCTATCGCGACGCAGGTGCACTACCGCTTCCCTGAGCGCTGCAGGTCGTCGATCTTGCTGCGCAGGCGCTCGGCTTGGCCGGGCTCCGTCGCCCGACCCAAGGCGTCGCGGTAGATGCGCAGGGCGTCGCTGCCGCGCCCGGCTTTGACGTAGGCGTCGCCGAGATGCTCGGCGATCGTCGGATCGTCGGCCGCCAGCGCGACCGCGCGCTCCAGGTGATCGACCGCGGCGTCGTAGTCGCCGCGCTGATAGTACACCCAACCGAGGCTATCGACGTAGAAGCCGTCGTTCGGGCTCACCGCCAGCGCGCGTCGAATCAGCGCTTCCGCTTCGTCGAGCCGCACACCCTGCTCGGCGTACGTGTAGCCGAGATAGTTCAACGCCGGCGCGTTCTCCGGATTGATCGCGATGGCTTGTTCCATCTGGGCGACGCACTTGTCGCGTTCCTTGTTCTCGTCGTAGTAGGCGCCGAGCGTGAAGTGGTAGCGATCGTTCTCCGGATGGGCGGCAACCAGCCCTTCCATCAGCGTGATCGCCTGCCCGAGCTGGCCTTGTTCGCGCAGCAGTCCGGCCTGCACGTCGATCAGGTCTTCTTCGTCGGGGCGCTGCTCGCGCGCTTTGGCGAGCGCCGCCGAGGCGCCGGCTGAGTCGCCCTTCTGCTGCAGCAGATGGACGATCATGCGCTGCGAATCGACGAACCATTCATGGTCCGGCGGCACCTTGCGGTATTCTTCGAGGGCGCCGTCCACGTTGCCCGCCTGTTCGTACGACGACGCCAGGTAGTAGCGCACCTTGGCGTTGTCCGGCTCGGCGCCCAGCACCAAGCTGAACTCGGTGGCGGCGCGATCGTACTCGCCGGTCTCCAGCAGGATGAGCCCGATCTTCGTGCGCGTTTCCTGCTGATCGCCGTCGTCCGGCTCGAGGGCGCGGAACTGCTCGAGCGCGTCGTCGTATTTGCGCTGGCGGGCGTAGAGCGCGCCGAGGCGGCGGCGAATCTGCGCGCGGCGCGGATTGGCTTTGAGCACTTCCTCGTACAAGGCGATGGCCTGGTCGGGGCGTTGCGTCGCTTCGTACAGCAGCCCCAGGTCGATCAGCACCGGCTCGGCGTTGGGGTTGATCTTCAGCGCCGTCTTGTACGACTGCTCGGCGCGCTTGAAGTCTTGCGCCGCGGCATAGACGCGGCCGAGGTAGTAGTAGCCGAGGAAGGACGTCGGATCGCGGTCGGTGAGATATTTGAGCGTCGTCTCGGCCTTCGAGACATCACCCTGCTTGGCGTACAGCACGCCGAGCAGCAGGCGCGCCTGCTCCTGGTCCGGGTCGATCGCCAGCACCGCTTCGTACTCGCGGATGGCGTCGTTGTCGCGCCCGAGCGTCGACAGCACGTCGGCGAGCAACAACCGACTTTCCAGGTCGTTCGGGTCGATGACGACCGCCGCCTGGCTCTGCTCGAGCGCCTCGGCCAACTTGCCTTGCCGGACGTAGAGAGCCGCCAGGCGCTGGCGCAGGATGGCGGTGTGCGGATCGGCCGCGACAGCGCGCTCGAAGGCGGCTGTGGCCCCTTCCTGGTCGCCGTTCTGCAGCGCCATCGTGCCCACCAAGAAGGCGCCCATCGCTCCGGCGTCGACCGGCTCGGGCTCGATGCGCGTTTCCGCCGCACCAAGCTCCAAGATCTCACCCGGCTCGCCGGGCTCCGGCGCGCGGCGAAATACCGAGCAGCCGGCCAGAGATACGACCAGCGCGCCGACGACGAAGATGCGATACGCTGGGGCAGTCATTGGGAAACGGGCCAACGGACGACGAGTAGTAACACAGGGGCACAGGTCGGTCTATCGAGTCTCATTCATTGGCTAGACCGCGGCTCAATGCGTATCGTCGCGCTACGAGTGCCATGGTCGCCAAGTTCCTGCGCGGGTTGCTGACGTTGACCGTGTTCGCGGTCGCGGCCGCACGCGCCGCGGCCGACGCGCTGCCCTGGCAAAGCCTGGAACCGGGTCTGGAGTACGCCGAGATCGCGTCGCCGATCCGTGCCACCGACGGCGACTCGATCATTCGTGTGCTGCGCGTCGACCCGACCCGCTTCGCACTGCAATTGCTCAACGCCTCGGCCAGCCCCGATGTGGAACGCCACACGGCGCACGAGTGGGCGCAGGCCAACGGCCTACTGGCGGCGATCAACGCCAGCCTCTACCAGACCGACTATCGCACCAGCTTCGCACTGATGCGGACGCAGGCGCATGTGAACAATCCGCACCTGTCGAAGCACAATGCAGTGCTGTTGTTCGATCGGCTCGATGCCACCGTGCCGCCGCTGCAGATCGTCGACCGCACCTGCCGCGATCTCGCCGCGGCGCAAAGCCACTACGGCAGCGCGGTGCAGAGCATCCGCATGATCTCGTGTCATCGCACCAACGTGTGGACGCAGGGCGACCGTACGTGGAGCAGCGCCGCGGTGGGCGTCGACGCACGCGGCCGCTTCCTGCTGATTCACATGCGCGCTCCGCTCAGCACACACGACCTCGCCGACGCCTTGCTGGCTCTGCCGCTCGATCTGCACGAGACGATGTACGTCGAGGGCGGCCCCGAGGCGCAGCTTTACGTCAACGCCGGCGGCCGCGAGATCGAGGTCGTGGGCAGCCGTGGCTCGACCTTCAGCGCGATCGACAACGACGCGGCCCTGCCGATCCCAAACGTGCTCGGCGTCAAGCGACGGTAGGGCTCCGCGCCGGGAACCTACCGGCTGAGGGCCCAGAGCGAGATGATCGGCGTCACCAGCAGCGCCAACGCCGCCGCGAACAAAGCCTTGAAGGCGACGAAGTGATGCAGCGGTAGCTCGCTGACCGACGCAGACCAGAGCGCGAGAATCGACAACGGTCCGACGACCAGCAGTGTGCCGAGACCGAGGAGCGCCGACCGCTTTGTCGTGCCGGGCGGCAACCAGTTGAGCCACGGATGCGAGGTGCGCGTCCATTCCAGCGGCGCCAGCTTGCCGGCGCGGATGCGGCGCTGCACCAGGGCGGTGACGATCAGACCGGTGCAGAATGGCAGGAAGAAACAGGTGCCGAGCGTGTCGCCGCCGATGCTCTCCTGTCCCCACATCGGCACCACGGCGAGATGGCGGAACATTACCCAGGCGATGCCGGCGTTGAGCAGCAGATTGAACACGGCAGAGCCGAGGCCCTGCTCCAACAAGAGAAACCGGGCGTGGTGCTTGGTCATGCGAGCCTGCCTGTAGGCGATCCGAGCCTGCTTCGACAATCGCGTCCGAGCAAAAAGCGCATTGACAACGTGCATTGAATCGCACACAACAGGAACCGGAGTTCCGGTTTCGTACATGGCCGCCATACGGGCAACGGTTCGAGCGACGCACGCGGGTCTGGAGTGGATCCGGCCGCCGCAGCAGGCGCGTACCCGCCAGACGCTGACCCGCATGCTCGACGCGGCGGAGAAAATGGTGGCCTCCAAAGGCTTCGCCGACACCGCGATCACTGAGATCGCCAAAGCAGCCGGCGGATCCGTCGGCGGCTTCTACCGCCGCTTCGAGGACAAGCAGGGCCTGCTGCAGGCACTGCACGCGCGCTTCTGCGAGGAGGCCCGCGCCACGGCCGACGCGGCGCTCGATCCACATCGCTGGCGCGATGCGTCTACCGCGGAAGTAGTGCGCGAGTTCGTGGCCTTTCTGGTGCGCATCTTCCGCGAGCGCGAGGGGTCGTTCCGCGCTTATCAGTTGGCTGGATTCACCAACGACATCGTTCGCCGCCGAACCGTCGAACTGTACGCGCACCTGCAGCAGAAGATGGTGGCGCTATTCGCCGATCGACGCGACGACATCGCCCATCCGGATCCAGAGCTCGGCGCGGCGTTCGGGCTCGACCTGGTGCTCGGCAAGCTGTCGCAAGCGGTGCAACTGGAGCCGGAGAGCTTTGGGCTCGGCGATCCGCGCCTCGACGACGAGCTGCCGCGAGCCTTCCTGGCGCACCTCGGCGTGCGGCCCGACTGAGCCATCACATTTCCATGGAGGTATGCCCGTGACCATTGCCAACGTGTTCCACCCGGACCAACCGATCGAGCAACTGCGCGTCGCGCAGGATCTGACCTACAACTGGCAATACGACGCGACGCGGGCGCGCCTGATGCGCCTGTACGAGAACGCCAAGCGCGATCAATGGAACGCCACCGAGCGGCTCGACTGGTCGATCGACGTCGACCCGGCGTCGGAGCTGGTGCCGGACATGGCGATCGGCATTTTCGGCAGCGATCTATGGACGCGCCTGACGCGGCGTGAAGTCGAGCGGCTGCGCCACGAGGCGATCACCTGGCAGCTCTGCCAATTCCTCCACGGCGAGCAGGGCGCCTTGCTGGTGACGGCGCAGATCGTCGACACCATGCCGTGGTACGAGGGCAAGCAATACGGCGCCACGCAGGTGATGGACGAGGCGCGCCACGTCGAGGTGTACCGGCGCTTCGTGCAAGAGAAGCTGCAGCACGAATATCCGGTCAATCCGCAGCTCAAGCAGTTGCTCGACGCGATCCTCAGCGACTCGCGCTGGGATTTCAAATTCCTCGGCATGCAGATCATGGTCGAGGGATTGGCGCTGGCCGCGTTCGGCACCATGCGCGACACCACCAACAACCCGCTGCTGCGCGACCTCACCGCGGCGGTGATGGAGGACGAGTCGCGTCACGTCGCCTTCGGCGTCCTGTCCCTGCGCGAGCTGTTCGCCGACCTGAACGAGCGCGACCGCGTCGAGCGCGAGGACTTCGTCTACGAGGCGGCGGTGCTGATGCGCGACCGCATCCTCAACCGCGAGGTGTGGGCCAGCATGGGACTCGACGTCGAGCGCTGCATCGCGATCTCCATGGAATCGCCTATCTCAAAGGAGTTCCGGCGCCGCCTGTTCTCGAAGATCGTGCCCAACGTGAAGAGCCTCGGCTTGCTGTCGCCGCGCCAACGCGAGCGCTTCGCCGCGCTCGGCATCCTCGAGTTCGAGCACGAGACCACGTCCGACCAGGATCATATGCTCGAGCAACAGCACGCGTCGTCGCTCAACTGACTCGGCAAAATTCGCCACAGATGGACACAGATAAACGCAGATAAGAGCGGAGAGGCTGGACTCGAATCGCAGCGCGCATGCGCACGACCCCAACGTCCGATTTTCAGGGTTCGGATTCCTGGATCAAGCGATGCTCCCTCAAACAGAAGGCGCGCGCCTGCTCCGGTGCGATGCTGCAGCCTCCGGATTTATCTGTGTCCATCTGCGTCCATCTGTGGTGAATCTTTTCTCCGATGTTTGACTGGCAGCCGTGGAGTGACTTGCTCGCTGAAGTGGTCAGCGCCGACGGCAAGGTCGACTACGCGCGCCTGCTCGAGCGGCGCGCACGGCTCGACGCGACGGTCGCAGCGCTGGCGGCAACGAGCCCGGAGAGTGCGCCGGCGGCGTTCCCGAGCGACGAGCATCGGCTGGCGTACTGGCTGAACGCGTACAACGTCTTCACGCTGCACGCGATCGTCGCTGAGTATCCCATCAGCTCGGTGTGGAAGACGCGCGACGGGCAGTTCTTTCAGCGCAAGGGCCACATGGTCGGCGGACGCGCCGTGAGTCTCGACGAGATCGAGCACGAGATCTTGCGCGGCGAGTTTCGCGAGCCGCGCATCCACTTCGCCATCAATTGCGGCTCGAACGGGTGCCCGGCCTTGCGCCCGTCGGCCTACGTCGGCGACGAGCTCGCCGCGACGCTGCGCGGCGCCACCGAGCAGTTCCTGGCCAACGAGTGGAACTGCCGCGTCGACCACGACGCGCGCCGCATCTTCATCTCGCGCCTGTTCAAGATGTACGCCGAGGATTTCGCCGGCGACGCCGGCACGACGCGCGACTACCGCGCCGGCGTGCTGCGCTTCGTCGCGCAGCACATCGACGCACCGCTGGCGCAGATCGCCGACTACGAGGTCGTCTACAACACCTACGACTGGGGACTGAACGACGTCGCCCGCCAACCGCACATCGGTCCGATCACGTTTCACGAGCCGGTCGAGCACTACAACCCGGGCGATAGCGAGCTGCGCGAGCTGCATCTCTACGAAGGGAACTTTTGCAATCGCACCTGCGACTTCTGCACGATCAACGGCTCGCCGGACGGCTGGTACCAACCGTACGCGCCGGCGGTGTTGGACCAGGCGCTGCGCTCGGTGGCGCGCGACGGCAACATCAAATTCTACGGCGGCGAGCCGACGCTACACGCCAGCGCGATCATCGGCGCGATGGCGTGGCTGCGCGCCCATGGCTTCGTCGGGCTCTTCACCATCTTCTCCAACGGCGTGAAGGCGGACAAACTGCTGGAGATTCTCGACAGCGACGCGCGCAGCGAGGCCGTGCTGAACTATTCGATCTACCATGGCCGCGACGCCGAGCCGTTGCCCTCGCACGCCAAGGCGCGCCTCGAAGACTGGGCGCGCGCCAAGCCGAATCGCCTCTTTCAGGGCTATAAGATTCTCTTCCACGCCGGCGCCGGTGCCCAGGGAAGCTTCGACCGCGATCGCGAATCGGACTTTCACGGCCTCGGCCAAGGCTGTGTGCGTTGCTTCCCGGTGCTCACCTCGCAAGGCCGCTTCCACGCCTGCCCGTTTGCCGCCGAGGTGGATGCGCCGCACTACGATCTCGGCCGCGTCGGCTCGGACCCGTCGACCGTCTTCGCCAGGTACCGCGCCTTCCGCACCTGGATCGACGACGTGCTCGATCCGGCCGCGCGCGCCCGCGGCATCAGCTCATGCGAGATGTGTCACCGGCATGTGCGCGAGCTGCCGGTGTTCGGGGAGGCAGGTGTCTGATGTCAGGGGTCTGGTGTCAGCTCGGACGGCAAAGACTAGCTCGTCGTCTGCAGCCTCCGCGCGCCGCTTCCACTCCGACCTGACACCCGACATCAAACACCGGGGTTTGACCGACCCCGCTTGGATGGCGCACCTTCCCGCCAGGAGGAATCGCCATGCCCTTCACGCGCGACGAGCTCGAGCAGGCCTTTCGCACCTACTGGCGCACCGGAGCGGTGGGTGAGGAGTGGGACGCGTGGGCCGACCTGTTTGCCGAGGACGCCACGTATGTCGAGCACGTGCTCG
>Ga0265339_10000874_pt1 | contig 23186 bp, 18 predicted proteins | sample 4CB219metaG_FD_202085 | JGI IMG/M metagenome (GOLD analysis project Ga0265339, IMG submission 202085) | Rhizosphere microbial communities from Carex aquatilis grown in University of Washington, Seatle, WA, United States - 4-CB2-19 metaG | ecosystem: Host-associated > Plants > Roots >... | reverse complement strand
ACTGCCGGCTTCGACTTCTCGGACGCCGACCGCGTGCCGCCGGCGAAGTTCAATCGGGTGATCTGGAAGGGCCTCAAGGGTAACAAGCCCTACCCGGCGATGATGGGCGCGCACCGCGAAGGCCGCCAGCTGGCCGACCGCGACGACGACTAGGGAGCCGCGGTTCGGAAAGGAGGCGCCGCCGACGTTCCACGTCGCGCGGCGCCGTTCACTTGACCGGGAACTTCGTCCGGTCAGATCGTTTATCCTATGATGGCTTGTGGGAGCGCGTGGCGTACGGGTGTACTCCGGGCCGGGGTGATCGCAGCGACGCTCGCTCTTCCCGGCTGCGGCTCGGACAACGAGGGACTAGCGCCCCCGGAGCCGCTCAGCGCCTGCACCGGCGACTGGCAGACGATCGCCCAGGTGTACGGGCACGGTTCGTCGCTGTGGTACCGCGACGGGAGTCTCTACTACGAGCCCGTGAGCCACTTTTCTACCGCCTACACGCCGATCCTCGCCCAGCCCGTGGCCGGCGGCCCCCCGAGCGAGGTCGTCCAGATGCCGCCCTCGAATTTCGGCTCGGCATTTCTCAGCGCCGATATGTGGGTCGAAGGCGACAGCATCGTCTACACGCAAGGCGACCAGGAGAATCAGTTCTACTCGCTCCCCGTCGCTGGTGTTTCGCCCCAGCTGCTGGCCGACCTCGGGTCAGCTAGACCTGGCGATGGCTTCGCTCAACTTCACGAGCTGTCCCCGACGGATTTGTTCTGGACCGAGGAATCAAGTCCCGGCAGCGGCCTCATGACGATCTTGACGGTGCCCCGCTCGGGAGGGACCGCGCAAGTCATCGGCACCACCAACTCCCTGATGGACAACTCCCTGATCGTCGGGATCGCGGTCAGTGGTGGCGATCTCCTGGCGGCCAGCGACGAGGGGACCGCTCACGCGCTTCCCATATCACCGGCCAATCCAGCGGGCGTGCGTGCGCTCGCGAGCCCGAAAACGGATCCATCGTATCCGTTCCAGCAGTTCACCGGAATCGACGCGACCGGGGTCCTGTGGACCGTTCTTCGGCCCGGCGGCCGCCAATCGGGCCTGACGTCAATTGCGTTCAGCCCGGCAGACGGGTCGCCCGCGCGTATCCTCTGGGCGGGTGTGCCGGCCCGCTCCTCCATCGACCGTCTGTGGCCGGACGGCGCCGGCGGCTGGATAGGCGTCGGCAGCGAGCTGTTCGACCAGGGCTTTCGGAGCATCATCTGGTCGATCGACGCGCGCGGCAACGGGCGTCGGCTCTCCTGCGCGCCCGACGCCAACCTCATCCTCTCGTTCAGTTCTCGTCCCGCCATCACCAGCGACGCGGTCTACTTCTTCGCCTGGCGGACCGCCAACGCCATCGGAGATTCCACACTTACGATCGAGCGGGTCGCCCGCTGAAGCTACCAGACTAGCGCCGGCCGGTGAGGAGGCCGGCGCGCGGTCACGAACGCCTGCACCGACGGCCGCTGCCACTCCCGCTCCGCGAACATTTTCAGGCGCGCAGGCAGGGGCTGATGCGTCTTCAATAGCCGCTGCAGCATCATCGCCAGATCGGTGTCGGCGATCGACCAGGAGCCGAAGAGCGAGTCCCCGTCCGCAGGGACGATCCGCTCGGCGAAGCCGACCAGCTTTTCCAGCGCGCGCAGCGCTACAGGTGATAACGGCGCGTAGGGCGGCAAGCTCTCGTGGGGATAGAAAACGTACTCGGCCGAGCGCTCCTCGCGGATCGGCCCCAGGTCACTGCGCACCCAGGCCATGACCTGCCGCGCCCGCGCGCGCGCCTCCAGCTCGCGCGGCAGCAGCGCGGCGTGCGCCGGCGGCGGCCATTTCTCGTCGAGGTACTCGATGATTGCGCTCGACTCCGACAGCGAGAACGCGCCGTCGACCAGTGCCGGGACGCGCGCCGTGAACGACGTCTCCACGTAAGTGGGCGCGCGCTGCGCGCCCTCGTACAGCGCGACGGTCTGCACCTCGAACGGCAGCTTTTTTTCGGTGAGCCCGACGAACGCGGACAGCACGTATGGGCTGTTCCACGTGGAGTTGCTGTACAGAATCAGCTTCGAAGGCGCGGTGGTCGACATCGGCGGCTCCTCAGCGCGGCGGGCGCTTCTGCCCGGTCGGGATCGATCGGCGGCTGACCGTGTTGCCCTCGTCGGTGTAGACCAGGATCTGCTCGTACGACGAGTCCCGAGTCGCGCTGTTGAACGCCGGGAACCCGAGATGCAGCAGGAGCGGGTTGATGGTCTCGATGCGATAGCAGATCACCGACACACCCTCGCGAGGCGCATCCACGAGCGGCGCGAAGGCGGTGAATCGCTCTTTGTTGTATTTGCGCACGACCAGGCTGCGCTTCGCGACCAGCGGCTCCAGCGTGGAGACGCAGCGGGCTTCCTCGTCGCTGGCCAGGAAGTCGATCTGCGGCGGCAAGAGATCGGGAAGCCGCCGCGCGTACGCTTGCCCATCCGGCGACAGGCCCAGCGACCTGTAGTCGATGACGCCGTGTCGGACCAGATAGAACTGTCTCATCATGTTCGTCCCCCTTGTTGCGGCCCGGCGTCAGCCTAGCGCAAAAAAGAGACGCGGCGATGCGAGACGAACGTTCGCGCAGCGAGCGTCAGCGCGGCAGCGGGGATGACGGCAACGGCTGGTCGTCGAGCACGTCGAGGTCGTCGGCGGGATCCCATTCGACGGCTTCGCGGCGCGGCGGGCCGCCCGCGGGGGCGGGAGCCGGTGCGGCGGCCGCGGTCGCCGACGCCGCCGCTACGGGGATCCCCCGAGCGGTCGGGGTCTCGCGGGTCGGAACGGGAGCGCTGGCCAGCGGGCGCGACGTCGCCGCTCCGCCGGTGATGGCCGCCGCAATCGCCGCCTTGTCGACGGGTAACTTGCGGTCAGTCGCAGGCTTCTCGCGCTCGATCGGCTTGGCGGCCTTTGGCGCAAGCGTCGCAACCGGCGCGGTCGGCGTCGCCGCCACCGGCATCGGGCTGGCGCTCGCCTTCGCGGGCGCCGGAGCCCCATCGAGGTCGAAGTTCCGCCCGGCTGCCTCGGCGATGCAGTCCCAGACGAACGAGGTCTCGAGGTGCTCGGCGATCACGGTCGGCGTGATGTGCTCCAGCACCAGTGTCGCGTCGAAGCTGCCGCGCACGAGCGCGCTCTCGATGAGCTTCGCGACCACCGGCTTCGGCGCCTCGGCCACGAACTCACCGGGAGGCAGGAAGCGGAGGACGTCGGTCGGCGCGATGAGCTCGCTCTCCAGCGCGCGCGCGACGACGCTCGCGAACCACTGGCGCGCCGACGGGTTGCGCGCGCCGCCCTTGCGGGACAGGCCGCCGCGCTCCGCCGCCTCTTTCAGGCAGCGCCACATGACGGTCGGGTTCAGGTGCTCGGCGAGCACCGCGGGCGGCGCGCTCTCCAGCACCTGCGCCGGCGAGAACGTGCCGATTGCCAGCGCGCGCGACAGCAGATCGCTGATGACCGACGGCGGCAGCTGCGTCACCAGCACCTCGGGGTTGGCGTGATCGATCACGTCCCTCGGCGCCAGGAGAGAGCGCTCGAGCGACTCCTCCAGCGCGTACGCGAGCCACGGTCGGTGACGATCTTTGTCGCTGGACATCGAGGTCTTTTCGCTGGCGCTCATGAATCCTCCGAAGCTCGTTGCGTCGGCAGAATCGACACGCAGCTTCAGGGCCACCCGGATTCACGCGCAGTTTCGGCGTCTTTGCTGGCCTGGCGCCGATGTATGCTCAACGGGCACTTGGTGGCTTTACATCACCCGGCGCAATGAGCAGATCGATCGAGAGTCAAGCGAGGAGGATCCGATGCTGGGCAACAAAGAGGCGGTCGCCACCATCGCCGTGAAGGATCTGGCAGTGGCGCGCAAGTTCTACGAAGGTACGCTCGGGCTGAAGGTTCTCGACGCTCAGGGGAGCGAGGCGGTCACCTACCAGAGCGGTAGCTCCAAGGTCATCGTTTACCGCTCGCAATTCGCGGGCACCAATCAGGCCACCGTCGCCAACTGGTTGGTCGGTTCCGACATCGACGCGATCGTGCAGGGCCTGGCCGATCGCGGCGTTCGTTTCGAGCACTACGACCTGCCTGGGCTGACCCGGCAGGGAGACCTGCACGTCGTAGGAGCGTTCAAGACCGCCTGGTTCAAGGACCCCGATGGCAATATCATCTCCCTGATGAGCTTTTGACCGGCTGCCCGACCGGTCTGGCCCAGGCTTCGCATCGGGACCGGGACCATGTCGAGACCAAGGCCATTTACGGTCGTCGCTTGTGCCGCGATCGCGACAATGATGTCGCTATCCGCCGCCCGCGCGCAGAGCGCACCGGCGACGGGCGACGTCGTCGTCGATCTGCAGAGCGCCGATGGCAGCGTGCGCATCGATCAGCTCCTGGTCGACGGGACCAGCGAACCAGTCTGCTCCGTCCCGTGCCGCAAGGCACTGCCGCGCGATGCACGGTATGTGATCCGCGCCGACGGATTGCCGGGTACGAGCCCGTTCCTGCTGCCCGAAGACCGATCCGACCTGACGCTGGTCGTGAACCCGGGGTCGCGTCGGGGGCGGATCACCGGCATGACGCTGGCGCTGGTGGGCGCGGCTGCGATGTTCGTGGGCTACGCCCTCTCCGGCGGCGACCCGGATCCCCACGCTCCTCCTTCGCGTGCGCGCCCGTGGGGTCTGCTGATCGGCCTCGGTGGAATCAGTCTGGGCGGGGTGGGGGCCGGTATCTGGTTGAGCAGTGAGACCCGCGTCTGGAGCAGCTCCGGCCGGACCTTCGCCACGGCGTCGCCGCCCGCGCCGCGCAAGCAGCCTGCCCTGGCGCTCACGGCGCGCGGTCTCGAGTTCTGAGCGCAGGCGCGGCGCCATCGCGGTCGCTGGAGCGAGCGGGTGCGTTGCCGGTCGCGTTCAGGCGCCGGGCAGCTCGCGCAGGAGCGCGTCGACCTCGACCGGCTTGACGAGGTAAGCGTCGAAGCCGGCCTCGGCGCCGCGCCGGCGCTGGTCGGGGTGGTCGTATCCGGTGAGCGCGACGAGGCGCGGGCCGGCCTCGTTGGCGCGGATTCGCCGAGCCAGCTCGAATCCGTCGATGCCTGGCAGCCCGATGTCGGCGAACACGACGTCGGGGCGCAAGCGCGACACCGAGTCGAGCCCACTCAGTCCGTCGGCGGCCTCGTGCAGCTCGTGGCCGGCCAGCTGCAGCAACACGACCAATGCTTCGCGGGCGTCGTTGTTGTCGTCGATGACCAGGATGCGGCGGCGCGCCGAAGACGGCGCCGCGCCCGCGGACGCGGCGACGCGGTCCACCAGCGGCAAGCGGACGATGATCTCGGTGCCGCAGTCGGGGCCGTCACTGTGCACCTCGGCGCGTCCGCCGTGCGCCTCGACCAGCTGGCGCACGATCGCCAAACCGAGGCCCATGCCGCCGTCGCGCCGATCGAGACCGCGCTCGCTCTGCACGAAGAGATCGAAAACGCGCGGCAGCAGATCCGGCGCGATCCCGACGCCGGTGTCGCGAACGCGCAACACGGCGTCACCGTCGATCGTCTCGACCCCGATGGTCACGGCGCCGCCCGCGGGCGTGTACTTCAGGGAGTTGGTCAGGAGGTTGGTCAGGATCTGCTCGAGGCGCGCGCTGTCCCCGTAAACCATCGCCGGCACCACGCGCACCTCGTAGAGGTGTCGATCGAACAAATGGTTGCTGGCCAGCCCAGCGACGCATTTCTCGACCAGCGCGCCGAGATCCAGCCGCGTCTGTCGCAAGATCAGTTTGCCGGCGTTGAGCTGCGCGATATCCAATAGGTCGTTCACGATGCGCGTCAGCTGCTCCGTCTGGCGGCGGATCATGCCGCGCGCCTTTGCCGACACCGGATCGGGCGTCGCCAGGCTATCGAGCACCGCCGAGGCGTTGGCGATCGCGAACAAAGGGTTGCGCAGCTCGTGCGAGATCATGGCCAGGAACTCGTCCTTGCGCCGATCGGACTCTCGCAGCGCCTCTTCGGCGCGCTTGCGCGTCGTGATGTCCATGCAGACGCCCAGCATCCGCCAGGGGCCGCCACGTTCGTCGCGCAGGACCGTCCCCTTGCCGAGGATCCAGCGCGTGCTGCCGTCGAGGGTCGCGCTGCGGAACTCGGCCTCGTAGTCAGCGCCGGTCTCGACTGAACGCTGGATGTTCTCCAGTACAGTGGCGCGGTCGTCGCGGTGGATCAGCGCCTGGAAGGACTCGAAGGTGCCGTCGAACGTTCCCGGCTTGAGACCGTGAATCTCCTCGACGTTGTCCGACCATTTGATCTCGTCGGTCTGGATATTCCACTCGAAGGTGCCCATCTTGCCAGCCTCGAGCGCGAGCTGAAGGCCGGCTTTGTTGCGGCTCATCGCCTCGTTCGAGCGGCTCCCCTCGATGGCCATCTCCGCCTGCATCCGGCAGATGTCGAGCAGATCGAGCGCGCGTTTGTTCGGGCGCGACTGCGGCGCACGGAAGACCGACAGCAACCCGAGCGGTTCTTCCCTCTGTCCCAGCAACGGCAGCGAGACAAAGGAACGAACCTGGAGGCGCCCGAGCCCGGCGCGCACCGGATCGTCGAGCCGGGTATTGCCGGCCACGTCATCGATCATCAGGCGCGCGCCCTGTTCCAGGGCGGCGCGCCAGGGGGAGGATCTCGGGTCGAGCAGCGCGAGCGGCTCGACCCCGGCCGCTGTGAACCCGATTTGCGTGGCGAGCTTCAATGCGCCATCACGCGGCCGCGTGAGGTGGACCGTGCCTCGGCCCGCGACCATCGCGTCGGTCGCGTTGATGAGGATCCGCCGCAAGAGCGGCACCAGCTCGCGCGATCGCGCCGTTCGAATGGGCCTCACTTGCGGCGCCTGCTCCATGCGGCTGATGCTCATGCCCAGGCTCTCTCGGATCTCAAGGAACCCTTGGACGCCATCTGATTTTGGTATCACAGCGCTCTGGTTCTTGTCGCTGTAGCTCAATCGCTTAGGAGAGGTTTCCAGTCCAGCCTGTACTCTCCTCGGGTCTACTCCCGACGGCGTCGGGGCGTCACATGTCTAGATCCCCAGGCCGTACAAGAGGTCGCGCAGCATCGCCGCGATCGCGCGCTCGCGCTGCTGGCAGAACTCGTTGTAGCGCGCGACCGACCATAGGGCGTCGTCGTCGGGGATCAGGTGCGCCGAACGTTCGCGCGGCTCGATGATGCGCAGGTACAGGTCGGGCGCGATCTCGCCCAGGTGCTCCTTGTCGGAACGCGTGAGCAGCGTGATGTTGCCGAGCCGCTCCGGGACGTACTCGTTGTCGCGGTCCGGGAAGCGATCGAGCGCCGCGCGCGGAAAGATCTGGTGCACCTCGAGCGGCTCCTGCGAGTTGCTGAGCAGCTTGGTGCTGGGGAAGCTCCGCGCGGTCACCTTCATGAAGTAGACCAGCAGCGCGAAGAAGATCGCGCTTTCGCCCACGATGTTGTGCAGCAGGTCTTCCTCGTCGGGGACCGCGCTCTCCGGCCGCTTCGCGCGCAGCTTGACCTGCTCGATGAGTCCCTCGATGTCGCCGCGCGCGGCCAGGCCCGCGTCCTTGGCCAGCTTGGTGTCGACCTCGCCGCCGTAGTGGCGCCACAGGCTCGCGGCGATCGCCCAGGCGACCCAGCGGTCCCCGAGCTCGTGGCCGCGCGCGGCCGCCATCGCGGGGGCGAAGAGCAGGTAGCGGTAGGGCAGCCAGTCTCCGCCGGGTACGCCCGCGTTGCGGAACAACGCCACCGCGCTGATGAAGCCTTTGACCGCTGCGTCCCAGTTCGACTCGATGTTCTGGTAGTGCGATTGCAGCTTGCTCTTCTCCGCCTCGCGGTAGCGCACGCCGCCGCCGCCCAGGAACAGCGCGCCGCGGATCAGTAGGTCGGTGTCGATGAACGCGCCGCTGCGGCTGGTGTCCTCGTGGCCCTCGACGGCGGCGAAGCCGCGCAGCTCCTTGACCGTCACCACCTCGCGCGCGCGCGCCCGGAAGTTGGCCATCTGGCCGGTCAGGCGCGCCGCCGCCAGATCGCCCGGACGCAGTCGAACGCCCTGCTGGTTCAGGCGCGCGAAGATCTCGATCACGTTGTCGTCGTTGGCATCGGCGTCGATCTCATAGGCCACGACCTCGGCCTGCAGGATCGAATTGCGGATGGTGTTGGCGCGATCGAGCGCCTCGAAGAAGAGGGGGTCGCCCGGCGTCAGCCACTCGCCCAGCGCCCGCTGCACTGCGAGGCTTTCGTTGCCACCGCGGATGCCCTCGAACAGCACCTCGGCCGGCACCAGGAGCCCGTCGCGCATGCGGCGCTGCAGCGTTTTCGAGCGCAGGTGGAACGGGCTCTCGATCCACTCGTCGCCGGACGAGAGCGCGACCAGCAGGTCGGGGTCGGGCGTGCTCTTGTTGCGCAGCCGGCTGCGAAAGATCACGCGGAAGATCGACGTCAGCCGTTGCTGTCCGTCGAGCACGAACAGCGACCCCGGCTGCACCGCGGTCCCCGGCTCGGGGATGCCCCGCTGCGTGACCTCGTCGGGCGGGCACAGGTCCCAGGCCCGCGTCGAGAACGGCGCCTCGCCTTCCCAGGTCGGCTCCCAGAGCAGGAGTGCGCCGACCGGATAGGAGCGGTAGAGCGAATCGTGCAGCGCCCGCACGCGGTCCGCCGACCAGACGAACCCGCGCTGCAGGTCCGGTAGGTGCAGTCGTCCCGACCGCTTGAGGGCGGCCAGGCTCACGATCTTCCAGGGCGCGGCCTTGAGGTTCAACTTGTTCGGTGCCATGGGCCCCTCCTGATCGGCATCGGGTCTCGCCACTAGAGTCTCAGAGTCGCCATGAGGTTGGCAACTCTTGCGGGCGCGGGCCCCCGGGCGAACGACCTGCGCGCTTGGGCACAAAACCGGCCCGAGCTTGGCCTTTCATTGCCTTTCTTTGAGCGCTGTGATCGGCATGCGCATTGCTGGTTCACAAGGTAGAGGATCTCATGGACACGCCGCGTCTGCGTCGCAAGACACCGATCGTGATCGTCGCGCTCGCGGCGGGGATCGGGGCGGTGACGTACGGTGCCTACCGCCCCCATCTCGAGCGCGCCCGCGCGCGAATCTCGACCGGGAGTCAGATCGCGGCCACGCGCTGCGGCCCGATCGAATACGCGCAGGCGGGGCAGGGCCCGCCCGTACTCGTCGTTCACGGCGCGGGCGGGGGCTTCGATCAAGGGCTCGAGTTGGGGGAGGGGCTCGTACGCGCCGGCTTTCAAGTGATTGCGCCCTCCCGCTTCGGCTATCTGCGTACGCCGCTCTCCGCCGACGCATCGGCCGAGGCGCAGGCGGACGCCCACGCGTGCCTGCTCGATGCTCTCGGCGTCAGGCGCGCCGCACTCGTCGGCGTCTCGGCGGGCGGGCCGTCGGTGCTGCAGTTCGCGCTGCGCCACCCCGAGCGTACGCAGGCGCTGCTGCTGCTGGTGCCGGCGGTGTACGCGCCGCCGGGATCCGGTCACGCCCCACCGGTCCGGGCGTCACACACGGTGATGCTGCTATTCGATACGGCGCTGCGGTCCGACTTCCTCTTCTGGGCAGCGAGCCGGGTCGCGCATGATGTGTTCGTCCGGTCGATCCTCGGTACGCCGCCCTCTCTCGTGGCGCGCGCGACCGTCGAGGAGCAGGTCCGGATACAGCGGGTCCTGGACCACATCCTGCCCGTGAGCCCGCGCCGGATGGGGCTGCTCAACGACGCCCGCGTCGTCTCTTCGTTAACGCGCTACGACCTGGAGAAGATCGCGGCGCCTACCCTCGCGATCAGCACCGCCGACGATCTGTACGGTACGTTCGATGGCGCCCGCTACACCGCGGACCACGTACCGCACGCGCGCTTCATCGGCTATCAAAACGGGGGCCACATGCTCGTTGGCCGGAACGACGAGGCTTTTGCAGAGATCGTTGCGTTCCTGAAGGGGACAACCGAGAACTAGGTCGCTCGACTTACCGCGCTCACCAGCGCCAGAGCGGGAGGGCCAGGCCGGCCGCGCCCCTCCATGATGATCGAGAATGCGTGACGTCTACGACCCTGTTTCTCCTCCGTTACGCAACCGTGACGCGGTCGTGATGCTCATCGAGCGGCGGCGGCGGTCAACTCTCGCCGAGGGTGAAACATGTCGAGCTTGGCCGGAGCACAAGAGGAAATCGTCAAAAGCGCGCTGCCGATCGCGGATCTTTCGGGCATCGACGCGGCGCTGCCGCAAGGTGAAGAGGCACTGCGCGAGGCGCTGAAGAAGGTCCGCGCCGCCGACGTCGGACGCGACCTGTCCCGGCGCAGCGTCGAGCAGAGCCGTCGCCTGGTCTGCGCGACCGACGAGAGATCGGCGGCGCTGATGTTGCGCAGCGCGCATCCCGTGGTGGCCGCCAACGTGCTGGCGGGTTGCGCACCGGACCACAGCGTGCGCGTGCTCGAGTTCCTGCCCATCAACAAGCAGATGGCGATCCTGAACCACTTCGAGCCCGACGCCCGCGACCGCGTGCACGCCGACCTCGACGCCACCGATCGGCGCAACATCCAGAAGCTGCTCGCGCTATCGCCGTCGGCGGTGGGCCGCTTCGCGACCCCCAAGATCTGGCGTGCCGAGCGCACCGCGCGCGTGCGCGAGGTGCTGGCGCTGCTGCGCTCCGACGACGGCGCGATCGAAGTCGCGCAGAACCTGTACGTCACCGACAACGACCGCCTGGTCGGTGTGGCGCCGCTGCGCCGGGTGGCGATCGCCGACCCCGACGCCACCGTCGAGAGCATCATGACCGACGACGTGCTGGCGCTGGCCGAGGAGACCGAGGTCGGCGATGCGGCCGAGATCATCCGTACCCACAACTTCCTGTCGCTGCCCATCGTCGACGAGAACCGGTGCCTGATGGGTGCCGTGCGCGTCGATGATCTGCTGGACGCCGCGCTCTCGCAGCTCGGCACCGGGTTCCTCAACCAGGGCGGCGTCGCGGGCAAGATCGCGTCGCAGGTTCCCTATTTTCAAGCGCCGCTGTGGCGTGCGGTGCGCAGCCGCATCACCTGGCTGGTGCTGCTGTTCGTGGCCGAGACCGCGACCGGCACGGTGCTGCGCCACTTCGAGGACGCGCTGTCCAAGGTCGTGGCCCTTTCGTTCTTCATCCCGCTGCTCATCGGCACCGGCGGCAACGCGGGCTCACAGACGGTGTCGACGGTGATTCGCGCGCTGGCGCTCGGCGAGGTACGCACGCGCGATGCCGCGCGTATCTTGCTCAAGGAGCTTTCGACCGGGCTTCTGCTCGGGGTGCTGCTGGGCGGAATCGCGTTCGGGCGCGCGCTGCTCTGGGGCGTGACCACCGATCTCGCGACCTGCGTGGGTTTGACCGTGCTCATCGTGTGCGCCTGGGCCAACACCGTCGGCGCGCTGATCCCGGTCGCGGCCGAGGCGGTGGGCATCGACCCGACGGTGGTGTCGGCGCCGCTGATCACCACGCTCGTCGACGCCTCCGGCCTTTTCATTTACCTCAGCGTGGCCAAGCTGCTCATTGCGCAGCTTCACGGTGGTTAGTGGTGTCGACGATCTCGACCTCCGCGCCCGATGCTTCCAGCGCCGCCTTCAGCCGTCGCGCCTGGTGCGGGTAGAGCGGCTCGGACAGATCGTGGGGAAGCGCTTCGACCGTCACGCGCGCCTGCTCGAGCGTGAGGCTCGTGTGTTGCACCAGCAGTGATGCGAGCGCGAGCGCGTCGGCGTAGCCACGCCGGCCGGTGATGCGCAGGCGGGTGTTGCGCGGGCGCGGCACGCCGCGTTCGATCCACTGCAGGCTGCGCGACGGCCCCAGTACGACGACGCGGTCGCCGGGGTGAAGCCGCGCCCCTTGGTCGGCCGGCGACCAGAAATGGGGCGCGCGGCCCGCCGTTGCGTACCACACGGGGACGACCGCATAGCCTTCGGCCGCTTCCGACAGCAGCCGTCCGTCGAGCCCGTCACCTGCGCGCACCTCGTGCTCGACGACGAACACCGTGCGCTGGCGCAGCTGGAACAGGTCGAGCACCTTGCCTCCCACCGCCGCCGCCGCGAAGGCCTGTGACGCGATCACCGGCACGCACAGCGTGTGCAGGTGCGGCACGACGTCGGCGATGTTCTCCGAGAAGCGAGCGTCTTGCGTCCGGATCACCAGCTCGCAGTCAGGGTTGAATCGTCTGACCTGCAGCGCGACCTCGAGGTTGAGCCACTCGTCGGGTGTCGCCGCCAGCACCGCGCGAGCCTCGGCGACGTTCACCGCGGAGAGCGTGTTCTCCTCGACGGCGTTTCCGGTCACCACCGGCAGCTCGGGGAGCGCATGATCTGCGAGCGCGGCGGCCTCGATCGCGGCCACGGGTTGCTGCAATTCTTGTAAGCGCTCGGCGGCGTGGCGCCCCACGCGGCCCAGGCCCACCACGACGACGTGGTCCTTGCGCGGCACCGCGGGGCGCCTCGTGCCCAGGCGGAACCGCAGCGTCATGACCCGCTCGGTGAAGAACGCATAGAGCAACCCGACGAAGACCGTTCCGATCGCCGACAGCGTGACGCTGAGCAGGCGCAGCCAATTCGACAGCTTGCCGAACGGCGGGAACAGGTCGGCGTAGGTACCGCCGGTCATGAGCACCAGTGCGGTGAAAACTCCGTCGACGTGGGTGATCGATCCGTCCACCGTCGGGAACGCCGCGGCCGAGATCAGCAGCGCGATCGTGATGACGATCAGCGAGGTCACCACCACGCCCGCGGGCCGGCGCAGCGAGCGCCGCCACCCGAGCAAGAGATCGGCCAGCGCCGTCCGTGCTCGCGGCTCGCGCGACCGCGGCATGGTCTCCGCGCGCTCGACCGAGAGCAGCGTCAGCACGTCGCCTTCCTGGACGTTGTGATCCTGGTCGTGGTCGTAGAACAGCGGCTCGTCCGGACCAGCAGCCTCGGAATTCGCGGCCTCGTCCTTGCCGGCGCTCGTGTGATCCAGCACGACGACGCCGTGGCGCCCGAGCTCCTTGATCGCGGCGCCCTGCCAGCGACTGCCAGCTTCGACCGGCCGCCTCAGCACGCGCACCAGCCGGCCGCCGACGTGGAAGTGGCCAATGACTTCACTGCTGCATGCCGCCAGCGCCAGCGCGCCCGCGGCCAAGCGGCTCGGTTCGTAGGCGACGAAGTTGCTCAGACGTTCGGTGAGCAGCTGGCTGATGTTGTCCTGCGCGGTGCGCGCGACGATGCGAATGCCGGCGTTGAGCCGGCGCGCGGCCAGCGCCGCCTCGACGTTGGTGCGCGAATCGCCGGTGACCAGCAAGATCGCGCGCGCCTCCTCCACACCGGCGCGGCGCAGGACTTCGACGTGGCGGCAGTCACCGTGGATCGAATCGACGCCGCCGGGATCGCCGCTCGCGACCAAGGTCGCCGTTTCGAGGTCGACGTCGACCGCTTGCACGGGCACACCATAACGGCGGAGCACCGCCAGACACGCCAGGCCCAACGATCCCAGGCCGCAAACGACGACGGTCGCCATCCGATGTTGCCCGGGCTCGGTGTCGCGCTGGTCCATCTCGCAGGCCCCTTTCTCGGCGCGGCCAGGCTAGCCCGCCGTGACCCGCGTTCCGTGAACGACGCGCAACGTCCCGGTGTCGATTTGGTTGCAGACGGAAGGAACGCGACCAGATAGGGCACCGACACCATTTCGGCGCAGCTTCGTTGGTTGACTGCGGGCGCGCCGAAGGCGAAGACGGGCGGCGGGAGGTGCTCCATGTCTTCATCGCCGACCACGCACGCATCGCCGTTTTCCCAAGTCGCCGTGAGTCGCCGCCTGCTGGAAGGTGTGGGCGACATGAATCCGGACTGGATGCGGCTCAACGTCCTCGGCGATGCGATCGCCGCGCGGCTCGCCGGCGCGAACGTGAGCGCGCCGCTCGCGGAGCTGACACCGACGCTGTGCGCGGCGCTCGAAGCGGTGCGGCTCGGCGCCGACGTGCCGCATGTGATGGCGCTGGTCGATCGGCTGCGCGCGCTGGGGCTGGTATCGATCGACGGAGGAGCGCTGCGCCTGGCGGTGCCGATCGCCGTGTTTGCCACCAAGCTGGAGGCGATCGGTTTCATCGGGACCCAGCTCCGCGCCGGGTTGCACGCCGTCGCCGAGGAGCCGCGCGCGGGAACCGCATTTCTGCGCGAGATCTTGACCGACTACGCCGCGGCCGCCGAGCTTTGGAAGCTTGATCCGATCGAGGCGCGCTGGCCGGTCCTGAAGGCGGTCGCGCGGCTCCTTCCGGATGAGCGGGCGCAGCTCGCGGCGTTCGTGGACGCCGTCAGCGCCGGCGAGCGCACGCGCCTCGAAGACAGCATCGGCCTGATGCTGGGAAACCCCATCTCGTCCGACTGGCTCGCGCACCAGGCGCCGCACCTCTCGGGCCGGGACATCTTCATCGTCACGCCCGAAGGGCTCTTCAACGCTGCGGGTGGTCTCGGGCGGGTCACGCAATATCACACGACGGCGATGGCGCGGCTCGTCGGCAGCCTGGCGACAGTCACGATCATCGAGCCGATGTACGGCTTCCGCATGGCGGCGCGGCCGCACGCGGAGATCGATCGGCTCGACTATCACGCGCTGGCGCGTGAGTCGGGCGCGACGCCGCCCGAGCGCGTGCGCGAGCTGATGCTCGACATCCGCGGGCGTCCGGTGCCCCTCCATGTTTACACCTCGCGCTTGCCGGATGGGCGCGTCGCCTCGCTCCTCTCCGATCCCACTGAATATTACGCGCGCGTCATGTACGCCTACGGCCGCTTCGGGCAGGCGTCGTGGGCCGAGTTCGCCGAGTGGATCTCCGAGGGCGCGGTGGCCGCGATCGCGTGCGAGATGCACGACCGGCGCGCGCGGCGGGGTGACACCTACCGGCCGCCGCTGATCTCGGCGCACGACGCGCAGACCGCTCTCGTGCCCGAGGTCAAGCTGCGCGTCGATCAGAGCGGCGATTCGATCTTGTGGGAGGCGCGCGAGTACTTCACCACGCACACCGTGCTCAATCGGCCCGGCGAAAATCTCGAGACGATGGGGATCCCCGAAGGGCATCGCTGGGCGGGTGACCGCATGGGCTGGCTCGATGCGACCAGCTTCGGCATCCGCATCGCCGACGGGCGTAACGCGGTCTCTTCGGCGCACGCTGCCGAGGTCGAATCGATCGATCCGGGCTTCGACATCGTCGCCATCAGTAACGGCACCAGCATCCGCGATTTCGAGGAGCGGCTGCGCACGAGTGGCGCGGCCGATCTGCGCAATCCCACCGTCGAGGAGATCGAGCGCGCGAAGACCGCCGCGAAGAAGGATCTCGCGCTCGCGCTCGGGTTCGCGGCCGGCGAAGCCGAGGACATCTCGCGGCGGATGGTGGTGTCGTACTCGGGGCGCATGGTGCCCGAGAAGGTGTCGCGCGGCGAGAACGGCGCGCTCGTCGACGCCAACTTGACCGAGCTCGCGCGCCTGGGCGTCGTGGTGATCGTCTACGGCAACGTGCAACCGGGCAGCGCCGAGAGCGCGCGTCTCCACGAGGACCTGGTCCGCTTGTCGGGCGAGGTGGCGGCGCGCAGCTACCCGGGCCGCGTCATCGTGCGCTCGGGCTGGAACCAGCGCGATCAGCTCGCGCTGCTCGCGGCTACCGATCTGCAAGTGCAGGTATCGGATAGCATCCTCAGCCCGGCACTGTCGTTCGCCGACGGCAAGCCGGTGGGGACCGAGGCCGCGGGCTACACCGAGGCGCCGGTCGGTCGCTTCGCCGGATTGCAGATGGGGCCGGTCGAGGTCCACGGCCTGCTCAATCGCGTCGGGACGCTGGTCGACTGGAGCAAGCCCCGGTCGGGGTCGGTGCTGCTCGCCAAGGCGCCTACGTCGGCGGCCTATCTCGAGGAAATGGTGACCGCCGCGCAGCACTTCCAGCGCGATCCGGGCCTCTACTACAGCATGGGGCAGGCGGCGTACGCGTTCGGGCCGGTCTACGACGCGTTGCTGACGGCAGCGGAGTACCTGCGCCAGTTCAGCGGCACCTGGCTTCCGGGCTCCGACGGCAAGGCGTGAGAACGCGCCGATTGTTGATTTGCGCCGTCTTTGCCCTGCCAGCGTCGGGCGGCGGGTGCGGCCACCTCCAGTCGTCTCACGACCCGCCGGCGACCAACGAATCCGACTTTCATTGCGCGCGCGCGACCATGGGCCGCGACAGTCCTTACCGAATGCCGCTCGCCGGGCCCGAGAGCGATCCGCGCCTGGCGGCCGAGCTCGCCGTTCTTCCCGCCGAGGCAAGGCGTACGGCGCTGGCCGCCGGGCTCGAACCGCTGCTGGCGCGCCTGCTCGACGAGCGCGCCCGAACCGGCACCGAGCTGTCTCCGCAGCAGTTGCTGATGCAGGACGCATTGCTCGCGCGCGTTGTCGCGTTTCATGCCCAGGTGTCGGCCGCCGCGTTCGAGGCTGGCTGCACCGCCGACATGATCCAGAAGGCGCTCGGCGAACGAGCGCATCACGAACAGTCGCGGCAGGTCGCGATCGCGATCGGCTCGCTGGTGGCGGGCGCGGTGGCGGGCGTCGCCGCCGGCGTGTGGGGGCTGTCCGACGGATCGTCGAAGGGGCCGCCGATCACAGCCATCGCCGGCGGTGTCGCCAGCACCGCGCTCGGCGCCGCCGCACTGACGCACGAAGATCCGCCGCTCGGGTTCCGGCACTCGCGCAATCGACTGACGCCGTTGTGGCTGGGCGCCGATCCCGACCATCTCTATCCCTCGTTCGTCTTTCGCATGCTGACGTTTCCCGCTGTCTCCGGGAGCCGTTCGCCCCGCGACGAGCTCCTGGAGACGTGGCACCACAAGCTCGGGGAGCAATGGGCCGACGCGGCGGAGCGAGCCGCGGCGGAGCGCCTGCTCCTGGGAGAAGGCGGCGTCTACGATGACGATCTGCTGACGCTGCGAGCGGAGATGTTCGAGGGGCTCGAGTCGATGGTCAATGGGATGACGCGCGACCTGGAGCTGCTCAACCGTGCGCTGGTCCGCGTGCTGGCGTCGCCGCTGGTGCCCGAGGCTGGCGCCGCGCCTCCCACTCCGGCGCCGCCCCCGCCCGCGCAGGCGGAAACCGCACCTCCGTCGTGAATCCGTCGCGGCCCTTTCCGTTGCTGCTGTCACAACACCTTTTCCTTCGCGTTCCCACATACGGAAATCTTGCGACCTGCCGAGGAGACTGGGAGCTGAAAGCCCGTTCTCGCGCATGGCGGGCGACGACGACTACCGCCAGCGAGCGGAAAAACCGATCGTGAGCCTGCCCGACGTCGTCGTCGCGCTCAACGGTCCCACCGATCTTTACGTGGACGCCGCGTTCGACCTCGAGGTCGCGTCCGAGCAGGATCGCGACGCGGTCAAGCGCCGTAGTCGTCAGGGAAGAAACGCGGGCTCCTCCGTTCTCGCGCGTTCTTGTGACCCACCGTCCGTGGCGCCCGTCACCTTAGATCCATGAAGGCGCCGTTCCCGCTGTTCGGGCTGTTTGCGATTCTGTCCGCGTGCTCCACGGGTGGCGGCAACGATTCTGCAGCGGGCACGGGAGGCAAGGGGGGTGGGGGGACGCAGGGGAGGGGCGGTGCAACCGGAAGCGGCGGTGAGACTGGCGCGGGCGGCGCGACGGGCAGCGGCGGGGCGGCCGGCGCTGCGGCGATCGATGGTGGCACTGACACCGACGGAAGCGGCAGCGGCGCGCCCCCACCGAGCTGTGCTCCCGGCGGGCCCGGCATGACCGACTGCGGCCCCGGACAGGAGAGCTGCTGCACGAGCCTCCGCGTGACCGGCGGGACGTATTTCAGAACCTACCGGAACAACGGCAGCGGTCCCACGGGAACGAACGATCCGGCGACGATCAGCGACTTTCGTCTCGACAAATATCTGGCGACCGTCGGTCGCTTCCGCCAGTTCGCGACCGCGTGGACCGGCGGCTGGAGGCCCGCGGCCGGCGCGGGCAAGCACGCGTACCTGAGCGCGGGCGGGCTCGCAAATACTGCCGGAGGCATCGAGACCGGCTGGGACGCGAGCTGGAACACGGCGAAGGTCAGCCCGACGACCGCGAGCCTGACCCGAGGGAGCTTCTGCGACACGACCCACGCGGCCTGGACCGCCGCCGCGACGGGCGGTCACGAGAACCTGCCGATCAACTGCGTGAGCTGGTACGACGCGTACGCATTCTGCATCTGGGATGGAGGCTTCTTGCCCAGCGAGGCAGAGTGGGGATACGCCGGCGCGGGCGGCTCCGAGCAGCGACAGTATCCGTGGGGTGGGGCGGCGCCGGGTATGATGAACCAGTACGCGATCTACGGATCGTTCTACACCGGCAATTCGACGGGCATCGCGCCGGTCGGAACAGCCACCAGCGGCGCCGGGCTCTGGGGCCAGCTCGATCTCGCGGGCGAGGTCTGGGAGTGGGTTCTCGACTGGAAGCAAACCTACGTGAGCCCGTGCACCGACTGCGTGAACCTCACCGCCGCCTCGTTCCGGATCGTCCGCGGCGACAACTACGGTGGCTCGGTGAACAACCTCGTCCCCACGGTTCGCGGCGGCGACGTCGCCCCCGAGGGCCGCGACAGCAACTTCGGCGTGCGCTGCGCGCGCGCGCCGTGAGCGCGCCGGAATCCTGTCAGGATCGCCGGCCGAGGTGAAATCGCAAGGCCGCCGAGGCTGGCGAGGAGGTCGACAAGGCATTCGGCGCGATCGTTCCACCCGACGCCGATGTGTCGGCCGTGGCCGACGCGATCGTGAAGCTTGTCGGCGCCCCGTTCGGCGCGCGGCCCTTCCGGGTCCACATCGATCCCACCCACGACGGCGCCGAAGTGACCTTCGCGGTGATGGACCGCGTTCGCGCCGAGATGCTGCGCAGGGTCGGCCTGCCGGATCTGCTAGTTCCCCGCCACGACGGGGCGTGACATCGCGCCGTTCCGTGTGTGGGCGGCTCTCCCTCAATATCCGCTGCGATCCGCCGATGTGGAACGTGTTCCATGTCGTCCAGTGATCCCGCGCGCCCACCGACCGCGGCCGGGCCGCCGGAGGCTGATATCAGCCCGTCGAAAGGTTCGTCCATAGGGCGTTACATCATCCTCGGGCTGCTGGGGCGCGGAGGGATGGGCGAGGTCTACGCGGCGTACGATCCAGAGCTGAACCGCAAGACTGCGATCAAGCTCCTGCGCGCCCGCGGCGATGCGGCGACCGCCGGCGGGCGCACGCGCTTGCTGCGCGAGGCCCAGGCCATTGCCCGGCTCTCGCACCCGAACGTCGTGGTGGTCTACGACGTGGGGACCTTTCAGGACACGGTCTTCATTGCCATGGAGTTCGTCGAAGGCCACACGCTCGGCTACTGGCTCCAAGCGCAGCAGCGGACCTGGCGCGAAGTCCTGGACGTCTTTCTCCTGGCCGGGCGCGGCCTGGTCGCGGCTCACGCGGCCGGGTTGGTCCACCGCGACTTCAAGCCCGACAACGTGATGATCACCAAGAGCGGGCAGGTGCGGGTCATGGACTTCGGCCTCGCGCGCGAGGAGGCGCGCGAGACGCTCGTGCCGGTCGCGCCCGCGCAAGCGCCGCCGGCCGCCACCCGCGGGCTCACGCCAGCGCTGGGCGTCGATCTCGACGCCACGATGCAGCTCGATGGACCGCCGTCCGCCCAGGCGGCGCCCGCGGTGTCGGGCGCGGCTCCAGCGGGCTATCTCGGTCTCAAGTTGACCAGCACGGGCGCGTTGCTGGGAACGCCGGCGTACATGGCGCCCGAGCAGTTCTCCGGCGGTGTCGGTGACGCGCGCACTGATCAGTTCTCGTTTTCGGTCGCGCTCTACGAAGGTCTCTACGGCCGCCGGCCCTTCGCCGGCAACGACGTCGTCACGGTGATGAACAACGTGCTCGGAGGCCGGCTGACCGACGCGCCCGAGAATAGCAACGTCCCGGGGTGGATCCGCAAGGTCCTGCTCCGCGGCCTGGCGACCAAGCTCGAGGACCGCTTCCCCACAATGGGCGACATGCTCGCGGCGCTCGGCCGCGATCCGTCCTCGCGCCGGCGTCAGTGGGTCACGGCGTTCGCGGGTATCGCGTTGCTGGCCGCGGTCGCCGCCGGTGGGCAGCGCCTGGCTAGCAACCAGCGCGCTGTTTGCGACGGCGGACCGGCGCGCGCCGCGACCGCCTGGGGTCCGGCGCAGCGTAAAGCTGTCGAGAACGCGTTCCACGCCAGCGGAAGCAAGCGCGCGGGCCAGGCGTTCATACAGATGGCCCGGGTGCTCGACGGCTATGTCGCGCGCTGGACCAGCATGTACACCGACGCGTGCGAGGCCACACGTGTGCGCGGCGAGCAGTCCGCCGAGGTCCTCGATCTGCGCATGGAGTGCCTCAACGAACGCCTCTCCGGCGTGCGCGCGTTGACGATGGTCTTTCAGAGCGCGGATCAAGGCGTCGTGGACAACGCGGTCGGCGCAGCGGGCGCGCTGCCGTCACCCGACCGCTGCGAGGACGTCGCGATGTTGCGCGCCGTCGTGCGCCCGCCGGATTCGCCGGCAAAGCGGGGCGAGATCGCTCGACTCCGTGAGGAGGTCGCGAAGGTCAACGCGCTCGCATCGGCCGGCCGTTGCGATCAGGCGCGCGCGGTCGGCGCGCCGGTGCTGCAGGCGGCGCGGCGGCTGGAATACAAGGCGCTCGAAGCGGAGATCTCATACGCGCTCGGCCAGCTCTTCGATTTCTGCCTCGACTCCAAGGAGGCTCTCGCGCATCTCGAGGACGCGGTCATGGCGGCGGAGGCGGCGCGCCACGAGCAGGTCGCGATCGAAGCGGCGGCGATGCTAGGCAGCGCGTACGCCGACTTGACCCACGACCTACATCAGGCGCGACAATGGGTCCGCCTGGCGCAGGCGATCGCGGCGCGCTTCACTGGCCATCCGCTACTGAAAGCGCGCGTCGGCGAGTGCGACTCCGTGGTTCTGTGGAAAGAGGGTCGTTTCGCGGAAGCCCTCGCCGAGGAGCAGCGCGTGCTGGCGATCCGGCTGGCGGAGCTGGGCCCATCCAGCGTCGATGTGGCGATGTCGAACAACAATCTGGCCGGCATCCTGCATGACGTCGGCCGCGATCAAGAGGCGCTCGTGCACATCCGGCGCGCCATCGACATCTTCGTGAAGGCACTGGGCGAAGACAACGGGCGCATCGCCGTCACGTCGCTCAACGAAGGTGAGATCCTTACGGCGCTCGGTCGTTACGACGAAGCGGAGAAGTCGATCCGGGGCGCGATCGACATCTGGCAGAGTCAGGTGGCGAGCTCGTTCTACGTGGGCGCGGCCTTGCTGGACCTGGGAAAGGCGCAATTGGGGCGCGGCGATGCGCGCGCTGCGGCCGCTTCCTTCGAGCGGTCGCTGACCAAGATGGGAACCCAGGACTTGCACCTGACGGCGGACGCGCATTTCTCGCTCGCTCAGGCGCTAGTCGCGATCTCGCGCGCCAATCTGCCGCGCGCCCTGGACCTCGCGCGCAGCGCGCGCGACGCGTTCGCAGGCGACGAGTCGAGCGCGCTCCCTCGCCGGATCGAAGCCTGGCAGGCGGCGAACAATGCGCGCAAGCCGGCGCCACCGCGCGCGGCGCTGTGATTCAGGGCTTGCCGCGCTTGCGGGGCCGAGGCAGTTCGTACTGTGCGAGCCGATTGAGTAGCGTGCGGCGCGAAATTCCGAGCATCTCCGCGGCCCGGGTCTGATTCCCCGCGCAGGCGTCGAGCGCGTCGGCGATGCGCTGGCGCTCGACGTCCGTGCTCGCGTGCGGCGTGGCTGCCGGAGCGTACGCGCCTGCGCTCGACCCCGCCACATACGGCTCCGGCCCCGAGGCGATCTCGGTTTCCGCCGGCAGCACGTTTGGTGTGATGCGACCGTGATCCGAGAGCACCACCGCCCGCTCCATCACGTTGCGCAGCTCGCGGATGTTTCCGGGCCAGCGGCGACGGCGTAAGCGGTCCCAGACCGACGGATCGATCTCTGGTACCGCGACGCCTTGGCGCTCGGCCGCCATCAACACGAACCGCCGCGCGAGCGGCTCGATCTCCTGCAGCCGTTCGCGCAGCGGTGGGATCTGCACGCTGATGCTGTTGAGGCGGAAGTAGAGATCCCGCCGGAACGCGCCTGCCTCGACCTCGGCTTCCAGGTTGCGGTTGGTGGCGGAAAGGACGCGCACGTTGATCGCGCGCGGCTTCGTGCCGCCGATGCGCAGCACCTGGCGCTCCTCCAGCACGCGTAGCAGCTTGACCTGGATCGCAAGCGGCATTTCGCCGACCTCGTCGAGCAGCACCGTGCCGCCGTCGGCTGCCTCGAGCAGCCCGAGCTTGGTCTGGCCAGCGCCGGTGAAGGCGCCGCGCTCGTGGCCGAACAGCTCGCTCTCGAACAGCGACGGCGCGACCGCGGCGCAGTTGAGCCCCAGGAAAGGGCCGCTCGCGCGCGGCGACAACGCGTGAAGCCGGCGCGCGAAGACCTCCTTGCCCACGCCGGTCTCACCGAGCAGCAGCACGGCGATGTCGCTGAGCGCGGCGCGCTCGATCAGCCGATGCAGGTTGCGCATGGCCTGGTCCTGCACGACGAGGCCGTCGTCGTTCGCCGCCGCGGCGGTCGATCGGGGCGCGGGCGGTGGGGTTGTTTCGATCGGCGAGGTCAGTTGTTGGGTCGTCGAACGCGCGAGCGGCGCGTTCGAGACCATCATCCAGCTGTTGCCGATTTATGCGACCAGTCCGGCGGGAAGCGGCGTGCGTTCGTTCGGGCGCAAGCGCGCGCCGGCGACGCGCGTGCCGTTGGCGCTGCCGAGATCTTCGATGTGCACCGTGGGGCCAAGGTGCAGCCGCACATGCTGGCGCGACACCGAAGTGTCGTCGACCCGGATCGACGCTTCGGGAGCGCGGCCGATGGTCACCATTCCGTCGGGAGGCAGGAGATGGGTCGAGACCGTGTGGCCAGTTCCGATGGTCAAGCGCTGGGGCACATGGATGACATCTCCTCCCTCCGTCTTACTGGTGGAGACGATGGTGCTCTCGCTCAGCGAACCGCGGACTTCGCTCAAAGATCGACCTCGACATACTTCATCGGCGGAATGCGCTTGAAGCGAAATGCCGATGCGCAATTCGCGCACGATTGCGCAAAACGCACCGCAGAACCCACGAGATCTCAATGACTTATCT
>Ga0265339_10000871_pt1 | contig 23228 bp, 17 predicted proteins | sample 4CB219metaG_FD_202085 | JGI IMG/M metagenome (GOLD analysis project Ga0265339, IMG submission 202085) | Rhizosphere microbial communities from Carex aquatilis grown in University of Washington, Seatle, WA, United States - 4-CB2-19 metaG | ecosystem: Host-associated > Plants > Roots >... | reverse complement strand
TGCATTCGTACGGCCCGTTTTCTTTGGCAATGTCTCCCACTCGTACCGACATAGTCTCCCCTCCGGATAGCTGTAGGCAAGTATAGGCGTGGGCCAGTTCGAATCACGAAGTCCGAACGTCGAAACCAGCCCGAATTCCCTGCACAGAAATCCCTTACTCCCTGTTAATGGGCGCACCAGAAAAAGAAAGGCAAGCCTGCTGAATTGTGAGACTTGCGATTGGGGTATCTGGATGAAGGGAACTAGGTTGTCCGCTTACGAAGGTCCGCTCGCGGTTTGGCGCGTGCCACTCGCGTTACATCCGTAAACCGCAAGCGGAGCCTCTACGTGCTACATGCATTCAATCCAATCCAGTGCGTGGATGAAGCCCGTTCAGATCTTTCGTCTCGGGAACCACGTTGCGCTCGGCAGCGCCGGGCTTAGGTGCCTCAGTGGCGCCGGACGACTCGGACGGCCGGGTGGTCGTGTTCGCACGCGGCCATGCCGACTTCTCCGCCGGCTCGGTCGTCGTGGACTCCCGCGCCCGGATTGGCTCGATCACCTGGACGTGGAAGAAGGCATTGTGCAGGTCGGTCAGTTCGCGACTGGCCGAGGACAACTGCTTGTAGGTGGCCGTCAATTGAGCCTGCACGTCCTGCACGTCTTGATCGGATGCCTTGCCATCAAGCTGCCGGGCCTCCACGTCCCTCAACTGCCGCTCCAACTGGGTGGCCTTGTCATTGAGGCTGACTATCTCGCGCTCGGACTTCCCCACCTGGGCCTGGACCTGCACGGGCAACTCCTCGGGACGGTTTGCCGACAGACGCAACTCCTGCAGGTGCAGATTTGCCCGGTCGACCTCGCGCTGGTAGGCTTCGATCGTTCGCTGCTCCCGATCCAACTGGGCAGCCGTCAACTCGCCCAGTTCTTTCTGTTCCTCGATCCGCAGGGCCTTGCGGTTCATCTGGGCGCTGAGGTCCAGAACTCTCTGCTCGGCCTGCTGAAGGTCGACGTACTGCTGCGGGGTCAGCTGGGCCTGCTTGGCGGGCGTGGGGGCACCCTCAACATCCTCCACCGTCCGCGCCCTGACGGGCTCTGCCGACGCCAACGTCAGGAACGAGTCCACACGTTTCTGGGCAGCCGTCACCTCGCGACGGGCCTGCTCCACGTCCGTGGATGCCGGTTCGATTTCACTTTGCGATGCCGACATGCTCTCCAACCGCTGCTGGCGTTCCAGTCGCACCAACAGGCGGTTGTTGGCCTCCATCAGGGCTCGCAATGCCTGCTGGTAGGTCGATATGGACTTCAATTCATTGTCGCTGCCGGCAAGGAGGGTCCTGGAAGTATCCGCCGCGCCGGCTGGCGGGGGAGTATCACTGGTGGCGGCTGTCTCACGCATCCGCGGCGTCTCGTTGACGCTGGGGTAGTGAGGCGTTGGGGGTGCGGGCGCCGCCGTGGTGCTGGGCGGCGCGGGCCGAGTCAAGCCGGTAATGTCCACCGGCTCGCCGGCTGGAAAGCGGCGCCAAGCCTGATTATTTGCCAGCAGATACGCCCGGCCGGTCGCGTTGTCGATCACGATCCGCTGGCTGCCGGCCTGTATGAACGTGGTGGACGCACCATGCTGCACTGCCAGTCCTGGTGATCCGCTCAGCCGCATCAGCGGCGTCTGCCATAGCACGCGGTTGCCCGATCCGCCCATCGTTACGCCCTGGGCAACAAGCACTCCATCTTGAACACTGACGTTTACGCTCATGCTCGGCCAAGTGCCTTGGCCGCCACGAAATCCAAAATCATCCGCCATTGCTGGTTTATATGAGGTCAATACCAATAGCGCAATCGTCGCCAACAGGGGGCGAAGGCGCATCGCTTGCCAGGTATTCATTAGGTTTCTCCTTCGACATACAACATGCTTGCATACTCTGCCTCCAACGAATTGTAGGTGGTCGGCCTGCGCGTGGGTGCTATACCCTCTCAAGGGGGAATTCCCTCTGGGGAAGACTGACTACAACCTCCTAGCCAAATGCCCCTAGAGCCATTCGAGGTTTGATAAGGCGGGCTTCGCTAAGAGCGAGAGAGCGCGATTAAGCGGATTCGATGGGATTCAAAAGATAAGACCAAAGGAAACAGGCCGATGCCTCATGAGTCTCTTGTCTTATCCTGCAATCTGCCTAATCCGCGAAATCGCGCTCTCTTACCTGCGGGCTTAGCGTGGCTTGGGCTACTTGGGTTGGGTTGTGGGATTCTTTAGGCGGTCCCGCTCTGAGGTCAGGCGTTTTACTTCGCCGTTGAGCGATTCGACTTGTTGTTGGGAGGCCTTCAACTGGCCCTGGAGTTCACCCTGAGCCCGAACGGCTTCGTCGTGGGATCTGGCGGCGGCCTTGAGATCCTCGTCCCTGGTCTTCAGGTCGGCCCCAGCCCTGGCGGCGTCGCTCTTGGCGGTGGTGAATTGTTCCTGGAGGCCGGCGTGGAGTTTGGCGGCGGCGGCGAGGTCCTCGTCCTTTTTCGCAGAGCGGGCCTTTTCATCGTCGAGCATCTTCTGCAGACCTGCAGATTGCATGTTGGCTATGTCGACGTCTTTCCTCGCAACGTCGACGTCTTTCCTGAGCGTCATCGCCCATGCGAACGCGCCGGCCAGCAGCAGCGCCAGGCACGTCAGCACGATAAGGGCCAGGCGCTGGGCGGATCGCGTGCGGCCCAGTTCGCCCTTGTGGGCCAATACTAGCTTGTTTGCGAGCGTCAGGGCCGTCCCCACGATCTGGAACTGGCGTTCAAGTTCGACCGGCGTGTGTTCGTGCTCTTCGCTGGGGTTGGGGGCCGGGGCGATGACGGCCGGCTTCTCGTGTACGTCGCCCACGCCGCCCGTGTAGGCTTCACGCGTAAGTTCCAACAGCCCGCTGCCGCTGCCAAATTCCCGGAGCATGGCCTCGTCGGCATCAGAGAGGATAGTCGCTGCCCCGCCGGCCGATGAGGGGAGCGGCGCGCCGGCAGCCTCTATCCCGTTGACCAGCTTTACGGCAAAGGCGGAGCTGCGACCGTCTACCGTAAGCTTGCCGACGGATTGGCCGTTGCCGCTGTACTCAAAGACCTGCTTGCAGGCAGGGCATCGCAGTGCCCGTGGCGTGCTTGTGTCGGGGGCTTTCAGGACCTTCTTGCAATTCGGGCATGTGACTTGACCCATCCTCGCTGCGCTCCTTGTGAAATGATGGTACACCAATCCCCCAAAAAGGCAAGCTAACCTTCCAGCAGCAAAAGGCACGGTCGCCTGAAATCCACCGCTCATTCACAGGCATTGACATAGGCTCCAATCGTCGCCCCTTGTGATTATCAAACAGGAGTGAGCCAAGAATTCACCTTCTCTAGCATGGAAATCCACTGCTCGGGTCGCTATCCTGAAGGCCTACTTCAAGGAGTTGCTCCATGAGCAAGTTGGACTGGAAGGTTTTGCCGTCTGATCTGGCTATCCTCCGCGAGATTGCTACCAAGTTTCGCCGATTGGCCGACAGTGATGCCAACCGCCGCGTGGTGGACCTGTGGTACAAGCACGATAGGCATGAGGAGCATCGGCCGCTGATCCTCACGGAATTCGACGGTGGGCTGGAAATGGTGCTGGACTCGTGGAAGCCCCGCTGCCAGGAGGAGTGGGCACAGCTCCAGGAACGGGCGCTGGTCGAACATATGGCCCACGTCGAGATCGTCAGCGAGGATTACCCCCTCGAGCCGTGCGTGGGTGTGATGTGGGTTATCGACAAGGGCAACTGGGGCGTTCAGACTCACGAGACCCAGCCGGAGACCAATGGCACAAAGGGCGCCTGCCATATCGACGCCGTGATTGAGCTTCCCGGCGGACTGGACAAGCTTAAGCCCCGCGTGTTCAGCGTGGATCGCGAACTGACGCAGGCAAAGATCGACTTGCTTTCGGAGGTGTACGACGGCCTGCTGACCGTTCGCCTCAGGCGAAACCCCTGGTGGACTATGGGACTGACCCAGGATGGCATCTCCCTGATCGGCCTGGAAAACATGATGATGTACATGTATGACCAGCCCGAGGCCCTCCACCAGTTGATGGCCTTCCTTCGCGACGACCACTTGGCGCTGGCCAGGTGGATGGAACGCGAGGGCCTGCTGGTGCTCAATAACGAGAACGATTACGTCGGCTCTGGCAGCCGCGGATACACTCGCGAGTTGCCGCTGAAGGATCTGCCGGCCGGCAAGCCCCCGCGGATGAAGGACCTCTGGGCGCTCATCGAGAGCCAGGAAACCGTTGGTGTCGGGCCGCATCAGTACGGCGAGTTTATCTTCCCGTATGAGGAGGCCATTGCCCGCGAGTTTGGCCGCGTGTATTATGGCTGCTGCGAGCCCATCAATACGCGGTGGGAAGTACTCAAGAAAATGTCCAACCTCAAACGGCTGTCCATCTCGCCTTGGTGCGACCAGGAGTTCATGGCCGCCGAGATAGGCAACCGCTACATCTACAGCCGCAAACCAAAGCCCACGCTGGTGAGCACGGAACGGTTCGATGAGGACCTCATCCGCCAGGATCTTCGCACGACGATGCAAATAACCAAGGCGCACCACTGCCCGACGGAAATCGTGATGAAGGACGTTCACACGCTCAACGGCGAGGCCGATCGCCTGACCCGCTGGGTGTCCCTCGTCCGCCAGGTCTCGCGCGAGGTGTACGGAGAGTAACGCACACAAGCGCAGGCAAACAAACGCAACGCACATGGAACAACGCCCACGGAAAGCTTTCCGTGGGCGTTTTCTATAGGTCATTCCTTCTCCAATAGCCTCGCGTGTACGACGGTGGCGCCGACAGGGATTGTCTCGCGCCGATGGCGAGGGAAGTATTGTCGCGAGACAGTATCGCCGCAGGATCGTAGGGGGCGGAGGTTGTGCTCCAGGAGCACCAGGACGTACAGCGGCAGAAGTCGCAGCACGGGCCGGTCGGCCGTGATCGTGTCGAGAATGATCCACCGCCCGTGCGGCATGAGCACTCGGGCGAATTCCCGCCAGGTGGACTCCCGCATGGCGTACTCGGTGGGGAAGGTTGTCACGATCGTGCCGATGCTGGCATCGGCAAGGGGCAGCCTGGCGGCATCGGCAAGCAGCACCTGCCCAGGCAAGCCCGCCGTCGAAAGCCGTCGACGAGACGCCAGGACCATCGACTCGGAGCGATCCACACCGGTCACCGGCCAGCCAGCTTTCGCCAGGTGCGCGAGCAGCCGCCCACGCCCACAGCCGACCTCCAGCACCGGGGGCATCGCTACGAACACCGCCGCCGAACACACCCAGCGATACCAGTACCCCGCCGATACGAATGTAATGGCCGGGTCATACGCCCACGACCATCGTGTGTAGAACAGGTCAAGTATCCGCCGGGCAATGGCGTTCATGCCTCATTGTAGATTGGCGGTGCCAAACCGTGTAATCTGTGGCCTGCTCGCCGCGGGAGCAGGAGACAGAATATGGATACGGAATTCCACTATTGGGTCACGGGGATCGTTGCATGGCGTGCGGGTTTTCGGCCTCAGGAGGCCGCCACTATCGCGTACGCCAGCCAGTTCGTGGACGACAATGACGTCCAGATGATGGTTGCGGACCCCGCCGGTGGTGCGGAGTATGAAGGTTACATCAGCCAGACGCTGGACATTACCAAGCCCATGCGGGAGCTGATGCGGATTTACCCGATCTTCCACTTCCTGCCAGGCGAGTTGTCGGCGGCGTCGTGGCGGCGCGACGGCAAGATGCACAAGCTCAATGTCACGCCCGACAGTCCGCTGGCCAATCGCTTCATGGAGGCGGCGTTGCAGTCCGACTACAGCCTGCGGATGCACCGCATCGGCATCGCCTCGCACGCATACGCCGATACTTGGGCGCATCAGGGCTTTGTCGGCTGGACCACGGACTTTAACTGGCCGGGCCTGGACCTGACCTCCTTGGACGCCCGAGACGTCTCAGGTGCCCTAACCGTGCTGACCAATATGTCCTTCAGCGTGCCTGGCCATGCGTTCTACACACACAGCCCGGACATGGTAAACCACACCTGGAAGGACGATCGCCTTGTGCAGCCGCTTGTGGACAACAATCAGAGGTTCCTCCAGGCCGCAGGACGGATGTATGAGTGGTATCGGCGGTACAACCAGCCCCTTGGCCAGCCTGCCGAGACCACCCAAGACGCCCTGATGAATGAGCTGGGCGCCATCTTCCGCATGCCCAAAGTTGGCGACCGCATCCAGGCGTACAAAGCGGCGGCCCCATTCCTGGAGCCTTATACTGAGGACCATTGGCCCGACGCCGCCTTTGACACTCAGGTCCGCGGCCTGCCCGACAGCCGGTCCGGGCTGCAGAACGCACTAACTCTCTGGCGGGATCGGCACACGTGGAAGAAAGGCCAAGACCACACCCAAAGCGACTGGTGGAAGTTTCAGGAGTCGCTCAAGCAGCACCAGGCGTTAGGTATGGACTCGATCGGCCCGCTGCTCGCTGAGATGGGCGTGAACCTGCATGACCACTAGTGCAGTGTCTTATTAACAGGGATGTTTATCCTCGGCCGTCAAAAAATCCGAAATCCGAAGCACGAAACTCGAAGCAAACGGCAATGAGCCAAACAGCAAACTCCAAACACAGAGAAGAAGGGCACATCTGCTTGGCAGTCGAGCGGGCTTTGCCTTTTTGCTCTTTTTTGCCAGCAGGGAAAAAGAGCAAAGCCGTCTTCACATTTGGGATTCGTCATCCGTGGTTTACGCGTCAGAAGGCACGCTTCTAGCACTACGCCCGCCTGCGTCTTGTGCGGGGGTTCCGGGCCTGCCATACCTCGCTGTATTGATAAGTGCGATGAGCCCTGTGAGCGGGCGGCTCGGGCTCCACGAACTCCCCTTGGCCGCACGGGCAGTCGGGCATCATGTCGCCTTGCACCACGTAGAACGAACGGCCACAGTGCAGGCACGTGGTCTCGCTGCTGATTATCGCTTGTTCACCGGTTAAGGTCATCATGTCTTGCCTCCCTGCCTCTATTCCATAGTACGGTCGTATCTGCCTGGCGGGCGGGAAAATGCTCTGCGGCGTGCCGCGAGCACACCGCTGGTCAAGACCCGCATTCTGTTGTATAATGCAGGAGTTGCGATCCGCGAGCACATGTCGTCAAGGAGAGGCCCTTATGTGGGCGCCTGGTAGCTTCAAGCGCGCATTTACCTTGATTGAGTTGCTGGTCGTGGTGGCAATCATCACGTTGCTGGTGGGCATTCTCATGCCCTCCTTGGCCAAGGCCAAACAGCTGGCCAAGGACGTCCAATGCGGCGTTCAGTTGCGGAACATCGGCCTGGCGTGGCAGACGTACCTGACTGATTCGAACGAGACCTTCCCACCTTGGACAAAGAACATGTGGTGGTTCTACGGCGGGAAAGAACCTGCCATCGCCACCAATCCCCTTTGGGTCCTGCAGTACCGCCCGCTGAATCCTTATATTGGGATGGAGATCAAATCTCAGCCAGTGGCCGAGGTGTTTCGGTGCCCAGTCCAGCGTGAGATTCCCAATGTTACCAACGGCTACTCAGTATTCGATTACTACGGCAACAGCTATATGTTGACGTCCATGCTTCTGTACAACTACGACCCGAATGCTGCCGACCTTGGCGTGAGCCGTATCAATCACATCGGCGATATAAAGATCGATCCGGCCCGGATGGTGTTGGCCGGGGACTGCCAGTGGTACTATGCGGTAGAAAATGCCCAGTGGGACGCGAACTTCCACAACAGGCAAGATAAGATGAACATCGTGTATCTGGATGGCCACGAGAAGTTTACACAGATCATCCGGGGCAAAGCTCAGACGGCGGAGTACAGCTTTTATACCATCGAGGATACGGGGCCGTAGTCATGCCTGCCCACCCGGCCGGGTCGTCTTTGGGGGTCTTGCCCTATAAACCTCTCCAATCCGTCAATCCACCTCTTATTCCGCCTTATTGCCTTGACTGACCAGTCAGTCAAACATAGAATGGCTTGACTGACTAGTCAGTCAACACGCATATTGACGGAGAGGACACGATGACCGCAAGCGAGCATTTGGTGGCCAGGCGGAAGGATATTTTGGACGCGGCCAAGAAGGTCTTTGAGGCCGCTGGCTACGCATCGACGAAGATGGAATCGGTGGCGGCCCAGGCGGGCATCGCCAAGGGAAGCATTTACAATTACTTCAAGAGCAAGCACGACCTGTTTAAGACGATCTTCCTGGAAGACCTGCCTGATTGCCAGGCGCAGGTCGAGGAAGTGCTGGACTCCCCCAAGTCCGCGACGGACAAGCTGCAGTTGATGCTGGACCTCTGGTACGCCCGGCTGCACGAGCAAAAGCGAATGGGCCGGCTGATACTGGAGTTCTGGGCGACCGCCGCTCGCGGGCAGCAGGAGGATCTGGCCGAGGGCTTCCGCAAGATGTACAGCCACTGGCGTGGTCGGCTGGCGGAGCTCATCACCCAGGGCATCGCCAATGGCGAGTTCCGTCCTCACGTTAACGTTCAGGCGGCGGCTGCGCTTATCCTGGCGGTGGTCGACGGCATCTGGCTGCAGACGTTACTTGACGTGGGTATGGTCGTTGACGAAGCGTTCATTACGGAACTCAAGAAGGGTATCATGAAGGGCTTGACCTCCCCGGAGGTCGTCGTAAACCCGGTAACTACAGGTGCGGCATGACAGAAACGCTCGAAAAAGAAAAGGTCGTTTTGCCGACTCCGCCGACTCCTCCGTTGTCGCCCTCCGCGGCCAAGCGGCGACTGGGATGGGTCAGAAAGCTCATTCCGGCGGCGATTATGGTGCTGGCAGTCGTCGGGGTGTTTGGCCTTACGCAGATACCATCGCAGTCCAAGGACATGCAACTGGCTCCTACGCCGCCGGTGAACGTGGAGCTGACAGCACTCCGGACGATACGCCCGGGCAGTCCCGACGCGACGGAGCTTCGCGACGTGTATGAACAGTCAGGCGTAGTCATGCCAAACCACGTCGTGAGCATCGCCGCCGAGGTCGCCGGCGCGGTCCAGACGCTGTCCAAGACCAAGGGCGACATCGTCAAGGCTGGCGACGTTCTGGCGACCCTGGACACCGAGTTGATCGACGCCGAGATAAAGGCCCTGGAGGCGACGGTCAAGGGCCTGGAGGCCAAGGTCAAGTTTGACCAGAACGAACTCAAGCGCATAAAGGCCCTGGGCCAGGCCAGCGCCGCCACCAATATCGAGGTGGACACGGCACAGGCTTCGCTGGACGCGTCTGCGGCCCAGCGGGACGCGGCTAAGGCCAATCTCGTGGCGTCGCAGGCTCGGCTTAAGCGGGCCAGAATCGTCGCGCCGATCACCGGCACGGTGGATGCCCCGCTGGCGCTGGCCGCCCTTGCGATGGGGCGGTCGGTCGAGGTGGGCGACTATCTGCAGTCTGGTGCGTGCCTGTGCACCATCGTGGACATCAGCACCGCCAAAGTGGCTCTGGACGTGCCCGAGCAGGACCTGCCGTGTTACAAGGTTGGCCAGCAGCATGAGGTGGCCGTTCGCGCCGGCAACGGCACTGAGGCCCGGACCATCCCAGCCACAATCTCGTACATCAGCAAGCTATCGGACCCCTCGGCCCACACGACGCGAATCGAGCTGTCGATCCCCAACAAGGAAGGCCTGCTCTACAGCGGGCAGATGGTTGACGTCCGCCTGACGCGACGGGTCCTGGATAACCTTATCCGCGTGCCGCTGGACGCCATTATTCCGCTTGAGGGCGGCAAGGCTGTTTACGTGGCCGAGGGCTTCCACAAGAACGCCCAAGGCCAGGTGTTGGCCGTGGCGCGGCAGAAGAACGTCACGCTCGGCATCGTTCGCGGCAGCAAGGACATTCAAGTTATTTCAGGCCTGTCGGATGGTCAAAAGCTGATCCTCCCGCAGGGCAACCGCTACGTTTCGGACGGGCAGACCGTGCGAGTAGTGGGGGACAATGCGACGCTGGAGTCGCTGAACCGGCAACTGACGACGCAACCGGCGCGGTAGGCGCGGTTGGAGGGTCTTGGTTTTAGCGCGCCCGGACCCAGGCACGCCGTGCCTGGGCTTTTGTCCCGCGGGTGAATGAGTCTTCGAATTGACGGATTAACTAGTTAACGAGTTAACGAATCATCCAAGTTAACTTCGTTTTATCGGGAGTCTCCCAGTGATCATATCCAACGCCGCTCTTCGTAACCGCGTGGTGGTGGGCGTCTTGGTCTTTCTGATCTCGCTGGCGGGCGTGTACAGCTACCTGACGCTGCCCCGCGAGAGCGCACCGGACGTGCCCATTCCGATGGTCATGGTGATGACGCCCTATAACGGCGTCGCCCCCGAGGACATCGAGTCGTCCGTCACGATGAAGATCGAGTCCAAGCTCACCGGCATCAAGGGCGTCAAGGAAGTACGCTCCACCAGCGCCGAGGGCCTGTCCATGGTCATGGTGGAGTTTCAGCCTGACGTCCGCATCGAGGACGCCCTGCAACTCGTCCGCGACAAGGTCGACCAGGCCAAGGCCGACCTGCCGACGGGGCCGGATATCCAGGCCCCGGTCGCCAGTGAGATCAACATCTCCGAGTTCCCGATCCTCTACCTGAGCATCTCCGGGCCAATTTCCCCCGTCATGCTCAAGGACATCGGCGACAAGCTCAAGGACGCCATCGAGCAGAACGTCACTGGGGTGCTCAACGTGGAGGTCATGGGCGGCCTTGAGCGAGAAATCCGCCTGGAGATCGATCCCGCCCGCGTGGCATTTTACAACCTGACGATCCCGGAGATCATGACGCTCATTCCCTCCGAGCACGTGAACATCTCCGCCGGCGGCCTGGAGACGCAAGGCACCAAGTTCAATGTTCGCATACCGGCTGAGTTCAAGGAGGCCAAGGACATCACGCACATCCCGCTGGCTAGTCGTAACGGGCGGCAGATATTCCTGTCGGACGTTGCCACGGTTACGGACACCTTCAAGGATCGCCAGACGATAAGCCGCCTCAACGGTGAGAGCAGCATCACGGTGGCCGTGCAGAAGCGCGTCGGCGCGAACATCCTGGAGCTGGTTGACGGTGTGAAGAAGGTGGTAGACGAGGGCAAGAAGCGGGTGCCCCAGGCCGTCAAATTCACCTACACGATGGACCAGTCCAAGGAAATCAAGCTGATGGTGGCGGACCTGGAGAACAACATCGGCGCCGCCCTGGTGCTGGTGATGACCATCATGCTGATTGCGATCGGCTTGCGGGCCAGCCTCGTGGTTGCCCTGGCCGTGCCGCTGTCGATGTTCATGAGTTTCGCCGTCCTGGATATGATGGGCGCCCTGCACGACATGACTGGCAGCCTGACGAGCGTCACCCTCAACATGGTGGTGCTCTTCAGCCTTGTGCTGTCGGTGGGCATGCTCGTCGACGATGCCATCGTGATCGTCGAAAACATTTACCGCCATATGCAGATGGGCAAGGGCCGAATGCGGGCCGCCCGCGAGGCCACTGCGGAAGTCGCTTGGCCGGTCATCACATCGACGCTCACCACGTGCGCCGCGTTCCTGCCGATGGTGTTCTGGCCGGGCGTCATGGGCAGTTTCTTCAAGTACCTGCCCATCACGCTGATCACGACGCTTCTGAGCAGCCTGTTCGTGGCGATGGTGGTCAGCCCGGTGGTTTGCACGCTTGTGCCAGGCAAGGCGCACGAGGGTAAGCGGGACAACTTCATTCTCCGCGGCTATAGGCGGTTCCTGACGCTGGCGGTGAGCCATCGCGGCCTGACGTTGGGGCTGTGCTGCATAATGCTGGTGGGCATGGTGATTCTTTACGCCAAGAAGGGTCGCGGCGTGGAGTTCTTCCCGGACATTGACCCCAAGAACGCGATCATCAACCTCCGGTGCCCGCAGGGGACGAACATCACGCAGACCGACGCCCTGGCCCGCGAGGTAGAGCGGCGGATCCAAAAGCGGCTGATCACGCCTGAGAATCCCAATGGCGAGATCGAGCAGATCGTCGCGAACATCGGCTCGGACTCCAGTGGTGCGGGCATGATGTTCGGCGGCAATGCCGGCGGGCCTCAAGAGGGCACGCTGACCCTGGTCTTCCCGGACTTCGAGGAGCGCCACAAGTCCTCGGCCAAGACCATCGCAGATATCCGCGCCGACTTGATGGACCTGCCAGGCGTCGAGGTGAAGGTTGAGAAGGAGCAGGGCGGCCCGCAGACCGGGGCGGCCGTCACCGTCCGACTCATCGGTGAGGACCTCAATGAACTCCAACGAATAAACGTGCAGGCCCGCACTCTTATACAGAACGTGCCCGGCCTGGTGAACCTGCGGAGCGACCTGGAGCTGACACGGCCGGAACTGGTGATCAAACCCGACCGCGAACGTGCCCGCGCCGCCAACGTGGACACCGCCACCATCGGCAACTTCCTCAAGACCGGGATTCTCGGATCAAAGGTGGGCAGCTACCGAGTGGGCAATGACGAATACGATATCACGGTTCGCCTGCCCGCCAGCCAACGGGAGAGCATCCAGAAACTGCTGCAGTTGCGGGTGCCTAGCGCTACCGGGTCGGCCGTGCCGCTATCCAGTGTGACTAAGTGTGAATACAGGGGCGGCCTGGGCACGATCAACCGCGTGGACCGCAAGCGGGTGATCACTCTGACAGGTGACGCCGAGGGCCGACTAAACACCGAGGTGCTCGGCGACGTGCAGGAGATACTCTCGAAATACGGGCGAAATGGCCTGATTTCCGAGGACGTCAGTAACTGGAAGGCCCTGCTGGAAAAGCTAAACAACGGCAGCACGCTGGCCACGCGAATCATGGGCCAACTGGACAAAGAGGGACAGGCGCTGGTCGGCAACAATACGAGCGACCTCTCTGACGGGCAGAAGAAGCAAATCGCCGCAGCCTTGAGTAAGGTGCTGGCCGATCCAGCCTTGCTGGACGAGGCCCTGGCCAAGGAGTTGAACCTGGATCCGGAGGTCCTTGAGTTGCTGGCGGCCAAAAAGCCCGGGATCTTTGCGCCCTCGGCCGACAAGATCGACTTTGGGCGCCAGGTCCTTCGCCGCAATCGCCTGGCCTTGGAGGCCCTGGCCGGTGGGGCCATCAAGCCGGCCGTCAGGATGGACCTTGGCGACGGCTACGAGATCAAGTACGCCGGGCAGGACGAGGAGATGCAAAAGGCGATGTCGTTCCTGCTCAAGGCGTTTGTAATTGCTTTGATCCTGATCGTGCTGATCATGGTCGCGCAGTTCAATACGCTCTCGGTGCCCTTTGTAATCATGACGACGGTGCTGCTGTCGCTCATCGGCGTGCTGATCGGCCTGGTTTCCACGGGCACGCCCTTTGGCGTGATCATGACGGGCATTGGCGTGATAAGCCTTGCCGGCGTGGTTGTGAAGAACGGCATCGTGCTGATGGACTACACGCGGCAACTGCAGAAGAAGGGCCTGGGCGTGGTCCAGGCCTGCGTGGAGGCCGGCACGATTCGTCTGCGCCCCGTGCTGCTTACGGCGGCCTGCACCGTGCTGGGCCTGGTGCCGGTGGCCCTGGGCTGGACGTTCGACTTCCACACCATGCACTGGACGCAGTCGGAAGCCAGCCAGTGGTGGGTGAGCATGGCGGTAGCAGTGATCTTCGGCCTGTCGTTCGCAACGGTGCTGACGCTGGTGGTCGTGCCGTGCCTGTACGTGATGCTCTTCAGCGTGGCGTCCAAGCTGGGCATGGGCGGGCTGCAGAAGGACGAAGAGGAGGCCGAAGCGGAGGCTGATCAGGCGGTGCCTGCAACTTCTCTGGTGGGGGTCCAGCAAGGCGAGTAGCAGAGTGGTTAGAGGTGAGAGGTTAGAGGTTAGGCAAGCGGTCTCGAATTACTTGACTATGCGGTGAGCTTAGCAGCCAGCGCGGCTTGCGCAAAACAGCAACTGTTTCGCTTTGCGAAGCCTCACCTCTAACCTCTTACCTCTGACCTGTTGTGCGGTTACAGGTCCACTTCCAGCCGCCAGCGGACGTGGCTTTTCTTGGCTGAGATCAGGATGCGGCGGAAGTCTTCGAGATCGGCTACGACCTCGTCGCCGTTGTGTATCGCGGCGGGGGCCTCCCCCAAGTGGCGGAGCAGGGCGTCCACCGTGACCAGGCCTGGCTCGGGGTCAAACCACTCCGCCGCCACGACCTTGGTCTGCTGGGAACCGCCCCATTCGGAGGCATCCTCCTCCTCGGGACTGAATTTCCTCAACGGTTTGACGCTCAATCGGCCGGCCAGTCGGTCCAGCTTGACCGCCGATCGAAACAGTGCCTCCCCGTTGACGTAGGGATCAATACCAGGAATGTCCTTTTCCAGAACGATGAAGTACGCCGCGCTCATAGGTAGTCTCCGATTCTATGCAACACTTCGAAAACCTGCGCGAACTGCCCAACCCTAAAACGCGTCTGGAACGAAATGACGCCTCCCCACGTTTATGGTATACCCCTCAGCCGATTGTTCAAGCAGATTCCCCCATTCTTCTGTTGCACGGACCCGCTTGCGGTTTAGCGGGTGTGAAGATGGTGTATTCAACAGGGTCTGGTCCCTTGAACACCTCGCAAACCGCCCTGACCTTGTGCTAGTATGAAGTAATGTCGGTAGTTACGATGAAGAATGACCTACGAAACTCTCTGGACAGCCTCTTTGAGATCTACCACCATCGGCGGTACGTTCCACCCGACCCGTTGCAGTTTCTGTATGACTACGACGACCCAGCCGACCGCGAGGTGGTTGCCATGCTTGCGGCGGCGCTGGCCTATGGGCAGGTGCGACAAATCATCGTGAGCGTTAGTCGTGTGCTGGAGGCCCTGGGGCCTTCGCCCCGTCAATACCTTGCCGACCACTCGCGATCGCAGGTGGCCAAGGCGCTCGGGGGGTTCAAGCACCGGTTCAACACCGGTGCCCAGGTGGCCGCCATGCTGGATGGGGTGCGGAAGGTGGCCGCCCGTCACGGCACGCTGGGGCATTGCATGGAGCAGGCCTACCGCAGCGAGCACGAATCCCTGCGGCCTGCCCTTACGGCGCTGGCGGGCGAGATCCAAGCCGCAAGCTCACTGCCGTGGAACCAGTTGCTTGTTGACCCTTCTCGCGGCAGTGCATGCAAGCGGCTGAACCTGATGCTCCGCTGGCTGGTCCGCAGCGACGGCGTGGACCCTGGCGGCTGGAACCTGCCGGCGTATAAACTAACGATTCCCCTGGACACGCACATGCACCGCCTGGGCCGAGTGATGGGCGCCACCGCCCGCAACGCCGGCGACGCGCGGACAGCCGAGGAGATCACGGCGTTCTTCCGGCAGATCGACGCCCAGGATCCCGTGCGATATGACTTTTGCCTCACCCGCCTGGCCATGCGAAAAGAAATGGACTGCCAAGCGTTTGAGGAGTATTGGAAGAAGTTAGTGAAATAGCGGGTGATGTGGGTTGCGCCATTAAAGGGTGCCATAAGGGTGCCACGGCTAAGCGTAGTTTGCGCGGCCGTGCTCGTGGCGGACGCATGGCCGCAGACAACGGGCTTGCCCGTGACACTCACGAAGAATGAAGAATCATGAACACAGTGCTAGACATCCTGGTTCAGATATGGCTGGTCCTATGCCAGATGGCGCCATACCTGCTGTTTGGATTCTTCATGGCCGGGCTGCTGTCGATCCTGATCTCGCCGACGCTGGTTGAGCGGCACCTGGGTGGCGGGGGGCTTTGGCCTGTGCTGAAGGCTGCGCTGATTGGCGTGCCGTTGCCCTTGTGCAGTTGCGGGGTGATTCCAGTATCGGCATCGTTGCGGCGGCACGGGGCGTCGCGGGCATCGACTATAAGCTTTTTGATTTCCACACCGGAGACCGGCGTGGACAGCGTCGTCGTGACGTACAGCCTGCTGGGCGGCGTGTTCGCGGTGGCTAGAGTCATTGTGGCGTTCGTCAGCGGGGTGGTCGGCGGGACGCTGGTGGCCCTGCTTGGCGGGCCTGAGAAGGTCTCCTCGCGTGGCGCGGGCGTCTCGCCCGCGTCTGGCAACGCACAACCACATGGCCACGGCGCCCATGCTACCCACGGGCAAGATGCCCATGCCACTGGCGAGCAGTGCGTCGGTGGGTGCTGTGCGCCGGCAGGCCGCCGAGAGCGCCTCGTCGACAAGATCATCCGCATGACGCGGTACGGCTTTATGGACCTGCCCCAGGATATCGGCAAGAGCCTGCTGATCGGCTTGGGTGTGGCCGCCCTCATCACGATCATCCCACAGGACTTCTTCCCTACGCACCTGGGGTTCCTGTGGAAAGACAAGGCCGGCCAGATGCTGCTGATGATGCTCATTGGCATTCCGATGTATGTTTGCGCGACGGCGTCGGTGCCTATGGCGATGGCCCTGATGATGCAGGGCATCTCGCCGGGAGCGGCCATGGTGTTCCTCATGGTTGGGCCGGCCACCAACGCCGCAACCATCGCCATGATCTGGCAGGTCATGGGGCGGCGGACCGCAATCATTTACGTCTGCAGCGTGGCCATGGTGGCACTAGCCGCCGGCACGATGATGAACACGATATTCCCGACGGCGGGCCCCGGGGCCATGGCCATGACGCACGACCACCAGCACATGATGGAACACGTCGCGCCATGGCAACACGCCGCCGCCGTGGTCCTGCTGGCCGTGCTCCTGATGGCCCTGGTGCGGCGGTACATCCTGCCCAAGCATCACGTTGCCGTACCGCAGGATCTGCTGACAAATGGCGACGCGACGGAGACGACGATGACGACGCAGACGCTCAAGGTAACCGGCATGACCTGCAGCCATTGTGTGGCCACGGTGAAACGCACGCTCCTGGAAGCACCCGGAGTAACCAGCGCCGAGGTAGACCTAGCCAGCGGCCTGGCAACAGTGCAAGGCAAGGACCTTGACCTGGCGGACCTTCGCCAACGCGTCACGCAGTTGGGATATCAAGCTGCGTAAGAACTGCCGCCACAGAGGACACGGTGATCTCAGAGAAGAGAACTCTGATTCTTTTCTTTTCTGAGATCTTTGTGCCCTCTGTGGCTGTTTTCTTGGTTCGTCAGCCGGCGAAAACCACTTGCCTCTTTGGCCGGTGATGGGGTAAACTGATCCAACTTCGCCGACTTAGCTCAACGGTAGAGCACAGCTTTCGTAAAGCTGAGGTTCAGGGTTCGAATCCCTGAGTCGGCTGTTCACGCCAATTGCCCGCTACAAGCCAACGGCAACGCGCAAGTTCAAGGGAAATGTGTAAGGCTCTGTCTTCTCGACGTATTGGAGGGAGAAGGTAATCGATTTTGCTGGCTTGACCAGGGCGTATGTTATGGTCACCACGCATTTTCCGTCAAAATCACATTGGCAGTCGTATTCCATCTGCTCAGCATCAATTTCCTTGCCGTCTGCCCCAAGCATTCGGAATTCGCCATGAACGCGTTTGCTGTTAATCAAATCCACCCCTGATGTCTTGTCAGAGCGGCTCTCGAGCACGAGAATGGTCCTGTGTTCCCCCGAGGCCAGATGCTGGACATCTTTGATTCGCAGGTCCACTGGGGCCTTCATGATCTGGATGCCGGGCTTGAGTTGCACTGTCTGGCGAAGCTCCCGTTCCTTCGTAATAGCATTGATGACGGCCTTGCCCTTGATCACCAGTTCCTTCGCCCCCGGCGCCGGTGCACGGAAGGCTCTAAAGGTAAGTACAGGCATGGGCTTGCCAGCGTCCGAGCTTACTCCAACTTGGTCGAGCAGTCCGTCCGCCGTCGCTGTGCCTTTAAGATCTGTGCCTTTGTCGTCGGCGAACAAGTCGATGTGTGAGGCCTTTCCATCGACATCGAACGGGGTCTTGTCAAGCCCGGGCATAGCGATTTTAATCGTGGTCCGCTCCGTTTCGGGCCTGCCATAATTCTCCACTGTCAGAGATACGACTCCCGAAGCACGCGGCGCGTCCTTGGGTGCCGGCGTTCCACCCCGAGCCGCCATGGCGACGATGCTCCCGATTACAATCGCCGCCGAACCCAAAGCCAAGACAAGTTTCATTGCGAATCTCCCAAGGATAATTCCCGTGCATGTTATCGGTAGTTGTCGCGCCAAATGTCCAGTCTCTACGCTTGACAACCTGCTCGCCTGGGGCGTAGGCTCCTGCCTCAAATGTGGTGAGGTGGAGCTATGTCCCAGGAACAACTGCCGGTGGCGATGATTGGCGTGGGTGGGTTTGGCGGCGTGACGCTGCAGGCCCTCGTGCGCTGCCCGTCCGTTCGCCTGGTGGGGCTGGCTGACAAGGATGCTGCACTGGCCGCCCGCGCCGGCGAAGAGCTTGGCGTACCCTCATATAGCGATAACCGCTCGCTCCTGGCCCAGACAAAGCCCCAGGCCGTATTCACCGCCGTGCCGCCAGCGCAGGCGCACGAGGTCATCGAGCTGTGCGCCGATCGTGGCATCCACGTGTGGAAGGAGATGCCGCTGGGCCGCAATATCGAGGAGGCGGCAGCTTTCGTCCGCCGGGCCGACAAGGCCGGCATCAAGCTTGCCATCGGCACGCAAAGGCGATTTGCGGCCACCTACCGCCGAGCGTGGGAACTTCGCGACCGCGTCGGGCAGATATTCCTTGGGCGGGCACACTACCTGTTCAACTGGGGCAAGAACCTCTCCTGGCGCGGCGACAAGGCCTCTGCAGGCGGCGGCGCCCTGATGGAACTGGGCTATCACCCAATCGATCTGCTGGTCTGGACACTGGGTCTGCCCGACGCCGTTTACGGGCTGACGACGTGCGGCCGCCGCGTCGAGCCGCTGACTCCCGAGGAGAAGCATCAGCCGATTTACGATACCGACGACACGGCCTGCGTCATCCTGCGGTACACCGGCGGGACTATGGCCACGGTCGTCACCACGCGTTCGAGCGGGCCTGTCAGCGAGGAGTTCAACCTGCATGGGCGGCTCGGTTCGATCCGTGCCAATGCCGAGCAGTGTGTGCTCCGCGATGCCGACGGCATCGTGCTGGACAACGTCGCCGAGGAGTCAAATCCCCTGGACGTCTTCGACCGGCAGGTGGAGGCGTTCGCGCAGGCCGTCAGTACCGACGCCAAGTACTACCCATGCAGCGGACGCGAGAACCTGCTGACCGTGGCCACCATCGAGGCGGTCTATCTATCGGACCGCACCACTCAGCCCGAGAGCCCGCTGCAGCGGCTCAAGTCGCAAGGCTTCACCGTCGAAGACTGCCTGGAATACCGCCAGCCGATTGCGGAGTGAGCAAGAGAGCCACATAGCCACCTAGCGACATAGCCACATAGGCGATGCGAGCACGTGAAGATGCGCGGGTGTTCCAGCTTGTACAGACCGCGGGCTGTTTGTCATCTGCGTTGGGTCGTGGTGGCCGCCTTTGTCGTTGGCTGTGTGGCCGGGGCGGTCTGGGGCGCGGGGCGATCTGTGCGTTTGTCCAGCCAATCCAGGACAGCCTTGCGGAACTCCTCGCGCGGCAGGTAGGACCAGTGGTCGTCGCCGTCGTACGTCAGGAGGATTGTATTGGCAGGCCGGGCGGCCACAAGCTTCTGGCTGGAGTTGAAGAGGCAGCATTGGTCTTTCGTGCCATGGGCCATCAGGACCGGTGCGCGGGTGCGTTTGATGAACAGGCTCGGATCGGCCTGGGCCGGGTCGAAGTCCGCCAGTTCACCGGCCCGCGTAACCGCCTTTTGCCACACGGCGTCATCGACCCATGGGTCCAGAAAGAATGCCAGCACGGGATCCGTTATCTTGGCCTCCCCGCGTATGCTGGGCAGATAATTCCTCAGGCTGTCGGGAGGAGACAGGGAGACGATAGCGGTGACACGCGGGTCGGCCCCGGCCGCCAGGGCCGTGGCTGCGCCGTACGAATGCCCCATCGCGATCACGTGCTGTGTTGCCATGCCTCGCGACTGCAGGTTGTCGATGACCTGGGAGATGTCCTTGGTCTCGAGCTTTCCGTAGGTCGGGTGTTCACCGGTCGAATCGCCTTGGCCACGCAGGTCCAGGCAGACCACGCGATATCCCGCGTTTGAAAGCGCCGCCGCCAGCGGCAGAAGGTAAGCAGTTTTCCTGACGCCGCCGCCCCAGCCCTGGAACAGCAGCACGGTCGAGCGACAAGCCAGGGGCTGGCCCTTGAACGCTGCGGGGCTAACGACAAACTGCACGCTTTTGTCGCGCAAGTCAGGAAGTTTCATGATGATGGTCCGGTCCGACCAGTCCGAGTAGCGTGGCAGCGTTTCAGGTATGCGGAACCCGGCCACCTTGGGGTCCGTTATGGTCTTTACGTAATGCGGCCGCGGCTCGATAACCCAGGCGTATAGCGTCGCCTTGGGCGGGCCTACCTCGAAAGTCATGGTTTGATTCACGATGCTGGGGTCGGCCGTCACCGTGCTGGGTTGCTCCGGCCGGTCGGTGAGCTTGTGGGCGATGACCTCGCTGAGGCACCCAGGAAGCAGCATCACGGCGACGAGCAAGAGGGAGACTTGGGCAAGAATACTCAATCTCTTAAGATTGCATGTCATGGCGGGGTGGTCCTCAAAAGGGCGCGGCCTTTTTGCTTCTTTCGAGTGTGGAAAAAGAGAGCAAAAAGGCCGAACCGTTGTGTAGCGTGCGGCACAATTGTGCCACATACAAGACTCGCCGCAGAGAACACGGAGTTCACAGAGACGAACTTGGTCTTCTCTGCGATCTCCGTGTCCTCTGTGGCTGTCGTCAGACTTAGATGTACTCGTTCAGCATATTCTCCAGCATTTCCACGCGGCCGGAGGTGCTGGCGTCGGGGTTGCCCTTCTTGAGCATGTATGTCTGCAGGTCGCCCAGGTTGGCTTGGCCCTTTTCGATCTTCTTGCCCAGGCCGCTGTCGAAGCTGGCGTAGCGGGCCTTGACCAACTTGGCGAAGCTGCCGTCCTTGCGCATGGCGGCGGCGATCTTCAGGCCGCGGGCGAAGGCGTCCATGCCGCCGATGTGGGCGTGGAACAGGTCTACCGGCTCAAAGCTCTCGCGGGCGACGTGGGCGTCGAAGTTCAGGCCGCCGGTCTTGAACCCGCCGGCATTGAGGATCGTGTACATCGCCATCGTGCAGTCGTACAGGTCGGTGGGGAACTGGTCGGTGTCCCAGCCCAACAGCAGGTCGCCGCGATTGGCGTCCACGCTGCCCAGAATGCCCAGCGAGGCCGACAGCTCCAGCTCGTGGTGGAACGTGTGTCCCGCCAGCGTTGCGTGGTTGGCCTCGATGTTCATCTTGAAATCGTTCTCGAGGCCGTGGGCCTTGAGGAAGCCGTACACCGTGCCGGTATCGAAATCGTACTGGTGCTTGGTCGGCTCCTTGGGCTTAGGTTCGATGTAGAACTGGCCCTTGAACTTGATCTGCTTCTTGTAGTCCACCGCCATCTGCAGGAACGCCGCCATGTGCGACAGCTCGCGCTTCATGTCGGTGTTGAGCAGGCTCTTGTAACCCTCGCGGCCGCCCCAGAAGACGTAGCCTTCGCCACCGAGCTCCTTGGTGACTTCCATGGCCTTGGCGACCTGGGCGCCGGCGAAGGCGACGACGTCGGCATTTGGGCTGGTGGCAGCACCCTGGGCGAACCGCGGGTGGCTGAACAGATTGGCCGTGCCCCACAGCAGCTTGATGCCGGTGCGCTTCTGCTCTTCCTTGAGGACCTTCACAACGGCGTCGAGGTTCTTGTTGCTCTGGGCCAGCGTCTCGCCCTCGGGTGCAACGTCGCGGTCGTGGAAGCAGTAGAACTCGCTGCCGAGCTTTTCCATGAACTCAAACGCCACGCGGGCGCGGTTCTGGGCGTTCTCGACGCTCTGAGAGCCATCGTCCCAGGGCATCTGCCGCGTGGGTCCGCCGAACTGGTCAGCCCCGCCGTTGCGGAACGCGTGCCAGTAGGCAACGCTGAACCGCAGGTGCTCCCGCATCGTCTTGCCCTCGATCTTCTCGTTGGCGTTGTAATGCTTAAACGCCAGCGGGTTCTTGCTCTTGGACCCTTCAAACTTGATCTTGCCAATACCTTTGAATGCTTCAGTCATGATGACTCCTTATTGTTTCTTATCGAGACTTGGGTGCCGCGGCTAAGCCCGTCGTTTGGGCGCGGCCGTGCTGGTGGGAATTCCGCACTGCCGCGCGGGCAAACGACGCCCGCTTAGCAGTGGCACCCTTGCCAGAGTGACACCCTTATCACCTGATTTGCAGACTCTCCGCCGCGTACGTGATCTTGAGCGGTTCGATCTCGACTGCCTTGCGGCCGTTCTGGAATTCCACGCTGCCGGCCTGCCAGGCGTTGTAGCCGGCGGCCTTGGCGGCGGCCAGGGCCTTGGGGGCGTCGTTCTGCGTTACGTACAGGGCAAAGCCCACGCCCATGTTGAACGTGCCATACATCTCGGCGGGGTCCAGGCCAGAGGCATCGGCGATGGTCTTGAACACCGGCTGCGGCTCGCAGATGGTGTGGATCTTGTACACCAGCGGAGCCTCCAGCCGCATGAGCTTCCGCCAGCCGTGACCGGTCATGTGGGAGGTGTAGTGGAGTTTCACGCCGGCCTGCTGGCAGGCCTGCACCAGGCGGACATAGATCACAGACGGGTCGAGCAGAGACTGCCCGTACGAGCGGCCGTCGCTCAGTGGCGTGAGGTAGCCCTTGGGCAGGCGGTCGGCCAGTGCGCGGCAGAGCGTCAGGCCGTTGGTCTGCACGCCGCTTGAGGCTGCGAAGATGATGGCGTCGCCATCCACGACGTCGCCTGCGATGTAGTTGCTCTTGGGGGCGATCATGCCCATGGCCGAGCCGCCCAGGATGACCGTCTCGGGATTGACCATGCCCTTGAGGACCTGCGTCTCGCCGCCGGCCCAGGCGGCCCCGGCTTGTCGGCAGCCCTCGGCAAAGCCCGCCGCCAGGTCGGCTGCACGTCGTTCGTCGGCGAGGTATTCCGCATCGCCCAGGGCGGCGTACATGGCCACGGTGATCGGCAGGGCCCCGGCCGTGCACAGGTCATTTACGATCGTCGATACGTCGTCAATGGCGACATTGGCGTAGTAGCTTTGACCGGTGAGCTTGTACATGGCGTCGGCCACCAGTACCTTGGTGCCAAGAGCCTCTTCCACGTGTGCGATGTAGGCGTCTGGGGTCTCCAGGAGGTAGCAGCTCTCGCCGCGAATGTTGGCCGGCTCGCTCACGCCGTGCTGCGCCAACTGTCCCGCGGTAGTGCCGGCCAACTTCTGACAGGCCCGCTTGAAGGTGTCCAGGACGTCGTAGTTCACGCCGGCGGATTTGTAGTCGAGT
>Ga0265339_10000868_pt1 | contig 23247 bp, 13 predicted proteins | sample 4CB219metaG_FD_202085 | JGI IMG/M metagenome (GOLD analysis project Ga0265339, IMG submission 202085) | Rhizosphere microbial communities from Carex aquatilis grown in University of Washington, Seatle, WA, United States - 4-CB2-19 metaG | ecosystem: Host-associated > Plants > Roots >... | reverse complement strand
TTTTGGCATATCGGTCTCCATGTAGGGACTGACACCGACGAGTGACTCCCCGTTGGGGTTTTACGCCCAGAGATCGGGAACTGATGCATTGTAACTCCCCCACACACAGGAATGAAGCGCGGTCAATCATTGTCTGCATTGCTCGCCTAGAATAGCCCAAGGCTATTGCCGTCGCTTTCCTACAATCCGTGAGGGCAATCGGGTGCGATGCAAGACGTGGGTGAACGCGGGGACCTGGGGTTTACTAATCGTGGCCACCGCCGTGGCTTTTGGCCAGGCGTTCGCGCAGATGTGGCTGCGATGGTTTCCGGCCTGGAACAACCCCAACACCGGCATCTACGACCGTCTGGTCGAGGGCGAGAGCTATTACACGCATGGCCCGCTGGTGCCGCTGGTTAGCGGCCTGATCGCCCTGCTGCTGATCCGTCACACGAAGATAGAGATAAGACCCTGTCCGCGATGGGGTTGGCCGGCGGTGATAGTCTCGTTGGGGTTGCACCTGCTGGGTAGCCTGGCGCGGGTGCACTTCGTCAGTGAACTGGCGTTCATCGCGCTGGTGGCCTCGCTGGTGCTGCTCTTGTGGGGCGCGGCCGCGCTGCGAAGGCTATGGTTCGCCATCGCCTTCCTGCTGTTCATGGTGCCGCTGCCGGAGGTGACGATCGCCAGCCTGAACTTCCGCCTGAAGATGATCGCCGCCGATTGGGGAGTCTGTATCGCGTCACTGCTGGGCATTGCGGTGGAGCGGGACGGGCCCGCGGTCGTGCTGGCCGGCGGCAAGATGCTTGTCGTCGCCAATGTCTGTAACGGGCTGCGGACACTCATCAGCCTGCTGGCCTTTGGGGCCCTGTACACGTACATCTGCCGCCTGCGAGGCCTATGGCGGGCGGTGCTGTTCCTTTTGGCGGTTCCGATGGCGGTAGTCTGCAACGCCATCCGTATTGCCAGCCTGATCGTGGTGGCGGAGGTCTGGGACGAGAAAGCGGCCACGGGATGGTGGCACGACACAAGCGGTGTGCTGATCTTCGTGCTGGCGTTCTGGCTGATGTTCCTGATGGAGCGCCTGATCATGGCGGCCATTCGCCTGGCCGGCAGGCCCGCCGCGGTCACGCCACTGTTTGCAAACGTCAGGCGCAGCCAGAACGACGCGCCCCCCTGGCCGGCCATGGCACGACTGGCCAGTGGACGACCGGCCGCACTGGCCGTGGCGGCGATCGCGATTGCAGCGGTCGGGGCATGGTGGCTGAACCAACCGGGAAGATCATCTGCCAGCGATCAGACCCTCGAGGCCGCCATACCCTCGGTGCTGACTGTCGAGGGGCGATCCTGGACCGGCGAGCCAAGGACGCTGACCCAGCGTGAACTGACGATCCTGGAGGGCCCGGCCTACCTCTACCGCCGCTACCGTGCCGACGGAACCGGCGAGATGCTCGATTACTGTTTCCTCTACAGCAAAGACAACCGCAAGGGCATCCATCCGCCGGACCTCTGCGTCGAAGGGTTTGGCCAGGGGATCATTCAAAAGGGCGACCTGGTCGCCGACGGCGTGCCCGGGCGCGAGGGCGTCCCATGCAGCGAACTGATCGTGCATGACGGCACCAACCGGATCTACATTCTCTACACGTACAAGTGCGGCGAGGCATACACGCGGAGCTTTTGGCGTCAGCAGATGAAGATATTCGTCAACGGCCTGACGCACCGCCAGGGCGGCGGAGGCATGATCCGCATCTCGCTGCAGATCGATTCTGACATACCCGCCGCCCGCCAACGAGCGGTGGAGTTCCTGCGCGCAACGATCCCGGGGCTGGACGAGCATTTGGGGCAGTAGGATCGCTAATGCGGAAACTCGGATTTCGAGTTTCGTGCTTACGACGCTGGTAAGACCGTATTAGCTCGAAACCTACGTTTCGAAAGGACGTCGACATGAAGAGACGCATCATCCTGGTAGCGGCGATTGTGACGGTGACCTGCGGGCTGGTGGGCGGACTGGTATGGTACTTCCACTATAGCGGCGGGTCGAGCCTGCTCAAGCGGGCGCAGGTGGCCCTGGAGGCCCGCAAGTATGAAAAGGCCCTGGACCTGGCCACCCAGTACGCCGGCGAGACCGACGACTGGCAGGGATACCTGGTCATCGGGCGGGCACAGAACGCCCTGGGCGATCACGACGCCGCCCGTACCGCACTGGACAAGGCGCGGGCCGGCAAGTCCAACCAGGACATCTACATTGCCCTGGCCGACACCTACGCCCTGCCCGCGCGGAAGCTCCTGGCGCAGCGCGGCGGCGACCGTCTGGCCAGCGTGGACAAGGCCATCGCACTATTCGAGTCCGCGACCGTCGCAGTGGAGTCGTACCCACAAAAGGACGTGCCACCGGCCCTGAAGGCATATGACGGCCTGAACTACATGGCCCGCGCCCGGGCGACGATTGCGCGGTCTGAGGCGCTGATGCGGCTGGCTGGGATCGATCGCGCCGGCGAGATGACCCAGGAGGCAGCATTGCACATCGCACAGGCCCAGGACGCCCAGAAGAAATCCCAGGAGCAGTACCGCCGTGCAGCGGAGGTTCTGCTCGGCGTGGTGCAGGCCGACCCCACCCACGCAGTCGCCGCCGACGCGCTGGCGCAGGTGGGCATCGAGCTCAAGGACCCAGTCATTATCGATCAGGCCCGAAAGGCCCTGTCCGCTGCGCCGTTGGAGAAGCGACCGCCGCTGGCCTGGGGCCAATTGGTGCTCCAGGACATGCCGCTTACACACTATCCCGTCCCCGAGCCGCTAAGGTCACAGTGCATAGCCAAGCTCGACGAGATCGAGTCTCTGCTCGCCAAGCACAACAACGAGAACCTATCCAGCGAGGACCTCTGCCTGCTGCGTCGCCGAATGGGACAGACCTACATGCGCCTGGACCTGGATGCCAAGGCCATGGCCATGTTCGACTTTGCCTTGAAGGCCGACGGTCGCGACCCGCTGTCGCAACTGTTCCGCGGGCAGGTGCTGCTGGCCAAGGGCGACCTCGACGGCGCCCACGCCCAGCTCTATGCACTGGTCAGCAGCTACGGCGACTGGAGCGAGGGACACTACTGGTACGCGCAGGTTGCCATCAAGCAAGGCGACACCACCCTGGCCATGCAAAGCCTCCGCCGATGCACGCAACTGGACAGGAACCACGCCGCCAGCCGCCGGGCGATCATCGACCTGCTGCTGGCACAGAAGCCTCCCAAGGCACAGGACGCGTATGACGACGCGTTGGAGTTGCTGGCCATTGACCCCACCGACAGCGGGGCCATCGATCGCTTCGTCGCGGTGGTGCAACTGCTCAACCGCCCCGAACTGGCCCAATCGCAGTTGGCCAGGATTCAGCAGGATTACGCCAACCAGGCCTCCGTGCTATGGTCGGTGCTGCAGGCCTACTCCAAGCTCTCGCCCGATGGCGTGCAGCAACGTGGCGTGGCGGCACGCATTATTGCCCTGCCAGCCAAAACGACCGATGACCGCATTATTCAGGCACGAGCGTACGAGGTGCTTGGACGTCAAAGCGAGGCCGAGGGCGTCCTGCAGGAACTCGTCCGCCAGCAGCCAACATTCGCAATGCTGCAGTACGAACTGGGCATGCACCACGACCGCCTGGGTCGGCTGTTCCAGGCCTCCGAGTGTTATACCCGCGCCCTGGAGCTGGACCGCAAGAACAAGCTCTACAACAAGGCACTGGCCCGCGTGATGATCCGCATGGGCAACACCGACAGCGGCTCGCAGCTTCTGGAGCAACTGCGGCAAGGCAGCCCCGGCGACGCCGCCACCATCATGCTGGATGCGCAACTGGACTTGATTCACGAGGGAGACCCCGCCGCAGTGGTAGCCAAGCTCCAGAAGGTTATCTCCAAGGACGAGGCCAACGTGCTGGTGGCCTACTTCGAGCTGCAAAAAGGCAACACCGACCAGTGTATCTCGCTGTGCAGCAAGGTGCTGGCCAAGGAACCAAATGACGTCGAGGCCCTGGGCTTGCTGGCCCAGGCCTGGCAGGCCAAGGGAATGCACAAGCAGGCCATCGACACCTATAAGCAGATCATCGCACAGCGGGCTGAGTCGATCGTGAGCTACGTTGCGATGGCCGGCCAGGTGATCGCCGCGATGACGCCCGACCAAAGACGCGACGTCGATGCCAAGACGATCCTGGCGGCCATGCAGTGCCCCGCCGCCCGCGAGGACCTTATGCAACTGGCAGTGGGCAAGGTGCTGGAGGACAACCGGCGTTACGCCATGGCCGCAGAGGTGTACCTGCTGCTTTCCGAGGACCCCGGAGCCCCCCGCGAGAGCCGCGAGCAGGCCCGCCTCCGAGAGGCCCTGTGCTGTTACACGCTGGGCAAGACCGACGTGGCCCTTGAACTGCTGGGCGCCCTGAAGATCGCCGGACCCATGCAGCACGAAGGCGCTCAGGCCTACGCGCAGATCATGTGCAATCTCGGCCGCGGACAAGAGGCACAGGCCGATATCCAGGCCCTGTGGGACAAGTCCCTCCAAAACGAGGACTATAACCAACTGGTGGAAACCGGTCGGCTGATGATTGCCGCCGGGGCCGGCGACAAGGCCATTGCCGCTCTGGACAAGGCCGCCCAGGCCGCAGCCAAGGATGTCCGTCCATACCGCCTGATGACCTACCTGCTGCGACTGATGGGGCAGGACTCAAAGTCCCTACCTATTTACGAGAAGATACTCCAGCTCCAGCCGGGCAACTTCCGCGCCTACACCCAGTACGCCTCGACGCTGGACCGCTGCCAGAACGCCGTGGGCGCGATGGCGGTGCTCGACAGACTTCAGGACCAAGGCAAGGCCGGGCAGTACCAGGCCGTTCTCGCCCGCGCGTCGATGCTGGCACAATGGGGACTTAAATCAGAGGCCGTCGCTGCCTTCCGCCAGAGCGAGACGTATTACAAGACCTCCCCGCCGATGCTGTTCGCGATTGCACAGCAGTACCAGGCCCTTGGCGAACGAGGTGAGGTCCGCCGCGTGCTCGCAATGGTGCCGCAAGACAGCCCTCTGTATCGCCGTGCCCAGACTACGATGGCGATGGCGCAGGATACGCCCGACCAGCAAGTGGCCGCCCTGCTGGAGATCGCCAAGGCAAACGGCATGAACGCCGCGCTGCTGGGCCTCATTATGCAGGTCCAGCTCGACAGCCAACATGCGGCCGCGGCACTTGCGCAGTACAAGCAGTCCAATCTGCCGCCCGCGGAATTACAAGCCAGCCCCGCGCCAGCCTTGGCCTTGGGGGCCATGATCCAGCTGAAACAGCTGCCCGAAGCCTCAGAGTTGGCGACCTCCATGGTCCGCCAGGATGCGACGTCCTGGCGGCCAATGGCGGTGCTGCTGTGCATGGCGCAGGGTAAGGCTGAGCAGGCCCGCGCGCTCCTGGGGCCGGCCGATACCGCAGGACTGAACGAGGCCGTCGCAGGCGTGGTGGCATCGGACCCCGCCAAGGCCGACGCGTACTATCGGCGGGCACTGCAGCTTTACTCGCAGGCAAATCTCCTGCCGGCACAGAAGGCATCGCAGGCGGCACTGCTGCACCTGGCGATGGGCAAGGCAGACCTCGCCGCCAAGGAACTCGACACCCTCAAGGGCCTGGGCATGATGGTGTACGACGGACCCGCCGAACTGGTCAAGGCCAAGGACACCCAAAAGGCCGAGGCGCGAAAGCTGCTGCTGGTGTCGCTTGCGTACAACCTCCAGCAGCCGGGCATCGCCCGGAAGCTGGCCATTGAAGCCCTTAACGCACGTCCGTCATGCACATGGGCGGCCGTGCTGGCCATGCGGGGCGCCGACGCCCAAAACATTGTCCAACTCCAGTCCATATACGCCGACCAGACAGGGGCACTCGGGTGCCGGCTGGCGGCCATGACTGCGATGATCAAGAACGATCCCACTACCGCCGTCACGCATCTGGAGAAGGCCCTGGAGCTACGGCCAGGTGATGCAGAGGTGCTCATCCAGTTGGCCGAGGCCTGCCAGAAATCCGGCAACGCCAAGAAGGCACTGGACGTCTACACGCAGGCAATGGCAGCCAAGGCCGGCCCCTTTGCCACCAATAACGCCGCCTACCTCGTCACGAGCCTCTACGTCGGCGACAAGGCCAAGCTCGCGCAGGCCCGCACTTGGATCGACCAAGCCATCAAGGATAACCCCAACGACGTGTCCCTGTACGACACCGCCGGCTGGCTGGCGTACCTGCTGGGCAACAAGGACCAGGCCTGTCGCGAGTTGCACCTTGCCGTCAAGGCCATGCCCGCCTCGCCCGACGTCCACTACCACATGGGCATGGCCCACAAGCTCGCCGGTCATGCAGCCCTGGCCAAGATGCACCTCAAGCAGGCAATAGACCTGGGCCAGCAAATGCAGGCGCAAGGGCAAAAGGTCTCCCCCGAAACCGAGCAGTCCATCAAGCTGGCAAAGGCGGAGGTGAACACTTTCCAATGACCAATGCTCAATTCCCAATCAATAACAAATATGGACAATGCTCAAGTATTACGGCCCACACTCTTCGGGATGGCTCTGCCCTTTTGCTCTTTTCGACCCCGACAAAAGAGCAAAAAGGCAGAGCCCGATCCGACCGCAAATCATTCTTGAGCATTCGGATTTCGGTTATTGGGAATTGATTGAACTGGCAATTCACACCTCGTCCAGCGTCTCGAGGATTCGCAGGTAGCTTTCGTACCGGCGGGCGGCGATGGCGCCGGACTCGACGGCCTGTTGGACTGCGCAGGAGGGCTCGTGCGTGTGCGTGCAGTCGCGGAATTTGCACGCGGCCGTGAAGGGGTCAAACTCCGGGAAGTACCAGGGCAACTCGTTGACGCCCATGTACACGCCCAGTTCGCGGACGCCCGGCGTGTCGACGATCATTCCGCCGGCGGACAGATCGTAGATGACCGCCGACGACGTCGTGTGGCGGCCTCGCTGGTCCTTCATGCGGATCTCGTTCGTGGCGGCCTGGGCGCCGGGGATGATTGCGTTGATGAGCGTGCTTTTGCCCACGCCGCTCTGGCCAGCCAATATCGTCCGCTTGCCGGCCAGGGCGGTGCGCAACTCTTCCAGCCCAGTCCGCGTGGCCGCCGAGACCAGGATCGCCTTTAACCCCATTGCCTCGAAGCCTTCCAGCACGCCATCGGGCGGCAGGCCCAGGTCAATCTTGTTGATCGCCAAGAGCGGCACCATGCCCCCACGCTCGGCGATTATCAGGAAGCGGTCCACCAGTCCGCGCCGCAGCGGCGGTTGCGCCGACGCCGCCACCACCAGCAACACGTCCATGTTGGCGACGATCACCTTCTCAAGAAACTCAGTCTCGTGCTCTTCGCGACGCTTGCCGCTGCGAGGCTGTGGCCGCGAGAGAACGCTGGTCCGCTTTTGCCGCAGCAGGATCATGCCGTCTGAGCGGTCCTTGTCGTCGAGTTGGCTATTGGCGGGCTCCGTCCGGGTCAGCGCGACGGTCACAAGGTCGCCCACCGCGACGGCGCTGGCGGACTCTGCACCCTCTGGTACGCGAAACGCCTTGGCGACGCCGCAAAGCAACACCCGATCCTCGCAGCGCACGGCCACGCCGCCGGGATAAAGCCCCATCACCATGCCCTGCACCCTTGGCAAGGCCTCCAGGTTGTCTATCTCGGCGGGGTCCCGCTGTGCTGGGATCTTGACCTGCCGTTGCGTCAGCTTGGAGCGCGAAGAAAACTGCTGGCGATCCCCTTCGCCATGGTCATACTGCTGCTGCCAATTCATCCGGTACTGCGATTTTCCCTTGCGCTTCGCCATGACACCAGCTTACCCCACTTGGAAGGATATTCGCAACCTATCGACACAACACCCATCGACACAAACGCCCACGGAACGCTTTCCGTGGGCATGTACGGCAAGACAAGAGACGATCAGATCAATCCTCGCAGCATTTCATGCAGTCTAGCCGAGAACGTCTTCAACGCCTTGCCGCGATGGCTGATCTGGTTCTTGTCGGCCGACGGCAACTCGGCGGTGGTGCAGCCCTTTTCGTCAACCCAGAACAGCGGATCGTAGCCAAAGCCGTTGTCGCCGTGCTCCTCGTTTATGATGCGACCCTCGATGGCGTCGAACGCCTCCAGCAGCACGCGGCCGGGCTCGGCCAGCGCGAGGTGGCAGACGAACCGCGCAGTGCGGGGATCGGGCACTTGGGCCAGGGCCCGCAGGAGCTTGCGGTTATTGGCCTTGTCGATTACGGCACGGGGCGAGTCTGGCGGCACGTCGTCGGTCGCGTAGCGGGCCGATTGCACGCCCGGCAGACCGCCGATTGCATCGACCACCAGGCCGCTATCGTCGGCGAGGCACCATTGTCCGGTTGCCTGGGCGTAGTACAGAGCCTTGTCGCGGGCGTTTTCGGCAAACGTCGCGCCGTTCTCCTCTGGCTCGGGGATCTCGCCAAAGGCCTCCAAGCCGACCACGCTCAGCGGCAGGTCGGCCAGCACGGCCCGCAGTTCCTTGATCTTGCCGGGATTACGGGTTGCCAAGACCAGCGAACGGGTCCTGGGCTGACGCTCGCTTGGGGATTTCGATGACATAACTGGGGGCGTAGAACTCATTGAGCTTTCCTATTCTCTCGCCCTGATCGGGCATGCGAACACCGCCGGTATCTACGTCAGGTCGCCCCTTGCTGGCCACCGCCAACTTTATCGGGGCACCATTGTCCTGCATGGTTTGATACTTGTGCAGCACGGCCAACACCTCGCGGGATTTCTCCTTCTTCTCGATGAAGCCGCCCTCCACAGGCACTTGCCTTGTCCGCACCCCGTTGACGCGGAACAGGCCAATCGTCACGATGGACTTGGCCGTATCGTGATAGAAATAGGCCTCCTCGCCCTTGTCGCGAAGCTCCTGGCAGGCGGCCACCGCGATCCTTCGCCGCCCCACGTAGTGCTGTTCCGGCTCGTCGTGGAACACCGCAATTACCACCGTGTACACGTATTGAGGATCGACGTTGGCCAGGTTCCACTCCGGCGGGCCGACGTCCTTGCCTACATCCTCGACGCGGGCCTGCGTGAAGAGGAACACGTTGCCCAGCTCAGGGCTCTTGAACGCCCTGGCCGCGTTCAGATCGTCCTTGGCGTCCTTGGGGTCCTTATAGTGGCCCCAGTACAGCACCGTCTCCTGGTAGCGGGCGATCAGCGTAATGTCCTTCCAGCCGGCCTGCTTTTCCACCACTTCCTTGACGGTCTTGGCCCGTGTGGCGTGCTCCTGGCCTCGCCACGTGCCCAGGAGTATGCGGTAATCGACCGTATCCTCTACCTGATTCGCACACCCAGTACACAGGGCCGACCCAGCCAGCAGCAGCAAAACCGCCAGTGCGGGCAGCCGCATCGAAACGATGTCATTTTCGTTTTTCAGACTGCTCATCGTTCACCTTTTCGTTGTACGTCCGAAGGCAAGGCAAAGGAGATTCCGCATTCCTCACTCCGCATTCCGCAATTGGAGGGCCTTCTTCTGCTCTTCCAGCAGTCGCTTGATGCCCTTGCGGGCCAGACCCAGCATTGCGTCGAGTTGACTGGCGTCGAAGGCCGTCCGCTCACTGGAGCCCTGGATCTCCACGTACTTGCCATTGCTGAGCATGGCCACATTCATGTCCACCTCGGCGGCGGAATCCTCGGGATAGTCCAGGTCCAGCACCGCACGGCCGTCCACCATGCCAACCGACACCGCAGCCACCGTGCCGCTGACCGCCTTGGCCGAGCACTTGCCCGCCTTGGCCGCCCGGGCCACCGCCTGAGACAGCGCCACGTATGCGCCGGTAATGGCGGCCGTCCGCGTGCCGCCATCGGCCTCCAGGACGTCGCAGTCCAGGTAGATCGTGTTCTCGCCCAGCGGGGCAAAGTCGATCACGTTGCGAAGCACGCGCCCGATGATCCGCTGGATCTCCACGCCGCGGCCGTCGCTCTTAAGGCCGGGGCGTGGCTTTCGGCTGCCGGTGGAGGCCGGCAACATGCCGTATTCTGCGGTCATCCAGCCCAGGCCCTTGCCCACGCGCCACTCGGGCACGCCGGGCACGAAGCTGGCTGTGCATATCACACGCGTGCCGCCCATCTCTATCAGGCACGACCCACTGGCCTTGCGGACAAACCCCGGAGTAATCACCACCGGGCGAAGCTCATCCGCCCGCCGACCGTCATGCCGCTTTATGCTTTTTGCCATTTGGATACTGTACCGAATCTAAGCGCCCACTGAAAGCTTTCCTGTCCACAGCGCCCTGGCGAGGCGCCAGCGCCACGACCAAAACGCCCACGAAAATGCTCTCCGCGTCTGAGCGCACCCGCCCTAACGCCCACGGAAAGCTTTCCGTGGGCTTGCGGATGAGGTCCTGTGTCGCTATCCTCCGACATCGAGGTGAATTCATGAAATACTTCGCCCTTCTTATCGCCACATGCATCCTCATCCTCCCAGGCTGCACCCCCGCTACGACACCCCCTGTTGTTGGCGCGGAGGCCTACTGCCAGGAGACCGTGCACATTCTCGACGCCGTGCAGGCGGACATGCCCGAGATTCAGCGAACGGCCAGCCTGGCCGCTGGCTGCTACTGCGATAAGTGGCGTGACATGGGCCTGTCCGCCGACGGCAGCGGAGTCTTCTGCTCCGAGATCACCGGCCGCAGCGGCAGCGTGATGGCCTTGGGCTCGGGGCGGACCGGCGAGAAGGGCTACCGTGGCGTCGTGCTGTACTGCCTGCAGGGTCGTGACCATCTTGCCGGTGACCTGGCCAAGATTGCCGGCTACAACGAGCGTGGCTGCAAGGTGTTCCTCTTTGGCTCCAAGGACCTCCTGGAGCGGGCACAGTTGTCCGGGGCCAAGTGCGAAGCCGTCATCGAGATCCCCAACGCCTCCGTCGCCGGGGTGTCCACATATGACCTGGCTAGCGTGTGCGTGGTCTGGCCATGGATGTGCGAGTTCGTGTCCGCATGCACGAGGCAGGGGCAGATGCCCGTCATGTTCCTGTCGATCTTCGTGCCGGGAGGCATGGACCGCATCGCGAAGAACACGCTGAAGCCCAGCGAGACCGGCGACCAGTCGCTGCGCAAGAACCCCGAAGTGCTCAAGGCGGTGGAGAACGACTCTACGCTAAAGTCACTGAGGACTTACAAGGACCAGTTGGAAAGTGAACTGCCGAACCTGAGGCGTAAGTTCGGGCCCGACCATCGCCAAGCGAGGGACATGGAAAACAAGCTTACAGAGGTCAATCGTCAGATCGAAAAGACCACACAGGAAGTCATAGATCAGGTGGCAAAGCTCTATACCCCAGCTTGCCTTCGCACGTACCGCAAGTTTGAGAGCACCGCACCCAAGGCCATCCCAGCTGGGCAATTGGGCAACGAATGGTTAACCATGGCCCGGGCGAACCTGGCCGCGGTTTACGAGCATGATATGCCCGCGATCAGAAAGGCCGCCCAGATGGCGTCTGCGGCGAAACGCGGCGGGCACTCGGCGTACTTGCGCACAAACGGGCATGCCGACGGGCATTTGTTCGGCTCGGCCTTTAACCCAACCAACTTCATCGACGCCAACGGGATGCCCAAGGATAAGAAGATCGCCAAGGGCGACATGGTGCTGGGACTGGCATACAACAGCATCTTCGCCATGCCGGGCGAAATTGAGTTCGTGAAGATGTCCCGCGCGTCGGGTGCGGCGTGCGTATGGTCGGCCTCGGCGCCAGCGGCGGCCGGCGATCCCAAGACCGTTGCCACATTGCCTGGGGAGGTCTTCATCGACCAGCATTGGGCCTACGGCGACGCCGACGTGACCGTACCAGGCTACGACGCCAAAATTGGACCCACCAGCGGCGCAGTGGAATTGGAGATCTACCTGATGACCAATGCAGAGATGAACGTCCTATCGGACGCCCAGGTGGAGAAGGATGACTAACGGCGAAATGCTCAATGCTCAATTTCAAATGTCCAATCAATGCTGAATACCCGAATGCCCTAATAATCAACACAGACCTGTCCTTCTTGAACATTTAAGTATTGCGTGCGTATTCGTCATTGATTGAGCATTGAAAATTGGACATTTGACATTCAGGCGCAGCCGCCGCTCACAATGTGATCAACCCGTGCTGGATCGCGTGGCGCATCAGGCCGGCGATGGAGTCGACCTCGCACTTGCGGTAGATGTTGTAACGATGGTTCTCTACGGTCTTGGTAGAGAGGTGCAAGTTGCCGGCGATCTCCTTGGACGACAGCCCCTCGCAAAGCAGTTGAACGATCTCCAATTCGCGTTTGGAGAGGTTCGTGCTGCCCACGGTGCGGGACCGCGGGGGCTTGACCCCGTCGGAGATGTCCGTCACCAGAAGCTCCGCAGCCTCGGGCGAGAGGTACACCTTCTGAGCGCTGGCCATGCGAATGGCCGTCAGCAACTCGGCGGGCTCGGCGTTGAGGTTCACAAACGCCTTAGCGCCCATCCGAAGCGCGGTGTAGACCTGCCCTCGGCTGACTTGGTCGCTTAGCACGACCAACGGCAGCTTCGCCACCCCTTCGATGACCGGCCTGATCATGTGGAAGGTGCGAAACGCACCACCCGAGATGATCAATACCAAGAGGTTGCACCGCCCCAGGCCTCCGTTGGAGACGGCTGCCAGGAGCGCCTGCTCATCCTCAAGGATCTTGCCGACCTCGACTCCCTGCGATTGGAGATAGTCCTGGATCGCGCTGCGGACGATTCGCTGCCCCCCCACCAGGCAGAGGCGAATCCCCGCGAACGAGGGCAACGTCACCCTGTCCGGAGCTAGGACCAATGGCACTTGTTGTCCAGTTACCGTGGTCATGTTGTATGTGGTTCGCACGAGAGTTCCCGTTTCGGACAGAAATGCTTCCCGATCGCCACCCCCCGTGGTGGCATGGGCATTTCACCGCAATAGTAGGCACCCTAAGTCATTTTTGCGCGGGAAAGATACGAGTTATCAACAGAATCTCCCCTAGCCCCCCCAAATGCGTAACTTAGCATGCAGTAAAATCTTCTATGCGTGCCTGAGATTTTCGACCACCCGAAAACGGGCAACTGTTACTCAGCGGGAGAAAACCATCTATCCACAGACTGCGCAGGATTACGCAGATTTCAGAAAAGAACGGCATGTAATCCGGGCTTTTCCTGGTCTGTTCGATGATCTGCAGATAAGGAGTGTACCTGCTCATCCTGCTGATCTCGCCACTGCCTACTTGCGTACCTCGGCGCCGAGCTTCTGCTGAAGGGCTGTCACAACCTGCTCGACCTGCTGGTCCACCTGCTCGCTACGCAGCGTGCCTTCGTTCCAGCGGTACGTCAGCGTGATCGTTACACTCTTATTGCCTTGGGCTATCGGCTTGCCGCGGTAGGTTGTCACGTACTCCACGGCCACTCGCATCGGTTGAGGCACGGAGGCAATGGCCTCCTCCAACTGACGCCACGCGACCGTCTCGGCCACTATCAGCGACAGGTCGCGACGCACTGACGGGAATTTCGGCAGCGGATGATACTGACGCACCTGCCCGGCCGCTGCCGTCAAGGCGTCCCAATCCACGTACATAGCATTGAACGGCTTTTCCAGGCCATAGAAATCCAGCACCTCCGGCGACACCAAGCCGATCGCGCCAGACAATTTTCCGGCCACATACAGCCCTGCCGCCGAACCCTCTACGAAACCTCGGAAGTCCTGCGGACGGACCTCCAGCGTGTCGCTGGACAGTTGACCTGCGATGGCCTCGATGGCCCCTCGCAACTCGCGCAGGTCGCGCGTCGTGATCATGGCCAGTTCGCAGTGCTCCTGCGGCAGTCGGCCGGCCTTTGCGGCTGGGAAGACCTTGGCCACCTCGTACAGGCTCACGTCGCTGTTGCCGGCGTCCTGGTTGATCTTGCCGCATCGCAGCAGGCTGCCCAGCAGCGTCGCCCGCAGCACGTTATTGCTGCGGCGGACCAGAGGGTCCACGCATATCGACGGCGTGGTGAGGAACAGTTCATTCTCGCCCGCGTCGACGAAGCTCGGCGTGACGCCCTCGTCGAAGCCGCACGCGCTCATCAGCCGCCCCAGCTCGCGCCGGGTCTTGACGTCCTTGGACTCGCCCTTGACGGTGTGCGTTACCTTCCCGCCGACGGGGATCTTGTCGTAGCCTTCCAGGCGGGCGACTTCCTCGATGAGGTCGATCTCGCGCGTCAGGTCCGCACGGTGCGTGGGCACGGTGCAGTGGATCGCATCACCCTCCACCCGAGGCGCCAGCCCCAGGCGAGCGAGGATCTCCGCCTGGCGCTCCGTGGGAATCTGCAGGCCCAGCACCTGGCTGGTCCGCGAGGCCCGTAGCGTCACCGGCCAAGGCTCGACAGGCTTGGCCCAGACATCCACCATGCCCTCGGCCAACTCGCCGCCGGCCAGGTCAAGGATCATCTGGCATGCCCGCAGGGAGGCCTCTTCCAGGCCTCGCGGGTCCACGCCGCGCTCGAACCGGTAGTTGCTCTCGCTCATCAGTTGCAGCTTGCGGCTGGTGCGGCGGATGTTGAGCGGATCGAACTGGGCCGACTCCAGCAGAATGTTGGTCGTGGCGGCGGTGACCTCCGTGTTAAGCCCGCCCATAACGCCCGCAATAGCAACAGGCCGCACGGCGTCGGCGATCACCAGCATGTTGGGGTTCAGGACGCACTTGGAACCGTCGATGGCAACCATCAGTTCGCCGTCGGCGGCACGGCGGACGACGATCCGTCGCCCCTCGAGCTTGTCATAGTCGAAGCTATGCAGCGGCTGGGAGTATTCCATCAGTACGAAATTCGTGACATCGACGACGTTGTTGACGCTGCGCATGCCGACCGCGGCCAGCCGCTCGACCAGCCACGCGGGACTGGGACCAACCTTGACGTTGCGGATGACGCGCGCGGTGTACCGCGGGCAAAGTGCGGAGTCCAGGACTTCGACCTTCGTCAGGTCAGCCGCCCGGCCAGTGGTCTTGAGCGTGCCGATCTTTGGCGGACGAAACTCCAGCCCCAATGCGGCGGCAAGTTCTCGAGCGACGCCCAGGTGCCCCAGCCAGTCGGGGCGGTTTGACGTGACGTCCAGCACGAACACGACATCGCTGTCGGTTGGGTTAATGCCATCGCAGTTCAGGCCAATATGCGTGAAGATGTCGCCCAGTTGCTGGGCCGACACATTGACATCCACATAATCCGTTAGCCAATTCAGACTGATCTTCATAATCGCGATTCCTCAGAGCTATCGAAACCACAAGTCTACCCGCCCGTGCGAAGGTGTCAAAGCTTTTGGCTATCCCGAGAACTCTCCTGCGAGTCTGGGCCAGTCTGGGCCAAAAGCCCCGGCAATGCTTTGCCGGGGTTGAGAGCGTCAAGACACCAGGGTGTCCAACCACGTCTGCAGATGCCGCAGCCATGCCACCCGCCCCCACAAATGACAACCGGCGGCCCATAAGGACCGCCGGTTGCCGATTCACTTGGACTTTGCCAGCAGGCTTACTTGGGGGGAAGTGCCTGCTGCTCGTGGTAGTCGTAGAACGTCTCGTAGCTCTTGCGGAGATAACCGCCGGCGGTCGCGCGGACGCCGTTGAGGGCCACGCCCAGGACGTGCGAGCCGACGCGGGTAAAGATGTCCCGCATGCGCTGCACGATGCCGTGGGTGTTACTGCCGGCCCGGACCACCAGGATCGTGCCATTCACCAGCGTACTGAGAATGGCCGAGTCGCTGACGACCAGGCAGGGTGCGCCGTCGAAGATCACCTGGTCGTACGCCTTGCCCAGCTCGGCGATGAGATTTCGCATCGCATCGCTGCCAAGAAGCTCCGCCGGATTGGGCGGCAGCGGGCCGCTGGAGAGAACCGAAAGGTTGGCCTCGACCTGGCAGACGTAGTCCTGCCACTTGCCTTGGCCCACCAGCACATTGCACAGGCCTGCTTCCTTGACCTGCGGGAACAACTGGCGGATCGCCGGCTGGCGGAAGTTGGCGTCGATCACCAGCACGCGGCGCCCATCGCGGGCCATGGCCGCACCGAGGTTGATGGCCACGGTCGTGCGCCCATCCTCAGGCAGCGGGCTGGTCACCAGGAGGCTTCGCCGCTTGTCGGCCGGTCCGCTGTAGAGAAGGCAGGTGCGGATCTGGCGGAAGGCCTCGCCAATCAGCGAATTGGGATTGGTCATGAACGCCAGGCGGACATCGGCGATATCGTCCTCGAGGTCCTCCGTGTGCGGTATCATGCCCAGCATCGGCAGGTCCATGCGGCGCAGGATGTCGGCAGAACTCTTGACCGACGTGTCCACCATCTCCAGGAGGAACGCCAGACCCAACCCGATCAAGAGGCCCAGTATGCAGCCGGCGGGAAGCATGTATTCCCACTTGGGCATGGAGGGCTCGTAGGGGGTGGAGGCATAATTCTTGACGCGAAGCGGGGTGTCGAGATTCTTCTGCTGCCGCAACTGTTTAAGGTCGCCTTCCTGGGCCTTGATCCGGTCGTTCAGTGACTTTTCCTCATCACCCAGTTGGCGAAGCCGCTCGATGGACTTCTCGCTATCCTTAATCTTGGCCTGAGCCTCCCCCAAGTCAAAAGCAAGGTGCTGCTGCTGGTCCTTTAGTCCGGCCAAGTTTCCTTCGTACATCGCCTTCAGGCTGACAATGGCCTTTTCGGTCTGTTCCTGGGTAAGTTCATTTACCTTCGCCGTCGCTTCGGCGAGCTTGGTTTCGAGATCCTTCACCTGGCGGTGCTGCGGGCCAAACTTGCGAACCTGGTTGGGCAGTTCGGTCTGCAACTGGACCTGGTAGGCCTTCATCGAACGCAGCGTCGGATCATTCTCCAGCATCTGCTGAACGGGCACGCTGTTACGCATATCCTGCTTGTTGATCTGATCCACCATGGCGCTGGCTTCGTTCACCTTGCCAGTGAGTTCCCGCAACTGATCCTGGATCTTGCTGGCATTGCCGAACAGGTTATTGCGCTGGTCCTCGATCATCGGAATGTCGCCGGGTCGAGCAAGCTGCATGTCCTTGTGCACCTTGTTCAACTGCTCGATCATGAGGTTGTACTCATCCAGCGCCACCCTGATGTTCTTATTGGCGTTGGCGTTGACAAACTCCTGGTTTAGGACCTCGGCCTTGTGTGCCACGGCGTTGACAATCAACGTAACTTCTTTGGGATCTCGCCCGGTCTGCGAGATTCTGACGAAGCTGGAGTTGGGCGCCGCGGCGACCTTGATGGTATCCATCAACTCCTGGACCGCATCCTCGCTGTGAGTGCGGTACCAGTCGGTGGCCTTGATGTTGTACTGCTGATCGTTCTCGGCGAGCACTTCGCGGAACAGGTCGGGGTGGTATGCCCCATGTACGGCATCAGCCTGCAAGCGGTCCATCACCTCGCGGGTGGCGTAGGCGGTAGGGGTGTTAACCTGCCCGCTCTGTCGCGGATTGACCTCCAGGTACGCTTCGGCCGTGTAGAACGGCGAAAACTTCAGCCAAAGGAATGTCGACACCGCGGCAATCGCCACCGAGACGATGACCGTGATGAGGATCATCCACTTGCGCTTGCGGAGAATCCGCAGGAAGTCCTTGCCCGTAAAGCCCCCACCGGCCGACGGCGTGGGACGGGACGGTAATGCGGGAATCGGCAACCGACCGGCGATGGGCCCAGCTTGCTCAGATACTATTGCATTGGTCATTCGCGTGCTCCTTACGTCGCTGCACTAGCGGTTACTTGGTTCTATTAATGCCGTCGCTGACCGGCTTATACAGGGAATCCTTCTGATCGTCTTTCAACGCTGCCTCTGCAGTACGATACATCAACTGGGCCTTGGGCTTATCACCCAAATGCTCGTTAACCCACGCCAGGTGGTAGGCAATGGCGACCGTGTGCGGAGCCAGTTCGGCCTCCAGGTCAAAGGCCCGTTGCAGTATCACCAAGGCCGCCTGCAGGTCTTTCTTGCGGCGATCCTGATCCGCAACCGCCGCCGCCAGCTTGGCCTGCGTCCATCCCAGCGTGTCTAGCACGTTAGCCTGAGGATCGCACCGAACTGCCTTCTGGGCGTACTCAAGAGCCTCGGCCGGACTGTCCATGTCGTCCGTGTACACGTATGCAAGGTTATTCAAGGCGGCAAAGTTGGTCGGATCCAGCTTGAGCACTTCCTTCCAACTCTCGATGGCCTTGGGCAGGTAGTCGCGCTTGGTACGGTCCTCGAGGTAGCGGTTGTACAGGCCCTGGGCACGCTTGCTGTGCAGGACGAGCCTTTCGCCGTCAGAATGGGCCTTTTCCAGCCCCTTGGCGTAGGCCATTTCCGCCGAAACTATGTCCTTGTTGGCGACATACATGTCACCCAGGAACATCTGCATCAGCGGCTCGCCGTCCCGCAAAGCCAACCACTGCTGGGCGATCTTAACACCCTCAGCCGGCGGGTAAATCGTCTCGATATACTGCAGGAGCGGATACAGGTCGCCCTTGGCGTTCTTGACCATCGGCGTAAGGATTGCTGTCGCTTGCGGAAGGCGATTCTTCCCGATCAGCGCCGCGGCCTCGTACATGCGCAAAGAGTTCAGGCGTGGATCTGTCCAGCCCTTCGCTTCGTTCAGAACGCGATCATAATCCTTGAACTCAACGTGCCACACGAGCCACGTCCTCATGAAGCCCGGTTCGTCACCGGCCAGCTTGTGCGCGGCATCCAGGGCAGCCAGGCACTTGGTCTTCTCCTGGCTCTCGTGGTACATCTGCGCTTCGATCATGAGCAGTTGAATCTGCTTGTTCACGTCCGACCGCATGGAGGGCCTCTGGCGAAGCTCACTCAGCAGGCTCTCGACATTTGGCCACTTCTTGAGCTGCATGTAGACTTCCACCAGTCCATCGATGGCGGGCTGGTAGGCATTATCCTGATCGTGGGCACTCTTGAGCACGTCCGCAGCCTCTTGAAGCTTATGTTGGCGCATCAGGACGTTGGCCAGGTTCATTGCGACCTGCAGGTTGGTGCGGTCCAGCTTCAGGGCCGTGTCGATGTCGACCTGTGCCTCGGGCAAGTTGCCCATGACGTCTTCCTGGAACCGCGCTCGAACCAGGAGCGGATCGGTGCTCTTTGGATTCAGCCGTACTGCTTCATCAAGCGCCTTCAGCGCGCTGGCGTTGTCCTTCTGGCGGCTGTACAACTCGCACATCCCAAACAGGGCCTTCGTCTTACCGGGCTCGGCCTTGAGGATCTCGTTCAGGCGAGCCTTGGCCTTGTCGAATTGCCCAACCTGCGTCCGCAACGAGATCAACTGGTACTCATCGTCGCTGCCAACGCCAGCGGGGGTAGCATCCAGCCATTTTTCGTAGAACTTAAGCGCTTCGGCCGGCTGCCCCGTGCGGGCCATGAACCTGCCCATGGCCAGGAAGCCTCGACCGTCGCTCTTGGCGGCACCGTCGATGGCCTTCTGGTATGCGTTACGGGCATTCTCCATGTTCAGCGTCGACACCAGGTCGCCGTACAGGATGTAACCGGCGACGCGGTCAATGTTGTCCCGCTTGAGCAGGGCGTCCATTACACCGTAGACTTCGTTTTCCTTCTGGTTATTGATCAGGAAGGTGCAATACAGGCTCGCAATCATCAGCGGATTTGGCGAGCGGGTCAGCAACTCGCTGTACATTGCCTGGGCCGCGGACGGCTGATTCTTCTCGTACAGCTTGGCCAGGGCCTGGACGTTCTGCAGATCGCCCGGTTCGCGCTCGTACATTTGGCGACGCGCCGTAATTGCCTCTGGCACGTGCCCGTCCTGAACCATCAGGTTGAGGCTCCAGTTGCGGACATCCTTGTCGCCCGGCTCGATGAGCAGGCACTGGTTGACGTAAGCGCGGTGCATCGTCAGCTGCGTCGGATCATCCGCCGTCAACAAGGCCATGCCCTTGATGCCCGGGAAGAAGGTCATGTCGCTCTTGGCCAGGTACAGGAAGTGTTCGCGGGCCTCTTTCCGCTTGCCAATACTCAGGTACAGGTCTCCCAGCGTTGCACGCAGGGGCTTGTCGTCCGGAGCGATGTCCTTGAGTATCTTTTCCATGACCGCGATGCTGTCTTCAAGCTTGCCCTGGGAGGCGAGCAGATAGGCCTGGAACTTCAGGCCCTTGCACTTGTCGGCATCGGTCTTGGCCGCACGTTCGACGCACTTCTGGGCGAGAGCAAAGTCCTTGGCCGCGATTGCCAGGTTAAACTGCATCTCGATGACTTCGCCGTCGTCGGGATTAGCCTTTTCGGCATCCTTCAGGAACTTAATGGCGTCATCCTTATGACCGAATTGCAGCGCCACATTGGCCTTGGTCATCAGGATGCGAACCTGGTCTTTCTGGTCTGCCTCTGCAAACTTCAGCACGATCGCATACCGCTTCTGCGGGTCCGGTTCCCCGATCAACTGCTTTCTTGCCTTCAGGCGGGGTACGCTGGGATCGTCCTTGTGGCGCGTGATCATGTCATCAATCAGCGCCTTGGCCTTGGCCATGTCCTGATGGCCTACATACAGGTCAACCAACATGTTGCCTACAGCCATATCGTTGGGCTGCTTGCCATGGAGGTCTTCCATGAATTGGATGGCCTCGGCGACACGTCCGTCGGCCGCCATCTGGCGGATCCTGGTGAACACTACTGCAAACGGAACGGTACCCGTTCCTGTCCCAGTCTTGCGGCCAAGGGCCACGTCGGTGGCCTCCTTCAGCTGCAGGGCCTCGGGGTTCTTGGGGTCGCCGCGCAAGGCGATATCGATGTACCTTTCGGCAAGGGCAGCGTCGTGGTTATTCCTCAAATAGTGCTTGGCCAGCGACAGGTTGATCTGCGGGCTCTTTTCGTCGAACTTGAGGTAATCCAGCAGAATGGACTCGCCTCTGGCCGGCGTGCCATTGCGCTCGTAGGCGTTGTACAGGAGCACGGCTGTAATGTTTATCGATGCCGCGTCGTCGTACGTCAATCGAGCGTCCGAGTCCTTCACGGCCTTCTCATACGCACTCTTGAGTTGCACAATCGCATCGCTCAAGGCGGCGCGGCCGTCACCTTGGCGGCTCTTGACCAGGAACTGGCGGCCCTTGATTGAGCAGGCGCCCACAGAGTCCGCGCCCTCATCGGCGATGACCTTATCCAGGCACTGCTGGGCTTCGGCTTCCATCGCCTTGCACTGATCGGCTGGAATCTCGTCCTTAGCAGTGTAGAGGATTCTAGCGAGCAAACTCTCGCCCAGGTGGATCGTGAGTTTCCGCTGGTCGTAGCGACGCTGAGCCTCCTGATTGTTGTAATTGCTCTTCTGCGTCGTGGGGGCCTTCGCCATGGCCTTTAGACCCTCGCGATAGGTATCGACGGCCTTGTCCGGTTTGCCGGTGCGGGTGAAGAGCATGCCCTCCACGAGATAGGCCGACCCCCGGCCGGGGTCCAGCTGCTTGAGGTTCTTGATGGCGTCCTTCAGGTCACCCTGCGCGTTCTGCCTGAGGTCGAAAAACATCACCGATTCCCACACGTCAGGGTCGGTTCCGGCGTCAATCTGAGCCTTTTTATACGCCTCGACCGCTTCGCTCTTGCGATCCTGCTGCTCAAGCCACTGCGCCTGGGCCACCATGAGCTTGCCGCTCTTGGGATTGGCATCCAGGCCTCGCTTGAGAATCATGGCCGGATCATCCGCATCCGGCACGCGAGTGAGGAAGGCCGCGTAGTCGATGTAATACTGCGGCTCGTCAGCCTTGAGCCGGATGCAATCATTGAAGCCCTTGATAACCTCAGGCGCATTCTGACGGTCTTCACTGGTAACCGCTTGGGACGCATAGACTGTCCTGCGGTGCAGCAGCTCGTGATCGTTGGGCTTGAACTTCAGAAGTATGTCCGCCTCATGGATGAAGCCGACCTTTGCCTCGTGCGCGCCGTACATGTCCGCAAAGTACATCCACGTATCCGCCAGAAGCCTGTGGGCATCCTCACTGTCTTCCATCTCGATGGACTTCATGGCATGCTGCCGGGCATGGCCAAGCTTTTCGCGCACTACGTTGGCGTATTCCGGACGGGTGTGGTATGCCCACTCGACCTTGGCCAGCTTGAGATACACATCTGCCTGGACCTTGGCGTCCTTGGAAGTCTTGACGATATTGCTGGCGGCGGTGAGGGCCTCCTCAGCCGTGACCAGATCGCCACCTTCCTCAGCCTTGGTGGCCTTCTCGACCAAAGGCTTGTAGTCCTTGGGCAGGTACTTGGCCATCACCAGGGCCAGCCCTCCCAAAACGCACAGGCCACCCAGGATCGACAAAACAGTAACGACGCGAGTATTGAGTTTACGTTTACGGGCCATAAGTCCTCTAAGGCTTGTCCGCCTTGGGCGGATGGTTCAGCAGGTACACCTTGTCGGCTGTCGGGAACTTCGACAGCGCGGGTACGGCGAAACTCGTGAAAAAGTCCTGAGCAGCCCGATCGGCCTGCTCAATATCATCGTTATCAGTCAGCGCCCCCCTGGGCGCGAACTGAATCTTGCCGAAATACACATACTTCTGCCACAGGGCCTTTCGCAGATCCCAGCGCACCGTGGCCCAACTGTATTCATTAACGCCGTTGACGCAGAACGTGTAGTACTGCACCAGATTGACCGTCTGTCCGTCCTTGGTCATCTCGAACCGCGATCGCAAGACCTTGACGGTTTTCCAGCCCAGGGCGTTCTCGGGCAGGTCCCATGTCAGAACCTTGTCCTCGCCAACCGGCACGCCGCCGGCAGCAACCATGCAGCGGCCTGGAACGTGCGCCACCGTGTCCGCCTCGCCGGTGTAGTAGGTCAGGTCAAGTTGCCACAACCGCAGCGCGGCAGGCGTCTTGGACTCGACGTCCACGAAATTTCGCGACATGTACCAGTTGCTGGCCCGGTCCTTCAGACGCGGGGCGTCCGCCGGCTCGCCCACGTTCAATTGCAGGCGCACATCTTCGGCCAGGCGCGGCATCGACTCTTCCTCGGACCTGCGATGCTCGCCCAGGCGTGCATCGCTGGTAAGCACGTAGCGAGGCGCGACAGTTGACTCGGGCAACTGGTCCGGAAAGTTGGTCATCACAAAGCCTTTGTCCACCTGGACAGCGTCAGGCCAGGGGATAGGCAACCGGTCACGCGCCCTGCTCAGCAAAAAGATGCCGGTATTCAATACCAGCAGCAGCGCACAGACGTACAGGAATCGCTTGTCACGCAGCACCGTGCCGAGTACGGACCGTGGGGCCGCGGACGTCGCAGGGGTTTGCAGGTCAGATTGCGTCATGGCTTGCCTCCCTCAGCGGGTGCGACAGGGGT
>Ga0265339_10000860_pt1 | contig 23335 bp, 20 predicted proteins | sample 4CB219metaG_FD_202085 | JGI IMG/M metagenome (GOLD analysis project Ga0265339, IMG submission 202085) | Rhizosphere microbial communities from Carex aquatilis grown in University of Washington, Seatle, WA, United States - 4-CB2-19 metaG | ecosystem: Host-associated > Plants > Roots >... | reverse complement strand
CTCCAACTGCCGGAATCACCCATGGGATCAAGAATTGCTGTACGGCGACCAGCGCGCCAAGCAGCACCGTGAGGAGGATACTGTGCCAGAAGGTGCGGGCGAACACGACCCCTTCCTGACCCTTGAGGTTCGTCACCGAGACGCCGGTCGCGATGTTCTGCGGCGAGATCATCTTACCCATGACGCCGCCGGACGAATTGGTCGCGGCGAACAGGACCGGGTTCAGGTTGAGCTGACGCGCCGCAACGACCTGCAGATTGCCGAACAGAGCGTTGCCCGACGTATCGCTGCCTGACAGCATGACGGCGACCCAGCCGAGGAAAGGCGACAGCAGTACGAACAGATGTCCGGTCGAGGCCACCGCGTAGCCGAGGGTGTAGGCGAGCCCGGAGTAATTCATGAGATATGCGAGACCGACGATCAGCATCACCGTGATCACCGCCAGCCACAGCTGTCTGATTGTCGTCGCGATGCATTCGACGAATCCCGCAGGTGAAAGCCTGACGATCGCTGCCGTCATGATCGCCGCAAGCAGGATAGCCGTCCCGGTCCCCAGCGGCTGGAAGGCCCAAACGGCTGCATACGGCTTGTTGTTATACAGAGTGATCGAAACCGCGTTGTGCAAGCCGGGCCACTGAATGTTGTGCTGTCCGATGGATGCCCAGCCGAAATGCGTCCAGACGATCACGATCGCCGAAACGAGAAGCCAGGGAATCCAGCCCTGCCAAGGCGCAACCTTCGACTTGGTTTCTCCGGTGAGGACCGCGCCCCGGATCTGGAATTCGGGATCAGGCGCAGGCCGCCAGACCTGAAGGAACAGGAGCGTGATGATGAGCGAGCCCAGCGAGGCGAGCACATCGGTCAGCGCGTAATCGAGCAGGTTCGAGGCGACGAACTGCGAGATCGCGAAGCTGCCGCCGGAAACGAGCAAAACCGGCCACAGAGCGCGTACGGACCGCATGCCGCCGTATACCGCCATGACGTAAAACGGCAGGATCATAGCCAGAACCGGCAACTGCCGGCCGATCATCGCGCCAAGCGCAGGCGCCGGAAGGGCTGTGACGGCGCTGAGCACGGTTACGGGAACGCCGAGCGCGCCGAAGGCGACCGGCGCCGTATTGAAGATCAGCACGAACACCAGCGCCTCGAGGGGCGGGAAGCCGACGAGGATCAGGAGCGAGCTGGTGATCGCGACCGGCGTGCCGAAGCCCGACACGCCTTCAAGAAGTGCGCCGAAGCAAAAGCCGATCACGACGAGAACAATGCGTCGGTCGTTCGGCAAATGCTCGACCACCCACGCCCGGAACGCATCGAACCGCCCGGATTTGACCGCGATGTTGTAGAGCAGGAGCGCGTTGACCACGATCCACATCACCGGCCAAAGCGCCAAGGTCGCGCCGGCGGCGACAGAATTGATCGCAAGCCCGACCGGCATCTGCCACGGGCCGATCGCGACAATCAGACCGACGACAAGACCGGCGAGCGCCGCCTGCCAGGCCGGCCGGCGCAACACGCCGAGCAAGACCAAGACAGCGACGATGGGCAAAGTCGCTACGACGAAGGACAGCCCGAGGTTGTTACCCACGGGCGTCAGAAGCTGTTGAAACATTTCACCTCCCTCATGGCCCGATGGGCCAAAGCCGCCGCGACGCGCTCAGATCGGCGCCGCGTCCTCCCCTCTGGCCATTCCGCTCCAGCGCCGGCCGCTGCCGGAGCGCGAAGGCAGGACGCCGCATAATTCATGCGTTCGACCCTCTTCGCTCCGGGCAGTCAGCTAGTTTTGGTAAGATTTTATGACCAAAATATATTTGTGCTATTATATCATATCCACATTAGTCAATCGGTTTATCAATAGTCCAAAAGTTTAAGGTTGGGTCATATCGTTTGCCAGCGTTAGAGTGAAAACCAGTTTGGAGAGACACATGATTCGAGCCACCAAGATCGGCGATGCGATTGCCGACCATCTGGAGAAGCTCATCCTCGAGGGTGTGCTGCGGCCCGGCGAAAAGCTCGCCCCGGAACGCGAGCTCTCGGAAAAATTGAATGTCTCGCGGCCTTCGTTGAGGGACGCGCTGGAAAAATTGCAGCGCAAGGGACTGATCGAAACCAGCAAGTCTGGCACCGTCGTTGCGCAGTTTCTCGCACCACTGACCCGCCCGTTGGCGGAACTCTTCGCCGACAAACCGCGCGTCACAGCCGACTATTTCGAATATCGCAGGATCATCGAGGGGCAGGCGGCGGCGCTGGCGGCGACGCGCGCGACGGACGTCGACCGTACCGCGATCCAGGAATGCTGCACCCGCATGGAATCAGCGCATCTGAAGGACGATCCGAGCGAAGAGGCTGCCGCGGACGCCGACCTGCATCAGATGATTTATGAGGCGGCCCATAACGCGGTTCTGCTGCATGTCATGCGCGTGTTCAGCGAGCTCTTGCGAAGCGACGTGCTCTACAATCGAAACCAGCTGTATCAACGCTTCGGCGTCCGCGACAGGTTGTTGCAGCAGCACCTCGCGATAGCCGCCGCAATTCTCAAAGGCGATCCAATGGCCGCCGAGAAGGCTGCTTCCGATCACATCCATTACACATTTCAGACGATCGAGGACATTCGCCGCGATCAGGAACGCATCGAGGTTTCATTGCGACGAGTATCCCGCACGGACCTGCTCGCAGAACACTGATCCTCAGTTCAGCATTTGGCCTTCTCGTGCGTCACCCTACCAGCCGTCTGTCTGGCGACCTCTATGAATCGTGCCGCCAGCGGGGAGAGATTGTCCTCGCGCCAAGCCAACGCGATATCCAGGGTTGCCTGGGCGTCTTTGATCTCGAGCGGCTTGATGCCGGGCGGCAGGGTTTGAATGAATGATGCGTCCAGGATCGTGCAGCCGAAGCCGGATCGTACCAGTTGCAGCAAGACCGGCAGGTCATCGGCCTCTTCGACGACGTTCAGCGTCAGCTCCTTCTTCGCCGTCATATCCCTGATCAGCGTCCGGAAGCCGCGCCACCGGCTCGCCGTACCGATGACGATTGGGGCCGTCGCCATGCGTCGCAGCGTTATCGATCGCTTCCTCGCCCATGCATGGTTTGCGGGGACCAGCGCGATGAGCCTTTCGCTCGAGATGGGAAGGTTCTTCTGCGGCGGGGTCGACACATTCGACATCATGAATCCGAGATCGATGGTGCCGTCGTCGAATGCGGCGGCCTGCTCTGACGATGCGAGCAGGCGCAGCGCGACATTTGCGTCCGGATACTGCTTGCGGAACTCTATGATGATGTCCGACATAGGTCCGGTGGCGGCGAAGGTCGAATAGCCGACCATCAGCGTACCGGCATGCCCCTTCGCCACAGCGCCGGCATGCGCGAACGCACGTGTCAGCCGCCGCATCGCGTCGGTGCCCTCGCGATATAGAATTTCGCCGGCCGGCGTCAGAGCGACGTGCCGCGTCGAACGCTCGAACAACGGGAAGCCGACCTGCTCCTCCAGTTGCCGAATGCTCCGGCTGAGAGCCGGCTGTGCGACACCCAGCATCCGAGCTGCCTTGCGGAAGCTGAGCGTTTCACCGACGGCCAGGAAATATTGGGTCTTGGCGAAGGAGGGATGAATCATCGCATGGACCTGATGCCAGGAAGTTATCAATCACGCCGTTATTGGTATTGGACGGGCATGAATACTCTCTGCCAAATGAGAAGACAATCGTGACGCAGGCTTTGGCCGCTGCCGCCATTTCGAAGCCGCGGCCGATAGGGAGAAAACATGTCCCAAGCAAAAGCGATGATCGTCGCGGCGCAGGCCGAAGCGGCGGAGGCGGGTGCAACCGTGCTGCAGCAGGGCGGCAACGCCGTTGACGCCGCGATCGCGTGTGCGTTCGTGCAAGGCGTGGTGGATCCGCTCATGGCCGGCATCGCGGGCTTCGGCAGTGCCGGCATTTATTTTCCGGCCCAGAACTTTCACAAATATTTGGACTTTCACGCGCCGTCGCCGGCCGCGGCCCGCCCTGACATGTGGGAGCATTTGATCGAGGGCGAAGCGCGCGACGGCTATGGATTCATCCTCAAGGGCAAGGTCAACGACGTCGGCTATCAATCGGCCTGCGTTCCGGCATCGCTGAAGGCTTATTTCGAGGCGCATGCCAGGTTCGGCGTGTTGCCATGGCGCGACATCGTGGCGCTGGCCGTCGAATGGGCGGAACGCGGCTGGATGGTGCGCCCGCACGTGGAGTTCTTTTGGTCCGATCCGGGAATGATGGGACGGGCGTCCGGCCTGGAGCGGCTGGCCTTCTCGCATTCGGGGCGTCGCTTGTATTGCCGTGACGACGGTACGCCGAAACGAGTCGGCGATTTGGTACGCAATCCCGACTATGCAAATACCTTGCGCTTGATTGCAGAAGGCGGCTCGGACGTCTTTTACAAAGGTGAGCTTGCGCGACGCATCGCGGACGACATGCGCCGGCATGGTGGCCTGATCACGGCGGAGGACCTCGCGGCCTATCAGCCGAAGTGGCTCGATCCGCTGCGCGGCAATTATCGAGGCTACGCCGTCACCACCAACAACCCGCCGGGCGGCGGTTTGATGCTGCTCGAGATGCTGAACATGCTCGAGCGCTTCGATCTCGCGGCGATGGGGCACAACAGCGCCGAATATCTGCGCGTCGTCTGCGAAGCGATGAAACGGGCGACCGTCGACAAGGACAACTTTATCGGCGATCCCGGCTTCGTCGACGTTCCAGTCTCCCGCCTTGCATCGAAGGACTATGCAGCGGCCATGGCGCACGACATCGCAGCGCGCAAGAAAGCCGATGTGCCGCGCTTCAATTCCGGATTCCCGTCGAAAGACACGACGCAAGTCTGCGTCATCGATCGCGACGGCAACTGCGTGACCATGACCCATTCGCTCGGAATGCCGTCGGGGGCCATCACTGACGGCCTGGGTTTCTTCTACAACGGATGCATGGCGGTATTCGATCCTCGACCGGGACGAGCGGGCAGCATCGCTCCCGGCAAGGCGCGGTTCACCTCGGTGTGCCCGTCGATCATCTTTCGCGACGGCAAGCCTCGCCTGGTCATCGGCGCGCCCGGCGCGACGCAGATAGCAATGGGCGTTCTGCAGGCCACTCTCAACGTCCTCGACTTCGACATGACGATGACCGAAGCGGTAAGCGCGCCGCGCTTTTCGGCGACGAGCAACGCCATCGACGTCTCGAACCGGATCACCTACGGCACCACGCGCCAGCTCGAGGCAGAGGGATACGAGGTGATCCGTAGTCCCTACACGTTCGGATTTGCCGCCGTTCACGGCATTCGCATCGACGGTAACAGGCTCGATGGCGGCGCCGATCCGGGCCATGACGGCATCGCAATTGCGATCTGAACCGGCGCAAAGGCAATCAAAGGAGAACACGGTGGCGAAGGTAGGAAGGTTTGGATTGGTCGTCGCGGCCATGCTGGCATCATGCGCGTCCGCCCATGCGCAGGTTTCCGATGACGTGGTCAAGATCGGGGTGCTGACCGATCATTCCGGCGGTTTCGCGTATCTCGTCGGCAAGCATTCGGTGGAAGCGACGCAGATGGCCGTGGACGACTTCGGCGGCAAGGTGCTCGGCAAGCCGATCGTTGTCGTGACCGCGGATCATCAGAACAAACCGGACATCGCCACGACGCTGAGCCGGAAATGGTTCGACACCGAGGGTGTCGACGCGATCACGGATGTCGCCGGTTCGGCGGTGGCGCTGGCGACCCAGGAGATTGCGCGGCCGCGCAACAAGATTCTTTTGATAACGGGTGCGGCGACCACGGAACTGACCGGCAAGGCCTGTTCGGCGACGACCACGCAGTGGAGCTACGATACGTATTCCTTCGCCAAGGGCACGGCGAGCCAGGTGACCAGGCAGGGTGGCAATTCCTGGTTCTTCCTCACCAGCGACTATGCTTTCGGCCATTCGCTCCAGAACGACGCGAGCAACTTCGTGGAAGCGAGTGGCGGCAAGGTTCTCGGCAGTGTGCGTTTCCCGTTCGGTTCGCCGGATTTCTCGTCGTTTCTCCTGCAGGCGCAGGCCTCGAAAGCCAAGGTGATCGGGTTGGCGATGTCCGGCGCCGACCTGTTGAACGCAATCAAGCAGGCACGGGAATTCGGTATTGTTCAATCCGGGCAAAGCCTGGCGAGCCTGGTAATCTATATAAATGACGTCGAGGGACTTGGACTTGACGTCGCGCAGGGGCTGACGTTGACCACGTCGTTCTATTGGGACGCCAACGAAGAGACGCGGGCGTGGGCCAAGCGGTTCATGGAGCGCTCGGGGGGCTTTATTCCCAATCTGATCACCGCAGGCACGTACGCCTCCGTGCTGCATTACCTGAAGGCGGTGCAGGCAGCCGGGACCGACGAGGGCACGGCCGTCGCCGCGAAGATGCGGGAAATTCCGGTCAATGACTTCTACAACAAGAATGTCGCAATCCGGGCGGACGGCCGCGTCATGCACAAGACCTACCTCATGAGGGTGAAGTCGCCATCGGAGTCGAAATATCGCGGCGATTACTATCAGATGCTCGCGCAGATGTCGGGCGAGGAATCCTTTCGTCCGCTTGCCGAAAGCGAATGTCCGTTGGTGAAGAAATAGGTGTGACCTCGCTCGCGCGAAGAACGGTCGAACTACCAGCCTGGCCGCGAACGTTGACCGACCCAGGCAAAGATCGGCAGGGCGACGAGTTGCGCGCAAACGCAGAATGCGATCACGGCAATTGGTGATCTATCATAAAGCATCCCGATCACGGCACTGCCGATGAACCAGAATATTCCGTAGCCGGCGGTGAACACGCCGTATGCGGAGGCGCGGCGGCGGGGCGCGACCATTGGCGTCACCGCCGCCGGAATGATGGATTCGTGGACGCCCATGCCGAGTCCCCAGATCGCGGCGCCGAGCAGCGCGAGCCAGAAGCCGCCGAGGAAGACCAAAGGTGCGAACAGCGCCGATGCAAGCGTCAGCAGCACCAGGACTACAAAACCGAAGCGGTCGAACAGCCTTCCGAGCACCAGGGATCCCGTGCCGCTGACACCCATGGCAACCGCATAGAAGATCGCGATCCAGTTGCTCGGGACTGTCCCGGCGCGTGAGAAGTGATAGGCTATCAGGGAATAGTCGGCGAAGCCGGCGGCAACGAGCGCAGCTCCCACCAGGTAGATCCAGAAAATCTTCGGCAAGCGCATGCCGCTGGTGCCGGGCGGCGCGATCTCCATATCCTCAGGTTTCGGATAGAGCCAACGAGCGGTCATCACGAGGATCAGATTGATGACCGCGGGAACAAGGAGCACCGCAAAAGCTTCCCGGTAGCCGCCATTGTGGGCAAGAACTGCGGCGACCGCCAATGGGCCAAACATCGCGCCAAATTGATCGAGAGCCTCATGCAATCCGAAGGCCCAGCCGTAACCACCGACCTGCCTGCCGGCGTGCGACAGCATGACGTCGCGCGGCGGATTGCGGATGGCCTTCCCGATCCGCTCAAGAATGATCAGCGTTGCGGCGGCTGGCCAACTTGACGTCAGCGCAAGCGCCGGAACCGAGGCCATCTGGATCACGTAGCCGAAGATCGCAATCGGCCAGTATCGGCCCGTCGTATCGGCAAAGCGCCCCGAAAATAGCCGGAGACCATAGCCGAGCAGTTCACCAAACCCGCTGACGATGCCGACGATCGTTCCGCTTGCCTGAAGGCTCGCCAGGTAAGGCCCGACGATGCTGCGAGAACCCTCGTAGGTGAAGTCGGCAAAGAAGCTCAAGATGCCGATCAAGACAATGAAGCGGAGTGCGACGCGACTCGGCTGGGACGCGCTGTTCGCTGCTTCACCTGGATCGCCCGCGACTATCGTAGAACGATCTGCGCGTCTGGCCATTTGCATCTCCCACAAAGGTTTGACCTTGCAGGAGTCATTGGCCCATCGGGCGTTTCAGGCGAACTCCACCGCCTATGCGCTTTCACCTGGAGAATAGAGGGGGTTGATGACGATGTTGAGTCGGCTCTCGCCCGGCGCATCAGAGGAATGATTTAGGCAGGCTGGTGGTTGATCGCCCGTGAGGTGCCGCTTATTTCCCTGTCAGGCGGTGGAGTTCGCCTTAAAATGCCTTGCGGCCAATGACTCCTGATCGACCGGTCAGGAGCAAGCTTTGTCAGAGTCCAGCGACCATCGCCTGGCGGCAGCCCTTTCCAAGATGACGGCGCTGCACAAGGGTGCCGAGGGAATTGCCGAGGTCGTCGCTGTCGGCGCGCCGGCAGTTCCGGCGCTGCGGGACATCCTTTTTGAACGAGAGCCGAGCGGGCTGTTTCAAGTGCGCTGCCGTGCTGCAGAGGCGCTTGGCCGTCTCGGCGCCTTCGATGTTCTCGAGGAATTCCTTCGCAAGCCTCGACATGGCGACGCCGTCGAAAGGCTGGGGGATGACGTGGCGATCAGCGCGGCAGCGCGGGCGATCGCGCGGCAGAAGGACAATAAGACCTTCGAACTCCTTTGTGAGCTTGCCAGGACGCACCCGCTCGGTGGACTTATAGCTGCTCTGGCCTCGTTCCGGCGGCCTGAGGCAATACCCATCCTTATCGGCGCGCTGAACGAGGATGAAGTCCGGCAGACAGCAGAGCTTGCGCTGCTCTCGTTCGGGCCTGACGCTCGGCCGTTTCTTCTGGATGCCTTGGACCGCTTCAAATTTGAGAATGAGCTATCGGAGTCGCTGCTCCGGAAATATCGGAGCATGCTCTTGCTGCTCGGAGAGACCAAGCTCGACTCCGATGATATTGCCCGGCTCCGGCCGTTCATGGCAAATCCGGACTTGCAGATATCGCTGCTCACCTGCGGAGTTGCCTTGCGCAGTGGATCGGAGCGCGACCGCTCGGAGGCGCGAGAGCAACTCGGCTGTTTGCGCGAGCGCGTGCCCTGGCTCGAGCGGCTGCAGATTGATCAGTACCTTGGCTCCGCTAACGACTGATCATGTCATCGGCTCGCGCGTGTCTGCTTCAGAAAAGGACTTTCATAGACTGCGGCCGACCCCAGTTCGCGTTCGATCTCAAGCAAGCGATTGTATTTTGCGAGCCGCTCGCTCCGCGACAGCGACCCGGCCTTGATCTGCCCCCCGCCCATGGCGACCGCGAAATCGGCAATGAAGGTGTCCTCGGTTTCGCCCGACCGGTGCGAAATCACGTAGCCCCAGCCGGCATCGCGGCACATCTGAACAGCCTTGATCGTCTCCGTGACGGTGCCGATCTGGTTCAGCTTGATAAGGACCGCATTGGTCGCGCCGCTATCGATTCCCCTTTGGATAAAGCGGGGATTGGTGACGTACAGATCGTCGCCGACGATCTGTATCCGATTTCCGCAGGCAGCGGTCTGCAGGCGAAAGCCGTCCCAATCATCCTCGGCAAAGCCGTCCTCGATCGATACGATCGGATAGATGTCCACGAGCCGGTTGTAGAGAGCGAGCAACTCGTCGCGCGAAAAGACCTTGTTGCCCGACTTGGCGAAGACGTACCCATCACTCGTCGCAAACGAGCTGGCTGCCGGATCGAGCGCAAGCGCGACGTCGTCGCCGGGGCGCAAGCCCGCCTTGCGGATCGCAGCGACGATCAATTCACAGGCTTCCTCGATCGATTTCAGGTTGGGTGCAAAGCCGCCCTCGTCGCCAACCGCGGTCGAATAACCCGCCTTGTGCAGGAGGTCATGGAGCGCATGGAAGGTTTCGGCGCCATAGCGAAGCGCCTCAGCGAAGTTCGGCGCGCCGTGCGGCACGATCATGAACTCCTGGAAGTCGAGCGAATTTTGCGCGTGCCGGCCGCCATTGATGACGTTCATCATGGGGACCGGCAGCCGCACTGCCCGACTGCCGCCGAGATAGCGGTAGAGCGGGGCACCCGATGCCGCGGCGGCAGCACGAGCAACAGCCATCGATACGCCCAAAATGGCGTTCGCGCCTAACCTGGTCTTGTTTTCGGTGCCGTCCAGCGCGATCAGGGCTGCATCGATGGACTCTTGGGGAGCGGCCGCCATGCCGGCGAGGCGGCCACGAATGACGTCATTGACGCTCGAGACCGCCTTGAGCACACCCTTGCCGCCATATCGAGCGGCGTCACCGTCCCGAAGCTCGAGTGCTTCGTGGCGCCCTGTGGAAGCTCCCGACGGAACAGACGCTGTTCCGATATGCCCGTCCTCCAGTCTCGCCACGACGCGAAGCGTGGGATAGCCGCGCGAATCCAGGATTTCGTATGCGGAGAGCGTTTGAATGGCAGAGTTCATTGCGCTAGTCCCGGAAAACGGTTGAGAATTCCCCAATGACGTCGAGATAAAGTTGGCGTTTGAAGGACACCGCGAGCCCCGGAAGGTCTCTGACGGGGACCCATCGCCAGGCGTCGAACTCAGGGTGGGCGCCAGGCAGCTTGATATCTTCGTCCGTGCCCCGGAACAGCATCACGAGCCATTTCTGCCGCTGTCCCTTCCAGCGGCCCGCCCACCTTTTCGGCGCAAGCTCCGGCGGAACGTCATATTGAAACCAGCCTCTGCTTTCCGCGATAACGTCAACGTCGTCCGTGCCGATCTCTTCCTTGAGTTCTCGCATCGCCGCTTGCTGTGGAGTTTCCCCCTCGTCAATACCGCCCTGTGGCATCTGCCAGGCGTCTTCCTTCTGGTCGGTTCTTCGACCGACAAAGACTTCGCCGTGCGTGTTGAGTAACACGATGCCGACGCCGGGCCGGTACTGATCGCTTGTCACAACTTGCCGAAGTTCTCGATTGGTCATTTGGCGCCCTCCGGCTCACGCTTCTGGTCTTCCTGTCCCGACCGGAATTGCTTCTGTAGGTTGGAGAGAAGGTCCAGCTTTTTCCGTAGCCGGGCCAACTCGTCACCAACTGCCGAGCTATTCGTCTGTCGCCGCTCGAGCGCTTCCCGAACAATTCCGTCCGTCGTCGCGATCGCGTCGTCGAGATGCGCTTCGAATTTGAGGCATGCCTTTCGCAAGGTTTCGTCGATGCCGCGGAGGATCGCCCAACGCAGGTTCTCCGCATTGCGGAGGATCAATTCATCAAGTTGACGCAGGACGCGACCACGGCGCCGACGAACCTGATGCGGCATGATGAAATCGATCAATCCGCTGGTGTCCGGAAGCAGGCTTGTCTGAACCTTCTCCGTGATCCAGTAGGGGTCTTCGCCAAGAGAGAAGGAGTCCGGCTCGAATTCGCTCTGAAACGGCGTGTGGAAGAGACTGCCGGCGGTCCTTCTCACGTCGTCGACCAGTGAGGCCATGCGTCTTTGGTGGTCCTTGAGCGCAGAGTCGACCATGGCGATAAAGGAGCAGGTGAGCTCCTGGCGTGCGGAATCGAAGCTCTCTCCAATTGCCCGGCTCAATTCGGCGAAATCCCCCTGTTCCCCGAGTTTCTGGTCCAGAACCTCGACCAATTTCGCCGTGGCGTTCTTGCGCAACAATGCGATCCGCCGTTCGAGCTCGTCGCGCAAACGCCGCTGCTCGCCGTCCAGGAGGTCACGAATGACGCGCCGCTGTCCCTCAATCGCGGCGAGCGTCTGCTGGAAGGCCTGACATTTCTCTGCCAACTCCTGAAGCGGCATTTCCAGGGCGCGGATCTGCAGCCGAAGTTCGGCGACAGCTTCGGAAATGACGTCAGCCGCCTTGGACCGTACGGCCGCCACAAGAAGCCTGCTTTTCTGCCCGGCAAGCTCGTCTGAAAGATATCGCTCGATATGTCCAACCCCGCTCGCTTCCAGGCTTGCCTGGTCGCCCCGTCGTTTCGCATCCAGACCTTCTGTCGCCGACAGGCGAAAAAGCACGGTGTCGGGAGGCCACAGATAGTGTTGCTCCAGCGCCTGTCTGACGAATTCGCCGACGTGATCCCGTTCCTCGGGGCGCAGATAGTCGATCTTGTTCAGGACGAAAAAGAGTTTGGCTGCCTTGGATTTGATCTGCTTGAGATACTCGATCTCGACCTCGGTGATCGGAGGATCGACCGACAGCACAAAGATTGCGGCGTCGCTTTCGGGCAGGACGCGGAGCGCTGCCTCGGTATTGTGCCGGAAAGTGGAGCCAACACCGGGCGTATCTATCAGAACGAGACCTTCCGCAAGGATCGGGGAGGGATAAAACAGGTCAACCCGGTCGACGCCGAGCCGGTTCTTCGGGTTCGCTTCTTCGGATATGAAACGAAAGAGAAAGTCTCGAATGGCGGTCGGATCGTCGGTCGATATCTCTTCATTCGAGCGGTCGTCCGCAAAACGCACTTGAACCAGCGCGCGTGAACGCCACGAAATGAAGACCGGAACGGCGGTAAGCGGAACGACGGCAATTGGCAGCAGTGGTGCGCCGAGCAACGCGTTGATGAGAGTGCTCTTCCCGCGCTTGAATTGGCCAAGCACTGCCAATTGAAATCGTTGGTGCGCGAGACGGTGCCGCAACGTTTTGACGCGCTCGCGAAGCAAAATATTGTCTGCAACGGCTTTGCTTAAAGCTGTCAAAGCCCAATCGAGCCCGCTGCGATCGTCCACGAAACGCGCAGGGCTCGGCTTATTCGTCGTCGCTGTCATCGTCGAACTGCCATACCGATGCCGACGACACCTGGTTATCAGCATGCATAGATTGTGAAGTTGGCTTGGTGTGACGCTGATCCATCTCGAGTGACAGCACGCGCTCCAGCGCCGCTTCCTGTGCGCGCAGCCATGTGAAGAGGTCGCCGCGCTCCCCGCTCAAGGGGCGCGCCCACCGCAGGTTCTTGAATGGCGTGGCATCGGGACCGGCCCACCAGTATTCCTTGGTGACCATCAGCGACCAGCCGTGCCGGCCACCGCGGGTAAGGGTGAATATCTCGATGACGATGCCGTGCCGAGAGCTCGTAAAGCTGTGGCGTTCGCGCTCGAAATCGACGCCGTCGTGCGTCCAGCGCGTCCGCTTCATGCCGGGGTTGCTGGTGCTCACCAGCAGGTCGAACATCCGGAAGAATGATGGTCTGGCCAGGCTTCTCACGGCAGCATGCTCCGGGGACCGGCGCAGGGCGTGCAGGAAGCCGGGATTGACGGGGGCGCGAGCCGAAAGCAGGGGGTGCACCGCCCAGGGGGCTCGGGATCGCAGGCCATTTCTCATCCTCCATCCGCGTGGATTATGCGGTAGGAGTCATCAGCCTGACGGCGGTTATGCGGGGGCACTCCATCCCCGGAACGGTGTTAATGTAGCTGCACCCGGCAAATTGGGCAAGCGGACTCGGCCGCAGCTTTCGGCTCGTTGACTGGAACGAGATCAGGCCTATAATTGTTATCAGAATTGGCGATGGAGTTCGCCCGAATCGCCCCCCTTGGGGCTGATGACTCCTACCGAGGCCTTGCTTTGGTGGAGTTTTTTTATGCCCTCGCACCCCGAATCACCCCCGGTCAATCGAGGGCGCCGTCTGCAAGGCGGCGGCTCTCCGAGCGTTCTTTTCGAGCAGCCGCAGGCTCCGGACATTGCGGGGGACACTCCGCCCCCCGAATTCTTTGTTGATCTGAACCTCGATCAGTTCGTTGCGGCCGTCACAGCGCAATGGGAGGACTACGATCTCAAACCCTTCTTCCATTCGCCTTTGCGCTGCGTGGAGGCCATCCGCTATCGCCACGAGGTCTTCCGTGATCTGGAGGATTCGAAGCTCCTCGACCACACAAGACAGTTCACAAGGCGGATGCGAGATGTTCGCGTGCATTCGAAGCTCTCCTCCAAATTGTATGACAGATTTCACAAGGAGATGTGGTTTGTTCATGCCATAGATATCTACTGTGAGGCGACGCAGAACTTTGCCTGCGATCTGGCCGGCGCCCGCCCGAAATCCCGCGGCCTTCTGGCATTTCGCGAATATCTGGCGAGATATGTCGAGGGTACCGATTACATCGCGATGCGCGATGAAGCGAAAGCCATCACGGCCGCACTGTCGGAGATCAAGTACAGCATCCTCATGCGGGATGGCTCATTCACGGTGCAGAACTTCCATGAAGAAGCCGATTACAGTGCCGAAGTGGAGGCGACGTTCGAACGATTCAAGCAAGGCGCGGTCGACGAATATCTCGCCAAATTCAACGACGCGCCGCAGGACATGAATCACATCGAGGCCAAGGTCCTCGAGTTCGTCGCACGTTTGAACCCCGAGCCGTTCTCGCGGCTGTTGAACTATTGCGCTCGCCATGCCGACTTTCTCGACACGACAATCGCGGCGTTCGACCGGGAGATTCAGTTTTATGTCTCATATCTCGACCAGGTGGCGAAGCTTGAACGCGCCGGACTGCAATTCTGCCTTCCCGAAGTGTCCGACGGTCCAAAGCACGTCTACTGCCACGACGGTTTCGATGTTGCCCTTGCCCTCAAGCTGACGGGTGAAGGCAAGCCGGTCGTCTGCAATAGCTTTGATTTGGCCGGCAAAGAGCGGGTCATCGTTGTGTCCGGACCCAATCAGGGAGGCAAAACGACCTTTGCCCGCATGTTCGGACAATTGCATTACCTCGCATGCCTGGGGTGCCCGGTGCCGGGCCGAAACGGGCGGCTCTTCCTGTTTGATCAGCTCTTCACGCATTTCGAGCGAGAGGAAAAAGTGGAGAACCTGCGAGGCAAGCTTGAAGACGATCTTGTGAGGATCAGGTCAATCCTGGAACGTGCCACATCCCGCTCCGTCATCATCTTGAACGAGATATTCACCTCGACCACAATTCAGGACGAGGCCTTCCTCAGCCGGAAGGTGATGGGAAAGATCGTCGATCTCGACGTGCTGGGGATTTGGGTCACATTCGTCGATGAGTTGTCCACGTTTGGCCCGCAAACCGTTTCCATGGTGAGTACGGTCGTTCCAGACCAGCCCGCGTTTCGCACCTTCAGGATCGAACGGCGCCGGGCGGATGGGCTCGCCTACGCCATGGCGATTGCCCGGAAATACGGGCTGACTTACGAGCGCATCAGGGAGCGCATCTTCTCATGAAGGCGTTCCTTCTCTACCCCGACCGCGACTTTGATCCAACCTTGCTCCTGTCGCGTCGAGAGCGGGGCTTGCGCCAACAGGAGAAGGAGCTCGCGCGTGAGCTCGAGCAATCGCTGCCCTGGAACCAGGCCGCGCTTTGCCAGGACCTCGGACTGAACGTTCTGCTGAATACGATGGCCGAAGGCGACCGCTTCCTGTTCGAGGCGGCCATGATCGGCTTATTGAACGGCGTCACCGCTCCGGCCGTCATCGCCTATCGGCAGGAGATCATGCGGGATTGCCTGACATCGAGCGCGGTTGTGAGGCAGATCTACGAAATAGCCGTTCATGCGCTGAGGGGCCAGAGGGAGCGGCACTGGTCGATCATCTCGCGCTATCCGGCCGGTACCCTACACCATGCGGTCGATGTCCTCGGAGTATTCGTCGAAGCCTTGAAGAAGCTGCGAACGGTCGCCGACCAGAACATTGGAACGTTCAGATCGCAGGGATTTTCCAGGCTGTTTGCGATGCTGCAGGCCGAGCTGAGCGATGATTATTTCGGCGTCATCGATCAACACCTGAGGCGGCTGAAGTTCGCCGGCGGCGTCCTGGTGAGCGCGCAACTAGGCACGGGGAACAAGGGCACGAACTACGTCTTGCGCCGACCTCACCGCGAACGGGGCTGGTTCGCACGGCTGTTGCCGCAAAGCGAGGGCTACACCTACCACCTGCATCCCCGCGATGAGGCCGGCGCCCAGGCCTTGAGCGCGTTGCGAGACCGAGGTGTCAATCTTGTCGCGAACGCAATGGCGCAGTCCATGGACCACATTTCCAGCTTCTTTCAGATGCTGCGAACGGAGCTGGCCTTCTATGTCGCCTGCCTGAATCTGCACGAGCACCTGCAAGAGTTGGGCGCTCCCGTCTGCTTTCCCAATCCGGCCAACCTGGGGCAGCCGGCCCTGTCATTTGCCGGCCTTTATGACGTCTCACTTGCGATCAGCAAGAATGCCACCGTCGTCGGCAACGACCTGAACGCCAATGGCAAGAACTTCATTGTGGTCACAGGCGCAAACACCGGCGGGAAATCGACATTCATGCGCAGCCTGGGCCTCGCCCAACTCATGATGCAGGCTGGGATGTTCGCGCCGGCCAATGAGTTCTCGGCCGAGGTGAGGAGCTCGCTGGTGACCCACTACAAGCGGGAGGAAGATGTCGCAATGGAGAGCGGCAAACTCGATGAAGAGCTCCGCAGGATGAGCGAAATCGTCGGGCGTCTGCAGCCCGGCTCAATGCTGCTCATGAACGAATCGTTTGCAGCCACCAGCGAGAGGGAAGGATCCGAGATCGCAACGCAGATCACAGCAGCCTTGATCGAGCAGGGCGTCAAGATTTGCTACGTCACCCACCTCTATCACTTTGCGCATCGCCTCCATCAGAAGGGGCTGCCGAACGTTGTCTTCCTGCGCGCCGAGCGACGCGCCGACGGGACTCGCACGTTCAAGCTCATCGAAGGTGGTCCGTTGCAGACGAGCTATGGGAAGGACCTCTACCGCCAAGTCTTCGGTCAGGAACAATCGGAGAAGCCCGAGAGCCCGAAGATCGCCCTTGCGCAATGATGAAAGAAGCCGCGATTCGTCTTGATTTTGGCGTCGGCTGCCACTGATTACGCCGGATCAAGACCGTCGAGATGGCTGGTTTCGTTGATGGCGAGTATTCGGACCTGATTGTCCGCCACGTCTATTTCGTTGATGCAGCACGGCGTCTGCGCCAGTCGCCAATAGGAGGAAAGAGGAAGGTCTGCGAGTTGCAGGAGAAGCGCGCGATTTACGCTGTCGTGTGAAACAAAGACAACCGTTCCATCTGGGTGCGAATTCAGTGCGAGGCGGACGGCGTCGGCCGACCGTGCGACCAGGTCTTGCAAAGAATCTCCGCCGGGGAAGCGCATCAAATGCGGCGTGTTGAACCAGGCCGCAGCTAGCCTGGGTTCGGCTACGGCCATTTCGTCGTGGCTCTTCATCCGCCACGTGCCGTAATCGATGTCGTTAAGTTGCTCGATGCTCTGTACCTCGATGCCGCATGCCCGGGCAATGGCGGCGCCTGTCGCGACACATCGTGATAGCGGGCTCGTATACACCCGCGCCGGCCGCCATTTTGAAGCGATGCGATGCGCGACGGCGATAGCTTCCGCTTCTCCGCGCCTGGTCAGAGGCAAATCCTCCCGGCCGCGAAAGCGCGCGGGCCGAATGCCTTCGACATGGCCATGACGAACCAGCAGAATTTTGGTCATGTTCAGCCTCCCATTCGGACTATGGCGCGAGAGCCGGTATTCAATATCGCAGCGAGGAGTCAAACCGGTTGCAGCCGAGGATTGGGTACATTCCGAGCTTGCTAAGACTCAATTCTGGGCTAGAATTGTCGCACATTTCTGGGGATGGGGTTCCCCCGTAACCGCCGCTGAGGCTGATAACTCCTACCGGGCGCTTGGCGTCGGTAGGAGACACGTTGTCTGCTTCCCTTCCGAGCATCCGATTAAGAAGGCCAACACCTGAACGGTGTCGGCCTCCGTTGTGACGTGCGGATGTCTTGGAGGGACTGTTGCGAGCGCTGTTTGCAGAGGTTGGCTTCACAATTTCCGTTTTTGTAGCGGTAGCGATCACTGCCGGCTTTGCCTTCGTCCTGGAAGCTCCGTTGCCGCTCGTCGTGAGCATGCTCGTGCTGGGACTCGTCACCGCGATCATTGAGCATGTGATGCGGCAACAGCCGCCGCCATAGCTCAATTCCGAAAGGCAACTGGACATGGCTTCACAAGGATATCGCCGATGACCGGAGTATGGGCTCTCGCTGCATTGTGGTTGGGTCTCGCGCTGATCGCGAGTCTGCTGTCGATCTGGTTTCGCATCTCGACCGCACTCTCTGAAATCGTGGTCGGTACGATCGCGCAACTGATCATCGGCGCGGTGATCGGATCGGCTGTTCTTGGCACGGATGAGTCATGGATCAAGTTTCTTTCCGGTATCGGCGCGATCGTCCTGACGTTTCTCGCTGGTGCCGAACTCGATCCAGACGTCTTCAAGAAAAAATGGAGAGAAGCAACGGCTGTGGGGCTGGCGGGCTTCTTCTTTCCGTTCTTCGGCTGTGCGGCCGGCGCTTACTATGTCCTTGGGTGGGTCCTGATGCAGAGCTGGCTCGGCGGCGTCGCCTTGTCGACCACATCGGTCGCAGTCGTCTATGCCGTGATGATCGAGTTCGGGCTCAACAAGACAGAGTACGGCAAGACCGTGTTGGCCGCCTGCTTCGTCAATGATCTTGGAACTGTGCTTGCGCTGGGTTTCATCTTTGCGCCGTTCACGATGAAGACGTTGATCTTCGCCGCAGTCGCGATCGTTGTTTTCGCCATCCTGCCGTGGGTCACGCCGCGGTTCTTCCGGTTGTATGGAAACCGACCTTCGGAGCTGGAAACCAAGTTTCTGTTGTTGTGTCTTCTTGGCATGGGCGCCCTGGCCGGATGGGCGGACAGCGAGGCGGTGCTGCCCGCCTACATCATCGGCATGGTGCTCGCCGGAACCGTCGGCAAGGATCATATCCTGATCCGCCGGCTTCGGACGCTGACGTTCGGCCTCTTGACACCGTTCTATTTCATACGGGCAGGATCGTTCGTTTCGATCCCGGCGCTGATCGCAGCGCCGTTTGCCTTCTTCTTCATGCTGCTGGTCAAGATGGCGACCAAATTCGTGGGCGTCTACCCGGTCACACGATTTTACAGGTCCCCGAATCCCGAAGCGATGTACACGACGCTTCTCATGTCGACGGGGCTGACGTTCGGGACGATCTCATCCTTGTATGGCCTGTCTCACGGAATCATCAACCAATCGCAGTATTCGATTCTCGTCGCTGGCGTGATTGGCAGCGCGGTCATTCCGACGTTGATTGCGAACGCCTTCTTCCTGCCGCGGCACCTGCTGCCACGGCCCGAGGACGACACAGAAATCCCGGCAAAGCCGGGCCGGGTTGGCGCGCTGCAAGGCATGGCTGGTCGGAATGAATAGGGGGGCGCGATGTTCAGCAAGATTCTTCATGCCAACGATGGGTCCGAACACGCTTTTCATGCGCTGAGGATGGCCATTGCGATCGCCAAACAGAACAACTCCGAGCTTCACATGATCTCGGTCGAGGAGATCGACTATATGCCTGAATTTATGGAAGAGGTCCGCGAAGAGACAGGGACGGCCGCGCGACGGTACCACCCTGCCATTCAGCGGGCGAGAGCACTGGCCGATCAAAATGGTCTCGTGCTGCACACGCACGTTGTAGCCGGCCATCCGGTCCGGGACATTGTCGACTTTGCGGAGAAGATCCAGGCAAAGCTTCTGGTTATCGGAGCCACGGGGCATTCGGCATTGTATGAGCGTCTGATTGGCAGCCGGGCCGACCGGATTGTGCAACTTGCGCCTTGTCCGGTGCTGGTCGTGAAGTGACAACCTTGGTACCGCAGCAGAATCGAGCTGCGGCTGCTTGCCGGAAGGGGTGACCGTTAACGCAGATCCAACGCAGATCCGGAGGTCTGAAATGCAGCTTCCCCGAGACGCCATCCTGCTGAGGATTTTCTTCGGCGAAGAAGACAGAGCCGATCATCTCCCCCTCTACGAAGCCATCGTGTTGAAGGCACGGGAAATGCACCTGGCCGGTGCAACGGTGCTGCGAGGCGGGCTCGGATACGGTCATTCGACGCGATTGCATACCACGAAAATTTTGCGCCTCGCCGAGGATCTTCCGCTGGTCGTGGAGATCGTCGATACGCAGGAAAAGATCGACTCGTTCCTTCCTGTTCTCGATCAGATGATGTCCAGTGGGCTTGTGACGATCGAGAAAGTCCAGGTTCTGCAATACGGTTCTGAAATGACCTCGCAGACGGTAAGGGCCTGAAGGATTCGAAACCTCGACCCAGCGTCGACAGCCGCTAAAGCGGGATGAAGTTAGGCTGAATCGATTTGGGATTCCCAAATCAGGGCGTTTCTGATTCACCATGCTGGCTGGACTGGAGGCCAGCATGGATGGGCAAGCCGTACTCGTTGGATCTTCGGAAGCGGTTGGTTGCAGCGGTTGTGACTGGGGGGTTGTCCTGTAATCAGGCGGCCAATCAGTTTGGTGTTGCGGTCAGCACGGCCATTGGATGGGTGCGGCGGCAGCGGGAGACGGGCAGCGTAGCGCCCGGCAAGATGGGCGGCCACAGGCCAAAGGCGATTTCGGGCGAGCACCGTGACTGGGCGTTAGAAAGAACCAAGCGAGACTTCACCTTGCGCGGCCTCGTCGCCGAGTTCGCTGAGCGTGGGCTGCAGGTTGATTACCGGTCGGTATGGGAGTTCGTGCACGCCGAGAACCTCAGCTTCAAAAAAAAGCGTAGTGGCTGGCGAACGCGATCGTCCCGACGTCGCAAGGCGGCGAGCCCAGTGGATCAAATACCAGGATCGCGTCGAACCTGAGCGCCTGGTTTTCATCGACGAGACCTGGACCAGGACCGATATGGCAGCATTGCGGGGATGGGCGCCGCGCGGTCAGAGGCTTACCACCAAGGTTCCACACGGTCGCTGGAAGACCATGACGTTCCTGGCGGCCTTGCGTTGTGATCGGATCGAGGCGCCATGGTTTCTCGAGGGCCCGATCGACGGCGACAGCTTCCGCCTCTACGTGGAGAAGGTCCTTATCCCGACGCTTCGTCCCGGCGACATCGTGATCATGGACAATCTCGGCAGCCACAAAGGCAAGCTCGTGCGCCAACTCATCCGCTCGGCAGGGGCCAGGCTTTTCTATCTGCCCAAATACTCACCCGACCTGAACCCCATTGAACAGGTCTTTGCCAAGCTCAAGCACTTCCTCCGGAACCATCGAGACTGTTTGCCTCGCCATCGGCGAGGCCCTTCAGCTCTTCACCCCCGAAGAATGCGCAAGCTATTTGGCAAACTCAGGATATGCGCGAACCTAACTTCATCACGCTCTAGTCCTTTTCCAGAAGCCCAAGCCTGCGCCCGAGCCATTCGGTCGTCGGCGCCTGGATCAAGATCGTCATCAGGATGACGACAAAGGTCACTGGAGCGATCATATCCGCGTCCGGCGCCTTGCTGCCCAAGAGGAGGCTGGCAAGCGCGGCTGGAATGACGCCGGTCTCGCGGGTCCAGCACATGAAGATGAGTTCGCCGGGGCTCCAGCGCGCGCGGCGGTCGGGCGGGGCGCAGAGAAACACCGTCACCGGGCGCGCAACGAACATCAGAACGAGAGCCACCCCCACGCCGGCCGCCCAGTGTCGGCTCATCTGGTCAAAGTCGAGCTGGGCGCCGAGCAGTATGAAGATGAACAGGCGCATAATGAATGCGGTCGTGAGCACGAATTCATTGAGCTTCTGCGCTTCGCCGGCCTCCATCCGAAAGCCCAGTGCCTCCTTGTTGCCGAGTACGATGCCGAACACGAACACGGCCATGAAGCCCGAGGCCTGCAGCCCGCTTGCGGCAAAATAGGCGCCGATTACGGCGACCAGTGTCACCACCGGCGCATATTCCGCGAGCACAGCCCAACGCTCATGCGCGATCAGGAGCGCCGCCAGGTATCCGAGCGCAGCGCCAGCGGCGATCCCGATCGTGGCCTGCTTGACCAGATCGAATAGAACGCCGGAAAGTGAAAACGCGACGCTTCCCGTCGCGACTCCGAGCACCGAAAAGGTGAGGATTGCGGCCATGGGATCATTGAACGCGGATTCGCTCATTACGGTCTGTGCCACGCGATCGCGAATCCGGATCTGACGGAAGATTGGCACCAACGTCGCCGGATCGGTCGATGCAATGGTCGCACCTAGCAGCAGCGCAAGCACCGGTGGGATACCGAATACGAGATGCGCGGCAAGCGCGGTGATGGCGGCTGTGACCAGAACACCGACCGTCGCCAACACCACGATGGTGATCCATACCCGCTTCAGGACGTCCAGACGCAGCGCGGCCCCGCCGTCGAACAGGATATAGCTTGCCCCGAACAGGAGGATGATCTGGTTCAGCGCCGAATCCGCCGGGATATTGATCAGCTTGAGCGTGTGCGGCCCCATCGCTATTCCCGCCAGCAGGAAGATCGCGATATCAGGAATCCGGATCTTCTGGGCCAAAAACCCAGCGACCGTACCGACCGCAAGGATCAGTCCGCAGCTCAACAGCGTGTGCTTGGCGATCTCGATTGAGGCCGATGTATCCACCTGGACAGTTCCAAAATGCCAGAGATTTGGTTCAATTCAGCGCTCTCAGCATGGCCGATCGGCGTCTGTCAGGACATACGTGGGCGGTAAAATGTGTGCAAGCGGATTTCCCCAGTCGGAGAACAGGTTCAAAGTAACACGGGGCAACTCTCGCGGGAGCAGATCAGTGGGCGTGGTGCGGACATGAAAAAGGCCGCCGGCAATATGACCGACGGCCTCCGGGCTCAAAATCAACACCTAAACACGCAATGCCCGCTGCCCCGGATGAGCATTATCCTACGAGAGCTTGCGGCGCTCGCGTAGTCCAGAATTTTGCTCTGGGCGCCTGAACCTATCCGCGCCATCTCAGACTAAACCACCTGCGGTCGCCCGTCGTTCTTTCGGCCGGTGGAAGCCTGTTGAGGTAGCCGACTTCGCCGGGACCAGCAGGCTGTTCATCGCATCCGCCTCGGCAGGCGTTCGCTTGTTCGCGGCGGCGCCGTCGACGACCGCATCACGAGCCGGTAGGGCAACATCACGCTCTTGGGGACGTGTCTTCCTGCGATGGCGTTGACGAGATAATCGGCGGCGCCACGGCCGATTTCGGCAGCGGGAACGCTGATCGTCGTGAGCGGCGGATCGACCTGCGCCGACAGCTCCACGTCGTCGAATCCCGTGATGGAAAGGGCCCGCGGCACGCTCAAGCCCATTTTCCGGGCTTCTGCCATGGCGCCGATGGCAAGCGTATCGGTCGTGCAGATCACGGCCGTCATCTCCGGATGGTTGGTGAGCAACTGATGCAGTGCGCTTCGCCCTTGGGCCAGCGAGTGGTCAGCCCTGATGATCTGGGTGGGCTTGAGCCGAATGCCGGCTTCGGAGAGAGCTCGCTGTATTCCTTCGAGCCTGGCGCGAGAACGATCGTTCGACGGAGGAATGTTGGCGATCGTTCCAAAGCGAACGTGCCCGATGCCGAGAAGGTACTCGGTCATTTCGCGTGTGGCCCGCTCGTTGTCGATGCCGATGGCGGGAATGCCTCCGCCGGCCCTGGACACATAGGTGGTGACGACGGGGACGCCTGCCTGCTCGACCATCGCTCTTAATTCCCGACCATGCGAGCCTCCGACCAGAACAATGCCGTCAATGCCGCGCTCGATCAGGCTTTGCATCTCCTGCAGCTCGCGGCGCTGA
>Ga0265339_10000857_pt1 | contig 23396 bp, 18 predicted proteins | sample 4CB219metaG_FD_202085 | JGI IMG/M metagenome (GOLD analysis project Ga0265339, IMG submission 202085) | Rhizosphere microbial communities from Carex aquatilis grown in University of Washington, Seatle, WA, United States - 4-CB2-19 metaG | ecosystem: Host-associated > Plants > Roots >... | reverse complement strand
GCATGGAAAGTATGGGGCAGCATGGACAAGCTGATGAAGGGCAAGCGCGGGCTGGTCATGGGCATCGCCAATGATCATTCGATCGCCTGGGGCATTGCCAAAACGCTGGCCGCGCAGGGCGCGGAGCTCGCCTTCACCTATCAGGGCGAGGCGCTCGGCAAGCGGGTCCGGCCGCTCGCGCAATCGCTCGGTGTCGATCTGGTGCTGCCCTGCGACGTCGAAAACATCGACAGCGTCGATTCCGTGTTCGAGACGCTGCGCCGGACATGGGGCGCGCTGGATTTTCTGGTTCATGCCATCGCCTTTTCCGACAAGAACGAGCTGAAGGGACGCTACGCCGACACCACGCGCGAGAATTTCTCGCGCACCATGCTGATCTCCTGCTTTTCCTTTACCGAGCTTGCCAAACGCGCGGCGCTCCTGATGCCGGAATCCGGCGGCGCGATGATCACCCTGACCTTCGGCGGTTCGGTGCGGGTGATGCCGAACTACAACGTCATGGGAGTAGCCAAGGCGGCGCTGGAAGCCTCGGTCCGCTATCTCGCCGCCGATTTCGGGCCGCGCGGCATCCGTGTCAATGCGATTTCGGCCGGCCCGGTGCGGACGCTGGCCGGCTCGGGAATCGGCGACGCACGCGCGATGTTTGCCTTCCAGCAAAGGCACTCGCCGCTCGGCAGGGGCGTCACGCTCGACGAACTCGGCGGCTCGGCCCTGTACCTGTTGTCGGAGCTGTCAGGCGGCGTCACCGGCGAGATCCACTACGTCGATTCCGGCTACAACGTGATCTCGATGCCGCGCCCGGAAGAACTGAAGCCGAACAACGAATAGCGCATGATCCGGAAAAGTGTGTAGCGGTTTTCCCTTAGCTAACGAACGCGAAGCGTTTGCGCGGAGATCATGCGCAAACAACAAGCTAAAGCGCGATGGCGTTCAACCTGAAGCCATCGCACTTTAGCCTGATCCCGCGGCGATCTTCTCGGCGCGCTGGAACGCCGGGCGCGCCACGCAGCGCGCAATATAGGCGTCGAAGGACGGACGCGGCGGCACCATCTTGAACAGCCGCACCGCGAAGTTCAGCGCGGAGCCGATCGCGACGTCGGCTGCCGAGAAATTCTCGCCGAGAATCCAGGGACCTTTGGCCAGGGCCGCATCGAGCACGTCGAACACGCGCTCTGCGTCGCCCCAGCCCGCGGCCACCGGATTCATCTCGATCTTGGTCGCGATCTGCACCATCGCGGGCTCGATGCAGGACGGCGCGAAGAACAGCCAGTAGAGATATTTGGCGCGCAGGGGATCGCCGAGCGGCGGCGCGAGGTTCGCCTCCGGATAACGCTCGGCGACATAGGCGCAGATCGCGGCGGCCTCCGCGAGAACAGCCTCGCCGTCCTTGAGCGCCGGAACCTTGCCCATCGGATTGACGGCGAGATAGTCGGGCTTCTTCTGCGCGCCGCTCGAGATGTCGGTCAGCACGCGCTCGTAGGGCTTGCCCGTCTCTTCCATCAGCCAAAGCGCGGTGAACGAGCGTGAACGCGGCGACCAGTAGAGTTGCATCATGCCCGTGCCTTCCGGTTTCTTCGATTGATCGTGTGTCATCAAGCCGGTCGCCGGCTCAAGCGCTTCCGTCTTCGTTCCCGCGCACGAAAGCGCAAGCGGATTTCATCGGGCAAATGCGTCCGCGTGAAGGCGAGCAGTTGCCGGGCTAGTCAGTTCCGGGCACTGCGCGACGAGGTTCGGCCCTTATGTCGGCCGTGCGGCTTGCCGGACAAATACACCACCTCGGAGATTTGCTGGAGCTGTCCGGCCAAAGGGCTTGTCCTGCGCCAGACCATGCCGATGGTGCGCGAAGGCTGCGGATTCCTGAAGCGGGTGACCGAGACCGGCGCCGAGCGCGTTTCCACCGCCACGGCCATCTCCGGGATCAGGGTGACGCCGATACCCGCGCCGACCATTTGAACGAGCGTGGACAGCGAGCTTGCGTCCAGTACCTCGCGCGGCGGCGAGGGCTGCATCTTGCAGAAGGCGAGCGCCTGATCGCGAAAGCAATGTCCCTCTTCGAGCAGCAGCAACCGCATCTCGCGCAGCGCGTCGTGGCTCGGCACCGGAGTTCCGGCATGCTCCCCGGGCCGGACCAGCAGGAAATTTTCCGTGAACAGGGCAACCTCGGTCAGCGACGGTTCCGATATCGGCAGCGCAACGATCGCGGTGTCGAGCCGGCCTTCGGCGACCTCCTGGATCAGCTTCGGCGTCAGCGTCTCGCGGACGTGGATGTCGAGCTCGGGGTGCATCCGCGCCAGGTTCTCGATCACCTTGGGCAGGAGATAGGGCGCAATCGTCGGGATCATGCCGATGCGCAGCCGGCCGGCCAGCCGGTCCCGCGATGCGCGCGCGAAATCGCCGAGTTCATCGACCGAGCGCAGGATGTCGCGGACGCGCTGGATGAGTTCCTCTCCGAATGTCGTCAGTGCAACCTGCCGTGCACCTCTCTCCAGCAACACGCCGCCGAGCGTGTCCTCCAGTTCCTTGATCTGCATCGACAGAGCCGGCTGCGAGACCGCGCAAGCTTCCGCGGCGCGCCCAAAATGGCCGTGGCGCGTCAGCGCATCGAAATAGCGAAGCTGTCGAAGCGTAAGATTTGTCATCAGCAAATCTTATCGGAACGATCATTAAAGTCAATTTCAACTGATGAATTGGCGGGCGTAGATTGCATCCAGCAGGGTCAGGGCGGAAGCCAGAGGAGACAATCATGGACGACAAAGCAAAATGCCCGTTTTCGGGCGGGACACACATACATACGAACCGCGACTGGTGGCCGAGCCAACTGGATATCCAGGTGCTGCATCGGAATTCGGACCTGTCCGACCCGATGGGCAAGGATTTCGACTACGCCAGGGAATTCAAGACCCTCGATCTGAACGCGGTGATCAAGGATCTGAAGACGCTGATGACGGAATCGCAGGCCTGGTGGCCCGCCGATTTCGGCCACTACGGCGGCCTCATGATCCGCATGGCGTGGCACAGCGCCGGTACTTACCGCATCACGGACGGACGCGGCGGCGCCGGGGCCGGGCAGCAGCGCTTCGCGCCGCTCAACAGCTGGCCCGATAACGCAAACCTCGACAAGGCGCGCCGGCTTCTCTGGCCGATCAAGCAGAAATACGGCCGCAAGCTCTCCTGGGGCGACCTGATGATCCTCGCCGGCAACGCCGCGCTGGAGTCGATGGGCTTCAAGACCTTCGGTTTTGCGGGCGGCCGCGCCGACGTCTGGGAACCCGACGAACTGTATTGGGGTCCGGAGGGCTCGTGGCTGGGCGACGAACGCTACAGCGGCGAGCGCCAGCTCGCCGAACCACTCGGCGCGGTGCAGATGGGCCTCATCTATGTCAATCCGGAAGGGCCGAACGGCAAGCCCGATCCGATCGCCGCGGCGCATGACATCCGCGAGACGTTCTTCCGCATGGCGATGAACGACGAGGAGACCGTCGCGCTGATCGCCGGCGGCCACACCTTCGGCAAGACTCACGGCGCCGGCGATCCGTCCTTGATTGGTCCTGAGCCGGAAGCCGCTGGCCTTGAGAATCAGGGGCTCGGATGGAAGAGCACGTACGGCACCGGCGTCGGGGCCGATGCGATCACCGGCGGCCCGGAAGTCATCTGGTCGCAGACGCCGACGCAATGGAGCAACTACTTCTTCGACAACCTGTTCAAATATGAATGGGAGCTGACGAAGAGCCCGGCGGGTGCGCAGCAGTGGCAAGCCAAGGGAGCCGCGGCGATCATGCCGGACCCCTTCGACAAGTCGAAGAAGCGCGTGCCGACCATGCTGACCACGGATCTCTCGCTGCGCTTCGATCCGGCCTACGAGAAGATTTCGCGGCGGTTCTACGAACACCCCGATCAGTTCGCGGATGCGTTTGCGCGCGCCTGGTTCAAGCTGACGCATCGCGACATGGGGCCGATCGCGCGCTACCTCGGTCCGCTCGTCCCGAAGGAGACGCTGATCTGGCAGGACCCTGTTCCCGCCATCGACCATGAACTGGTCAGCGAGCAGGATATTGCCGCGCTGAAGGCGAAAATCCTGGCGTCCGGCCTGTCGGTGTCCCAGCTGGTCTCGACCGCCTGGGCCTCGGCGTCGACGTTCCGCAACTCCGACAAGCGTGGCGGCGCCAACGGCGCGCGCATTCGCCTCAGCCCCCAGAAGGACTGGGAGGTCAACCAGCCCGCCGAACTTTCGAAGGTGCTCGACAAGCTCGAAGCCATCCAGAAGGAGTTCAACGGATCGCAGAAGGGAGACAAGAAGGTGTCGCTCGCCGACCTGATCGTTCTCGCCGGCTGCGCCGCGGTAGAGAAGGCCGCGAAGGACGGCGGCACCGACGTCAAGGTTCCCTTCACGCCGGGCCGCATGGATGCGTCGCAGGAGCAAACCGACGTCGCCTCCTTCGCGCCGCTCGAACCGCGTGCCGACGGCTTCCGCAACTACATCAATGCCAAGCGGCAGTTCATGCTGCCTGAAGAGGCGCTGGTGGATCGGGCGCAATTGCTGCGGCTGACGGGGCCGGAGATGACGGTTCTCGTCGGCGGCCTGCGCGTGCTCGGGACCAATGCGGACAAGTCGACACACGGCGTCTTCACCAAGAAGCCGGGGACGCTGACCAACGACTTCTTCGTCAACCTGCTCGACATGGGCACGCAATGGCAGCAGGTCGCCGGCTCCGAAGGCCTGTATGAGGGGCGCGATCGCAAGACCAACGCGGCCAAGTGGACCGGCACCCGCGTCGACCTGATCTTCGGCTCGCACTCGCAACTGCGAGCGTTTGCCGAGGTCTATGCGTGCGCCGACTCGAAGGAGAAGTTCGCAAAGGACTTCGTGGCGGCGTGGGCCAAGGTGATGAACCTCGATCGCTTCGATCTCGCCGCCTGATCGGGCCGCCGGACGCGAAACTAAGACATGATGAAGTTAGGTTGAGTTGCGACAGACGGACGTCTCGCCCTCCCCCTGAAAGGGGGAGGGTCGGGGAGGGGGTCAGATTGATCGCCTTGCTCGAAGGCTGATCCCCTCCCGCTTTGCTCCTGCGGATCAAAGCGACCTCCCCTTTTTAAGGGGAGGTGAAGCGCAGCGGACGACCGATTCAACTAAGACTCATCCCGCTCTAAGAGAAAAAGGGCGGCCGAGAGGCCGCCCTTTGCATTTGATATCGAGAGAGCCCTTACTCGCCGGCGGCTTCGCGCGGCGGCGCCTCGGTCTTCTGCTTCGCTTCGAGGTCCTCGCCGGTGGTCTGGTCGACGGCCTTCATCGACAGTCGCGTCTTGCCGCGATCGTCGAAGCCGAGCAGCTTGACCTTGACCTTGTCGCCTTCCTTGACGACGTCGGAGGTCTTCTGCACGCGGTTTGGCGCGAGCTGGCTGATATGGACGAGGCCGTCCTTCGAGCCGAAGAAGTTCACGAAGGCGCCGAACTCCATCACCTTGACCACGGTGCCGTCGTAGATCTGGCCGACCTCCGGTTCGGAGGTGATCGACTTGATCCACTTGATCGCCGCCTTCATGGCTTCGCCGTCGTTGGAGGCGACCTTCACGGTGCCGTCGTCCTCGATGTTGATCTTGGCGCCGGTCTTCTCGACGATCTCGCGGATCACCTTGCCGCCGGTGCCGATCACTTCGCGGATCTTGTCGGTCGGGATCTTGAAGGTCTCGATGCGCGGCGCGTATTCGCCGAGTTCGGCGCGCGCGGCGGTGAGCGCCTTGGCCATCTCGCCGAGAATATGCAAGCGGCCGTCCCGCGCCTGGCCGAGCGCGACGTGCATGATCTCCTCGGTGATGCCCTCGATCTTGATGTCCATCTGCAGCGAGGTGACGCCCTGCTCGGTGCCGGCGACCTTGAAGTCCATGTCGCCGAGATGGTCCTCGTCGCCGAGAATGTCGGACAGCACCGCGTAACGGCTGCCTTCGAGGATCAGGCCCATGGCGATGCCGGCGGTCGGCCGCTTCAGCGGCACGCCGGCATCCATCAGCGCCAGCGAAGAGCCGCAGACGGTCGCCATCGAGGACGATCCGTTCGACTCGGTGATCTCCGACACCACGCGCACGGTGTAGGGGAACTCGTGATGCGGCGGCAGCACCGGGTGGATCGCGCGCCACGCCAGCTTGCCGTGACCGATCTCGCGGCGCTTGGTGCCGCCGAGCCGTCCGGTTTCGCCGACCGAGTAGGGTGGGAAATTGTAATGCAGCAGGAACGTCTCCTTGTAGGTTCCCGACAGCGCATCGACGTACTGCTCGTCCTCGCCGGTGCCGAGCGTGGTCACCACCATGGCCTGGGTTTCGCCGCGGGTGAACAGGGCCGAGCCGTGGGCACGCGGCAGCACGCCGACCTCGCAGGTGATGTTGCGCACCGTCCTGACGTCGCGGCCGTCGATGCGCCTGCCCGTATCGAGGATGTTCCAGCGGACGATCTTGGCCTCCAGCGACTTGAAGACATCGGCGACCCGCAGCTTCTCGTATTTCGGCTCCTGCCCCTCCGGGAAGAAGTGCGCCATCACCTTGTCCTTGGCGGCGGCGACCGCGGCGTAGCGCTCCTGCTTCACGGCAATCGCATAGGCCTTGCGCAGGTCCGGCTCGACGACGCCGAGCATTTCCTTCTCCAGCGCGCTCTCGTCGACCACCGCGACATCGCGCGGCTCCTTGGCGGCCTTCTCGGCCAGATCGATGATCGCGTTGATCACCGGCTGGAAGTGCCGGTGGCCGAACATCACGGCGCCGAGCATGATGTCCTCGTTGAGCTCCTTGGCTTCCGATTCCACCATCAGCACCGCGTCCGCGGTGCCGGCGACGACCAGGTCGAGCTGGGTGTCGACCATTTCGTCGAGCGTCGGGTTCAGCACGTATTCGTCGTTGACGAAGCCGACGCGCGCGGCCCCGATCGGACCCTTGAACGGAACGCCGGACAGCGTCAGCGCGGCGGACGCGGCCACCATCGCCACCACGTCAGGGTCGTTTTCCATGTCGTGGGACAGCGTGGTGATAATCACCTGGGTCTCGTTGCGCCAGCCGTCGACGAACAGCGGACGGACCGGCCGGTCGATCAGGCGGGAAACCAGCGTTTCCTTCTCGGTTGGCCGGCCTTCACGCTTGAAATAGCCGCCGGGAATGCGGCCCGCGGCGTAGGCTTTCTCCTGGTAGTCGACGGTCAACGGCAGGAAGTCGACGCCCTCGCGCGGCGTTTTCGCGGCGACGACAGTGGCGAGCACCACGGTCTCGCCGTAGCTCGCGATCACGGCGCCGTCGGCCTGGCGCGCGATCTTTCCGGTTTGAAGCTTGAGGGGACGTCCACCCCAGTCGATTTCGACGGAATGAATATTGAACATTGCGGTCTTCTTTCATGAGTTCACGAAAGAACGGGCCGTCCCAAACACAAAAACCATGCGCAAGATGGCGGGACGCTGATTGGATCAGCGCCCTGCGATCCTGCCATGGTTGTCATATTTCGGATGGCATCCATCCTTTCGGGTCAACACGGGCACCTTGCCCGTTATGTCCAGCGGCCGGATTGCTGCTGGACGCACTGGGTTTGAGCATCATCTTGCGAAAGAGCGGGACGCTCTTCCGGATCATGCTCTTGTGCGTGATCGTCTCTCGAAAGCCGAAAAGTCCGATCTTCGAGCGATCATGCGAAAACGCGCGCAAAGCTTGCGCGCGAGTACTTCGAAACAGCTCAACGACGAATGTTGTGCTTTTCAAGCAACGCCTTGTAGCGCGCCTCGTCCGTCTTCCTGAGATAGTCAAGCAGCGAACGGCGCGTCGAGACGAGCTTCAAGAGGCCGCGGCGCGAATGGTTGTCCTTCACGTGGGTCTTGAAATGCTCGGTGAGGTTGTTGATGCGCTCCGACAGGATCGCGACCTGAACCTCCGGTGAGCCGGTGTCGCCGGCCTTCACCGCACTTGCCTTGATGACTTCCGCTTTGCGTTGGGCGGTAATCGACATCGTCAAACTCTTTCGTTGCGACCGGGGCTGGCAGTCAGCCCGGTCAGGTTGAACACGCGCTTGGGGATGATTTCGCCATTGCCAATCTCGGCAAGCGCGAGAAGCCGGCCTGCCACCGTGACATAGACTGTGCCGCTACAATTGGGCGCATCCCGTCCGCGCAACAAAACGGCTTGGCCCCTGTGGAGCCTCGCCGCATCAGCCCGAGTGACGGCCAGTGCCGGGATGTCGTCCAGCGCGGTCTCAACGGGCAAAAGCGCATCGGCGAGGCTGCCCTCGCCAGATGCGGCTCTATTGCATAAAGCATCCAATTGTTCCAGCGGAATCATATCGTTCTCGCCGAATGGCCCGACCACGGTCCGCCGCAGCGCGCAGATATGGCCGTAACAGCCGAGAATCCGCCCGATATCGCGGGCCAGCGCCCGCACATAGGTCCCCTTGCCGCACTCGGCCTCGAACACCGAATGGTTGCTATCCGGTTGATCCACAAGCTCCAATTGATGAATCTCGACCGGACGCGGCGCCAGCTCCACGATCTCGCCGTCGCGGGCCAGATCATAGGCGCGCTCGCCCTGGATCTTGATCGCGGAATAGCGCGGCGGGGTCTGCTGGATCAGGCCGGTGAACTGCGGGAGCAGGGCCCGTATGGCTTCGGGCGTCGGCCGGCTCTCGCTCGACTGGACGATCTTTCCCTCGGTGTCGTCGGTGTCGCGTTCCTCGCCCCAGCGCACCGTGAAGCGATAGCGCTTGCGTCCGTCCATCACGAACGGAACGGTCTTGGTGGCCTCGCCGAGCGCGATCGGCAGGCCGCCGGAGGCGAGCGGATCGAGCGTGCCGGCATGCCCCGCGCGCCTCGCCTGAAACAGCCGCTTCACCACCGCAACCGCCTGCGTCGACGTCATGCCGATCGGCTTGTCGAGCACCACCCAGCCATGGACGTCGCGCCGGTCGCGGCGCGGCTGATTGTTGTGGCGCGGCTGCTTGCCGAACCGAGGGTCGTTGATGTCGGCGCGGCGCGGGTCGTTGAAAATATTTTTTTCCTCGCCGCGCGACTCGGCGCCGTTCGCGTCGATCGCGCCGTTGGCAGGGGTCACGCTCATCAGCTTTTGTCCGAGTCGGGAGCAATGTCTCTTTGCACCGCAGGCGTTCGCAATAATTTCTCTATCCGTTCCGCTTCATCGAATCGCTCATCGATGCGGAAGCGAATCTCAGGCGCAAATTTTAGGTTAACGCGCCGCGCAACCTCGCCGCGCAGGAATTTCTTGTTGCGTTCGAGCGCCGCGATCACGATGTCGCTGTCGCGCCCGCCGAGCGGCATCACATAGATGGTTGCGAGCTTCAGGTCCGGTGACATCCGAACCTCCGGCACGGTGATGATGTGGCCCTCAAGGTCAGGGTCGTGCGCGTTACCATGAACAAGAATATCGGCAACAGCGTGGCGCACGGCCTCGCCGACGCGCAGCTGGCGCTGCGAGCCGCCGCTCGCGGAACTTCTCTTGTTGTGTTGACGGGGCATTGGCAAAATTCCGCAAAATTCCGTTTGTGGCGTCACCCGCGACAGCGCGTGAGCCGGCATTCCGTGTCCAAAACTGGTATTGCGACCACCGGATGCCCCGTTGTCGCGGGGCGCGACGGTTGAGTTCGAAAAACCCTGCGCTTCGTAAGGCTTGGACTTACAGCGAGCGCTGGATCGTCTCCACGCGGTAGCATTCGATGATGTCGCCGACACGCATGTCGCCGTAATTCTCGAATGCCATGCCGCATTCCTGGCCGGCCTGCACTTCCTTCACTTCGTCCTTGAAGCGCTTCAGCGTCGAGAGCTTGCCCTCGTGCACCACGACGTTGTCGCGGATCAGCCGCACATTGGCGCCACGCTCCACCGTGCCGTCGGTGACCCGGCAGCCCGCGACCTTGCCGACCTTGGAAATGTTGAACACTTCCAGGATCTGCGCATTGCCCAGCATGGTCTCGCGCAATGTGGGCGCAAGCAGGCCGCTCATCGCCTTTTTCACGTCATCCACAAGGTCGTAGATGATGTTGTAGTAGCGAATCTCGATGCCGTTGCGCTTGGCGGCCGCGGCGGCCTCCTTGTTGGCGCGCACGGAAAAGCCGATGATGGCGGCGTTGAAGCCTTCCGCCAGCGTCACGTCGGATTCCGAGATGCCGCCGACGCCCGCATGCAGGATGCGCGCTGCGACCTCGTCGGTGCCGAGCTTTTCCAGCGATCCCAGGATCGCCTCCAGCGAACCCTGCACGTCGGCCTTCACCACCAGCGGGAATTCCTTGCGGCCCGAGGTCTTCAGCTGCGACATCATCTGTTCGAGCGAGCCGCGCATGCCGGAAATCGAGGCGGCCGCGTTCTCGCGCTTCTGGTGGGCGCGATAGCTCGTGATCTGGCGGGCACGGGCCTCGTTCTCGACCACGGCCAGGCGATCGCCGGCTTCCGGCGGACCGTTGAAGCCGAGCACTTCGACCGGCACCGAGGGGCCGGCCTCCTCCACGGTTTCGCCCTGGTCGGAAAGCAGCGCGCGGACGCGGCCCATTTCGGCGCCGGCCACGATGATGTCGCCGACGCGCAGCGTGCCGCGCTGCACCAGCACGGTTGCGACCGGTCCGCGGCCGCGGTCGAGCTTGGCCTCGATCACGGTGCCTTCGGCCGGGCGTTGCGAATTGGTCTTGAGGTCGAGGATTTCGGCCTGCAACGCGATCATCTCGAGCAGGCGATCGAGATTGGTCTTGTTCTTGGCGGAAACCTCGACATCGACGACGTCGCCGCCGAGCGATTCGACCTGAACCTCGTACTGCAGCAGCTCGGTGCGCACGCGCTCGGGCCTCGCGTCCGGCTTGTCGATCTTGTTGATGGCGACGATCATCGGCACCTTGGCCGCCTTGGCATGGTTGATCGCCTCCACCGTCTGCGGCATCACGCCGTCGTCGGCGGCGACCACCAGCACCACGATGTCGGTCACCTTGGCGCCGCGCGCGCGCATCGCGGTGAATGCGGCGTGGCCGGGCGTGTCGATGAAGGTGATCTTCTTGCCGCTTTCCGGCGAGGTCACCTGATAGGCGCCGATATGCTGGGTGATGCCGCCGGCTTCACCCGACACCACGTTGGTCTGGCGCAGCGCGTCGAGCAGCGAGGTCTTGCCGTGGTCGACGTGACCCATGACGGTCACGACGGGCGAGCGCGGCTCGGTATCGGTGGAATCGTCGACCACGTCGAACAGGCCTTCCTCGACGTCGGACGCGGCCACGCGCTTCACCATGTGGCCCATTTCCTCGGCGATCAGCTGCGCGGTGTCGGCGTCGATCACGTCGGTGATCTTGTGCATCGCGCCCTGCTTCATCAGCAGGCGGATGACGTCGACCGCGCGCTCCGACATGCGGTTGGCGAGTTCCTGGATGGTGATCGCTTCCGGGATCGTCACCTCGCGAACCAGCTTTTCCTTCGGCTCGTTCGACAAATGGCCCTTCAGACGCTGGGTACGGCGCCGGAACGAGGCGATCGAGCGCTCGCGCACGTCGTCGGCGTTGAGCGCGGTGACGACGGTGAGACGTCCGCGCTGCTTCTGCGCCGCCGGTTTGTGTGTGGTCTTGGGCGCAGCCACCGGGCGCATCGCACCGCCCGGGCCACGGCGAACCTGGCGTGGCCCCTCGTCCTCCTCGGCTTCGGCCGCGACGCCGGGCGCACGGGCGGGTGCTGCCGGCGCACGGGCGGGGGTCGGCGAGCGGGCCGCCGGGGCCGTCGTTGTCGGGCGGGCCGCCGGGGTCGTCGGGGCCGCCGCGGGCGCAGCTGCCGCCGCGCGGGTTTCGGCCTCTCCAAATCGCTTCTTGGCTTCGAGTTCGGCCTTGCGCTTGGCTTCCTCGTCCAGGCGATGGCGCTCTTCCTCGGCCTTGCGCCGGGCCTCGGCGGCCTCACGCTCGGCTTGCTCGATGCCTTCGCGGCTGGCGCGCCGTTTGGCTTCTTCCTCGGCCTGCCGCCGCTCCTCGATCTCGCGCAGCTTGGCGTCGGCCAGCGCGCTGGCGCGCGCGGCGTGCTCGTCCTCGGTCAGCGTCCGCAACACCACGCCCGAGCCGCCGCGCGGCGCGGCCGGTGCCGGCGCGGCAGCCGGACGGCCTCCGAGCGGCGCCTTCGCCGCCGGCGCGGCCTTGCTGGCGGCGGGTTCCGGCGTATGCGGAGCCTCGGCGACCTGGGCCTCGCCACCGACGCGCCGCTTGCCGCGCTTTTCGACCACCACCTGCTTGGTGCGGCCGTGCGGGAAGCTCTGGCGCACGGTGCCGGTCTCGACGCGCGGCTTGAGCGTCAAGGTCTTGCTCGGCATGCTCAGCTTCTTGTCGCCAGGCGTGTTCTTATCGGGCATTCAGTCGTCCTAATCTCGTTACCTGGTGCGCATGCGCACCGTCCTTCGATGCAAATCGTCGCTATTTCGAATTCCTGGCCGCGGTTCCGGCAGTCTCGTCGTCGGCCGCCCGGTATCGGACCAGGGTCTGGCTGCGCGACAGGAATGTCCTGCTCGCCGGGCCCGCGAGCAGCGCAGCATGTATCACATTTGACCGGCCCAGTGCCAAATCCAATTCTGCCGAGGTTAAAATGGTGATGACGGGCATGTCCGTCGATACACCCTTATTCCCGGTATTTTGCCGCAGGACGGCGTCCAGCTTGCGGATTCCGTCCTCGGCGCCGTCAGCGGCATGGATCAGGGCCCGGATAGCGCCCCTGACCTGCCGCGTCTGCAGGGCAGCCTCGACCTTGCTGAACCCGGAAATGACCTGATCGGCCTTGGCGGCGATTGCCAGCGCCTCCACGGTACTCCTGGCCAGCAAGGCTTCGGTGTCGGTGGCAAGGGTCTGGGGGACGCGGACGTCGCGCTTGAATCCCCTGCTGAAATGGTTGCGGCGAACCGCTTCCGCAACGGCCTGGCGGGATGCCGAAATCCACAAGCCCCGGCCCGGAAGCTTGCGCTTGATGTCCGCAACCACCTCGCCCGAGGGCGCAACCACGAAGCGGATCAGCTCGTCGACCGGCCGTACCTTCCGGCTGACCGCGCACATCCGCATCGTCGCGGACCTGTCGGTCCGCGGTCCGCTGTCGAGATCTGGTCCGGCCAAGGCGAGCATCCGTGCGGCATCTCCTTAAAGGCCTTACGCGGTCTGCGCTTCGGCGGCGGCCTCGACCTGATCCTGCTTGGCAAGATCGGCCTCGCTGATCCAGCCGGCCTTGACGCGGGCCTGCATGATCAGTCGTTCGGCGTCGTCACGGGATATCTCGAGGCCGTCGAGGATGCCGGCATGCCTGGTCGGTTCGCTGCCTTCCTTGCGCTCGGTCCAGCCGACCAGATCGTCCGTGGCGCAACCGGCCAGATCCTCGACCGTCTTGATGTCGTTTTCGCCCAACTTCACCAGCATCTTCGAGGTCACGCCCGGCACCGTCTTCAGCGCGTCCTCAACGCCGAGTTCCTTGCGTTTGTTCTCCAGCTCGTTTTCGAGCTGTTCGAGATATTCCTTGGCCCGGTTCTGCAGCTCGTTGGCGGTTTCCTCGTCGAAACCCTCGATGCCGGCGAGTTCCTTGACGTCCACCAGCGCCAGTTCCTCGACCGAGGTGAAGCCTTCCGACGCGAGCAGCTGGCCGACCACTTCGTCGACGTTGAGCGCTTCCATGAACACGCGGGTGGAATTCTCGAAATCGGCCTGCCGGCGCTCCGATTCCTCCTGTTCGGTGAGGATGTCGATGTCCCAGCCGGTCAGCTGCGAGGCGAGCCGCACATTCTGTCCGCGCCGGCCGATCGCGAGCGACAGCTGGTTGTTGGTGTCGGGAACCACGACCTCGATGCGCTCGCGGTCCTCGTCGATCACCACCTTGGCGACTTCGGCGGGCGCCAGCGCGTTGACCACGAAGGTCGCGATGTCCGGCGACCAGGGAATGATGTCGATCTTTTCGCCCTGCAGCTCGTTGACCACGGCCTGCACGCGCGAGCCGCGCATGCCGACGCAGGCGCCGACCGGATCGACCGAGGAATCGCGGGAGATCACGCCGATCTTGGCGCGCGAGCCGGGATCGCGGGCCACCGCCTTGATCTCGACGATGCCGTCATAGATTTCCGGCACTTCCTGCGCGAACAGCTTGGCCATGAACTGCGGATGGGTGCGGGAGAGGAAGATCTGCGGCCCGCGTGTCTCGCGCCGCACGTCGAAGATGTAGGCGCGCACCCGGTCGCCGTTGCGGAACACCTCGCGCGGCAGCATTTCGTCGCGGCGGATAATGGCCTCGCCCCGCCCGAGATCGACGATGACGCTGCCATATTCGACGCGCTTGACGATGCCGTTGACGATGTCGCCGATGCGGTCCTTGAATTCCTGATACTGCCGGTCGCGCTCGGCCTCGCGCACCTTCTGCACGATCACCTGCTTGGCCGACTGCGCCGCGATGCGGCCATATTCGAGCGGCGGCAGCGTGTCGGCGATGGTATCGCCGATCTGCGCGCCCGGATTGGCCCGCCTGGCATCCTCCAGCGAGATCTGGTTGGCCGAATTTTCCACCTTGTCGACCACCAGCATGTGGCGCGACAGCCTGAGCTCGCCCTTCTTGGCGTCGATCTCGGCATGTACGTCGGTCTCCGCGCCGTAGCGCGCACGGGCCGCTTTCGCGATGGCATCCTCCATCGCCGAGATCACGATGCCGCGGTCGATCGATTTCTCGCGCGCGACCGCATCGGCGATCTGCAGCAGTTCGAGTTTGTTGGCACTCACTGCCATGGTCTAGTCTCCTCTCTCGGGATCGGTGTCGTCTCGGCGCGAGCTTTGCGCGGCGAGGCGGTGTCGTTTGGTGTGCTTCGGGGCCTGTGTCTTGCGCGCGTCCGGCTTTCGGCCGGCCGCGTGCGGCGCGGGCGGCGGCTTCAGCCCGAGATCGCGTTTCAGTTCGCGTTCGGCCTGCTTGCCGCGCCGCATCGATTCCGCGATCAGCTCATCGGTCAGCACCAGCCGCGCTTCGGCGATATCTTCCATCGTCAGAAGCACGTCGGCCTCTTCGCTGGCCGGCGCGTCGTCGCGATAGAGCCGTACGCGATCGCCTTCGACGCCTTTGAGGGTGCCGCGGAACCGCTTGCGGCCCTGATGGGCGACCGCCATCTCGATTTTCGCGAGATGACCGCTGAAGCGTTCGAAATCCGAGCGGCGCACCAGCGGCCGGTCGATGCCTGGTGAGGAGATTTCCAGCCGATAGGCGCGGTCGATCGGATCGGCGACGTCGAGTACCGGTGATAGCGCCCGCGAGACCGCCTCGCAATCCTCGATCTGCATCGATCCGTCCGGCCGTTCCGTCATGACCTGCACCGTGCAGCCGGCTTCGCCGGTGATTCTGATCCGCACCAGCCGGTAGCCCATGCCCTGCAGAACCGGGTCCGCGACCGCAGCGACCCGCGCCGCCACGCCCGGCTCGACGACCAGGCGCGGTTCGGCCAGCAGGTCGGCGTTGACGGTAGCGGCGGTGTGATCGGCCATATCCAGTGTCGAAACGGGTTGAAGTTGCATCTTGAGTCGGCGGACCCCGGTCCGGCATCGTTCCCTGAACGGCGGCCGGCGCCAGGATCAGCGCCAGATCGATTCAGGTAATAAAAAAGAGCGGGTCCCGGGGGGCCCACTCTCGATACGCTTGTCGTATGAGATAAGTTGCCGCTGATATAGCGCTTTTTCGACCACCCGGCAAGGGTCGGCGGCCCCGGCTGCGCAGATTTGGCGGGCTGCGGCAAGGCTTCCCGGCCTAACCGTTCCTTCACCAAGCCTTCCTAGATTGCCGGGACGCCGGAACTGCGGCAGTCGAGCGGCCGGCGCAGGCCGGAGTGGGGTCGCGTGCGTATTGAGCAGGGTCGATGAGAGCCGCCACCTCGCTGGTTCCCGGGCTCGATGAGATCGTCAGGAACGGCGATCCCAAACTGCGCGCGGAGGCCGCGCGCCGCATCGCCGACCTGTTTTTTGAGGATGCCGCACGGTTGCGGCCGCGCCACGTCGATCTGTTCGACGGCATCCTGATCGATCTCGTCCCCTTTACCGAAACCTTTGCGCGTGCCGAGCTTGCCGAACGGCTGTCGCTGATCGCCAACGCGCCGCGCAGCCTGGTCGGCCGGCTGGCGCGCGAGCACGAAATACTGGTCGCGGGACCGGTCCTGCGCCGCTCGCCGGTGATCGATGACGCGGCCCTGCTCGAAATCGCGCGGGCCCACGGCCAGGACCATCTGCTGGCGATGTCGGAACGGCCGACGCTGTCGACCGACCTCACCGACGTCATCCTGCGCCGCGGCGACCGTGACGTCGTCCGGCGCGCCGCCGGCAACGCAGGCGCGCTGTTCTCCGATCGCGGCTATTCGGAGCTGATCAGGCGCGCCACCCGGGACGGCGTGCTGACCCTCACCGTCGGCCAGCGCGACGACCTCTCCCAGTCGCGCCTCAAGCAACTGCTGGCGGGATCGCTCGACGTGATCCGGCGCCGCCTGTTCGATGTGGTCAAGCCGGAACGGCAGGCCGCGATCAAGCAGGCGATGAGCGAAATCACCGGCGTTGCCGAGCAGGTCGAGAGCAAACGCGATTTCGTGCCGGCACAGCGCACCATTCTGGCCCTGCATAAGGCCGGCGAACTCGGCGAAGTGGCGCTGCTCGATTTCGCAAAAGGCTACCGCTATGAGGAATCGGTTGCGGCGCTTGCCGCCATGTCGGGAGTGAATATCCCGATCCTCGACCGGCTGATCTCGGGCGACCGTCACGATCCGATCCTGATCGTCGGCAAGACCATCGGCCTGGAATGGGCGACCGTGCGCGCGCTGATCCTGCTGCGGCTGGGGTCGAACCGGACGCCGGCCCCGGCCGACATCGAGAGCGCACGGATGAACTACATACGCCTGATGCCTTCGACCGCCGAGCGGGTGATGAATTTCTGGAAGACCCGTCCGCCGCTGTGACGATCGTCATCCGGCTCGCGGCTCCGGAGCGCGTTCGAAAAATTTCTTACCCCGTTCTCCGAAACCGCAAATAGGTCGCGATGCGGCCTTCGCGCTCGGCCTTCCGGCCGTAGCGGGTCATGGTGTAGCCCTCCCATGGCAGCCGCCAGTCGTCCGCGCGCTCCGCCAGCCACGCGAAATCGGGTGAGTGCACGAGATGCGACAGCGTCCAGGCGCAATAGTCGTCGATGTCGCTGACGAAGCGGAATTCGCCGCCTTCCCGAAGCACCCGCGCCATGGCCGCAATGGTGGCGTCTTGCACGAAACGCCGCTTCCAGTGCCGCCGCTTCGGCCAGGGATCGGGATGAATGAGGTCGATGCGCCGCAGCGATTGCGGCGGCAGCCAGGAGAGAAGTTCGGCGGCATCGCCGGCGAACAGGCGGATGTTGCCGATCTCGTGCACCTCGATTTGCGCCAGAATCTTGGCCATGCCGTTGACATAAGGCTCGCAGCCGATGAAGCCGGTGTCCGGAAACTTGCGCGCTTCGGCGACCAGATGTTCGCCGCCGCCGAAGCCGATTTCGAGCCGGAGGTGATCCGCAGCAGGGCCGAACAGCCCGGCGGGATCGGAGGGCGGTGGCTGGGCGATATCGAGTGCGAGGCGCGGCAAAAGCTGTGCAATCAGGTCGGCCTGATGGGCGCGCAGCCTGTGCCCCTTGCGGCGGCCGAAGAACGAGCCCAGCTGGCGGGCGACGCCGTCGGAAGGCCCCGTGTCCCGATCGGCGCGATCGCGGCTTGCCGCGCTCATTGCAGCGTCTGATAGAGCCGATGCAGCAGCCGCGCCCGCGGCTCGATCGAGGAGACGTACAGCTGCTCGTAATGGGTATGCGCGCCCTTGCCGTCGACACCGAGCCCGTCGAGCGTCGCGGTGTGTGCGGCGGTGAAGTTGCCGTCGGAGCCGCCGCCGGTGAAGGTGTCGACGAGCTCGAAGCCGATCTCGGCGGCCAGCGTCCTCGCGTGCTCGAACAGCGCCGCACCGGCATTGCCCTTGTCATAGGGCGGACGGTTCAGTTCGCCCGTCACCTTCACACTGACGCCCTCGCTGCGCGATTTCAGGTTCAGGATCCCGGCGACGAGATCCTCGGCATCGGTCATCGTGGGAACCCGCAGGTCGACCTCCGCATAGGCTTCCTCCGGCGTGACATTCGGCCGCGTGCCGCCCCTGACGACGCCGACATTGACGGTTATGCCGCGCGACAGATCGTTCATCGCCTCCAGCGCCTGGATGACATTGGCAAGCTCGCGGATGGCGCTGCGGCCGTCCTCGGGGCGCGTCCCGGCATGCGCGGGCACGCCCTTGATGAAGACCTCGAAGCGTCCGACGCCCTTGCGCCCCGTGACGATCTTGCCGCCGTCGCGGGCCGGCTCGGTCACCAGCACGTATTTCGCCTTTTGTCCCTCGGCTTCGATCAGCGCCCGCGAGGTCGGGCTGCCGATCTCCTCATCGGACACATAGAGCTGAGTGATGCCGAGCGTTGCGCGCGCGCCGTCCGCGCAAAGCTGCCGGAAGGCGTGATAGGCGAGATAGGCGCCGCCCTTCATGTCGTAGATGCCGGGGCCGAAGGCGCTGTCGCCCTCGATCCGAAACGGCAGGCGCTCGATGAAGCCTTTGGGGTGGACGGTGTCGAGATGGCTCAGCACCAGAATGCCGGGCTTGTCCTGACCCCAGGACGAGCGCGCCACCAGATGATCGCCGAAGCCGCCATGTCCCTTGATGCGCGTCAGCGTCGCGGGCAGGTCGCGATAGCCGTCAGCCACCAGCGTCACCAGGCGATTGACCTCGTCGGGCGCATCGGTCGGCGTTTCGATTTCCACCCATCGGCGGATGCCGTCGAGGATGACCTCGGCATCAAAGGGATTGGACGTCTTGAGCATTATTGTCGCCAGCGAGATTTCGTCATGAGGACATAGGCCAGATTCCCGGAGCGCTCAAATCCAAACGCACGAGGCTTGAGCTCCTGCGCATGATCGCTCCGGCAACGCTGACGCACCCGGCGGTCATCGACGCCTGAAGCGCCGGCTGATCACGAACAACAAGGCAACAGCGACAAAAAGCGCGGCAGGACCATCGCCGACGCGCGCGTACACGGTTGGCGCGATCGCCGACGGCAGGCTGGAATCAAGCACGCCCTCGATGCCGAGGCCGAGCCGCGCGACAATGCGGCCCACCGGATCGATCACGGCGGAGATGCCGGTATTTGCGGCACGAACCAGCGGCAGCCCCTGCTCGATGGCGCGCAGCCGTGCCTGCTGGAGGTGCTGGTGGGGACCGGTCGAGATTCCGAACCAGCCGTCATTGGTCAGGTTGACGATCCAGCCGGGACGGTCGCCGCGCGTTGCAACGGTGCCTGGGAAAATCGCTTCGTAGCAGATGAGGGGCAGCACGCGCGGCGCGTTGGGAATTGCCATGGTCCGGCGCACCGTGCCGGGGATGAATCCGCCCTGAACCTTGGTGAGCTGCTCGAAGCCCAGTCTTTCCATCAAATCCTGGAACGGCAGGTATTCGCCGAACGGCACGAGGTGCAGCTTGTCGTAAACCGACAGCACGTTGCCTTCGTCGTCTATGACATAGATCGAGTTGTAGGCCCGCGTGATGCGAACGCCGGGCGGCAGATCCGGCGCGCGCACCGAGCCGGTGATCAGCACCGTGCCTTTCGGCAGCAGATCGGCGATCTGCCCCATCGCGTCGGCTTCGCGGGTCAGGAAAAACGGAAACGCCGATTCCGGCCAGATCAGGATGTTGGCGTCGCGCACGCCCGTGGATTGCGGGCCCGACGCCCGATCGGACAGCGTCAGATATTTCTGCATCACCGCCGCCTTGGCGAAATAGTTGAATTTCTCGTCCTGCTGCAGGTTGGGCTGCATGATCCTGAGCTTGACGTTGGCGACCGTGCCGGTCGGGTGCTGCGACAGCCGGACGCTGCCGAAAATTCCCATGGCGATGAGCAGCGCGAACGCGGCAACGGGCGCGATCCAGGGCTTTCGGCTGCGCGAAGCACCGTCGATCAGCACGGCGGGCGAGGCAAAAATCGCAACGGCGAGGAATGTCAGCCCCCAAATGCCGATCAGCGAAGCGGTCTGCGCCAGCGCCAGCGGCTCGGTCAGCGCGTAGCCGAACGCATTCCAGGGAAAGCCGGTGAGCACATGTCCCCGCAGCCATTCGGCAATCGTCAGACTTGCGGCAAGCGCCATCACCCGCGATCCGTCCTTGGTCCAGAGCAGACGGGCCAGCCCGAAGCCGAAGGCCGGAAACAAAGCGAGATAGGCCGGCAGCCCCAGCACTGCGAACGGCATCAGCCAGCCGAAAGTCGCCGCCTCGACGAGGAAGGCGTTGCCGATCCAGTACAGTCCCGGGACGAAATAGCCGAACCCGAACCAGAAGCCCGCCATTGCCGCCGCGGGCACGCCGCGCAGCCGTCCCGCGCCCGCGCCGTCGATCAGCCAGACCATCACCGGAAAGGTCAGGAACAGCACGGGCCAGGCGTTGAAGGGCGCCATCGCGAGTACCGACAGCGCGCCGCAGGCGAGCGCTATTGCCGCGCGCTTCCAGCCCCAGGACAGGATGATCGCAAGGCCGGCTGCCCGGAATTTCTCGGAAAGGATCACTGTGAACCGGCTCCGTCGCCTGACGGCGGGCTGGTATTGTCATTCGCCTGCGTCGGACCGGATTCGGGAGGAGCCTCGCGGCGGCGGCTCTCGCGCTGGGTCCGCGGCGCGGGGCGCTCCTTGCGCACGCTGATGCGCAGCCGCTTCACCCGCCGCGGATCGGCGTCGAGCACTTCGACCTCGAAATTGCCGGGCCCCGAAATGACCTCGCCGCGCACCGGCACGCGGCCGGCATGGCTCACCAGATAGCCGCCGAGCGTCTCCACCTCGTCGCCGGCTTGGCCGGTGACGAACTCCTCGCCGATCACGGAGCGGACATCGTCGAGGCTCGCCCGCGCATCGGCGATGAAGGAATTGTCTGCCTGCCGCACGATCGCCGGCGGCTCGTCGCTGTCGTGTTCGTCGTCGATCTCGCCGACGATCTGTTCGACGATGTCCTCGATCGAGACCAGCCCGTCGGTGCCGCCATACTCATCGACCACCAGCGCCAGATGGATGCGCGAAGCCTGCATCTGCGCCAACAGGTCGATCGCGCGCATCGACGGCGGCACGTAGAGCAGCTTGCGGATGATGGCGGCGTCGGCCAGCGGCATCGCAAGATCGACCGCGCGCAAGTCGAGACCTGCGGGCAACGGTTTCTTGCGCTTGGTCTTGGTGGCCGGAGGCATGCGCGCCTTCGCCGTCATGAACGCCAGGAGGTCGCGGATGTGAACGATGCCTTCCGGATCGTCGAGAGTCTCGTTATAGACCACCAGGCGCGAATGCCCTGCGCTTTCGAACAGGCTCATCAATTCGCCCAGCGGAATGTCGCGCTTGACCGCGATGATGTCGGCGCGGTGGATCATGACGTCGGCGATGCGCCGGTCGTGCAGTCCGAGGATGTTGCGCAGCATGGTGCGCTCGACGGCGGAAAATCCGACCTCGTCGGGCGCCGATGCGTCGAGCACGACCTGGAGGTCGTCGCGCACCGATCCCGTCTTCCACCGAAACAGCACGCGAAGCGCGCGGAGCAGCCAGTTTTCGGAAGCCGGGCGGCCGACTTCGTTCGGCGGCACCACGGCAGGGAGATTGCGCGTGTTGCGCGGATTGTCGTGAATCGGTTCGGAGTCCGCCATCTCAGTCCGTCCGTTCCCGTTCCGCATAGGGATCGGGAATCCCGATCTGCGCCAGAATCTCCGCTTCCAGAGCTTCCATCGCGTCGGCGTCGTCATCTTTCTCGTGATCGTAGCCGATCAGGTGCAGAAAACCATGCACCGCAAGATGGCTCAAATGATGATCGAACGGCTTGTGGTCCGCGTCGGCTTCGTTCCGCGCCGTCTCGTAGGCGATCGCGATGTCACCGAGCATGGCCGGCGCATCGCCATTCCCGCGCGAGCCGTTGTTCCGCGAAGCCGGAAACGACAGCACGTTGGTCGGCTTGTCGATGCCGCGGAAGTCCCTGTTGAGGGTGCGAATGCCGGCATCGTCGGTCAACATGACCGCAAGTTCCGCCTCGGCGACATCGGCGTCGACGGTTCCGGCCGCGGCGGCAATCGCCCGCTGAACAATGGCCTCGGCACCCGGCGCGTTCTGCCAGGTGTCGGCGGCGATGAGAACCTCGGTCATGGGAACGGTTGAATGGGGCATCTTTTTGCGGGAGGAAGCTGTCTTGCGAGCGGAATCGCCCTTGCTGTCCGCGGCGCGTCCAATATCCATCACAGCTTGGCGGTTGCCGGCCTTTCGGGCGATCGTTCGTAGGCTGCGACGATCCGCGCCACCAACTCGTGACGGATCACGTCCTCGGCGGTGAACGTCACCTGCGCGATGCCCTCGACCCTGTCGAGCAGCCTGACGGCTTCGGCAAGGCCGGAGGTCTGGCCATTCGGCAGATCGACCTGCGAGGGATCGCCGGTGACAATCATGCGGCTGTTCTCGCCGAGCCGGGTGAGGAACATCTTCATCTGCATCGACGTGGTGTTCTGTGCCTCGTCCAGGATGATGACCGCGTTGGTCAGCGTGCGGCCGCGCATGAAGGCGAGCGGCGCGATCTCGATTTCGCCGGTCTGCAGCGCGCGTTCGACGATGCGCGCATCCATCAGATCGTACAGCGCATCGTAGATCGGCCTGAGGTATGGATCGACCTTCTCGCGCAGATCGCCGGGCAGGAAGCCCAGCCGCTCGCCGGCCTCCACCGCAGGCCGCGACAGGATGATGCGATCGACCTCCTTGCGCTCGAACAATTGCGCGGCGTGCGCCACCGCAAGCCAGGTCTTGCCGGTTCCCGCGGGACCGATGCCGAACACCAGTTCATGGCGCTTGAGCGCGCGGATATAGGAATCCTGCGCGGCCGTGCGCGCCCGCACCGGCCGCTTGCGCAGATTGATGGTTTCGAAGGTCGGTTTTGCCGTCTTGGCGTCGTATTCGAACAGCGAACCTTGCGCGATCACGGCGCGGATGGCGCCTTCGACGTCGCCCTGTCCGAGGTCATGGCCCTGCGCGGCCTGCGCATACAGCGCTTCCAGCACCCGCCTGCCGGCCTCGCAGCCGTCGCGGGAGCCCGCGATGGTGATGTGATTGCCGCGCGAATCGACCAGCACGCCGAGCCGGCGTTCGATCTGCGCCAGGTTTTGCCCGTAAGGGCCGACCAGCGCAGAGGCCGCGCGGTTGTCGTCGAAGTCGATGACGACTTGCGTCTCGGGCGGGATCTGCATGTCGCGGTCAAATTTGCGGCTGGGAGCGAGCGAAGGCGAATCCGATGCGCTTTTTGGCAAGGGTTCAGGCTCCCATTCTCGTTGGCGAAGAACCGGTCATTTGCGAAGCGGCCATTGGCGGGGAAGCAGGCGGGCTGC
>Ga0265339_10000854_pt1 | contig 23425 bp, 17 predicted proteins | sample 4CB219metaG_FD_202085 | JGI IMG/M metagenome (GOLD analysis project Ga0265339, IMG submission 202085) | Rhizosphere microbial communities from Carex aquatilis grown in University of Washington, Seatle, WA, United States - 4-CB2-19 metaG | ecosystem: Host-associated > Plants > Roots >... | reverse complement strand
CGTGCCGACAAGGTACATGCAAGCACGCCACGGCCTCGCGATAAGCGGCCGTGGCGTGTTCATTTTGCGGCGTGCCGCAGGGCGACCCCGAATTACTTAATACCACAGCGGGCCCGGTGTTGACCGGGCCCGCCAGCGATTCGGATTGATGAAGGCTGATCAGAGCTTACTTGCGACGACGGATCATGGCCAGACCGCCCAGGGCGAGCAGGCTCATCGTGGCGGGCTCGGGGACGACGCCCGTCATCGTGGTCAGGCCGCCAGTGGTGCCTTCGCCGGTGACGTTCGAAGTACGAACGTTCCAGAAATCTTTGGTGTTGTCGGCGGCGCCGTAGTGCGTGCCGTCAAATCGTGCGGCCTGGCAGAACCCGATCCAAGTGACATCGCTGCAGAAGAAGTCTGCGTTGAAGGCGATCTGCGTCGCGGGGTCCGACAGGTCCCACGTATTGGCGAGGCTGGCGTCAGCGCTGGTCCAATCCTTCTTGATGGGGATGGACAGCTCGACATTCAGCGTCGTGCCGTCATAGGAGTACGCACCTGCAATGCCGGTGAGGTTTATCTGGCCTACGTTGGCGCCGTTGCGGTAAACCTCGTTTTGGTAAAGGGCCAATGCGCTGCCTGTCGTCCGGGCCGGCGCGCCCCAGAAGAACCAAAACTGCGTGGCGTCGGTGCCGACCACGGTCTTGGCACTCTTGCCGGCGATATCTGTTCCGCCGAACAGGCCGCCGATCTCATACTGCAGGATGGGCTGGGTTGACTGAATTCCGAGCATCAGGCGGTTATGCGCCGTATCGATAGCCATGCGGGAAGTAGTCGTGCCGGGGACTGCGTCATGGGGGGTGTACACGCCATCATAGTTCCCGTCGAACCACTCATTCCACGCGGCCGTCTGCGTGTAGTTCACGCCGGCAGTACCCCAATCGCTCAGATTGCCATCGATCGCAATGCCGCTGTTGGCAATGCTCGTGGCAGTGGGGTTATCGTACGTGTAAGCCTTTACCTGAAGGCTAACCAGCATCAACAGCGCAGCAGCAACCAGCAGTAACCTGTTCATAACATTTACTCCTTTGCTTCCCGCTTTGAAGAGAGAACTACCGCTTCCGTGCCCCGATAATCATCCATGAAATGACTTATGTATTGTGCACCCAGTATCTTAAGGCTAAACGCCGAGGTGTCAATAGGGAAAATGCCAAGAATTCGCAGGTATTCGGGTCATGGAGTGACATGGAGACCACATGCGCCGGCCTTTTGTGCGTCCGAGGCCTCAAGCGCATTGGCGTGACTTTGTAATAGCGGGCGAGGGATTCCGCATTCCGCACTCCACATTCCGCATTCTTGCGGGGCTCGTATGGCGTCTACAGCGTCAGTTCCCCGTGGAAGACCTCGGTTGCGGGGCCTGTCATGTAGACATGATTGTCGGCCTGTCGCCATTCCAGGGTGAGCTTGCCGCCGGGCAGTTGGGCCTCGATGGTGCGGGCGGTCTTGGCCGTCAGCACGCCGGCAACGCATACCGCCGACGCGCCGGTTCCGCATGCCAGCGTGATGCCGCTGCCACGCTCCCACGTCACCATCGTCACGCGCCGCGGCTCGTGAACCTGAACAAAGTGCGCGTTTATCCGCTGCGGAAACAGCGGGTGATTCTCAATCATGGGGCCAATCTGGGCAAGGTCGATCGTCGACAGGTCGTCGACGAAGATCACCGCGTGCGGGTTGCCCATCGAGACGCACGTCATTGCAAACGACCGCCCGTCCACATTCAGCGTGGCCGCGACGGCCTTGTTGCCCAAGAGCTTTACCGGGATCTTGGCCGGTTCGAGGATTGGTTCGCCCATGTCCACGGTGGCGGCCGCCACCAGGCCATCCGCGCCCATCGCCAGTTGGATCGTGCGCAGGCCGCCCAATGTCTCCACGCGGATGGGGTTGACCCTGGCCCGGCCGTGGTCGTATGCGTACTTGGCCACGCACCGCACGCCGTTGCCGCACATCTGCGACTCGCTGCCGTCGGCATTGAACATCCGCATGCGGACATCGCCCACGGTGGATGGCATGATCAGGATCAGCCCATCGCCGCCGACGCCGAAGTGACGGTCAGAGATCACCTTGGCCAGCTCGGCCGGGTCCGCCACCGCCTGGTCAAAGCAGTCCACGTACACATAGTCGTTGCCAATGCCATGCATCTTTGTAAATCGCAGAGCCATATTAGAAATTACCTCGTGCACCAATTATACGGGCGGTGTGGGTGCGGGGAAATGAAAACGCTTCACTCCATGCGAGGTGAGGAGGTTTTCATGCGAGAGACTAATTGAAAACCGCTTGCGGTTTAGCGGGCGCGTGCCGGTAAACAGATAAAGAAATGACCTATTAACGCGGAGGTAGCAGAGGCAACGGAGTAAGAAGAAAAACCAGTCAACGAGTTAACCAGTTAACGCTGTTTCTTCCTCTGTTTCCTCTGCTACCTCCGCGTTAAGCATCTTCTTTTTCCGAATCTGTGTAATCTGCGGATAACTCTTCCACCCGCTAAACCGCAAGCGGTGCCAGTAGTACGCACTGTTACTTTACGCGTACGCAGTGTGCGAACAGTCTTGTGCCCGTGGTTGGATTCGCCAGCAGCAATTTGCCGCAGTACCAGCGGTAGATGGCGGTGGCCAGTCTGGTGTTGTTCAGTATGAACAGTCCGTTGGCCAGGAGGTGGCGAACCCAGCGGGCGCGGAGGCCATTGGCGTTGAGGTACTGCACCCGCTGCACCTGGAAGGACTCGCCAAGCGCCCTCGCCAGCGTGGCCTGATCGAAGTGTTCGTAGTGCTTCTTGCTCACGGGGATATTCGTGCTGGGGACCGTTACGATCAGCGAGCCGCCCGGGCGGACGCGTTCGGCGACGGCCTGCACAAACGCCGGCCTGTACGCAGGGGGGATGTGCTCCAGGACGTCGATGAGCGTGACGGCGTCAAAAGGCCCGGCCGCCAACGTGCGGTCGGTGATGTCGCCGCAGGCGAAGGTGAGCGTGGGATTAAACGCCTGCGCGAATGCAACAGCCGGCGCGGAGTAGTCCACGCCAGTCAAAGACGCCTCGCCCCGCCGGCGCGCAAGCTCGTGCAGCAGCCTGCCCTCGCCGCAGCCGATGTCCAGCAGGCTGGCGAAATCAAGGCCACCTAACTGGTCCAGCACGTAAGTCAGGTATGACAGGTATTCATAGCCCCAGCGATTGACCCGCACCTGGCTGAACCGTCCGCCCTGGATGTAGGGGACGTAGTGGTACGGGAACTCGTATTGGGATTCCTGAGATCGTTGTTCGTTGGTGAGCATTAGCTGTTCTTAGTGCAAATGACAGTGAAGTCGTTGTGCAGGTAATCGTCGATGATGCGTGTCTGGACGCCCAGGCCGGCTACCAATTGCGGCACACGGGCCGGGTCGTAGTAAAAGTACGTGCTTTCCTGGGCCGCCGCCCGGTGATGCAGGAGGTTGAAGACGGCTGCATTGCGGGCTAGGCGCACCATTTCCGCCACGGCGCGGGGCAGGAACTGCTCGTTGTTGCCCAGGTTGAGATTGAATGCCCCGCTGCAGAAGGTCACGTCAAACGACTGGGCCTCGAAGGGGCTTTTGGCGAAGATGTCGGCCTGGAGGAACCGTCCCTCTGGGTGCCGCAACCGGGCGGCCTCTATCATCTTCTCGACGATATCCACGCCTGTGTAGTCGACGGGAATCTGGTTCTGTTGCAGGTAGGTCAGCAGGTCGCCAAGTCCGCAGCCGACATCCAGCAGGCTCTTGCCGGCCAGGTCTACGTTCTTGGCAAGGATCTCAAACCGGGCCTGCTGCGACTGCGGGCTGGCCCAGTCGAGGATCTCGTAGTTTGGGCGTTCCGGCGAGATTCGATGCTCATAATGCCGGCGGATCCGCTGCCTGTGCGGGTGATCTTGGTCGGACGAACGATTCATGTCTATCACTGTACTTTCAAAGAAGCCAATAGCCAATAGTCAATAGCCAATAGGTATGGCGAAGCCTGTGACCGCTGCGAAGCCCAAGGCGGACCTAACGGCTATTGCATGGCTGCGATGGCTACAATTGCTTAGGGGCCGGAGTGGGAGGAAACTCTCATGGATGAAGATATTCATCCCATGCGACCGCGTGAGGAAGGGGCCTTAAAGAGCCTCTACGTTCTGGACGTGATCGCACTGGTACTGGTGATCGTCGGGGGGATTAACTGGGGCGTGCTCGGCATCTTCGAGTGGAACATGATCCACGCGATCTTCTACGCTGTGCCGGCCGTTGAACGGATCCTATACGTGATCGTCGGCGTTGCGGCGATCTACACCGCCGTCGTTACTCCGTTCTGGGTCAAGCAGCACCGCTACGAAAGGCCCCCCACGACGGCACAGGGCTTCTAGACGGGGGTTTGGCGGGCACGAAACGCATAGCAAGTTTAGGGGTGCCCGCCAGAGCGAATGGGGCTCGCCAGTATGCTGGCAGCGACGCTTCGGCGCTACAATGGCGCGATGTCAATTGGCTATCGTGGGCCTGCCAGCCACGTCTCCATAAAGGCTTGGGAGGACGGCCGCCTACCCAAGCCATTCTTATGCGCATTATTGGAGAACGACCGCCAAGGAGGACACTGAGAACTGAGAAGAGCCTGCCCTGTCTTGATGCGTTTTCCCGCCCATCTGGCTTGCGACCACGTGACTAAATCAAGTACCCTTCTCTGAGTTCTCTGTGTCCTCTGTGGCCGCCGTTCGCAATAGTGGCTTGTGGCTGTCGCCGTCCGGCCGTACAATTCCACCCCATGAAGATCAGCGAATTCCAGAAGTGGATTTATGACCGGTATTACCCCACAGACTCCAAGCGGGGTACGCCGTCGACATTTATGTGGTTCGTTGAGGAAGTCGGCGAACTCGCGACGGCCTTGTCCGGCCAGGACCAGGTAAATAAGGAAGAGGAATTCGCCGATGTGCTGGCCTGGCTGTGCACGCTGGCGAACATCAACGGCGTGGACCTCGAAAAGGCGATCGAGAAATACACCGTTAAGGGCGTCGAAGGAACAAAATAACTTGAACGAGACGCGGTCAGATCCGCAGGAAAAGGGAATGCCTTCACGAATTCTAACAATGGTAATGCTGGTTGCGGTGAGCATGAGCGTTGGCTGCAAACGTACCGAGAAGGCCGGCTACTTCGGCGACCTTCGGAAAGATAAAACAGAGGAGTGTGCACTACTGCTGTCACAAGCCAGTAAACAGATAGGCCAGTACATGGCCAGCCACAATTCAAAATACCCTCCAACGCTTGTGGATGCAGGTTTTTCAGGAACCTGTCCGGTCACCGGCAAGGCCTATGTCTATGCGGCGCCGCAAGACATCCCCTCTGACATGAGCACGATCATCGCCTGTGAAGCAGGTAACGGCCACAGCCGTGGACACCTCTACATGAAGGCAGATACGTCCATTGCGATCGTGACGGAGGAACAGTTTAAGAATGAATTGGCCAAGCCCGTTAATGCCGCGATAGCGGCTGCGTTTAAGGCTGCACAATAACAAGAGCTCAACAGGATATACGAAGATGAAATGGAAACCCAACTGGGCCGTAACTAAGAAGCACATGGTCGATTTCTGGAACCACAAGGGCCTGGCCCTGTGGATGCGTGGCCCGGCGGACAAGCCTATCGGGTCCCTTGCCGGACCCACAGATAGTCCCGACCAGGAGTTTATTTGGACTAATCCGGCGCGGCGCCTGCAGACTTGGGAATCAGAAGGCCCAAAGTATTTTTGGGGCTCCGATGCGTTCCCATTCTTCGAAACCCACATCGGACCTGGCAGTCTGGGCTCGTTCCTTGGCGCCAAGTGCAATTTCGCGCCCGACACCGTCTGGTATGAGCCCTGCATCCACGACCCGGAGAATCATCCGCCGCTGAAGTTCGACCCCGAGAATCACTGGTTCAAGGTGCACATGGACCTGATCCAGGAGGGCATCAAGAACGCCAACGGCCGGTATCTCGTCGCTCTGCCAGACCTGATCGAGAATATCGACACACTGGCTGCACTCCGCGGCACCGAGGAGATGCTCTTTGACCTGCTGGAACGCCCCGAGTGGGTGCACCGCAGCCTGGCCGAGATCAACCAGGCCTTCTTCCAGGCCTTTGACATCATGTTCAACGCGGTCAAGGACCTGCCCGAGTCCGACGGCGGCAACGTCTTTGGGCCATTCGCTGTGTGGGGCCCGGGCAAGACGGCCAAGGTCCAGGCCGATTTCTCGGCCATGATCTCCGCGCCGATGTTCAAGGAATTCGTGGTGCCATACCTGTCCGAGCAGTGCAAGTGGCTGGACTACTCGCTGTACCACCTGGATGGCACGACGGCCCTGCAGCACATGGACGCACTGCTGTCGATCGAGTCCCTAAGGGCCATTGAATGGACGCCCCAGGCAGGGATCGAGGGCGGCGGGCATGCGAGATGGTTCGACATCTACCGCCAGATCAAGAAGGCCGGCAAATGCGTGCAGGCGATCCAGGTCATGCCCGATGAAGTTGTGCCCCTCATCGACGCCGTCGGCCCGGAGGGTCTGTATATCATCGGCAACGCTCCGGATCAAAAGACCGCCGAGCGAGTGATGAAGGACTGCGAACAGTTCGGCTGGCGGCCATAAGATAGGCCCGGCCACCATCGAGCGATTGCTAGAGCGGTTGCCAGAAGTCTTTTCCGTCTTAGCCGCGTAGCGGCGCTGTCAATAGCCCCGGGCGCGAGCCCGGGGTAAGGCAGCAATAGAAGGCCAAGCCGCGGTAGCGGCGCTGAGACACGATTCACGTCTCAGCGCCGCTGCTGCGGCTTGGGGGCAAATGGGAACCTCTTCCCCGGGCTCGCGCCCGGGGCTATTAACAGCGCCGCTACCGCGGCTGAAGAGCGGCATTGCGCTCGTCGAGGATCTTTGCGTCCATCTGTGTGATTTCGGAAAAGACTTTTGGCAAGCACTCGAGAGCGTATGGCTCGGAGCGTGTGGCTGGATAATCAAGCGGGCTCTGCCTTCTTGCTCTTTTTGACCGGTAAAAGTCGAAAAGAGCAAGAAGGCAGAGCCATTTTTTAATGCGCGCCTGCGCGTCTTCTACTGCGGGCGCTTGTTCCAATCCATGAACGGGTAGATGCCCAGTGAGACGATCGTGCCGTGGGTGGTGTAATAGTGGGCACAGAACGCCTTGTCGCTGATGCTCGTGAGAATCAGCCCGCCGATATTCGCGTTGGCGGCGTCCGCGAGGTCCGCCACTGTCGGGCCGGCACGCAGGGCGTTCTCCGCCTTTTCAAAATGCAGCTGGAACCGACCAAGGGCGTCGCGGCCCTTCTCGATGGCGGCGGTATTGAACGAGTAATGGTAATCAGATCGACCTTCCGCAGCCGGCACCTTGTACCGCTCCAGGTCGGCGGCCCACCTTGTGTCCTGATCGTTGGCCGAGCCGTCTCTGTATATCACCAGCCCGCCCCAGGCGCTGGTGGTATCAGCGCGGTCCCTGATCGCGGCATCGCGCAGCCCCTCCTGCACTCGCGGCCGCGTCAGCATCTCCTGCAGCAGCATGATCGTCCACAGGTCGGCCATGGAAAGGTACTTCACGTTGGCGTCGAAGCTGTCGATGGCTGTGCCCGCCGGCCTTGTGGCATTTGGCGCCACCGGGCCCGATGGCGATGCCGCCGTTATGTGCACGTGCTCGGTGGCGGCCAAGTTGCGGGAGATCTGCTGCACGAGCATCTGACGCGTCATGGGGCGGTGGATCGGATCCTGGCCCAGCATGTCCAGCAGGTGGAAGTCGCGAATGTTGAACGTGTAGCCCTCGGACGCAAACTGCTGGAACGCCTTGGCGGCGCTGCCCAATTCGGTGCCGTGGGCGGCCTCCAGCGCCCTGGCGGATGCGAACTCATTGCCACTGGCGGGAACGTAGTTGAAGGTGTGGATAAACGCCTGCAGAGTGGCCATGTCCTGCGAGCCGACGGGCGTTGCTATCAGCCGCTGCCGGAGGTCTGCCGGGGCTATCAGCCGGGAGAGCAACTCCACCGCATCGGCAGAATCCCCGAACGCGGGCGTATTCAGGCCGTTAATCAGGGCCTGGTCCCATGGCTTGGAGGCTACCTGTGCGATGAGCTTCTCGAATCGCTCGTCCTGGGCAGGCGTGGGGGGCCTGACGGCGGCCCACTGCTGCACCAGGCCGGCCACTGCAACCTGCGAAGGATGCTCCGCCAGCCATGCAAAGATCTTCTCACGCTGAGCGTCGGTTGGGGCAAGGCGCGGCAGGGCCTCCACCAGCAGCGCGCCATACTCGCCTTGGTTCTTTGCCAGCAGTATGTCCACCGCCGCAGCACGCATCGCCGCCGGGGTGGCCGACTCGGAGAGCACCGTGGAGAAGTCGCGCTGAACGGCGCCGTCGGCGCTGCCCAGGCGATCGACCAGGCGCATCGATGCGATCCGCTCCGGCACAGACAGGTCGTCGTCCATCATCCGCTGACGGTTGAGCAGCAGGATGTTCTGGTCCGGGTACTGTCCCCGGTTTTCCTTTTTCATGGCCTCATACGAAGCAATAGAGGCCGGCATCTTGGGCTGCACATACTCACAGCCGCCCAGCAGACCCGCTAACGCCACAACAATCGCTATCCGTTTCATATTCATTGCCCTTCCATGACGCGATGATTGTAACTAAGTGCCCAACGACAGTCGAGAAGTGGTTTATCCGCAGATTACGCAGATTTTCGCAGATTAAGAAGACCGCCACAGAGGACACAGAGAACGCAGAGAAGTCTCAAAAAAAAGTTCTGCGTCCTCATTGGCGGTCGTTTTTTTCAATCTGCGGAATCTGCGGATAACTTCTTTGTCAGCCGCTCGCCAAGAAGGCGTTCGATTGCCGGTTGGACGTTCCACATTGTGCGGAGGCGGCGGTATTCCTCGATGAATGCCTGGCGGTCGGGATCGGGCCCATCGATCCGCCTGGCCTCCACCATGAGATTCTTGCCCGTGTGCTCCGGCTCGATGAACTCGAACACCCTCGTGCGATACCCCACGATCCGCAACGCCGTCGCTCGGAAGGTGTCTGTCAGCAGATCCGCCATTCGCTGACGCAACACACCATGCCGCAGCAGCGGGGCGAAGGTCGGCTCAGACAGCAGGTCGTGCAATTCGTGTTGGCAGCAGGGGGCCGCCAGGATGGTCTGGCTTTCCCATCGGACGGCCTGGGCCATGGCGTCGTCGGTGGCCGTGTCGCATGCGTGCAGGCTGACGACGATATCCGGCGGGGCGGGCGGCTCGAACGCGGCGATGGGAGAGACGTGAAATTCCAGGTCTTCCCAGCCAAGCGACGAGGCGAGCTTGCGGCAATTTGCGATCAGGTCGGCGTTGATGTCCACGCCCGTCACCCGTGCAGGCCGCCCCAGTACATGCCGCAGGTAGTGGTAAGCCGCAAAGGTCAGGTACGCGTTGCCGCATCCGCAATCCACCAGGTGCAGCGGCCGTGGCGAGGGCTGTGTTGCGGGCGTCTCGCCCGCGCTCTTCTCCTGTCCGGTTCGCTCAGGCAGCACCTGCTCGATCACGCGGAGGAATTCATTTATCTGGCGGAACTTCGGATACATCGCCGCCTTGATATGCCCATCCGCCGACGCGATGCCGATCCCACGCAAGAACTCGTCGGGATGGTCAGGCGGCAGGGGGTACTGCTTGGGGCGGTTGTGCTCCAGGTGAGGCTGGGCCTCCTGCCGCGAGGGCTTGCCGCGACTGATCAGGGCCTTGCCCTTCTTCGTGATTCGAATGTTGATATCGCCCGTGGTCATCTGGGCGCTGAGGTTGGCAAAGCCCATGGCCAAGAGGGCGTCTAGCTCTTCGTGTAGTGCCGGCCCCGCGAGGTTTTTGGTGATGTGGCGCTTGCCAGCCGAGTACGCCAACTGCATCTGCCGCCGGCCTCCGATCTCGACCGGGCGTAGCGACACTTTCTCCCACAGCGAAGCCTCGCCGGCAGCAGGGCCGCTGAGCGTCAGGCGCAAAAACGCCTGCTCATCGGCCACGGCGTCGTGAATGATCCGGTGGTAGTCCGAGGGCGTGTTGTGTTGGTTATCCTGCACAATCACAGCCTACTCGTTCCGCGGGCGAGGTGCAACTGCGGCGTGGGCCATGAGAGGAGCGGTGTGGCCGCTAGTGCAGTGTCTCATTAAGCGATGCTTATCTTCGGCCATCAAGAAATCCGAAATCCGAAGCACGAAATCCGAAACAAACGGCAATGCCCCAAAACAGCAAACTCCAAACAAAATCCACAACGACACCAGGCCGGACGTTCGAGTCGGCTCAGCCTTCTTGCTCTTCTTTGCGTGGCATAGAAACGAGCAAGAAGGCCCCAGCCGACTCGAAGCGTGTGTCTGCGTTTGGAATTTGCCGTTTGGAGTTTTGGATTTGTTTCGGATTTCGATATTCGAATTTGGAGCTTTTGAACCGGCTAAGGCATCATCAGCGTGAGATACTACAGCAGCGACCTAGGTCGGTCGCTGGCGTAATGCAGTCGCAGGGGGCGGTCGGCGGACGGCCCCCTGAAAAAACAGCGAGCAGGTCCAATGGGCAGAAGCTCATCAGCCAGTACCCGCTCGACAAATCCACCGCAAGGTCCTGACGCTCCCGTAATCCGCTGGAAGTCTGCTCGCTTGACATATCGGCCTCAGAAATGCTCAGGCACGGCCAGCGGCCACGACACCGCCTCCCCGCGCCTCTACGGCCGGCCGGGGCGTCACCCCAGCCGGTCGCTATATGCAATATGAGATATGGGGACGAGAAAAACAAAACAGACCTGAAGGCAACAGCCGTCAGACCACGGCATGCCTCTATAGCCAGAGAGGAAGCGGGCCCCTGACGCGTAAGCCCGAATGACGAAACCCGAATGGCGAATCAATGACGAAGCACCAAGAGCAGTCCCATAGCGTTGCGTTTGGTCAGTTTCTTGAATCAGATAGTCAAAGACTGAATGGTTGGCGCTGGACGCGTTACGGAAACTCGTCATTCGGGCTTTGGAAAAGACGAAGATAAGGCACGATCCAGTTGGCGCACTAAACTGCCTTCCTCCGGTTTCCTCTGTTTCCTGCACGTTACATCACTCCAGCAAAGACCTTATGCCGTCTTCCGTCTTTTGCCCAGCCCCAAGTGACCCAGGTCGACAAGTGCGGCGGCAATGACAAGAATCAGCCATCCGCCCGAGACGTGAGAATTGTTATTGAGCATGGCGGCCATATACGCCAGCGTGGTGTAGGGCATGAAGAAGAACCCCAGAAGGGGCCAGATCCACGTGGCGAAGGTCGAGAACCAGTCGGTAAACAGCCAGATCAGGGCCATGGCCACCCTCGGGATCAGCAGGGCCAGAATGACGATCAGGCAAGGCATTATGGTCTCCCTTAGTTTGAATATGGTCTAAGGCTATGCTTGGACACCGTTTAAGTCATCAGCAGGTAATTGTTCCAGCCCCCAGTATCCGCCGCTCTGGCTCGATTGATTGGGCGGGTTTGCAGATGACGATTCCACAATCCTTGACGGTCCCCTAGGCCGTTATCCTAGCGTTTATCAAAATAGTTCCTATGCCTTACTTCCTACGACCTCGGCACTTGCGTCTGTTGATAAAAATAGGTGGCGTTAATTTGCTGACGAACACTTGACGCCCTATGCCGTATAGATTATAGTTCGCGACTCGTGATCAGGGTTGAAACGCAGTTCCCTCCGGGGGCTTCGAACAGGCCGTGAAAACGACGGCCCAGTCAAAAGTATTCGCGTTGAGGCGAATGGCAGTTTGGCTGGGAAGCGAAACAAAAAAATAACAGAAATAAATCGGAATCACGATTGACAAAGAAGTTTAGTTCGATATGATTGCCGATCCGCAACAGACGTTGAGGCGATGAGGCCTGAACGAAAGAAGCGAACGAAGTACTGTTAGAAGCGTTATTTGACAAGTAAACAGAGATGCCGTCATGAGGATGTGACCGGCTGATTTAGACGTCACGGTTTAAGTCAGTTGGACGATCCTGTCCAGCCTAACCAGCTGGACAAATAGCTCCCCTTTCTTGCGACTGGGGAGCGGACTCAAGAATCCTCGTGACGCAGAACCTTAAGAATGAACCCTTAAGTTGGATTTTTGAGTTTTATGCCGTCCGACTCCTAGCCGAGTCGGACAGATCGCCGAGTCACCCCTAAAAAGACTCGGCAATCCAGAATCAACTTTGATTCTCGTTGAAATTAGACACCCGTAAGGGTGGATAACAAAACAATAATTGAAGAGTTTGATCCTGGCTCAGAACGAACGCTGGCGGCGTGGCTAAAACATGCAAGTCGCACGCGAAAGTGGAGCAATCCGCGAGTAGAGTGGCGGAAGGGTGAGGAATATATGGGTAACGTACCTTTAGCTCTGGGATAGCCGCGGGAAACTGCGGGTAATACCAGATGAGACCACAGTGCCATATGGCACGGTGATCAAAGGCGGGGATCGTAAGACCTGTCAGCTTTAGAGCGGCCCATATCCTATCAGCTAGTTGGTGAGGTAACGGCCCACCAAGGCATTGACGGGTACCGGGACTGAGAGGTCGGCCCGGCACATTGGCACTGAGACACTGGCCAGACTCCTACGGGAGGCTGCAGTAACGGATATTGGGCAATGGGCGCAAGCCTGACCCAGCGACGCCGCGTGTAGGATGAAGTTCTTCGGAATGTAAACTACTGTCAGGGGCTACCAAGCGACTGCACCTAACACGTGTAGAAGTTGAGGCGCCCCAGAGGAAGCAACGGCTAACTTCGTGCCAGCAGCCGCGGTAATACGAAGGTTGCTAGCGTTGTTCGGAATCACTGGGCTTAAAGCGCATGTAGGCGGCTCATCAAGTGCCTTGTGAAATCCCACGGCTCAACCGTGGAATTGCTTGGTATACTGTTCGAGCTTGAGGCAGGTAGGGGCACGTGGAACTCTTGGTGGAGCGGTGGAATGCGTAGATATCAAGAGGAACGCCGGTGGCGAAAGCGGCGTGCTGGGCCTGTCCTGACGCTGAGATGCGAAAGCCAGGGGAGCAAACGGGATTAGATACCCCGGTAGTCCTGGCCCTAAACGATGTCTACTAGGTCGAAGTCACTCTGACGTGCCTTTGGCCGAAACAAAAGCGTTAAGTAGACCGCCTGGGGAGTACGGTCGCAAGGCTAAAACTCAAAGGAATTGACGGGGGCTCACACAAGCGGTGGAGCATGTTGCTCAATTCGATGCAACGCGAAGAACCTTATCCTAGGCTTGACATGTAGGAATGCTTTCCTGGAAACAGGGTAAGCTGCTCGCAAGAGTGAAATCTACACAGGTGCTGCATGGCTGTCGTCAGCTCGTGTCGTGAGATGTCGGGTTAAGTCCCTTAACGAGCGAAACCCTTGTCGCTAATTGCCAGCGGGTAATGCCGGGAACTTTAGCGAGACTGCCGGTGTCAAACCGGAGGAAGGTGGGGATGACGTCAAGTCCTCATGGCCTTTATGCCTAGGGCTGCAAACGTGCTACAATGGCGCATACAAACCGACGCAAGACCGCGAGGTGGAGCAAATCGGAAAAAGTGCGCCCCAGTTCGGATTGGAGTCTGCAACCCGACTCCATGAAGTTGGAATCGCTAGTAATCGCGGATCAGCTATGCCGCGGTGAATGTGTTCCTGAGCCTTGTACACACCGCCCGTCAAGTCATGGGAGCTGGGAGCACCCGAAGTCGGCCTAATTCAAGGCTGCCGAAGGTGAGCTCGGTGACTGGGACTAAGTCGTAACAAGGTAGCCGTAGGGGAACCTGCGGCTGGATCACCTCCTTTCTAGTGGATTATCTAGACGCTAAAAAGCGGGAACCAGAAATGGCAACCCCCGCTGCGGAGCGATCCGCAATGCGATAGGTTCAGCACAATCTCATCTATGTAAGTAGATAATCATGCGGTAACGCGTGATGAAGACGGTATCTCTGTTTGCCCTATAACAAGAAGCTCTTGTCGAAAGACAAGAGCTTTTTGTATGCGCTCAGGTTTCCATTTATCCGTGGATTTGCTTTAAGTCACGTTCCCATTACCTTCTCCCCAAGCTCCGGCGCCGCGGTCGAAGAATCGCCATTGCCCCCGCCAGCAGCACGCTCATGCTGATCGGCTCGGGGACGGAGGCGACGGTGCCGAAGTTGCTTTCAAGGGCTAGGTAGTCCTTGAAGTCCACATCGCCATCGCTGTCAAAGTCGCCATGGTTCCAGGCCTTGCCCGTGCCGCCGAAGTTGCTCTCCAGGACCAGGTAGTCGGAAAAATCGCATCGGCCGTCAAGGTTGGCATCGCCCGGTGCACGAGCCGCCATCAGAAACATCCGGTCGTACGCGGCCAGGGGGCCGGCGCCGTCGGGGTCGAAGCTGCCGATTCCGCTGATCCATCCGTCGTTGGTTATGCCGCACGCGGAGTTCAGGCTCACCCACCCGCTGCCGGGGCTGAGCATGGTGGTCAAGTCAATCGCCTCTCCGCTGGCCCGCCACATCATTGCCCGGTTGCCCAGCAACGTTCCGCCGGCATCGTACTTGGCCACCAAGCCGATCGTGACGCCAACTGCGTTGGTCGCGTAGGCGCAGCCCGCGGTAACGCCGTTAATGTTGGTGCCGAGAATGCCCAGCTCTGTCACGGCCGAGCCGCCGGCGGCCCACCGAACTGGCCGGTCGCCCATGTTGACGCCATTGACGTACTTTCTGGCGTAGCCTACTGCCGTGCCGGCATCGTTGAGGCTAGCCGCGCCAGACTCCGAAACGCCGTTGGCATCGGTGCCCATGATGGCTAGCTCCGTGGCGACCGTGCCGGTGGCGTCCCACCGAACCGCCCGATTGCCCTTGAAGTTGCCGCCGACGTACTTCTGGACGTACCCGGCCACATCGCCGGCTGCGTTGATGACTAAGCCTTGGCCGTAGCCCGATCCGTAGCTGTCCGTTCCGAGCACACCCAATTCCGTGACGGCTCCCGAGGCGCTCCAGCGGACGGGGCGCATGCCTTGGGAGACGCCCGAGACGTACTTGTTGACGCATCCGGTAATCGTGCCTGCGTCGTTGATAGTATACGCGTAGCCGGTGCTGCCCCCGTTGGTGTAGGTGCCCATGATTTCCAGTTCGACGGCGGTGGTGCTGCCGGCGTCCCATCGGACGGGCCGGTATCCCCGCGCCGCACCACCGTCATACTTGATGGCGTACCCCACGGTCGTCCCGGCGGTGTTGATGCCCGTTGCGACACCGTTGGTGGCACCGCTGCTGTTGGTGCCCAGGCCGCCCAGTTCGGTCGCGGTCGTGCCCGAGGCATCCCAGCGAACGGCACGGCTGTTCTTGGAAACGTCCCCAACGTACTTTGTAGACATTCCCACAACGGCCCCGACGCTATTGAGCGTATTGGCCTTGCAGTCGGTGACGCCGCTGCTATTGGTTCCGAGGGTCCCCAACTCCGTTACATTGCCGAAAACATCCCAGCGAATGCCGCGATTGCCCTTGCTGACGCCGCCGACGAACTTCTCGGCGTATCCGGTAACGGCGCCGTTGCATACGTTCGTGTAGCCGTAAGCCAAGGCGGGGTTCTTGTACCCGTTGCCGGACGCACTGTCGAACGTCGGGCCCCCAATAATCGTGACGCCGGCCTGGCAGGGAACACTCGCCAGAATGGCGCAGACAGCCACGCCGCACACGGCGGCAAGCATGGAACGCTTCATGTGCATCCTTCCTTTCGGGTAAAAGTGGTCGGCAAGACATAAGGGCGGGCCCGTTGGTTCGTGAGCCTCGCGACCTGATCCGCAAATATGATCTGATTTCCCCGGACGACGTCTCGCTGACGAACGACGAATGCTGCCAGCAACGTCGACTATTGTAGCGCTTTTTTCCGTTTGGGCAGATCGGCTCGAGTATATATATCTGCGAGGAGTCTTGTCCTCCGAGGAGTCATATCCCACTTCACGGCAAGTCACGCAGAGTGTTGCACGATGGTGGCCAATGATAGCCTGAAATGGCTATGTCTGTGCATTGGCCTTGGCTGGGAGTATGATCGGGGAGAATATGTCCACTATTCCTTGACCGATACCGTGACTTGCGCAAGACAGGAATGAGCAAAGCCTTCAGAATAGCCTGGGTACGATGCGACGCCGATGGCAGGGCAATGGAATGTATTCCAGGCTCGACGGTGATCATTTCCCCGGAAGGCTATCAGTTTCTCTGGGTCTATCAGGGCGATGTCGCCTGCCGCGACGGCAGGAAGGTCTGCCGCCTGGGACCCGAGAGCATCGCCCTTCTGCGCCCAGGACAGGTTGTGAAGTGCGAGTTTGGCTCTGCTGAGCCCCAGGTTGTCTTCACGTTCACCTTTGGCGTGCAGGATCTGCCGGAGTCCTGGCGAGATCCCGGGAGTTGGCCTTTCTGTCGAAAGATGCCTCAGGATGACGTCATCCGCCCGCTGTTTGAGTATGTGATCGCGCATGGTGGCGGCTTCACCGACCACCCAGCTCCAAGCCTCAACCAAGCCATCCAAACCATGATGAGTGCCTTCATCAGCGGACGAGTTGGCCGACCAAACTTTGGAGTTCACATATACCCCGTGCCTATATGGCGAGTGGTTCAATGGGCTCGTTTATTCATTTACCTTACCCCTGGCCAGAAGGTGACCCTGGCTGACCTTGCCGATATAGCAGGCGTCTCCCCCAAGTACCTATGCCGCGTGTTTCAGGAGCACATTGGCTGTGGACCGATTGAACTGATCTATCAGCTCCGCGTGACGCGGTCGCTGATTGGGCTAACGGCCGGCCAGAAGATTGAGACGCTTGCCTGCGACCTTGGCTTTGCCAATGCGGCGCATTATTCCCGAAGGTTCAAGTCCCTGTTTGGGAAAACCCCGTGTGAGATGCGAAAAGCGATGTCCGAGGGCTACAAGCCCAAGTTGCCCGACCTGCCGCTGATGGGGCGATAGGCTGCATTCTCTTATTCCGGCGCCATCCACAGATCAAAGCAAGACCTTCGGGCTCATCCTGCAGGGCAAACGCGTCTAAATAGCCGCGAATTTCGCGAAGAAGACAGGTTCTTAAAGAAAAACACACAACGGCCTAGACGCGAATACGGCCTAAACAAAACCAGAAGCCTCCACGGGCTTGCCGGATTTCACTTATATGGTGTCGTTTTCGCGTAATCAGCGTAATTCGTGGCTACGTCGTTTTTGATGCAATCGCCCTGGCTCATCTGGCATTTCAGAACCAAAAAACCAACAGGGTGTGCAGTACCAGACTGCACACCCTGTTGGCCTGAAGGAGAGAACAGGTCGAGACCAAATTGCGTTACTTCCTGCGGCGGATCAAAGCGCTCAGACCGCCAATGGCCAGCAGGCTCATAGTCGCCGGCTCGGGAACAGGTGTCAGCAGCAGGCCGCTGACGTACGGATAATCAAAGCCGCTGCCGCCATGCGTGATGTCAATAGTGACGGTGCGCGCATTGGTGGTGAACTCCTGCGTGTACAGATAATTTCCGCCGCCGGCAACTGCGAGATTATCGCCATCAAGACCAGCCGTCGAGGAGATGTCCACGTCGAAATTCGTGTCAGGCCAGCCGTAGACAGACCCTATCAACTGGAGCTTGTAGGCCTGGCCCTGGGCCACGTCGAAGGTGAGGCTCATGTTGTTATAATAACCAACCATCAGGAAGCTGTGCATTGTGTCCGCATCTGTGCCAGTGACAGGGGCTGCATCGGCCCAGAAATTCCAGTTGCCGCCACTGGAGGTTACCCCCGGAACGGTGGCATTGACCCACAACTGGCTGAAGGTTACCCCTCGGATGGTACTGGCGGGGTAATACGCTGCATCAGTGATGTCAATGGCGTATCCGCCAACGGGGGCGCCGTTGTTCAAGGTCACGCCGGTCAGGTCCAGTAGACCGGTGTCGGTAAAGGACACGATCGACGCCTGCGCAGATACGGCCAAGACCAGCAAGGCCATGCTCATGACTGCCAAACCAGGTGCTCTCATTTTCTTCTCCTCATTTTGCTCGATTTTGATGTGGTGTTGTCACGACGGTCGTGACCTCGCTAAGACGCCCCAGCCGGCTTCGAGCCTGTGCCAACTGGAGCTAAACGGGCCTGTGTTTTGTACCTCCGGAAAAGCATCACAGGCCATGAGTGCATAGTACATCGCATAGCCAAATAGGACCACCCACTACGGTGGCCAGCATGAGCACGTGAGAGAGATGTGGAGAAACACTGCCGTAATGCAGGTTGTGCAGCTTTCTATGCAGGAAAGATGAGTGTTTGTCGGGCGTCAAGCATGTGTGATGATGCAGACCGCAAATCGCTTCTTGCGTGGAAGCTTCATACTTCCATGCGAATGCCGTTTCCGGGCGGCAGTGTGTTGTGGTATTCTCTGTCGCGATGACCACCGACTTCAAAGTCACCAGTGTATGGTGTGGGGAACAGCACGGCACCGTAGCCTTTGCTCCTGGATCCTGGTCCGACGAGATCGTCTACGGCGACGCCTACGACTTCTTCTGGATCATTCAGGGCAGGGTCACCTTTAGAATCCAGCACAAGGTTTTTGACTGCGGCCCGGGCACTATCACACTAGTCAGGCCCTTTCAGAGTTGTTCACTCGATGCCGATCCACTGGAGCCGGCGACAGGCAGATTCTTCCGGTTCATGCTTTCTGAACTCCCAGCGGACTGGCCTGATCAGAAGAATTGGCCTGTAGTGCGTGAAATGCCTGCACACGACATCATCAGGCCGCTGTTTGGGTATATTGCAGGCCACGGCTCAACGGATCTTTCCACTGGCCTTGATTGTTCGATTGTACCCACCGAGATCGAGGATGCGGTTAAGATGGTACTTTGCGCATTTGTCATGGGCCCTCTGGAGAGAGCCTGCTTGTCCGCAGACTCCTACCCTGAACCTGTCAATAAGGTGTTGGCGTGGATATCCGAGGTCATGGATTCAACGCCCGGGCAGAAGGTCACGCTCGAAGATATGGCCAAGGTAGGCGGGGTCTCCGGTAGGCACCTTTGTCACCTATTCCACAAGCATCTTGATAAAGCGCCGCTGGAGCTGCTTTATCTATTCCGCATTACGCGTTCTCTTCAAGCCCTGCGTTCTGGCCAAAAGATCGAATCGCTTGCTCACGATTTTGGCTTCGCCCACGCAGTGCATTATGCACGACGGTTCAGGGCCGTCTTCGGCAAGTCGCCAACAGAAATGCAAAAAGCGATTGGCAAGGGATACAATCCAAAACTTCCGCGACTGCCGCTGATCTAACGACGTCTGCGTATGGAATCTCGGGGTTAGAAGAAGAAAAGACGTCCAGGAAGTTGAGTCTTCCCGGGCGTCAAAATTGCACATTACGTTCAATGACCCACGCACGCGGTGCGTGGGCGTTGGGACACCTTAGTCCAGAACGATCACTGTATCGTCGTCCTTGGGGGTTTGCTGCTTGTCGACGATTGTGCCTGTGCCTTGGTCGTCCTTGATGCGGGTCAGTTTCACGCGGGCGATCAGCTTGCCATCGCGGACGATTCCAACGATCTGGCCGGCCTTGGGCTTGGCGTCCTTTTCGAAGCTGAAGCTGACCACGTTGTCCTTGAAGCTGTCCACCGAGCCCAGAACCGTGGCGGGCTTGGCATTGGCGGGGGCGGTGCTGTCGCCGTCATTACCGGCGGGGCGATCATCTTCCCGTGTGGTCGGGCCAGCGCCGTCTCGCGGGACCGGGTGGGCGTCGTCGGCACGCGTGGCGTCACGGTCGTCCTTGCCGTCATTCTTTGGCCGGTCATTGTCGCGGCGGTCGTCGTGGCCGGCGAGTCTGGCCTCGAGTTGGCGGATGCGTGCATCGCGTGCGGCGATGGCCTTTTCCATTGCGGCGACCTGGGCTTCACGTGTCGCCACGACGGCCATCAGTTCGCGGGCCTGCTTCGCGTTGGCGTCCTGGTCGCCCCGCATTTCGCGGATATCGCGGTCGCGGGCCGCAAGTTTGCGGAGTAGCGGCTGGTTGGCCCCCTCGGCGGCGGCCAGGTCGCGCTGGACCAGACTGACTGCCCGGTCCAGGGCGTCGATCTTGGCATCGCGGGCCTTGAGGGTGTCGGCCAGGCGGATGTTATCCGCATCGAGCCTGTCTATGACCTTATTGGCTTGGGCGAGCTTTTCATCCAGAGCAGTCTTGGCGTGGTCTGGGCGGTCGGCGGCCTTCTGGAGTTCGTCGACAGTGGCCTTGAGCTCGGCGTTCTTCTTGGCCAGTGCCTGGTTATCCGCCTCGAGCTTGTCGAGGTCGGCGGCCATCTGTCGGGCAGCCTTCACTGCATCGGCGGCCTGTGCATCGGCCCGCTTGGCGTCCTCGGAGGCCTGCTTGGCATGGGCGTCGTTTTCGTCCATTGCCTTATTGAGGCGGATATTGGCCTTGGCAAGTTTCTCGATGGCAGCCTGTGCGTCGTTCAGGCGGGATAGGAGTTCCTTGGACTGATCGTTGCCGTCGGTGAGCTTCTTGAGCGTGTCTTGGAGCTTATCGTTCTCGGCCTGGAGCAGTTCCTTCTCGGCCTGAAGCTTGGCGGTATCGACCTTGTATGATGTCTTGCTCTCGGCGAGTTTCTTGTCCATATCCCGCAGGGCGGCGTCGGCGGAGCCCAAGTCCTTATCTGCGGCCTTCAGATCGTCGGCCATCTGGCGATTGTCGCGTTCGAGCTCGCGGACGGCGTCGCGGGCCTCGGCCGGCCAGTTGGCGGTAGGATCGGCCTTGGGCGTGTCTGCCTTGGCGGTGGTGGGGGTGCCTGGCGCCTGGGCGTCGTCGGCGGGGGCGGTTGTAGGGGTCTGGGCCAGTGCAACATCTTCCTTGCAGCCCAAGGCGGCGACGATGGCCAAACAAGCCACGGCGGCGCCCGTCAGGATCAGTCTGGACAGTGACATAGTGAACTCCTTTACTTAATAGTCACTGACTAGACACACGCAGAGCGGAAAGGTTTGGGGAAAGCCGCAAGCCAATAGCCACAAGCCAATAGCCAATGGCCAATAGCCAATGGCCAATAGCCAATAGGTATGCGGAATCCCTGCCGGATTGAACGTCTTTCTATTTTCGGATTCGGATGTGGATAGAAAACAGCCATAAGGGTCAGCGGCAAACGCCGCCATACCTATTGGCCATTGGCTATTGGCTATTGGCTGGTTTATTCGCGTTTACGCGGAGTTGGTCCATCTTGGCTCGGACCTCGTGGGCCATGCGGCTGTTGGGGTAGCCTTGGATGATCTCTTCCCCGACCGCAATAGCCTCGGCCCATTGGCTTTCGGTCACGCGGATGGCGAACTGGATGCCCAGGTTGTGCAGCTTGGCCCTGAAGACTCCGCGTGCAGAGTCCTGCAGTGCGGCCGCCTCCTGGGGCGTGAGGTAGCCGTCCAGTTCCTTCAGCAGGTCGATGCTGGCGTCGACGTCATTCTTGCGGACGGCCTCACCGTAGGTCTGCAGCAGGTCCCGTTTGTGGCGGGCGCGGGCGGCGTCGATCTGTGCGGGAAGGGCCGCCACCTTGTTATTGGTTGGGAAGGCCTGGCGAAGCCGCGCAGCCTCCCGACCGGCCCGGGCCCAGTCGTGCTTGGCGATGATCTCCTCGACACGCTGTATGGCCAAGTCGATCCGCTCGTCCATGGAGGCCCTTTGCGTGGAGGCGACCTCCTCGCGGAGCTTGACGGCTTCCTGTGCGTAGGCAGGCCGCTGCTCGACGGAGCAAATCAGCTGTTCTGCCGCGTTATAATCTTGGCGGACAAGCATTTGGTGGATCATCTCGCGGATGGCCTCCACCTCGCGATCGTGATAGAGCAGGGTCTTGGCCTGCTCGCTGAGAGTCAGCAGGTCGGCCACCTGGCGGATAGTGTTAGCCTGGTCCGCCAGCAGCGTCTCCAGTCGCCCGATCTGGTCGTTGAGGGTGGTCAGCCCGGTCTCGCCGCTGACGGCAGTTCGGACAAATCCATAGGCGATAAAGATCCACGCTGTTAAGGCCAGAACCAGGAGAATGCCCAATGCCCAAGCCCACAGGGCGGCGTCGGTCCAGTAGGCCCCTCCGACGATAACGGCCGTCAGTTGCGCGATGCCCATTGCCAGTGCCGCTGCCAGCAGGACCAGAGTGGCGATCAGGGCCACCCTGGACAGCGGGTTGACCCATTCGAATCGGCCTTTGCGTTCGGGCATGTTATTTCCTTTCACGGCGAGTGTTACAGATGTGCAGCGTGGCGTAAAAGGCCTCTACTGAAATATACGCCATCCCAGGCCAAGAGTCAAAGGATGCAACCATCGGAAACAAAAGACAATAGGGGAAAACGGCAACGACGGCCGCAGCCAGCCCCCGAGACAGCCGCGGAGTTCACAGAGATCGCAGAAGCTAAAAGAATGGGGTACGATCTACTGACGCTGTACATGGCAGCGTATCATGTCCTATTCACGCCTGGGGGAAATCCCTTGAAGATGCAGTTTTCTTACTTGGTTGCGGGTGGTATAATCTTCGGTGCTTAGCTGGAGGGGCTGGGCAGTCAGTGGGGGGCTTTGCCATCGTGGTTGGTGGAAGAGTCGCATTTTATTGTTTAAAGGGTCAAAAAGGGTCACACATGATTAACAAGCTTGGTTCTGGCGTGAACAGTTCATCCTTTAACCTGGAAAGCCTGGAGTACCGTCTGCTGATGTCGGCCCCGACGTTCGTGACGCAACCAGTGGACTTCTCCTTCGATTCCAGCGGCGGTACTGTGTACCCCGTCAACGCCACCGACGCCGATGGCGACCCCGTGACGATCACCGCCACCTGCGACAACTCCAACTTCACAGTCAGCGTGCCCACGGGCGACCGCTTTGCGCGGATCTACTTCAATGCCCCGCAGATATGGTCCACTACGATAAGCTCGCACACAGTCGACCAGACGTTCACCATCAGCGTGACCAGCGGCACCGACAGCAAGGACGTCAGCTACACTGCGAAAACCGACACTAATACTCACACTGATGACACTACTACCGTGATCGCCACGAACTGGGCCAATGCGTGGAATGCCTCCAGCAACCCACTGGCATCATCCATCGTCGCGAAAACGGACGGCGCCACGATTTACCTATACCAGAAGACCAGCGGGCAGGCCTTCACCGTGAACACATCCGGCACCGGCACGTTCTCCAACTCCAGCGTGGTCCAGCAGACCTTCAGCGGTTCGATCCTTGTGGAATTGTTCACATCTCGCCCGCTCGATGCATCTGCGGCCCAACGATTCATAGACCTGGCATCGAACAAGGTCAATGTTAATGGGACGCTGGATTCCACCGGCACTCCGTTTTACACGGATGTGAAGGTACATCGCGTCTCCGACAATTTCATGATGCAGACCGGCGACGCCGTCAATGGCAACGGGACTGGCGATAGCCCCCTGCCGAACCTGGTCGATACGTTTGACCACACGCTGTCGTTCGCCAGCCGCGGCGTTT
>Ga0265339_10000853_pt1 | contig 23456 bp, 18 predicted proteins | sample 4CB219metaG_FD_202085 | JGI IMG/M metagenome (GOLD analysis project Ga0265339, IMG submission 202085) | Rhizosphere microbial communities from Carex aquatilis grown in University of Washington, Seatle, WA, United States - 4-CB2-19 metaG | ecosystem: Host-associated > Plants > Roots >... | reverse complement strand
CCGCGATGAGGACCGTGACGCCGTCCGGCGCCGGGTGGGCGGCGACCCAGGCGCGGGCGTGCTCGATCAGCGGGCCGACGCGCGATGAGTCGTTGTCGCGCAGGTAGGCGATCAGCAGCGACTTGGCGTACTGGCGATCGGTAAAGCGCTCAAAGGCCGGCGAGCTGCCGAAGTAGACCAGCTGCGAGGCCAGTTCCTGCGTATCGGGCAGCCGATACGGGTTGGGATCGTCGCTGTTGAAGGTGCGATGCAGCACCTTGATCAAGTCGCCGAGCGCGGCGGTGCGCCAGACGAGCGGGTCTTTCTCCAGCTCGGCGCGCAATCCTTCCATGTGGCGCAGCACCTCCAGCGATTTGGCGCTGCCCGGCGGCCCGTCGTACAGGATGGTCATCGTCACGGTCGCCGGCAAATGGCGCTCGATCTCCTCGAGGTGGACGCGCGGCAGACTGCCGGCCGCCATATACTCGCGCGTCGAGCCGTAGGTGCGGATCTGTGCCGCGCCGGCGATGGAGAGCAGCAGCAGGACGCCGGTGGCGATGATCACCGGCCGTCCGCGATGGTCCAGGATGCCGCGCTCCAACGCCGCCAGTATCCACTGCGTGATGCCGCCCTTTCGCATCTTCGCTTTCGGCGCCGGCAGCAGCGAGCGCAGCGCCGGCACGAAGGTCATCTCCAGCACCACGGCGCTGCCGATGCCGTAGGCGCAGGCCAGGCCGAAGCCGGCGATCGCCGGAATGCCGGTGAGCGCCAGCGCGGCGAAGCCAAGCGCGGCGACGCCGCCGGCAGCGATCATCACCGGACCGACCGCCACGGTCGAGGCGATCACCGCGGCGCGGTTGTCCCCCAGGCGCTCGACCTCTTCGATGTAGCGCTTGAGCATCTGCGCCGAATGGCCGGCGGCGATGGCGACCAGCAGGATCGGCGTCGCGACGTTCCATGAGTCGATCACCAAGCCCGTGTGCCCCATGAGCCCCAAGCCCCACACGGTGCTCAGCGCCGCGGTCATCATGGGGATCATCATGCCCTGCAGGTTGCGGAACGAGAGCAGCAGCATGATGGCGACGATCAAGAATGTGAGCGGTAGTCGCACGCCGACTTCGCGTGACTGCTCGATGTCGGTCAGGCGGATCACCGGCTCGCCGGCGAGGAACAGATCGACGCCGCGGTCGTGCAGCCCCTCGCCCAGCTTCAACACCCGCTGCACCAACTCGTCGCCGCTGCCGCTTTGCCAGAAATCGAGCACCAGCACGGCGCCGCGCTGATCGGGGGTGACGACCATGCCGCGCAGTTGCGGATCGTTCTCGACCTTGGCGCGCAAGGCCGCGATGGCGTCGGGCGTCTGCGGCACGTCCTTCATCAGCGGGTCGGCTTGGATGCGGCCGTCGACGTCCTCGACGTAGCGCACCCCCGGCGCCGCCAGGCTGACGACGTTTTGCGCGATGACGCCGTCGAGCCGCAGCGCTGCCAGCGTGGTGTCTTGGACGATCTGCAACACGTCGGTGCGCCAGACGTCGCCGTCGCGCGGCACCAGCAACGCGATGACCGTGTTGCGGCCGCCGAACTGATTGCGAATGGTGCGGTCGATGGCTACCAGCGGATGGTTCTGCGGCAGGCTGGCCTCGACGTTGAACTCGCTGCGCAGCTTGCCGATCCCGGCGCCCACGGCGACGGTGGCGAGCCCGACGGCGAGCAAGACGAACCAGGCGCGGCGGACGAGAAAACGGCAATATCGTTCCATGGGAAGTCTCCGCGTCGTTACGCCCGCCGCGCGGTGCGTGTGGGGTCGTGCAGGAACAAGCTCGCCAGTTGCAGCGCTTCGGCGCGCCGGCCGGCCAGCGGGCCGCGCAGACCGAGCAGCAGGCCGAACAAGCTGGACAGGAACAGCGCGCTCGCCGTGTCCGGATTCAGTCCGCTGCGCAACTCGCCGCGGCTGGCGGTGAAGCGCCGCGTGATCTCGGCGCGCAGCGGGAACGGCTGCGCCATCAAGTCGAGACCGGCGGGGCGGCGGATATAGACGCTGAGCATGTCTTTCAGCAGATCCGTCTGCTCCAGCCGCGTCTCGGCCGCGATCAAGCCGTCCATCACCTCCGCCAGGGCGGTGCGCAGCGTGCGGCAGCGGCGAATGCGCTCGACCATGTCGAGCTCCATTTGCCACTGCAGCTCCAACAGCACGGCCTCCTTGCACGGGTAGTAGACGTAGAAGTTGGCGCGCGAGGTGCCGGCGCGCGTGGCGATGCGGCCGACGCTCGCCGCCGCGAAGCCGACGCGGCGGAACTCGGCCAGCGCCGCGTCGAACAGCAGCGAGCGCGTGCGCTCGCCTTTGCGGTCGCGTCCGCCCGACTGCGGCGGCTGCCAGGTTTGAATCGCGGTCAATGCCACGACCTGACGACTGTCAGGAATTTCTGTCAGGTGTCAACTAGGGGTTGCCGCCGAGGCGGCTGTCGTCCAACCGGGCGGCCAGCCGAACATCTCGTGACGCATATGGGGCGGCGTGCATGCGGCGGCGACGCCGCGGGACAGTGCTTCGCCACAGCGCACGGCGCACCTTGGCGGGCGCGCTCAGCGCAGGCTGCGACAGACCAACAGCACTTCTTCCACGTCCGCCGCCGGGACCATGCCATCGTGCAGCGCCAGCGTGCCTTGCGTGCGCAAGGCGATCGGCATGATGACGCGGTTGTACCACCACATGGCGCGCGCGCGCTGCCGTTCGAGGAAGTACATGCCGAAGTCGAGCCAACGCGACGAGCGCGGCTGCATGCCGAAACCGGCGCTGCGCTCGACGCGCAGCCCATGCCGCGCCAGCGTCGCCAGCAACTGCGCCGGCTCGTACCGCCGATGATGACCGACGTAGGCGTCGAAGCGCGTCCAGTGCGTCGGATGCAGCGGCAGCGACAGGACGATCGTGCCGCTGGGCGCGGTGACGCGCGTCAGCTCGGCCAGCGCGCGCTCGTCGTCGGCGACGTGCTCGACGATGTCGAGCGCGCACACCAGGTCGAACGCCGCGTCGGCAAACGGCAGGGCGGTGATGCAGCCGCGCGTCACGGACACGCCGCGCCGGTGCAGCGCATGCACGGCCGCCCGGCTCAGGTCGATGAATTGCGTCCCGGCGATCGGTAGCCGCAGGCGCAGTCCGGGCCCGACCTCCAAGCGCCGCGGCGCCTTGTCCGCCAAGGCCTGAAGCAAGGGCCAGGTATTGAAGCGCGGCGCTTCGATCAGACGCGCGCCGCTCCACAGCCCGTCGAAGAAGCGCTGGTTGGTCTCGACCAAGCGGTCGACCGCCGGCGCCGCGGCGGGTGGCGACAGCGGCGCGGCAACCGAGCCCGGCATGTTCCCACCCTGCCAACTCGGCGGAAAAGTGAAAGACCCAAGGCGAATTTTTGCGTCGGCTGCAGCCAGCCCCTCTTGCGCGCCTGACGTCCGCGCAGCGGTCCCCGACGCGCCGCCCGGACGAAAAAGGCTCCCGACGCCGGCCGACAGATGCGCCGGGCGAGCCCGTCATCGTTCCAACGCGCGCGGGTGCCGATCGCACTTCCACAAGTCCCTGCCGGGATGCCCATCTGGGCGCTGGGTAAACCGGACGCGCCGATCATTCGTATGTAGGGACACCGAGACCGATCCCGCTGCAGAATGGCCGGCGTCCGCCGGTCGGTGGGGTGCCCGATGCACGTGCTTGCGACTCGCGTGGCCACCAATGTGTCGCTGACGCTGGTGAACGATGCGCGCGGCTGGCGCTTTCACTCGTGGAAGAGCGCCGATCGCGACGCAGACCTCGGCACGCCGCCGGCAAGGCTGTGCGAGCAGTGTTTCCCGACCGCCGATCTCGCGGCGGCGTTCTTCGAGCACTTCTGGCTGTCGCAAGTCGCGCGGCGCGTTGGCACAGCGCGGGAGGAAAGCGCGGCGATCGGCGTTGTTTCCAAAGACGATGACGATGCGCTTTGAACCCCCGCAGCAGCCTCTCAACCTGCAGGCCTCTCGCTCTGTGGCGAAGCGTTTTTGTCTGATCAAGGTTCGGGGCCGAGCGCTGTGGCCGGAAACAGCTTGAGATTGCTCAGCCGGGCATACAGCTGATCGCCGCGTTGCAGCGCCAGTGCGCCGAACTGGCCGCGCGACACGTGCACCTCGAACGGCGCGTCGTGGCCCTCCTTGAGGCGCGCCAGCACGTGCACCAGCGAACCGACGACGTGGATCTCGTCGACGGTCACCGGCAGCAGCCCCTCGCCGTCGACCCCGCGCAGCAACTCGACGTCGTGCGGGCGCACATACGCGAGCACGGCCCCGCTGGCTCGACCGTCGGCCAGCGGCAACGCGGTCCCTGCGAGATGCAGCACGCCGCCGTCGGCACGGGCGGCAAAGCGATTCGAGTTGCCGAGAAACTCGCAGACGAACGGATTGCTCGGATGCTCGTAGACGTCGTCGGGTCGGCCGACTTGTTGAAGGCGACCGCGATGGATCACCGCGACGCGGTCGGCGAGCTCGAGCGCTTCTTCCTGATCGTGCGTGACGAACAACGTGGTGACGCGCAGCTCGCGCTGCAGGCGGCGCAGGTCATTGCGCACCTGCGCGTCCAGCGCGCCGAAGGGCTCGTCGAGCAGCAGGACGCGCGGCTCGATCGCCAGCGCGCGCGCCAGCCCGACGCGCTGGCGCTGGCCGCCTGAGAGTTGCCCGGGATAGCGCTCGCCGAGACCGTCGAGCTGCACGAGCTGCAGCAACTGGGAGGCCTTCGCGCGGCTGGCGCCGGCGTCGACTCGCGCCGCGCCGCGGCGCAACGTCAAGCCGAAGGCGATGTTGTCGAGGACCGTGAGATGTTTGAACAGCGCGTAGTGCTGGAAGACGAGGCCGATGCGGCGCTGCGCCGGCGTCGCGCGGGTGACGTCGATGCCGTCGAACAGCACGCGCCCGCCGTCGCGATCGGGAAACTCCAAGCCGGCGAGAATGCGCAGCAGCGTCGTCTTGCCGAGCCCGACGGGCCGAGCAGTGCGACCGATTCGTTGTCGGCGACCTGCAGCTCGATCTCGTGCAGCGCCGGCACATCGCCGAAGCGCTTGGAGACGCGCTCGAGGACGACGCTCATCGACGCACCGCCGCGCCACCGCCGGCGTTGCGTATCAACCCGCCGCTGCGCCGACCGTTGCCCGCGGCGGCGCCGCGCGACTCGGCCCACGCCTTCAGCGCCAGCGTGATGCCGGCGGTCAGCGTGAGCAGCGTGGCGCAGGCAAAGGCGCCGGCGGCGTTGTAGTCGTTGAACAGGATCTCGATGTGCAGCGGCAGCGTGACGGTCTTGCCGCGGATCGAGCCGGACACCACCGAGGCGGCGCCGAACTCGCCCATCGCGCGCGCATTGCAGAGGATGACGCCGTAGAGCCACGCCCAGCGCACGTTCGGCAACGTGACGCGGCGGAACATTTGCCAGCCGGTGGCGCCGAGCGAGTACGCCGCCTCTTCGTCGTCGGTGCCCTGCAGCTGCATCAGTGGAACGAGCTCGCGCACGACGAACGGCAGGGTGACGAAGATCGTCGCCAAGACCACGCCGGGCGCGGCGAAGATGATCTGCAGGTTGTGCCGCTCCAGCCAGGGGCCCAACCAGCCGTGCGCGCCGTACAGCAGCACGAACAGCAGCCCGCCGACGACCGGCGAGATCGAGACCGGCAGATCGATCAGCGTGCCCAGCAGCTGTTTGCCGCGAAACTCGAACTTGGTGATGGCCCACGCAGCCAAGACGCCAAAGACGACGTTCAGCGGCACCGCGATGCCCGCGGCGAGCAAGGTCAGGCCGATGGCACTGCGCGCCTCGCGGCTGGAGATCGCCGTCCAGTAGGTGTTCCAGCCCTTGCTGAACGCCTCGGCGAAGATCGCCAGCAGCGGCAGCAATACGACGAAGGCGATGAACGACACGCCGAGCGCGATCAGCCCGCCGCGCAGCCAGAGGCTGCCGGCGCGCGGATCGTCGTCGTCGCGCCGGCAGCGCTGGTCAGCCGGCTTGATACGCACGGCTCCGACTCTGCAACAGGTTGGTGATGAGCAGCAGCGCAAACGACAGCGCCAGCATCGCGGTCGCGACCGCGGCGGCGCCGGCGTAGTCGTATTGGTCGAGTTTGCCGACGATGACCAGCGAGGTGACTTCGGTCGACAGCGGAGTGTTGCCGCTGATGAAGATGACGGCGCCGTACTCGCCGATGCCGCGCGCCAGCGCCAGCGTGAAGCCGCTCAACAACGCCGGGCGCACGATCGGCGCGATGGCCCGTGTGAAGATCTGCCACGGCGTCGCGCCGAAGCTGTACGCCGCCTCCTCGACTTCCGGATCCAGGTCTTCCAGCACCGGTTGCACCGAGCGCACCACGTACGGCAGGCCGACGAAGGTGACGGCGAGGGTCAGGCCGATCGGCGAGTAGGCGGTGGGAATGCCGAGCGGATACGTCAGACGCCCGACCCACCCATTCGGGCCGAACACCGCCGCCAGTGCGATGCCGCCGACAGCAGCCGGCAGCGCGAACGGCAGATCGACCAACGCGTCGACCAGCCGCCGCCCCGGAAATCGATAGCGCACGAGGATCCAAGCGAGCACGAAGCCGCCGCCAGCGTTGATCGTCGCACCAAGCGTCGCGCTGAGCAGCGTGACGCGGTACGACGCCAGCGCGCGCGGACCGCTGATGGCCGCCCACAATCCGCTGGGGCTGGTCGACGCTGCTTTGAGGAACAAGGCGGCGAACGGAATCAAGATCATCGCGCTCAGGTAGAAGAGCGTGCAGCCGAGGCTGAGACCGAAGCCGGGCAGCAGGCGGGTCTTGTGCGGCGCGCCCATCAGCCGGTGCCCCACCGAACCGCGGCGCCGCAACCGTCAGCGGACCGTGCGGGCGTGCGGCGCGGCGGCGCGGCACGCCCGCGGATGGATGCGAGCCGGATCACTTGCCCAGCGTGTAGATCTGGTCGAAGACGCCGCCGTCGTCGAAGAACGTCTGCTGCGCCTTCGCCCAACCGCCGAATTGCGCCTCGACGTCGATCAGCTTGGTCGGCGGAAATTGGTCGGCATACTTGGCCGCCACCGCCGCCGAGTTGGGGCGATAGAAGTTCTTCGCTGCGATCTCCTGCCCGGCGTCGGAGACCAGGTAGTTGAGATACGCCGTCGCCGCCTGCCGCGTGCCGTGCTTGTCGACGATCGGATTGACCAGGGCGAATGGGAAGTCGGCCAGCACGCTGATCGACGGCACGATCGCTTCGTAGTCGCTGGCGCCGAACTCGCGCTTGATCAGATAGACCTCCGACTCGAACGTCACCAGCACGTCGCCGATGCCGCGCTGCGCGAAGGTGGTCGTCGCGGCGCGCCCGCCGGTGTCGAGCACCGGCACGTTCTTGTAGAGCTTGGCGACGAAGGCCTTGGCTTTCGTCTCGTCGCCGAGCGCCTGCAGCGCGTAGCCGTAGGCGGCGAGGAATGTGTAGCGACCGTTGCCGCCGGTTTTCGGATTCACCAGGGCCACCTTGACGTCGTCGCGGACGAGATCGCTCCAGTCTTTGATGTGCTTGGGGTTGCCTTTGCGGACGATGAAGGCGGTCACCGATCGGTAGGCCGAGCTGTCGTACGGAAACTGCGCTCGCCAGTTGGGCGATACCAGCTTGGCGTTCACCAGCGCGTCGATGTCGGCGACTTGGTTGAGCGTCACGACATCGGCGGCGAGGCCGTCGATGACCGCCCGCGCCTGCTTGCTGGAGCCGTTGTGGGTCTGCTCGATGAAGATCTGGTCACCGGTCTGCGCCTTGTACGCCGCGCTGAAGCTCTCGTTCAGGTCGCGATAGAATTCGCGCGAGACGTCGTACGAGGCGTTGAGCAGCTTGAGCTCGGCGGCATTTGCCGCGCTGCCGATAGTGCCGGCGAGCAAACCGAGCACCAGCAGCGCGCGCCGGCGGCCGCGCCGCGCGGCTCCAGCGGCCTGCCGCGAACCACGAAGACGAACGGACTGAATCGATATCGACACGGTGATCTCTCCTGCGTAGCGCCCGCCTCCGTGCGGTTGGCGGATCGAGAACAACACGCGATTCCTGTCCGTTGTCGGGTCGGCGTGCCGCGGCACTGCGAGTCCGCCGCCTGTTCGCCAAAGCGGGCGGACGCCTCATGACGGAGCCGGCGGCGGCGGGTCACGTCGCCGCCGAGGCAGCGAGGTGCATGCTACGCTCGCGGCGCGCTGTGACGCGGCCGACCGACGACTCCGCAGGTACAGCAACAGCGCATGCAGGGGCGGTTCGGCTGCGTCGACAACACGCGCGTCGCCATAACGGTCACCGGCGCAGCGGTCAAGACAACTTTGTCGGCGTACCGGGCCGGACAAGCTTCACCACAGATGCCCAGAGTGCACAGAGCAGATGAACTTGCTGGGCTGCCCGACGGCTTTCCTACCGGATCAACTGATGGGCTTAGGAAAGACTTTCATCGCTCACTTCTGTCTGCCCTGCGTGCGCTCTGTGCCTGCGTGGTGAATTCGTCTGTCACAACGAGGTTGAAACCAAGCCGCGGCTCGCTGGTTGCCCCCCTTCCCTCGGCGCCAGGCGAGCGCTAGGAGCGCGCGATGGCTGAGAGTACGGCGCTGGTCCTGCTGTCGTTCGACGAGCGCGAGGCGCTCGAGCGCCTGCTGCCGATGATCCCGCTCGAAGGGTTCGATCGCGTCCTCGCCATCGACCCGGGCTCGACCGACGGCACGCTCGAGCTCTATCGCGCGCGCGGCATTGCCGTGTACCTGCAGACGGCGCGCGGCCGCGGCCACGCGTTTCAGCTTGCGCAAGACATCGCCGGCACCGACCGCATCGTCTTCCTCAGCGCCGACGGCAACGAGGATCCGGCCGATCTGCCGCACATGCTGCGCTATCTCGACGAGGGCTATGATCTGGTGATCGCCGGGCGTTTCATCTTGCGCGGCGCCGGCAGCGACGACAGCGACGACCCCCTGTTGATTCGCAAGCTCGGCAACATCGTCTACAGCCTGATCGTGCGCTTGTGCTGGCGCTCCGGTGTATGGGACTCGATCAACGGCTACCGGGCCCTGCGCGTCGACGCCATGCGCCGCATGCGGCTCGACGCGCCGCTGCACGAGATCGAGCTGCAGAGCACCATTCGCGCCGCCAAGCTGCACATGCGCATCAAGGAGTTCGCGACGCGCGAGCTGCCGCGCCTGGGCGGCGTGCGCAAGGCGAGCGCCGGCACCTGGACGCTCGGCCTGCGCATCGGCGCCTTCCTGCTGCGCGAGCTGCTCATCGGCCGTCGATTCGCCCGCTCGGCGTAGCCATGTGCGGCGCCAGTCGGCTCCTGCGCCTGCGGCGGCACTGGGGAATCGTCGCGCTGCTGATCATCGCCGGCGCAGTCTACGCGTCGACGCGCGACGTCTACGGCATGCTGATGTGGGACGAGGCGGAATACGCCTCGCTGGCCCGGGCCCTGGTGCGCGGCACCGGTTACAGCGTCGCCGGCGCCCCCGAGGCATTGCGCCCGCCGTTGCTGCCGTTGGCCGCGGCCACGGTCCTCTGGTCGTACGGCGGCGCCAACGATGCCGCGATTCGCAGCGCGGCGATAGGATTGGCCTTGCTGGCGCTGGCATCGCTCTACGCCGCCGTGGCGCGCGTCTACGATCGCTCCACCGGGCTGGCGGCGAGCGCACTGCTGGCCAGCATGCCGTGGTTCTGGACGGCGACGCCGCATCTGCTCAGCGAGATTCTCTTCCTGACCCTGTTCGCCGCGGCGCTGTTCGCCTGGAGTTGCGGGCTGACGCGCGACGCGCGCTGGTTTCCGGCCAGTTGGTTGTGTCTCGGCGGCGCATTTCTGGTGCGTTACACGGCATTGCTGTTCGGTCCGCTGGCGCTGTTGCTGCTGCTGGTCGAGCTGCGTCACGACGGCGCCGCGGTGTGGCGGCGCGTCCGCTCGCCTGCCTGCGCGCTGGCGCCGTTGCTCGGCGCATTGGTGGTCGCGCCGTGGCTGGTGCGCCAGACGTTGCTGTTCGGCGATCCGTTGGTCGGTGTCCGCCAGGCGTCGACGCAGCTGCAGGTCTACCAGCCGAACATCTCGATGCCGTGGTGGCAGTACCTCGTCGGCCTGCCGGTCATGCTGTCATGGCCGACGCTCGGCTTGGCGGTCGCCGGCGCCTGGTGGGCGCTGCGGCGCGACGATCGCTTCGCCCTGCATTGCGTCGTCGTCGCGGCGGGCGTGCTGATCTGGTTCAGCGCCTACCGGTACAAAGAGCCGCGCTTGATCTCGTCGCTGCTGCCGGCGGCGGCGGTATTGGCGGCGCTCGGCGTGACGCGCGGGCTGTTCGGCCGCGCGCCAGGCGCGGCGGTGGCGGTGCTGACGGGCGCCATCGCGGTGTCCAACTTCGGCGCGACGCGTCCCACCTTCGCCTACGACCGCACGCTCGGGTATCCGTCCTTTCTCGACGCCATGGCCTTCGTGCGCCAGCACAGCTCCGCCGAGGCGTTGGTCGTCGGGCCCAATCCGCCGCAGATCTCCTGGTATGCCGATCGCAAGTGCATCGACTTTCCAGAGCAGCCGGCGCTCGCGGCACTGCTGGCGCGCGCCGATTGGGTCGTCATCACCAACTTCGAACGCGGCCAGAAAGCCTATGTGCCGCAGCTCGCACAGCGCATCCCTGCGGCGGCGTTCGACGACGGCAGCGCCGCGCGCTTCGGCGACGATCGCTTCGCGACACTGGTCGTGCGCGCCGCGCGCCTGCGCGAGGCTCTGGCGCGGCGCGCCGCGGAGTAAGGATCTGCGTTGCCCGAGCAATGGCGTCAGCCGTCGCTGCTGAACGCCGAAGGCTGCTCGCTGACGGCCTTCTGGGGTAAATCGGGATCGGCCGCCTCGTGCGCCTTCTGATCCGGCGGTGCGTCGATGCTAGGAGACGGCGTGATGGTGCGCGACCCCGGCTCAACGCCACGGCGACGGCGCGACGCGCTGCTGCTCGCGCTCGGCATACTCGCGCTGGCGGCGTGCTACGGCCCGACGCTGGTGGCGCACGTGCGCCACGGCGTCGTCGACGGCATCATCAACGACGACTCGCGGCAGTGGATCTCGCCCTTCCTCGATCCGCCGGGCACGCCGTTCCGCGAAGACGTGCTGCAGGCGTATCAGCTCGCGCTGACGCCGCCGGTCATGCAGCTTCTCTACCGCGCGCCGTTCGATCCGCTGCTCGTCTGCCGCGTCGTGCCGTACGCGTTCCTGGCGGTGTTCCTGGTCGGCATGGGGCTCGCAGCCGCGCGCTTCGGCGGCGTGTTGGCGGCGCTGGCAGCGCTGGCGTTGAGCCTGGCGTGGCCGATCTTTCTGTCGCGCATGGCCGGCGGGCTGGCGCGCGGCTTCGCCTTTCCACTGCTGGCGTGTGGGGTCGCGGCGCTGGTGCACGGGAGACTGCGCTGGCTGGCGGCGATCACGGTGCTCGGCGCCGCATCGTATGCGCCGGTGTCGCCGATGCTCGGCGTGCCGCTCGCCCTGGTGGCGGTGGTGTTCCCGCCGACATGGCGCGGCGATGTGCGCGGCTGGTCGCCGACGCGCCGGATACTCCTGGTGGCGTCGACGGCGGCGCTGTCGCTGCTGGTGCAGTTGCCGACGCTGATCGCGACGCGGCCGTACGGGGCGTCGATTCGGCCCGCCGATGTCGGCGAGTTCCCCGAGGCCGGCATCGGCGGGCGCGATAGCCGCGAGGATGCGATGCCGTTTCCGCCGCTGCGCGAGGCGCTGCTCACCACGGTGATGCGCGAGTATGGCGCCCCGATCGATCCGCAATGGCTGTCGATCCGCCTCTTCGGCGGCGCCGCGCTGCTGGTGATCGCTCTGCTCGCGGGCGGGCGCGGCGAGCCGGCCGTGCCGCGCCTGCTCGCCTTCGCGCTGTGCGCGCTCGTCAGCTACCTGGTCGCGGCGCGCTGTGCGCCATGGCTGTACCTGCCGGAGCGCTACATACGCTATCCGCTGTGGGTGGCGGCCGTGCTCGCCCTGGTCGCCGCACCGGCATTGCTGTTGCGGCGCCTGCGCCCGCCATGGCTAGGCGGCGCCGTTGCTGCGGCTGGGCTCGGCGTGTGGCTGGTGTGGGGACCGCACGGCAACCCAGACGCAGGTCTGAACACCTCGACGACGCGCACGCCGCTGCTCGAGTTCCTCGCCGCGCTGCCGCCCGATACGCTGCTCGCCGGCTGGCCGCCGGCGATGGACAGCGTGCCGCTGCTGACGCGCCGGCGCGCCCTGGTCACGCAGGAGAATTCCAACGCTTTCCACGTCGATTACACCCTGATGATGCGGGCGCGCACCGAAGCGCTGATCGCCGCATATTTGGCCACCGACGCGGCGCCGCTGCGCGCCTTGCGCGACCGCTACGGCGTCACGCATCTGATCTTTGACGCGCGCGACTTCGCCGCGCGGCCGCCCTCGTACTTTCATCCGTTCGATGCCCAGATTGTCGCGCTGACGCGCGATCGATCGCCGGACGCGTTCCTGCTGCCGCATCTCAGCGACCAAGCAGTCTTTCGCTACGGCGATGTTCGCGTGCTCGATTTGCGCACGCTGCGCTTGCCGTAGTCGCCTCTTCGCACCTTCGCCTCGAGCTCCGAGGCGGCCGCCGCGCGGCGGGAGGAAGTTCGAGAGTGGCGGACGAGATGTGACTCTTCGGAAGGGCGCGGAGCTTCCTGCTGCGAATGCTTCCGTCGCGTCGTCACGCCTGCGCGCTGCAGACGCGTGCGCGGACGCTACGCGTCAGCGCCGTGTTGCTCCCACCAGTCGATGGTGCGGCGCAGGCCGTCGCTGAGCGAGGTGCGGGCGCGAAAGCCAAACTGGCGCTCGGCGCGGCTGACGTCGAGGCAGCGGCGCGGCTGGCCATCCGGCTGGCTGGGGTCCCAGACGATCTCCGCCTCGACGCCGACCAGCGCGGCGATCTGGTTCACTAGCTGGCGAATCGAGACCTCCGTCCCGGAGCCGAGATTGACCGGCTCGCTGTCGTCATAGTGCTCGGCGGCCAACAGAATCGCCTCGGCGGCGTCCTCGACGTAGAGAAACTCGCGCGTCGCCGCGCCGCTGCCCCAGACCTGGATGACCGGCGGCGTGCCGCGCGCCGCCGCCTGTCGCGCGGCGGTGGCCTTGCGGATCAACGCCGGAATGACGTGCGAGCTGCGCGGATCGAAATCGTCGCCGGGACCGTAGAGGTTTACCGGCATGAGGAAGATGGCGTTGAAGCCGTATTGCGCGCGATAGGCTTGCGACTGGACCAGCAGCATCTTCTTCGCCAGCCCGTACGGCGCGTTCGTCTCTTCCGGGTAGCCGTCCCACAGCGACTCCTCGCGAAACGGCACGGGCGCCAGCTTGGGGTAGTTGCACACGGTGCCCAGCGAGACGAATTTGCCGATCCCTGCGCGCCAGGCCTCGTGCAGCAGCTGCGTGCCCATCAACAAGTTGTCGTAGAAGAACTCGGCCGGATGCTCGCGGTTGGCGCCGATGCCGCCGACGCGCGCGGCCAGATGCAGCACCAGATCGGGCGGGCCCGGCGCCGCGCAGTCGGTCAGCAGGCGGCGGATCTGGTCGACGTCGCGCAGGTCGTAGGCGTTGCTCGGCGGAGCGATGATCTGGCGCGCGCCGCGCGCGTGCAGGGCCGCCACCACATGCGTGCCGAGAAACCCGGCGCCGCCGCTCACCAGCACACGCTTGTCGTGCCACCAGCTCACGGCGCGGAGCGTAGCGCAGCGGCGCCGCGGGCGAAATCAGCTGGCGTCGTCAGCGGCTGGCGGCACCGGCTGGCGCCGAGACTGACAGCACATGCGGGCTGCCAGTCGAATCGTCCTGCGCCGCGGCGCTGCGTACACCGGCGCCCGCCGAGACCATGCCGACAAAGCGTCCGACGAACGCATCGAAGCGACAGTTTCCGGCCGCGAGCGCCGCGTCGGCGAGCTTGATACGCAAGCTTGCCCCGTCGGCGGCGAGCGAGACGCTGCCGTTGGTCAGATCGCGCCCGAGATCCAGATCGTTGCGCCAGCGCACCAGCATGCCTTCGGTCGGCGAAACCACGTGCGCCGGAATGAAGAGCGGCGGCGCCGGCGGACCGAGCGACAGGCTGACGACCAAAGCCGTACCATCGCCGGCGAAGAGGGCTACCGCGTCGCCCCCGCAGTTGGCGTTGAACCGGCCGACGAACAGACAGGCCGTCGGCAAGCCGGTCGTCATCTGATCGAAACGGCGCGGACAGCCTTCGGCTGGCTTCTCGGCCGCATGCGCCACGCCCATCGCCATCATAAAGATAGCGAACGCCAGGGGCGTTGCGAGTAGTCGGCGGGTGCGGCACATGAGTTGCGCTCCACGCATATTTCGCGCCAGCGACGCCGCACCGGGGCTTTCGTCGGAGGCCGCGACGCTGTACCGCCGCGCGCAACGTTCTTACACGCCCAGAAAACACGTCCGGTAGAATCTGCTCAGCTGCGAGCTGCGGTTGCGCGGCAACGATCGCGCCGCCCAGCGATGCGCTGACTCGAATTGCCCATGCCCGGCGCCGGCCGCCAGCGATCCGCCTAGCGGGTGTGCGGGCGGGACGCCCGCCGCCACGTAGCAGGCGCAGCGCGGTGGCGTGGGGGCCGGCTGCTTCGATCAGTCGATGCCGGGAACCGGTGCGTCGGCGGTAACCTCGCCGCGTGCCGGGACGGGCAGCGGGCGCGGCGCCGGCGTCAGTAGCGCCGCCCAGATGAGGCCGGCCAAGCGCACCGCGGATACGCCGAGACGCCAACGGCGTGTGCTGAGCGCCGCCAAGGTCGTCGAGGCGAACAGCGCCGCCAGCATCGGGGCGGCGAACAGCGCCGTCGCCGCCAACGGCCAAGGCCAATGCGGGGTGAAGCACAACACCAGCCCCATCAGCGCCAGGGCGCTGAGCAGCGCCGGCGTGACGACGAAGTGGAACAGCCTGATGGCGCGCGCCAGCCGCCAGCCGCTGATGCCAGAGGCCGGCAGCGAGGCGCGCAAGGCGCCCATGTAACCGGCGCCGCGGCGGCGGCGGAAGATGATGAACTCGCCGGGGCTGTGCGGCACGCGCGTCTCGACCGCCCAGGCGGCGCGACACAAGCGCACGCCGTGGCCGTACGCACCGGCGGCGAGCGCGAACAGCACGTCGTCGGCTCCGGCGGCGCGCGGCGCCGCCAGCGCGATGCGGCGGCGCACGGCGTAGCAGACCCCGGACACCACCGCGGCGGACAGCGCTTCGCCTTCCAGCCACCACAGCGTGTTGAGGAACCACCAGTAGATGCGCTCCTCCAACAGTTCGGTGTCGGGGCGGATGCGCGCCCCGACGACCGCCGTCGACGGATCGCGCAGCAGCACCTCGACCAGCTTGCGCGCGCACGCCGGATCGAGATCGGCGTCGGCGTCGGTGGTGACGACGATATCTTCACCGACCGCTTCCAGACCGCAGCGCAACTGTTCGAGCTTGGAGCCGGCATGCGGCGCGCGGATGAGCTCGATCGGCGTGCCGGCGCGCCGCGCCGCTTCGATATGCGCCAGCGTCGCGTCGGTCGAGCCGCCGTCGATGATGACGATACGCAGCCGATCGCGCGGGTAATCGGTGCGCGCCAGGTCGGCCAACTTGGCCTCCATGCGCGCCTCCTCGTTCAGCGTGGCCATCAGCAAGGCGATCGGTGGCAGCTCCACCGGCGTCGCGGCGCCGGGTCGCCGCCGCTGCGCCACGGCGGCGAGAAAGGCCAGATAGCCGAACACCGACAGCCACACGAACGCTGCGCCGACGGCGAAGCTGAAGAGCAGCCCGCTCACGCCGTGGCCCTATCGATTCTGGCGCCGCTTGTCACGGACAGAACGCTGCCTGCAGGACACTAATGTCCCCAGTCTGAAGTTCGCCACTTATCTCGCTTGCTCTTGGCGTCCCTGGCGACGTTGCCCCTCCTCGGAATATTCCCGATATTCCTGCGTCGGGGCGCCTAGCCAGGATCGCCGATAGCCACCGACACAAGCGGCCAACTTCAGACTCGGGACACTAGCTGGCGACGCGCAGCCGGGTGCGGGCGTGCAGGTCGTACAGCATCGCATAGCGGCCGGCGCGCTCGAGCAGCTCGGCGTGCGTCCCGGCTTCGACGATCTGGCCCTTGTCCATCACCAGGATGCGGCTGGCCATGCTGATGGTCGAGAAGCGGTGCGACACGATGATGGTCGTGCGACCGTGCGCCAGCGTGCGGAACTGCTCGAACAGGGCATGCTCGGCGCGCGCATCGAGGCTGGCGGTCGGCTCATCGAGGATGAGCAGGCTTGCCGGGCGCGCGAAAGCGCGCGCCACGGCTACTTTCTGCCACTGGCCGGATGACAGATCCGCATCGCCGAACACGCGCCCGAGGCGCGTGTCGTAGCCTTGCGGCAGCGCGGCGATCAGCTCGTCGAGCCCGGCGGCGTGCCCGATCGCCTCGACCCGCTGGCGATCCTCCAGCAGCCGCGGCCAATCGCCGAAGGCGATATTGTCCGCCGCACTGGCCTCATAGCGACCGAAATTCTGAAACACGAACGCGATGCGCTGGTGCAGGGCCTCGCGCGACAGGGTCCGCAGGTCTGTGCCGTCGAACAGCACGCTGCCCTCGTCGGGGTCGTAAAGCCGCGCGATCAGCTTTACCAGCGTCGTCTTGCCGGCGCCGTTCTCGCCGACCAGCGCAATGGTTTCGCCCGGCGCGATCTCCAGGCTGACGCCGTCGACCGCCGGTGTGCCGGCGCCGGGATAGGTGAAGCGCACGTCGCGCAATTCGACGCGACCGTCGCCGCTTGGTATCGCCAGGCTCGCGCCACCCGCGGTCACGCGCGTCCGGACGGCGAGAAACGCCTGCACGTCGGCAATCGCCAGTGTGTCCGCCATCGCCTGGCTGACCAGGCTGACGACGTTCTCCAGCGCCAGACGCAGCCGCGCGGTGGCGGCGCCGAAGATGGCCAGGTCGCCGACGCTGACGCCGCCGTGCAGCACCCGCCAGGCGACGTGCACGAATGCGGCATACACCGCCGCCGTGGTCAGCACGACAAAGCCGGTGCCGCGCGAGAAGCCGAGCCAGGCGAGGTGCCAATCCTGGCGGCGAAACTCTTCCATCAGGTTGCGAAAGCGCTCGATGAGCAGCGGCGCCAGGCGCAGCAACTGCACCTCGCCAACCGCAGCGGCAGTGGTCAGCGAGCCGACGAAGTATCCCGTCCAGCGGCGCTTGGTGGTGCGCGAGCGCTCCAGCGCGTGCTGCGCCGCGGCGAGACGCCAGCGCGCGCGCAGATAGGGCAGGGTGAGCAGCAGCAGCAGCAGCGCCACCCAGGGCTCGATGACCACCAAGATGCCGAGCAGCGACGCTACCTGTACCGCGTCGCCGACCGCCGCGATGATGTTGACGAGGAAATTGGTGATGCGGGCGGCCGGGCCGTCTTGCGCGCGCTGCAGAATGTCCTGCGAGCGCGGATCTTCGAAGAAGGCGAGATCGAGGGTCGCGGCATGGGCGAGCAAATCGCCGGTGACGCGGCAGGTCAGATCGTCGCGCAGGCGGGTGCGCAGCAGATTGGCGACCTGCGCGCCGAAGCCTTCCAGCAAGGTCAGCGCAAACCCGAGCCCCAGCCACGGCGCCAGCGGTCCGATGCCGGGCGTGCCGGCGTGCAAGCCGGCGATCGCGCCGTTGACGATGCCGCGCGCGCTCAGCGCCAGGCCGGCCGGGGTGATCGAGCGCAGCACCGTGACGGCGACCAAGCCCACCAGCAGTCCGGGCTGTACGGACCACGTCAGGCGCAACGCCCATGCGGCGCTGCGCAGCCGCGCGCGGCCGCGCTCGATCGGCTCAGCCAAGCGGGACGCGATCATCGCCCCGGCGCTACCGCGCCCCCGCCGTGCGCGCAAGCCATTCGAGCGGCGCGCGGACAATCTTGCGCGCGCCGGCTCAACCGCCTAGGAACGCCAGGGGCTGGGAGGAACGATGCGACTCGATTCGGAAGCCGCCGGCGCGCCGCGCGTCGATTTGTCGCAGGCGGTGACCGTGTTCGTCACTACCGTCGGCGCGCCGACGTACGATGCCTGCATGACGCATCTGGCGGCGCAGGACTGCCGCTTTTCGCTGCATGTCATCGACCATGTCGCGCCCATGCACGCGGCGTTTCAGCGCATGCTGGACCATTGCCGCACGCCCTACTACGTGCAGGTCGACGAAGACATGTTGCTGTTTCCACACGCCGTGCGCACGCTCTACGAGCGCATCGAGGCGGCCGGTGAACGGGTCGGCATGTTTAGCGCGAACCTCTTCGACGAACACCTGCGGCGCTGCATCATCGGCGTGAAGATCTTTCGCCACGCCGTCGCAGTGCGCTACCCGTTCGACCGCATCGATGCCTTCGAGACCGATCAGGTGTCGCGCTTCGAGGCCGACGGCTACGCGTCGATCAAGGTGGCGGCCGGGTACGAGCCGGTAGCCGGCGATACATTGGGCTTGCACGGCACCGGCTGGACGAACGAAGCGATCTACGAGCGGTACGCGACCTTGGAGCGGCGGCGGCGCACCGACAAGCCGAAGCTGTATTGGTTCGGCGAGTATTCGCAGGAATTCCTGCGCCGCTTCCAGGAAGAGCCGTCGGAGCAGAACTTCTTCGCTTTGATGGGCGTCATCGCCGGGCACCTGGCGAGCCGCCACGGTGGCGCCTACGCGAAGGACTTTCGCACCTACGCTGCGCTGCCGGGCTTCGCCGAGCTGTGCCAGTTCCTCGTCGCCTTCGACAACCTGCCGCAGGGGGTGGCGGTGCGCCGCATTCCCGTCACGCCTCCGGTACCGTCCGCCGAGAGCGGCGATCAGCCCGACGCGGCATGCAGACGGTCAGCGTCGTAATCCCAACCTGCGAGCGGCCTGCCTTGCTGGTGCGCGCGCTCGCGTCGGTCATGGCGCAGCAGCGCGCCCCCTCCGAGATCCTGGTCGTCGACGACGCCGCCGCGCGCGCCCCGGTGGATTTCGCAAGGCTCGGCGGCGCGGTGCGCGGCTTGGTGAACACGCACGCCGCCGGGGCCAGCGGCGCGCGCAATGCCGGCGCCGCCGCGGCGCGCGGCGAGTGGCTGGCATTTCTCGACGACGACGACGAGTGGCTGCCGAGCTACCTGGCGACCGCCGCGGCGGCAATCGAGGCGGCGAAGCTCGACGCATTGTGCACCGATCTCGTCTATCGCTACGACGACGGCAGCGAGCGCGCCGGCAAGCGCGCGCCGGACGAGTTGCACCTCGATGCGTTTCTGACCCGCAACCCCGGCATGATCGGCTCCAACCTGATCATCCGTCGCCGCACCTACCTGGAGCTCGGCGGGTTCGACGAGACGCTGCGCACCTCCGAAGACATGGACTTCGGGCTGCGCCTCAGCCAGCTGAGCGGCGTGCGTTACGCGCCGCTGCACGAACCGTTGGTGCGCCACTACCAACACACGCAGGCGCGCTTGTGCACGCGGCGCGGCACGGCGATGCGCGCCGGTATCCGGCGCTTCTACGAGCTCTACGGCGCGCGCATGAGCGACGCGCAGCGCGATGAGTTTCAGCGCGCCATTCGCGACTTGTGGGGCATCGACGAGCTCGGCCGCGACCGGGAGTCGCCGTGAACGACGCCGCGGCGTTGCCGCAGGTGTCGGTGGTGGTCGCGGTCTACAACGGCGCCAAGACGCTGCGCGCCTGCATCGATTCGCTGCTGCAACTCGACTATCCGGCCGCGCGCTGGGAGCTGTTGTGCGTCGACAACGCCTCGAGCGACGCGACGCCGCGCCTGCTGGCCGAATACGGCGCGCGCCTGCGCGTGCTGTTCGAGGCGCGGCGGGGTCCGGCGGCGGCGCGCAACTGCGGCATGCGCGCCGCGCAGGGCGACGTCATCGCGCTGACCGATGCCGACTGCACCGTCGATGCCGCCTGGCTGCGCCATCTCGTCGCGCCGCTTGCCGATGCGCGCGTCGGCATCGCCGGCGGCAAGATCCTCAGCCGGCGGCCGTGCAATTTGATCGAAGCCTTCGGCGAGCGCATCCACGATCACGCGCGCGCCATCCATGGCTTCTCGCCGCCATACGTCATCACCATGAATTGGGCGGCGCGGCGCGCCGTGCTCGACGAGATCGGCGGCTTCAACGCCGACCTGTTGCGCAGCTCCGACGTCGACTGCTCCTACCGCGTCGTCGCCGCCGGCTATGCGTTGCGCTACGCCCCGGCGGCGATCATCTACCACCGCAACGAGCGCACGCCGTGGGGCTTGCTGCACGAGGGCTACGTGCACGCCGTGCACGCGCCGGCGGTGCGGGCGCTGCACGGCGAGTGGCTGCGCGCGCAGCGCCGCCAGCGCACGCCGCTCGGACCGCCACCGCCGGGCGGCGAACCGTCGCCGGCGCATTGGAGCGACCCGCTGTGGTGGCGCGTGTTCCGCTTCGGTAAACGCCTCGGCGAGGCGCACGCCAGCTGGCGCGCGCGGTGAGCGCGTGGCGGTCGCGTCGCTGATCGCCTGCGCCATCGTCCAGCTGACCATCACCGCAGCGTGGTGGCGGCTGCTGGGGTCGTACGGCAGCGGGCTGAGCCGCGCCGAGCGCGGCCTGGCCGCCGCGGTGTCGGGCATTGCGCAGGTGATCGGCGTGTCACTGCTGCTCGCCTGGTGCGGCTGGCTGGCGCGCGCGCCGCTCATCGGCGGCGTGCTGCTGCTGAGTGGCGGGCTGCTGGCGGCCGGCCGCGGCCCTAGGCACGCGCCGCGGCATGTTGGCGAGCCGGCGGCCATCGCCTTGCGCGCCGGCAGCTGGCTGTTGGTGCTGTTGCTCGTCGGCGCGCTGGCCCTGGCGTTCGTCCGCGATGCGGTCGCGCCGGACGTCGGTTGGGACGGCCTCAACTACCACCTGCCGATGGTGGCGTTGATGCGGCAGACCGGCGGCCTGGCGTTCCCTCCGCTGCACAACGTCATCATTGCCACCTATCCCAAAGTCGGCGAGCTATGGGTGCACTGGCTGGTCGCGTTCAGCGACGACGATCGGTGGGCCGGCGTGGCGCAGATGCCGTTTCTGTTGGTCGCCCTGCTCGCCACCTACGTCATCGCGCGGCGCCTCGGTTCGAGCCGCGCCGCAGCGGCGTTCGCGGCGCTGCTGACCGCGTTCGCGCCGGTCGTCCTGGCGCAGCTGACGGTGGCGTACACCGACGTCGACCTCTCGGCGGCCATATTGGCGGCGCTGGCGCTCGGCGTCGCCTGGCTCGGCAGTGCCGCGCCGGCGGCGGCGTTGAGCTGTGGCGCGGCGCTCGGCCTCGTGCTCGGCAGCAAGTACTCCGGCGCCGGCTTCGCGTTGGTGCTGTTCGCGGCGCTCGCCGCGGCCGCCTGGCGCGTTGCCGTGCCGCGTCGCGCTGCGTGGCTTGCCGCTGTCGCGTGCGTGGCCCTGCTGCTCGGCGCCGATTCGTACGTGCGCAACTGGCACCACACCGACAATCCCTTCTTTCCATACCGGACGTCGCTGATCGGCGTGACGCTGCCCGGTCCGACGAAGCCGACCGACGTCTACGGCTTTGCCGAGACGCGCGATCTGTCGCCGCTGGAGCGTCAGGTGCGCTCGTGGACCGCCGTCGACGTCGTGCACTACTCGACCTTGTTCGGCGGCTTCGGCGTGGTCGGACCGTTTCTCGCCGCGCTCAGCCTGGTCTCGTTCGCCGTCGCGCTGCGCGCCAGAGATACGCGGCGGCTGGCGCTGCTGGCGCTTGCGGCACTGCTCTTTGCCGTCACCCCGCTGAGCTTCCGCCTGCGGTTCGTCATCTATTTGCTCGGAGTCGGCGGGGTGGGCTTGGCGCACGTGCTCGATCGCGCCCCGGCGCGGGCGCGCGCTGCGCTGGTGGCCTGCGGGCTGGCCGTCGCCGGCTGTTCATTCGTGCAGTATGCGCGCGCGACCCTGGCGCCGTTACAGGGTCAGGCGATCGACTGGAGCACGCGCGCCGATCCGTGTCGCGCCGCGGTTCCCCCGCACTGGCGCGGCGCCTACGCCTGGTTGCGCGCGCACGTCGCGCCGGGCGGCAGCGTGCTGGTCTTCCGCGCGCCGGGTGAGTTCTACCACGCGTACTGTCTGTGGACGCCGCAGCTCGATACGCATGTCGACTTTGCCGGCGGCACCGATCCGGGCGCCGCCGACCCGGCGGCGCTGCGCTTTCTGCCGCACGGTAGCCCGGCGTTTGCACGCTTTGCCGGCGGCGACCCGGCGCAGTGGCGCATTCTGTACGCCGACGATGCCGTCACCATCGCACAGTCGGCGCACGCCGCCGGCAGCGCCGCGCCGCCCTGACCGTCCGTCAGGCCGGCGGCGTCGGCGCGGCGCGGTTCTGTTGCCACTGGAACAGCGCGAAGCGCAGCCGCGCCAGCCCGACGGCACTGATGACGGCGCCGTTGCGGCGCAGCGAGCCCATCGCGACGCTCCATTGCACCTCGGGCCACAGCCGCCGACTCAGTGGCAAGCGCTTGTGGTTCGGGGCATCGAACAGGAACGGCTCGGCAGTTGCGGCCTGGAGCCAGCGGTCGGCGATGCGACGCGGCGCACGCGCCGGCAGCGCGAGCGGCAGCTCGATGTGCAGCACGCGCTCGATCATGCCGAACACCACCAGCAGGTGTCGTCGCACGCGCCACTGATCGGCCAATGCCCACATCGCGTCGGCGTGCGCTGCGTAGTGGCGCGCCGCCCAGGCGACGTCGCACAGATGCATCAGTCGGAAACCGCTCAGCAGCGCCGTCGTCGCATGTACGGCCAGGTGAATCAGCGTCGCCGCCGGCGTGAACGTGCGCACCAGCGTGTCGCCGACCGGCGCCATCTCCGTCTCGGCCCACAGCGCCGCTTCCGGTACGTGCAATCGCGCCGGCGCGACGTGCCAGTGCAGATCCACGGCCAGCAGGGCGCCGCCGGCTGGCGCGTACCAGGCATAGGCGAGCAGCTGTCGGGCTTGAAAGCGCCGCGCCAGGGCGTGCGCGCGGTCGCGATCGGCAGGCCGTTGCGGCGGCGCGGCGAGGATCTCCTCGACGCCGCCCGGGCGATAGTCGAGAGCGCGCAGCGCCGCTTCGGCGCGCCCGACGTCGGCGCCCCGCACCACCACGTCGACGTCGGCGAAGCGCCGCAAGCGCAGGTCGCGGTAGACGTGCTGCGACAGCAGGCTGCCCTTGACGACGAAGAACGGCACCGCTGCGGCGCCGAAGACGTCCGTCAAGCGCGCCAGCGTGTGCTCGGATGCGATGGCGCGCGCTGCCGCGTCGTCGCGTACCTCGCGCAGGGCCGCGGCCGGCGCGGCGCCGACGGCGTCCGCGAGCCCGCATGCCTCGACCCGCGCGGCCAGCAGCGCGGCGACTTTGTGGGCGCGCGCCGCGTCGACCATCCACGGCCAGTCGGCCGCGACGGCGTGCGCGCGCGCCCAATCGGCGAAGCGCTGAGCCTCGGGGTGCAGCGCGGCGATGATGCCGCGCCGTTCCAGCGCATGCGCGCCCGACGAATCCACCGAACGCATCA
>Ga0265339_10000850_pt1 | contig 23491 bp, 28 predicted proteins | sample 4CB219metaG_FD_202085 | JGI IMG/M metagenome (GOLD analysis project Ga0265339, IMG submission 202085) | Rhizosphere microbial communities from Carex aquatilis grown in University of Washington, Seatle, WA, United States - 4-CB2-19 metaG | ecosystem: Host-associated > Plants > Roots >... | reverse complement strand
ACGCCCGGCGCCTCGGTGGCGAGGCCGGCGTTGTTCAGGCCGGTGTAGGTGCTGTTGCCGTGGGCGGTGTCCTGATACCAGGCCTCGGCGGCCGGGATCGCGGAGCGGACGTTCGACTTCGCTGCCGCATCCTGCGCGTTGCCGCGGAAGCTGAGGTACGAAGGCACGGCGATCGCGACGAGGATGCCGAGGATGACGATGACAACCAGGAGCTCGATGAGGGTGAAGCCGCTTTCCTCACGAGCCAGGCGGGTCTTGATCTTGCTCACCATTCGAAAAGCTCCTTCCAAAACGGGGTCGATGGCGGATGGCTCGCTCTCTATCGGCCGTCCCGCTCACCAACACGTAGCCCCGATCGGGGGATTCGTATCCCCCAGCGTGGGTGAGTCCGCGACTCCTCAAGCCGTCCCGGCCGGGTGCCGATACGCGGAAGCGAATGACGGATTTGACGTCCATTGACGAGCTGCTCGAGCAGATGGTTGTGCTGCACGCGTCGGACTTGCACATCACGACGAACAGCCCTCCCGTATACCGCGTGCGCGGGGAGATCCTGCGCGCCGCCGGCTTCGAGCCCTTCAGCCCGGACGACACGCGCGGGCTGCTCTACCGGATCCTCTCGAGCGAGCAGCAGAAGCAGTTCGAGCTGAATCGCCAGCTCGACTTCGCGTACTCGCTCCCGGGCGTCGCGCGCTTCCGCGTGAACGTGTACTACCAGCGGGAGTCCGTCGGCGCCGCCTTCCGTCTGATCCCGACCGAGATCAAGACACTCGAGGAGCTCCAGCTCCCGGCGATCCTGCATACCTTCGCCGAGAAGCCGCGCGGCCTCGTCCTCCTCACCGGCCCGACGGGCTCGGGCAAGTCGACGACGCTCGCGGCGATCATGGACGAGATCAACCGCACGCGGTCGGAGCACATCCTCACCGTCGAGGACCCGATCGAGTTCGTGCACAAGCACAAGCGCTGCATCGTCAACCAGCGCGAGATCGGCCCTGACGCGACGAGCTTCGGCAACGCCCTCAAGGCGGCGCTGCGCCAGGACCCGGACATCATCCTCGTCGGCGAGATGCGCGACCTCGAGACGATCTCGACCGCGCTCACTGCCGCGGAGACGGGCCACCTCGTCTTCGCGACGCTGCATACGCAGAGCGCGTCGTCGACGGTCGATCGCATCATCGACGTCTTCCCGTCCGAGCAGCAGGAGCAGGTTCGCATCATGATCGCGAACTCGCTGCAGGGGATCGTCACGCAGACGCTCCTCAAGACGGCAGACGGGCAGGGCCGCGTCGCCGCGCTCGAGATCCTGCTCCCGGACGACGCCGTTCGCAACCTCATCCGCCAGGCGAAGGTCGAGCAGGTCTACTCGATCATGCAGACGAACACGGCGCGCGGCATGCAGACGATGGAGCAGGCGCTCGCCGACCTCGCCATCCGTCGCGTGATCAACCTCGACGACGCGTTCGAGCACACGAACCGGCGCGACATCCTCGCCGGCATCCTCGAGCGCTCGGGGATGGACGTCACCGCGATGCTCGCCCAGCTCGAGCTCAACCCGTCCACCCTGGACCAGCAGCCCACAGGCGGCCTGCGCATCGCCGGGAGCCAGGCGTGAGCGATTCGATCTGGAAGAAGGAGATCGGCTTCCACCGCAAGCGCGAGGCGGCCGCCCCTGCGCCCGACGTCGCAGTCGCGGAGACGCCGCCTGCACCGAGCGCGAGCGTCCTCGAGAAACAACTCGCGTTCCAGCGCCGCCTCGAGGCTGCTGCCTTGCTCGCCGCCGGACAACCCGCCGCGCCCGCCGAGCCCGTTGCCGCGCCGGTCGCCGACGAGGCGCCTGCGCCGGTCGCGCCGCCGCCGGCGCTGGACGAGCCGGCTTCGCCGTCCGTCTGGAAGAAGGAGATCAGCTTCCGCCGCAAGCCGGCCGCTGACGAGCCCGCGGCGCTCGTGCCGTTCGTCCTCGAGCCCGTGTCGGACGAGCCCGACAGCACGTCGATCTGGAAGAAGGAGATCAGCTTCAAGCGGAAGGTGCGGATCGACGAGCCCGCGCAAGCGCCCGCCGGGAACGAGACGGACCGGCTGCCGGAGCCGCCGATTTCGATCTGGAAGAAGGAGATCACCTTCCGGCGCAAGCCGTCCGATCCGGCCGATCCGGCCGAGCCGGCGGAGCCGGCGGAGCCGAGCGAGTCGATCTGGAAGAAGGAGATCACGTTCCGGCGCAAGCCGGATGCGTCGCGCGGCGACTCGATCTGGAACAAGGAGATCTCGCTGCGGCGGCGCGAGGCGCGGCAGGCGCAGATCAAGCACCTCGCCGAGCAGGCGCTGGCGGCGATCGACGCCGAGGCCGCCGTGGAGCCGTGGCTCGCCGGGCCGCAGCTCCCGCCGGAGCCCGCGCCCGCGGCCACTTTCGCGACGGCGCCCGCTCCCGCTCCGGCACCCGCTCCCGCTCCGGCGCCCGCTCCCGCTCCGGCGCCGGCCCCCGCGCCGGTCCCGGTTGCGGCAGCCGAGCCCGAGCCGGTCGCCGAGCCGGCCCCGAGCGAGCCTGCGACGGCCGAGCTCGAGGCGGTCGCCGAGCCCGAGCCGGTCGCCGAGCCCGCGGCCGAGAAGCCCGCGGCCACGCCGTTCTGGAAGCGCGACGTGTCGTTCTCGAGGTCGAAGGCGAAGAAGCGTGCGCCCGAGACGCCCACCGCCGCCGGCGGCGAGGCATCCGTCGAGCCGAAGCCGAAGCGCGGCCGGAAGCAGCTGTCGCTTTCCCGGATGTCCATGCAGAAGCCGGCGCCGCGCAGCCACGTGACCAGCGGCCATCAGGTCAAGCGCATCGTCGGCCTGAAGGTCGGCGCGTCGCAGCTTGCCGCTGCGCGCGTGTCGAACAACGGCGCCGCCGAGCTCGTCCAGGTCGCGCGTGAGCCGCTCGCGCCGGGCGTCGTCGTCGGCGGCGAGGTCCGCGACCCGGAAGCGCTCGCGGTCGCGCTCAAGCAGTTCTTCGCGAAGAACAAGCTGCCGAAGAAGAACGTGCGGCTCGGCATCGCGAGCAACCGCATCGGCGTGCGCATCTTCGATCTCGTCGGCATCGACGACGAGAAGCAGATGGAGAACGCGATCCGGTTCCGTGCACAGGAGGCGCTCCCGATTCCGATCGACGAGGCCGTCCTCGACTACCACGTGCTCGGCGAGACGATCGACGAGGACGGTACGAAGCTCCAGCGCGTCCTGCTCGTCGTCGCCTACCGCGAGCTCGTCGATCGCTACGTCTCGGCGTGCCGGAAAGCCGGTATCTCGCTCGCCGGTGTCGACCTCGAGGCGTTTGCGCTCCTGCGCGCGCTCGGCGCTCCGCGCGCCGAAGATGCGCAGGCCGATGCCGCGGTCGTGGCGGTCGCGATCGGGCACGATCGCTCGACGTTCGCCGTCTCCGACGGCCGCATCTGTGAGTTCACGCGCGTCATCGAGTGGGGCGGCTCGACGCTCAACGTGGCGATCGCCCGTGCGCTCGACCAGGCGCCGTCCGAGGTCGAGCTCGTCAAGCGCCTCGTCTCGCTCGACACGGAGGGCGTCCCGGAAGGCGTCGAGGCTGAGCAGTATGCGCTCGTCGTCGAGGCCGTGCGCAAGCAGGTGCAGGCATTCGCGCGCGAGCTCGTCTCGTCTCTCCAGTTCTACCAGCATCAGCCCGGGTCGCTCGGCATCGGCGAGATCGTCATCACCGGCGGAACGGCTGCGCTCTCCGGTCTCGCGACCGAGCTCGAGCGCCTGATCGGTGTGCGCGTCCGTGTCGGCGACCCGCTCGCACGCATGAAGGTCCCGAAGAAGCTCGCAGTCGACGATCAGCTCGGCTCCCTCGCCATCGCCATCGGGCTCGGGATCGAGGACTAGCGATGCGTGCCGTCAACCTCCTCCCGAGCGAAGCGCAACGCCGGTCGCGCGGCGCGCCGAACCAGGCCGTCCTCGCGGCCGCGATCGCGGGCGTGGTCGTCGTCACCGTCCTCGGCGGCGGCAACCTGCTCGAGTCCTCGCGGGTGGCGAGCGCACAGAACACGCTGAACGCAGCGAAGCTCCAGCTCGCCGGAACGCCCCTCCCGCCGGCGGTGGCGCACGTCACGCCTCCGCCGCCGGTCGTCGCCGCACAGATGCAGCCGCGCCTGCAGGCCGTGACGACGGCGCTGTCCACCCGCATCGCGTGGGATCGGATCCTGCGCGAGTTCTCGCTCGTCCTGCCGAGCGACGTCCAGCTGACGCAGCTCCAGCTGACCAGTGCGGGGGCGAACGCGTCCACGAGCGGTCTCCAGCTCTCGGGCGTGACGTTCTCGTACGGCAGCGTCGCCCGTCTCCTCGCCCGGATGGCGCTCGTTCCCGATCTGACCGGCGTGACGCTCGGCAGCACGAACGTCACGGACCGGATCGTGTCCTTCTCGGTGAGCGCGACCGTGAAGGGATCGGCGTCGCCGGCGGTCGTGCCCACCCTGCCGACCACGACGACCGGGAGCACCTCGTGAAGAAGAACGTGAGCCTGAACCTGAGCCTGCCCAAGCAGGCGCAGCTCGCGCTCGTCGGCGTGGGCGCCGCCCTCGTGCTGCTCCTGGGCTGGATGCTGCTGATCGGGCCGAAGCAGAAGGAGATCTCGAACGTGAACTCCCAGACCGCGGCCGTGAACCAGCAGATCGCCGACGATCTCACGCGCGCGTCCACCGCCAGAGGAGCCGACAGCGCGCCGACGCTCAGGGTCGCGGACGTCTACAAGCTCACGACGGCGATGCCGTCGATTCCCGACATGCCCGACCTCCTGCTCGAGCTCGACCAGACCGCGAGCGCGGCCGGCGTCACCCTCAACTCGATCGCACCCAGCGCGCCGACGACGGACCCCACGGGCGGGTACTCGACGCTCGAGGTCAACATCAGCGTGACCGGGAACTTCTACTCGCTCACCGACCTCCTGTACCGGCTGCGCAACCTCGTGTACGTGCGGAGCGGAGCGCTCCAGGCGAACGGGCGCATCTTCACCGTCAACACCATCAACCTGACGCCTTCGGACAACGTGGTGACCGCTGCGATCGGACTCACGACGTACGTCTACGGCTCGGTGCCGTCGACGTCCGAGCCGTCGGCGCCCGAGACCACCTCGACCGATACCACCACGACGGCGAGCTCCTCCTCGGGGCCGTCGGCGGCAGGAGCGACCCCCTGATGGCCAAGAAGCCGAAGGTCAAGAAGCAGCTCGACCGCGCGCAGGAGAAGGCGCGGAAGCAGAAGCGCATAGCCGCCGTGCTCGGTGTCTTCCTCGTGCTCGTCCTCGTCTACGAGGTGCCGCACACGATGAAGCTCATGAACAACACGGCGAAAGCGCCCATCGTGACGTCGTCCGCCTCGGCGCCTGCGGCCGCGACCGGGACGAGCCCGGCGGCGACGCCGTCGTCGTCGACTCCCACCGCGTCGTCGGCGCCCGCGGTCGCACAGCTCCCGGCGGCCACCCCCTCGACGATCGAGAGCGGCCTCGTCGCCGCGGTCCAGGCGACTCCGGATCCGGGGCAGCTGACCCAGTTCGAGCGCTTCGCGAGCAAGGATCCGTTCTCGCAGTCGGTCCAGAAGACGCCCAGCGCGGCAACCACGACGCCCGGCTCCGGCTCCGGCTCCGGTTCCGGTTCCGGTTCCGGCTCGGCGTCTGCGCCCAAGACGCAGCCGGCCGTCCCGAAGGCCCCGCCGTCGCCGCCGCCCACGACGGCGGTGATCTCGCTCAACGGCGAGCTCATGAGCGTGTCCGTCGCCAGTCAGTTCCCGATCGCCGGCGTGACGTTCGGCCGCTCCGGGTCGCTCTTCCAGCTCGACGCGCTCACGAAGACGACGGCGAAGGTCTCGATCGTCGGCGGCTCGTATGCCGACGGTGCGCCGTCGCTGACGCTCACGGTCGGCAAGCCGATCACGCTCCAGAACACCGCCGACGGGACGCGCTACACGCTCATCCTCGAGCCGCAGGGAACAGCGGTGCCGGCGTCGACCGCGCCGACGTCGACGACCCCGACGTCGACGGCGCCGTCGCTCGTGCCGTCGTCGTCCGGCGGCTGACGCTCCTACGCTGCCGCGGAGGAGTACGCGCCCGCGAGCACCGCGAGGTCGGCGAGCTGGCGGCGGGACTCGGCGATCACGGCGTCGTACTCGCGCAGCTCCGCCCGGCTGGCGCCGCGCTCGGCGAGCAGCCGGCGGATGAGGACGAGGCCCTGGATGTGTCCGAGCTCGGCGTCGACGTCGCGCTGAGGGTCGGTGAGCTTCCTGTACATGGCCGCGACCTTCGCGGCGCCCAGGCCCGATCCTCCTTGCGTCCTCAAGACGCCGGCGTGGACTGCCGATAGCCCTTTCGTATGGCCTCGTATGCCTATTCGGCCATCAACGCCCAGGGCATGGAGCTCGCGGGCGAAGTCAGCGCGCCCGACCTCGCCGGCGCGCGCGAGCAGCTGCGCCTCAAGGGCCTGCTCGCGGAATCCCTGCGCGAGGTGGGCGGCGACAGTGCCGAAGGCGGAGCGGCCCACCGTTACCACAAGGTCAAGCCGAAGTCCCTCCAGGTCTTCTCCCGCCAATTCGCGACGATGATCGAGGCCGGCCTGAACGTCGTCGGCGCCCTCGTCATCCTCGAGTCGCAGACCGACGACCCCGCGCTCGCGAGCGTCGTCCAGCGCCTGCGCGGCGACGTCGAAGGCGGCCTCCTCCTGTCGGAGGCGATGGCGAAGCACCCGCGCGTCTTCACCCGCCTCTACGTCGCGATGGTCGAGGCCGGCGAGGCCGCCGGCATCCTCGACATCGTCCTCGACCGCGTCGCGTTCCAGATCGAGAAGCAGGAGCAGATCCGGCGCCGGATCAAGAGCGCAATGACCTACCCGACGATGGTGCTCATCTTCGCGACGCTCGTCCTCATCGGCATGCTCATGTTCCTCGTCCCGATCTTCGAGGGCATCTTCAAGACCCTGAACGGCCAGCTGCCGACGCTGACGCAGTACGTCGTCACCGCGTCGCACGCGCTGAAGACCGCGCCGTACGTCCTCCTCATCATTCCGGGCGGCATGTGGGCGTTCTTCCGCTGGAAGCGGACCGAGAGCGGCCGCAAGGTCTGGGACAGCTTCAAGCTGAAGCTGCCGGTGAAGATCGGCGACACCGTGCGCAAGGTGACGATGGCTCGCTTCTCGCGGACGCTGTCGACGCTCGTCGCCGCCGGCGTGGACATCATCAAGGCGCTCGAGATCACCGGGCAGACGGCGGGCAACTGGGTGGTGGAGGAAGCGCTCGCAGGCGTGCGCCAGAAGGTGCACGAGGGCGTCCCGATCGCACAGCCGCTGCTCGAGAACGACGTGTTCCCGCCGATGGTGAGCCAGATGGTGAAGATCGGCGAGGAGACGGGAGAGCTCGAGAAGATGCTGACGAAGATCGCCGACTTCTACGAGGAGGAGGTCGACGCGGCCGTCGCCTCGCTCACGTCGATCATCGAGCCTCTCATGATGATCGGCGTCGGCATCATGGTCGGGGTCATCCTCATCTCGATGTACCTGCCGATGTTCAAGATGCTCCACCTCGTCAGCGGCAGCGGCGGCTAGCTGGACCGTCAGCTCGTCGGCACGGCGGCGTAGCGGACGAGCATCGCGAGGCCGAGCAGCAGCAGCAGCACGAGGACGAGCCAGAAGATCGATCGTTGCGAGCGCAGCACGGCGCTCATTCTCTCTCACCGGCCCGACGGCGGTACAGGGGTGCGGCAGCGGCGGTGGCGACGTCCTGCGGATACGTCAGCCGCGCGCGCCACAGGAGGACGGCGCTGGCCGCGAGCGGGACGAGCATGACGAAGAACGTCCACTGCAGGCCGCTGCGCCCGCCTCCGAAGACGTGGTCCGAGGCGGCGCCGAAGAGGAGCGGCGCGAGCGCCTGCGCGAGCGAGCGGAGAAGTGTCCGCACCGCCTCCGCGCGCCCCCACAGGAGCGGCGGCATGATGTCGAGCCGCGCGGCGTCGAGCGGCGGGTTCTGCGCGGAGAGCAGGAAAGCCGCCGCGGTGAGGTAGGGAAGCGCGGTCGCCACCCCGCGCGTCGCGATCGCCGGGATGAAGAAGAAGATTGTGAGCGACGCGGTGACGGCGGCGGTGAGGATGCGCCCGTTCAGGTGCCCGCGGCGGAGGATCCGGTCGCCGATGGCTCCGCCGGCGAGGACCCCGAGCACGGCCCCCACGCCGACGACGATGAGGAGGAGGTTCGCGACCGCCTGGCCGATCCCGTACTGCTCCTTCGCGAACTCGGCGCCGAACGTCTGGAGCCCGGCGAGGAAGTAGTAGCCGCACGCGCTCGCGGCCACGAGGATGATGTTCGTCTTGATGCGCAGCACGTAGCGCGTCGCCGCGACGATGTTCAGCTCCCGTGGGTCGCGCTGGAGGACGAGCTCGGGGTCGGGCTCGAGCTCGCTCTCGCGCGCGAGGCGCTGGGCGTCGGTCTCGTGCGGCGCGTCCGGGTCGGCCTCCGGCGGAGGCTGTGTCGCGTGCACGAGCGCGCCCTTGCCGCCGCGCCGCGGCTCGGGCAGGCGCATGACGAACCACGCGAGCGCGAGCGCGGGCAGGCCGAGGATGACGAAGGCGGCGCGCCACGAGAGGGCGGCGATGTCGCCCGTGACCGCGAAGCCGAACCCGGCTCCGAGCAGCTCGCCGGTGAGGATGAAGCCGTAGATCTTGCCGCGTTCGTGGCTGCCGAAGTAGTCGCCGACGAGCGACGCGACGAGGGGGCCTGCGGCGGCGGTGACCGCTCCGAGGAAGAGCCGCGCGATGAGGAGGTCGTGGAAGCCGCTGACGGAGGCGCTCCAGAACATCGCCCCGGCCCAGAGGACGATGGCGAGGCCGAGGGTCGTCGTCCGGCGCACACGGTCGGCGAGGACGCCGAACGGGAGGGTGGCGATCGCGCCGACGAGCGCCGTCGCCGTGACGAGGAGGCCGATGTCGGTGTTGCTGACGTGGAGGGCGTGCCGCAGCACCGTGGCCGACGCCCCGACCGTCGCCGTATCTGCGCCGCTCAGGCCCAGGACGCAGGCGAGGACGACGATGACCCGGCGTCGCTCCTTGCCGCCGAGCACGTCGGTGAGCGCGTCGGAGGCCGCGCCGGCGGCGGCCGACGCGAGCGAGGCGAGACTCGCGAGCACCCCTCGTTCCTGCATGCGAGCGTGAGTCTGATCCATTCGCTGCGAGTCGCGGCTGGCCTCCGGCAGGTGCCGCGCGTAAGCTCTCTCCCATGAAGGGTGCCGACAAGCAGAAGAAGGGCGTCAAGAAGGCGCCGCAGAAGTCGCTGAAAGAGAAGCGCGCCGACAAGCGCGCGGCCGAGAAGAACCGGCCCCTCTAGACGACTAGCGCCTTCGGCGGACGAGGTACCGCGCCAGGACTCCGAGGGCGAGCGCGCCGAGAACGGCGGCGAGGATGATCTCGCGGTCGTGATTCGCGCTCGGCCTCGCGGACGCCGACGCAGGCGTGAGCTTCAAGCCGTCCGCGGCCGCGAGCGCCGTCACGCCGTCCTTCGCCGCGGCGAGGAGACCGGCGGCGCCCGGCGCGATCCGGATCTTCGAGAGCGTCGCGTACTCGGCGGAGGCCGAGTGCTTCGGCCAGTTGAAGCCGAAGCCGTTCGGCATGACGATGAGCAGCCGCTGCTTGTACAGGAAGCTGAGCTCGAGGCCGAGGAACTTCGCATACGTCTGCGGCTTGCGCCAGAGCGCGGTGACCGAGCCCATGTCGTAGCTGCTCCAGATGACGGCGACGCGGATGCGGAAGCCCGCTTTGTTCGCCGCGGTCACGAGCGAGGTGAACTCCGACGCCTGCGTCTTCGGGAACTTCGCGTCGTACGGGAGGAACACCTTGGCGGCGTAGAGATAGTCGCTCGCGGGGTCGCCGTCCGCGCGCGCCGCGGGAGCGGCGACGCACGCGGCGAGCAGCGCGAGTGCGACGAGCCGCTTCATCCGTTTGCCCGGTCCACGAGCACAACGGTAAACGGCTGGGCACCGGGCGGCTCGACGTCGAAGGTCAGGCCCCAGCGCCCGACCATCACGAGCGCCGCCGAGGAGCGCTCGTACAGCCCCGGCGAGCGCTCGGCCAGCCGGTAGGCCTGGTTCGGCATCTCCATGTCGAGCATCGCGAACGTCGCGATGACGGTCGCGCCGCGCACGGGCGCACCGTTGCGCGTGATCTTCACGGCGAAGTCGTCCGGCACCGCGGCCTTGTTCGGCGTCACGCGGATCTCGAGCCGGTAGCCGCCGTGCTCGGCGACGGTCGTCACCGGCCCCGGGCCGGTGTGCGCGGTCACCGCGCCGAGGCTCGCGAGCGCCTTCGGCGGCGGCGGGAGGCTCGAGAGGACCGCCGCCGCGAGGACGGCGCCCGCGACGAGCACGACCTCGACGCCGACGAGCCGGCGAAGGAGCACGGCCGCCGCCGCCGCGCCGCCCGCGACGCGCAGTGCGGGCTTCGTGTGCAGGAGGTTGACTGCGGCGACGAGCATCGCCGTGAGCAGGATGGCGGCCTTCGCGATGATCGCCGTGCCGTACGACGTCTGCCAGAGCGAGGCGAGTGTCGGCAGGTGGAGGACGGAGGCTCCGATGCCGGAGCCCAGCAGCACCATGACGGAGACGAATGCCATGTTCGAGAAGCGCGGGACGCACACGACGAGCCCGGCGGTGCGCCGCGCCGGCGGCAGGCTCTTCCAGACGACGAGCAGCCCGGCGAGGCCTCCGATCCAGAGCGAGCCGGCCGCGAGGTGGAACCAGTCGAGCGTGAGCGCGAGCCAGCGGGGCGACGTCTGCGCCGCGTGACCGGCGGCGCCCGGCACGAGCAGCGCCGCCCCGGCGGCGAGCAGGGCGCCCCACAGCGAGAGCAGGCCGGCCACGGATCGCGTACGCCGCTCCGGGCGGTCCAGCCAGATCGCCGCGGCGCCCGCCGCCGCGAAGAGGGCGAGGAGCAGCTCGAGCCGGAGATAGCCGCGCCCGAACGCCGACACGCTCATGAGCGGCACGAGCGCGCCGAACGACCAGAACGAGCGCAGCGCGAACTGCGCCGTCGCCGCCAGGACGTAGAGCGGCGTCGAGACGAGGGCCACGGCGAGGGCGAGCGCGAACGAGAGCGAGAGGGCGCGCAGCCGCGTTCCCTCGACGAGGGCGACGACGGGCCTGGCGACAACGGTTCGCAGCACGAACAGGCCGATCGCGGCCAGCAGCGACACGAACGTGAGCCAGCGCAACGTGACTAGCCCGGGCGTCACGGCGGTCTCCGACAGCGATGGGATGACGAACTGCGGCGGTGGGCCCGGGTTCGGCCCGACCCGGAAGACGAACACGCCGCGGACCGGATGCCCGTCCGCCGAGATCACGCGCCAGAAGACGAGGTACGAGCCCTCGGCGACGTGCCGGAGCGGCGCGTCGAGCTCATACGGATTCGAGGCCGAGCGATGGACCGTGGCGTCCACCTGCTGGTGGCCCGCGGCGTCGGTGACGGACACGATCGCGAAGCGCGGCTCGACGACCTCGTCGTACACGAGGCGCACGTCCGTCGGCGGCGTATCCACCTCCGCGCTCGCGGCCGGGAACGTCTTGAGCAGCGCGGCGTGCGCCCACGCCGCCGACGGCAGCGCAAGCGCCGCTACGGCGACGCCGGCGGTGAGGAGTGCGCGTCTCACCGCACCTGCAGCGTGAACGGGGCGGTGAGCACGACGCCGTTGAGCTTGCACTGCACGAACAGTCGCCACGTTCCTGGGATGGGCACGAGCACACCGACCTTGAGGTGTCCCGGCGTGGCGGACGTCCCGGTGACCTTGGCCGCACCGAAGACGCTCGTGCACCCGGTCGTGCCCGGCGCGCACACGTGTGTGTGGAAGTAGTCGAGGCTGCCGCGGCGGAAGAAGATCGCGTGTGCGAGCGCGCCGTACCACGTGGTGAACTGCGCGGGCGCGCCGCTCGGCGTCGTCACCGTGAAGTCGAGGAAGTTCGGCTGCACCGCCCTCAGGCGAGGCGTGCCGTGCAGCGTGAACCGGTAGCCGTCCACCGTCTCGCTCGCCCGGAACTTCGGCAGCGGCTGCGGCCGGTACGTCCCCGCGACGCGGAGCGAAGAGAAGAGCTGGAAGTTCGGCACCGGGCCGCTCGTCTGCGGGTAGACGTCGATGACGACGCGGTACGGCCCCGGCTCGGTGAACGTGATCGTGTCGGTGATGCGTCCGTTCGGGCCGACCGGCGGGTGCACGTGGACGATCGTCGAGAGATCCCGGCGCACGATGATGAGGTGCACCCCCGTGTGCGGCCCGGGGCCGCGCTTGAACCGCGTGAGCGGCTTCCCGTCCGGCTGGAGGATCGTGAACGAGACGCGCGTCGGCACTCCCGCTTTCACGGGTGCAGCCGGGGCGAAGTCGGAGAGCGTGTACGTCCGCGCGGCGCCGACGGTGATCGTCGGCGCCGACGAGCCGCCGCCGCATCCCGCGACGAGTGCGACGAGCGCGACGAGCGCGACGGCCGCGATAGCCTCCGCCAGGTGCTGGTACCGACGCCCATCGGCCCGGGGCCGGAGTACCACCCGCGGCCGGCGATGCACGCGGCGTGCGCCTCGGCGACAGGCACCGCGCGACGCATGCACCTCGAGCTCTTCGCGAACGGCTTCGCGGTCATCGTTCCGGCGCGCATCGGCGTTCGCAGTCCCCGCTGCCGTGCTCATGTCTGGACGCGCGATCCGACGGGCGTCGTCGAGCTCGATGCGCCTGCCACGCTCGGCAAGCTGTTCGCGATCTGGGGTCAGCCGCTCGGGCGGCGGCGACTGCTGGGCTTCCACGGCGCTGTCTCCCTCTTTCGGAATGGCGTGCGCGTGCGCGGCGATCCGAGCTCTCTCGCGCTGCGCGACGGTGACGAAGTGGTGGTCGAGATCGGCGGCTACGTGCCGCCGCACCGGAGCTATCGCTTCGTTCCTCACTGAGGCCCCGGAGTTCCGTGCAGCAGGACGATGACGAGGACGACGGCGGCGATCCCCGCGGCGAGCGCGAGGAGGGCCGCGAGCAGGCGCGCGTTCACGCCGCCTCCAGGGACGCGGTGCGCAGGTACCCGAGCGTCGAGGCGGCGAGCACGCCGCCGCCGGCTCCGAGGACGAGGGCCGCGGACGCGCGGGCGAAGAGGCTCGGAAGGACGCTGAGCGCGACCGAGTGCGTCAGCACGGGCAACATCGTCAGCCCCTCGTAGAGGCCGCCGAAGCCGACGAGGAACGCGGTGAACACGCGCGCACTCTCGGAGCGGCGTGTGAGGCCGTAGAGCAGCCCGACGCCGACAGCGCAGGTGAGCGCGATCTCGACATCGCCGACGATCGGGACGTCCGGCCGGCCGTAGAGCTCGCGCCCGACGCGCAGCGCCCAGGCGAGCGCGGTGACCGCGAAGCCGAGCGCCACGAGGATCGCACTCGAGCGCACCGCGACCAGGCCTGCCGCGACTGCGGCGGCCACCGCCAGCCCGATCCACGCCCACGTGCGGCCGGGCGGCTGGAAGTCGAGAAGGCCGTGGACCCGGAGACGGCGTCCGTCGGCGATGAGCGGCACGGACCACGGACCCACGGTGCCGGCCGAGCTCCGGCCGCGGGCAAGAGGCTCGAGCAGGTGCAGCCGGTGCTCGTGCCAGGCGTACGCGTGGCCGCTCGTCACCCGGTGCCAGAGCGGCGGCGCGCTCGGATTCGCCGAGGGGCGCAGGTCGAACCGGTCGATCCGGTCCGCCTGCGCCGTCAGCGAGTGGAGGTTCAGCCACACACCCCGGCGGTCGAAGCGGAGCAGCGGCTCGCCGAGCGTGCCCGGCACGGTCACGACGACCGTCCCGGGCACGCGCAGCCACAACGTCTGATCACCGTCGACGACTTTCGCGTCGAACGCCGGAGCCGCCGGCGTGAAGCCCGTGACGTGCGCGGTGAAGTTCGTCGCCACGGGCAGTGTCTTGCCGACGTGGGCCGACGCGACGTGCGGCATCGCCGCTGCCGCGAGCCCCGCGACCGTCGTTACGAGCACGATCCTCACGTCAGCGACCGGCCTCCCCGTGCGGCGAGCGAGCCGACGGAAACGAGCAGCGCGAGCGCGCCGAGCGCGAGTGCGACGATCGTCAGCGTCGAGGTGCCGCCACCGCCGATGGACGAGAGCGCCTCGATCGTCGGCGCGGGTGTGTCCGACGACTCGGGCCCGGTCCAATCGACGATAGACCCGTCCGAATAGGTCTGCTGCACGGCGAAGGTGTACGTCTTCGCGCCGTCCGTCGATGCGTTGAAGCGGAAGACCGCGTCTTCGTCGGTGGGGACGTGCCCGCCCGTCCACGTCACCTTCTGGACGACGGCGCTGTCCCCCGACCCGGTCGCCTGCACCTGCATCTTCCAGCCGGGGGGCGGCGGCTCGAACGAGTCGATCGCGAAGCCGGCGGGAACGGTGAGCTCGATCTCGGTCGTCGTGAGCTTCTCCTTCTCCGTCGGCACGGAGAGCGTGAACTGCTGGAGCTTCTTGTCGAGCGCGACCGCCGGGCTGACGATCGCGTGCGCGGATGCGGCCGCGGCCGTTGCGAGCGCTCCGAGCGCGACGAGCGCGCCGAGCGCGAACCGGTGCTTCATGTCTCCTCCTTCGCGGGATTGTCGTCGTGGCGGCTAGGCCAGGACGACGCGCGGAGGCCCGCGTGCGAGCCGCGAGGCGGCGGCGAGGCGGGTGCGAAGAGCGGTGGGCGCGGCGGGCACGGCGACGTGCGGACGTTCGCGCGGCACCGGCCGTGCGAACGCGCGGCCGATCCGCGCTGCGGCGCGAAGGAGCAGCCGCGCCGCGAGGTACGCGAGCAGCCCCACCGGCAGCTGGAGGAGGAGGCCCGGCAGGAACGTCGGCGCGAGCACGGCCTGCCAGGCGAAGGTCCCGGTGTGGAGCGAGAGCTCGAGCAGCTCCTGCACGGCGAACGCGAGCGGCGGGAGCGTCCCGAACGCCCACGCCGGCAGCGGCCTCGACGCGCGTCCCCGCGCCGCGTCGGCCGCCGTCAGGACGAGCGAGACGAGCACGCACGCGGCCGCGATTCCGAGCGTGAGCGGGAGCCACGCCGCGTACGCGTGCCCCGTGGCGAGGAGGTGCAGCAGCCGGGCGTGCGCCTGCGGGTACACGAGCCGGTACGCGACCGTGTGGGCGAGCTGCGTGCCGGCGAGCATCAGCGGCACGGCGACGAGCCAGGCGGCGCTCCGTCTCATCCAGGGAGAATCTACTTGCCGCGCAGACGTGCGGCGAGCCGCGTGAGCAGCGGCTTCGCCGGCTCGGGCTCAGGGGCGACGACGGGCTCGGGCTCGTCGGGGGCGATCGAACGCGGGACCGCCTGGCGCTCGCGCTGGGCCCGGATGGCCGCGTTCATCTCCTCGCGGTGCGACTGCTCCGCCATCCGGCCTTCGTACGCCGCCGGCGTCTAGGATCCTGCCCGGATGTGCTTCGACCTCGATTCCGCCCCGCCGATCCCGGTCATCTCGGGGGCGGCCGTCTCCCACGACGATCTCGTGCTCGAGGCGGCGGACGGAAACCGGCTCGCCGCGTTCGCGGCCGCGCCCGACGAGCCTGCGGCGACCGGGATCGTCATCCTCCCGGACGTCCGGGGCCTGTACCGCTTCTACGAGGAGCTCGCCCTTCGCTTCGCCGAGCGCGGCTACGCCGCCGTCGCCTTCGACTTCTACGGCCGCACCGCCGGCGTGGCGAAGCGGCCCGACGACTTCGACTACGCGCCGCACCGGCAGCAGACGACGCCCGAAGGCGTGCAGGCGGACGTCGCGGCATCCGTCGCGTATCTCCGCGACCGGGGCGTCCGGTCCGTCGTCACCGTCGGCTTCTGCTTCGGCGGCAAGCACTCGTGGCTCGCGGCCGCAGGCGGGCACGGGCTCGCCGGCGCGGTCGGCTTCTACGGCCAGCCGAATCCCGAGGCGATCGAGCGGGCGCGAGAGATCGCCGCGCCGATCCTCGCGCTCCAGGCCGGCGCCGACGGGCACATCTCAGCCGACGACAACGCGGCCTTCGACGCCGCCTTGACCGAGGCCGGCGTCGAGCACGAGGTCGTCGCGTACGAGGGCGCGCCGCACAGCTTCTTCGACCGCAAGCAGGACGAGTTCGCCGACGCGTCGGCGGACGCGTGGCGCCGGACGCTCGACTTCGTCGAGCGCCACGCCACGTTGGCGTCAGTCGTCTGAGGCTTGATGTGAAATAGACGCCCCCGGTGCCGCGGGCTATTTCACATCAAGCCTCGAGCGCCTCGGCGACCGCGCGGGCGAGTGCGGGCTCGACCGGCCCCGGCCGGTACCCGAGCTCGGCCTCCGCCTTCGCGCAGCTGAAGAACATCGGCAGTCGCGCGAGCGCGACCTCGTTCCGGTTGACGAGGCCGAGCGCGGCGGCGGCACGGGCGACGCCGTACGGCACGCGGATACGCGGCCGCGGCCGCCCGGCCAGCCGCGCGATGAGTGCGAAGAGGTCGCCGAGCCACATGTCCGTGCCGCCGAGGAGGTAGCGCTCGCCGGGACGCCCGCGCTCGAGCGCGAGCGCGTGCCCTTCGGCGACGTCGCGTACGTCGACGACGTTGACGCCCGTCGTCGGGATGTACCCGCGGAACCGTCCGCGCGCGACGCCGGCGACCATCGCGCCCGTCGGCGTCGGCCGGCGGTCGCCGTCGCCGACGGGCGTCGTCGGGTTGACGACGACCGCACCGGCCGCGAGCGCGAGCTTCTCCGCCGCGAGCTTCGTCCGCTTGTACGGGATGGCGAGCTCCCAGGCCGGCGGCCCGTCGGCCTCGGTCGCCTGGCGCCCGGGGACCGGCCCGCACGTCGCGCACGTGCTCGTATGGACGATCCGCCGCACGTCCGCCCGGGCCGCGGCGGCGAGCACGGTCCGGGTCCCCTCTATGTTGACGCGCGCGAGGGCGGCCTCGTCGGCCGGCTCGTAGCTGTACAGCGCGGCCACGTGGACGAGCGCCTCGCAGCCGCGCATCGCGTGCTCGAGCCGGGGGCCGTCGAGGAGGTCGACGTACTCGTCGTCGATCTCGGCGCCCCGTTCCCGGAGCACGCGGAGGAGGTGGTCGCGGATGAAGCCGGCGCCGCCGGTGACGAACACGCGCATCGTGCGGCGACCCTATCCCCGGCCCGCCGGGCAGGTCCGGATTCGGGAGTTCCGCTACACTCCGGCCGCGCGCGGGGCGCCGTAGCTCAGCTGGTTAGAGCGCTGCACTCATAATGCAGAGGTCGGTGGTTCGAGCCCACCCGGCGCTACTTTCAACGCGTTCACAACCAGACTAGGGACAGGTAATGGCAACCGGAGTACGAGTCGCGATAACGCTCGCCTGCACCGAGTGCAAGCGCCGCAACTACCAGACGAACAAGTCGAAGCGGAACTCGCCCGACCGGGTCGAGTTCAAGAAGTACTGCCGCTGGTGCGGCCGGCACACCGTGCACCGGGAGACCCGCTAGACCGATGGCCCGCCAGACCCGTCAGCAGCGGCGTGCCCGCAGGCAGACGCAGCCGGCCCTCGCCGGCGGCCCTCCCGTCCGGCCGCCCACGCGGCCGACCGCCAACGGCGGCGGGGACGAGTCCGCGCACCGGCAGCCCCGCGAGGAGCGCCACGCCCCCGGCTCGGGCCCCTTCCACTTCTTCCAGGAGTCGTACGGCGAGCTCAGGAAGGTCGAGTGGCCGAACCAGCACGCCGTCGTCAGCGGCACCGCGGTCGTCCTGGTCGCCTGCATCATCGTCGGCTTCTACCTGTGGCTGAACGACGAGGTCTGGAAATACGTCGTGCAGCACCTGCTGCTGCGATAGAGAGGACGAGATGTTTCGCTGGTACGTGATCAACACCTACTCCGGGCACGAGAACAAGGTGAAGGCCAATCTCGAGCACCGGATCGAGTCGATGGGGCAGCGCCCGCGCTTCCGTCGCGTCGTCGTCCCGACCGAGCAGGTGATCGAGACGAAGGACGGCCAGAAGGTGCAGACGGAGAAGCGCGTGCTCCCCGGCTACGTGCTGGTGAACATGGACCTCGACGACGACGCCTGGATGGTCGTGAAGAACACTCCGGGCGTGACCGGCTTCGTCGGCGCCGGTTCGAAGCCGGTGCCGCTGTCCCAGCCCGAGGTCGACCGGATCCTCCACACCGGTGCCGGCACCGCGGTCGCGGCGCGCGCCCAGGTGGAGTTCCAGCTCGGCGAGTCGGTGAAGATCACCTCCGGCCCGCTGGCAGACTTCGACGGCGAGATCACCGACGTGAACGCCGACGGGCAGAAGCTTCAGGTCATGGTGAACATCTTCGAGCGGCAGGTGCCGGTCGAAGTCGGATTCGACAACGTCAAGAAACTGGACTGATCAGATGGCGAAGAAGGTACTGACACTCATCAAGCTCCAGATCCCGGGCGGGCAGGCGAACCCTGCGCCGCCGGTCGGGCCTGCGCTCGGCCAGCACGGGGTCAACATCATGGAGTTCTGCAAGGCGTTCAACGCCCAGACGGCCGACCAGAACGGCCGGATCACCCCGGTCGAGATCACGGTCTTCGAGGACCGCTCGTTCACCTTCATCACGAAGACGCCGCCGGCGGCCGTCCTCATCAAGGAGGCCCTGCGGCTCGAGAAGGGCTCGGCGGAGCCGAACCGCGAGAAGGTCGGGCGCCTCAGCCGCGCCCAGGTGCGTCAGATCGCGGAGACGAAGCTCGTCGACCTGAACGCACGCGACGTCGACCAGGCGGCGAAGATCATCGCCGGCACCGCCCGCTCGATGGGCGTGGAGGTGGATCTCTAGTGGCACAGCACGGGAAGCGCTACATCGAGGCGCGCGGCGCCATCGACCGCGAGCGTGTGTACACGCCGGTCGAAGCGGTCCGGATGCTGAAGGAGGCACCGGCCGCGAAGTTCGACGAGACCGTCGAGGTGCACTTCCGGCTCGGCCTGAACGTCCGCCATGCGGACGAGCAGCTGCGCGGAACGCTCATGCTCCCGAACGGGACGGGCAAGGACGTCCGCGTCGCCGTCTTCGCCGAGGGCGACAAGGCCCGCGAGGCGGAGGAGGCCGGGGCGGACATCGTCGGCTCGGCCGATCTCGCGAAGCGCATCGAGGAGGGCTTCACCGACTTCGACGTCGCCGTCGCGACGCCCGACCAGATGGGCAACGTCGGCAAGCTCGGCCGGATCCTCGGCCCGCGCGGGCTCATGCCGAACCCGAAGACGGGCACCGTCACGTTCGAGGTCGGCAAGGCCGTGCGCGAGGCGAAGGCGGGCAAGCTCGAATACCGGACCGACCGCGGCGCGAACGTCCACCTCTCGATCGGGAAGAAGAGCTTCGACGAGCGGGCGCTCGTCGAGAACTACGCGGCGGTCGTCGACGAGATCGTCCGGGCGAAGCCGGCGGCGGCGAAGGGCCGCTACATCCGGCAGATCACGCTCACGAGCACGATGGGCCCCGGCATCCACGTCGACCCGGCCAAGACCCGCGGGATCACCGAGGAGCTCGAGGAAGCTACAGTTACGGCCTAACCGACTAGCGACCGCCGAAGACCACTGGCAGCCCAAGGGCAGAAGTCCAGTCGAGGTGGGGCTTGGAGAGAGCTCGCTCTTTCGTCTTGGCCCGCCTCTGCGCGGGCCTAGTCATTTCCGGAGGAAATGACGTGAAGAAGGAGCAGAAGCAGACGATCGTCGACGAGCTGGCCGACCGCCTGAAGGCGGCGGACACGCTGCTTGTCGCCGACTACCGCGGCCTCACGATGCCGCAGATCGACACCCTGCGGACCCGCCTGCTCGAGAGCGGCGCGCGGTTCACGGTGGTGAAGAACACGCTGACGCGGCGGGCGGCCGAGGCGGCGGGCGCGGATGCGCTCCTGGCGCTGCTCGAGGGCCCGACGGCGATCGCGTTCCTCGAGGCTGACGGCGACATGCTCGCCGCCGCGAAGGCGCTCGCCGACATGGCGCGCGAGTCGCGGGTCCTCGCGATCCGCGGCGGCGTGCTGGAGGGCCGGGTGCTGTCGGCCGAGGAGGTCGAGAGCCTCGCGTCGCTCCCGCCGGTCGACATCCTGCGGGGCCAGGTCCTGGGCGCGATCATCGGTCCGCTGACCGCCCTGCTGGGCCTGGTGACGGCCCCGCTGCAGAACCTGTACGGCCTCATCGACGCCCGGATCGAGCAGCTGGGCGGCGAGACGTCGGCCCCGGCGGAGGAGCCGGCAGCCGAGGAAGACACACAGGCGACCGCCACAGCGGTCGCCACCGAGGAAAGCGTCCCAGAGAACAGCGCGGCCGAAGAGAACCCGGTCGCCGCCGAAGAAGAGACCCCCACGGAAGAGGAGAGCTAGGTCATGGCTGGTGTAGACACCATCTTCGAGTCACTAGGGAAACTGTCGGTGCTCGAGCTCGTGGAGCTCAAGAAGAAGATCGAGGACGAGTGGGGCATCACCGCCGCGGCTCCGGTCGCGGTCGCCGCTGCCGGCGGCGCGGCTCCGGCCGAGGTCGAGGAGAAGACGTCGTTCGACGTCGTCCTCACCGGCGCCGGCCAGCAGAAGATCCAGGTGATCAAGGTCGTCCGCGCCGTCACGGGCCTCGGCCTCAAGGAGGCCAAGGACCTCGTCGACTCGGCTCCGAAGCCGGTCAAGGAGGGCATCGCCCAGGACGAGGCCGACACGATCAAGGCACAGCTGGAAGAGGCAGGGGCGTCGGTCGAGCTGAAGTAGGGCGCAAGATCCGGACACCTGCCGGCATCTCAACCAGCACGACCTCGTAGCTGCGGGACAACGGCCAGGGCCCGGCGCCGCTTGCGTGGCGCCGGGCTCCGAGCTACATTGAGGCGCACATTCCGGCGGCGGCCGTTGGCCACGCTTGCGGTGAAGGGGTCAGTTTCGGTACCCTGACGGGTTGCGCCGACGTTACGTCCGCCTGCACCCTCGCACGCCTGAATTCGCCTGAGCTCGCACGTCCCCAAGGGAGGCTTCTTCTTTGACCACCACGGTCGCTTCGCCCCGCGCGCGTAAATCCTTTTCCAAGATCCAGCACGTCCTCGACCTCCCCAACCTCATCGACATCCAGAAGGCCTCGTTCCAGTGGTTCCTGGACGAGGGCCTCAGAGAGACGATCGACGACATCTCGCCGATCGAGGACTACACCGGCACCCTCGCCGTCGAGTTCGGCGACTACCTGTTCGGGGAGCCCCAGTTCACCATCAAGGAATGCCGTGAGAAGGACCTGACCTACCAGGCTCCTCTCTCGATGACGGTCCGGTTCGTCAACAAGGACACGGGCGAGATCCGTGAGCAGACCGTGTTCATGGGCGACTTCCCGATGATGACCGACGTCGGCACGTTCATCATCAACGGCACCGAGCGCGTGATCGTCACGCAGCTCGTCCGTTCCCCCGGCGCGTACCTCATGGAGCCGAAGGACGCGACGAAGCAGGTCTTCACGGCGAACCTCATGCCGAGCCGCGGCTCGTGGCTCGAGCTCGAGATCGACAAGAAGGGCATCGTCTACGGCCGCATCGACCGGAAGCGCAAGCTGCCGATCACGACGCTCCTCCGCGCTCTCCCCGCCGAGGACCCGTCGACCGGCTTCGCGCTCGACACGTCGACGAACGAGGCGATCCTCGCCCTCTTCGGCAACTCGCCGTACATCGTCAACACGCTCGAGAAGGACCCCTCCACACGTGAGGAGGAGGCCCTCATCGAGGTCTTCAAGAAGCAGCGCCCGGGCGAGCCGCCGACGCTCGACAACGCGCGGAACCTCCTGCGCGCGCTCTTCTTCGACCCCAAGCGCTACGACCTGACGAAGGTCGGCCGCTACAAGCTGAACCAGCGGCTCGGCGTGTCCGTGCCCGAGGACGTGCGCGTACTCACGACCGAGGACATCGTCGCGCTCGTCCAGCGGCTCATCGCCCTGCCGGTCAACCTCGGCGTGCCCGACGACTCGAAGGACTTCGCCGCCGAGGCCATCGCCCTCCCGCGCGCGCCGATCGCGTCCGAGCTCGACGAGTACGAGCACTTCGGCAACCGGCGCCTGCGCACCGTCGGCGAGCTGATCCAGGAGGCGTTCCGCGTCGGCCTCTACCGCATGGAGCGCGTCGTGCGCGAGCGGATGACGACGGAGGACGTCGACACGATCACGCCGCAGACGATCATCAACATCCGGCCGGTCGTGGCGGCGCTGAAGGAGTTCTTCGGCTCCTCGCAGCTGTCGCAGTTCATGGACCAGACGAACTCGCTCGCCGGCCTCACGCACCGCCGCCGCCTGTCGGCGCTCGGCGCGGGCGGCCTGACCCGCGAGCGCGCGCCGATCGAGGTGCGCGACGTCCACCCGACCCACTACGGGCGCATGTGCCCGATCGAGACGCCGGAAGGCCCGAACATCGGCCTCATCGGCTACCTCGCGTCGTACGCGACGGTGTCCGAGTTCGGCTTCATCCAGACGCCGTACCGGCGCGTCACCGGCGGCAAGGTCACGGACGAGATCGTCTACCTCGACGCCGTCGAGGAGTCGCGGTACACGATTGCGCAGGCGACCGCGGCGACGGACAAGAACGGCAAGCTCCTCGAGGCGGCCGTGCTCTGCCGGTCGGCCGAGGGCGAGGCGGTCACCGCGGCGCCGAAGGACGTCGAGTTCATGGACGTGGCGCCGGCGCAGATCGTCTCCGTGTCGACGGCGCTCATCCCGTTCCTCGAGCACGACGACGCGAACCGCGCCCTCATGGGCGCGAACATGCAGCGCCAGGCCGTGCCGCTGCTCGTGCGCCAGGCGCCGCTCGTCGGCACCGGCCTCGAGTACCGCGCCGCGGTCGACTCGGGCGACGTCATCGTCTCCAAGGCGGCGGGCAGCATCGCCGACGTCGACGCCGAGAAGATCGTCGTCGAGACGAAGAGCGGGCGCGACGAGTACACGCTCACGAAGTTCATGCGCTCGAACCAGGGCACGCTCATCCACCACAAGCCGGTGGTGCGCCTCGGCGACAAGGTCGACGCCGGCCAGGTGCTCGCCGACGGCAGCTCGACCGACGCCGGCGAGCTCGCGCTCGGCGCGAACCTCCTCGTCGCCTTCATGTCCTTCGAGGGCTTCAACTTCGAGGACTCGATCGTGCTCTCCGAGCGCCTCGTGAAGGACGACATCCTCTCGTCGATCCACATCCACGAGTACGAGGTGGACGCGCGGTCGACGAAGCTCGGCGACGAGGAGATCACCCGCGACATCCCGAACCGCTCCGAGGAGTCGCTCGCGCAGCTCGACGAGCGCGGCGTCGTCCGGATCGGTGCCGAGGTCAACTCGGGCGACCTGCTCGTCGGCAAGGTCACGCCGAAGGGCGAGACCGAGCTGACGGCGGAGGAGAAGCTCATCCGCGCGATCTTCAAGGAGAAGGCGCGCGAGGTCCGCGACACCTCGCTCAAGGTGCCGCACGGCGAGGGCGGCGTCGTCATCGACGTGAAGACGTTCTCGCGCGACGGCGGCGACGACCTCAGCCCGGGCGTGAACGAGCTCGTCCGCGTGTACGTGGCGAAGAAGCGCAAGATCGCCGAGG
>Ga0265339_10000849_pt1 | contig 23495 bp, 19 predicted proteins | sample 4CB219metaG_FD_202085 | JGI IMG/M metagenome (GOLD analysis project Ga0265339, IMG submission 202085) | Rhizosphere microbial communities from Carex aquatilis grown in University of Washington, Seatle, WA, United States - 4-CB2-19 metaG | ecosystem: Host-associated > Plants > Roots >... | reverse complement strand
GTGTGGCGCGACGCGGTCAGCCAGCGTCAGCAGGCTGATTACGTGCTCCAGCAGCCCGCCCAGCCACGCATGATGAAGCTGTTTGGCGGCGGGGGCTTCACGGTAAGCCGTGGCAATGCGCGGGTCTGCAAGAATGGCGGAGAGCAGCGCTTTGAGATGTGGCTCGGTAAAGGAATCCACAAAGCCGAGGAGCTCGCGCCAGAGCTCGTCCACGTCGTAAGTGGTGGCCGGCATCAGGTCGGCTTTGTCAGCTTCGCCGGGATTGGCCCGGCGCACCTGCTCCATCTTGATCTGGAGTGCGTCACGGTAGCGGGTCACGCAGCCGCGTACCTTGGCGATATCGCCGCGATCCACGTCCTTGGCGATGCGCGGATCGCCCGGCTCCCAGGCACGAGCCTCCATCTGGCCCGTCTTGTCGCACAATACAAAGTTGAGATAGGGCTTGTTGGTTTGCGTCGTGCGCTGCTGGCGGGAGAGGACCAGAAAGTAGCCGTTAAACGGCTTGCCTTCCTCGAAGGAAGACAGATCGGAGATGTAGATGTCTTTCATGCTGGGGGAAGGATAACAGCAGGGACATTGGACAGTTCTTGGTTCACTGTTCGCAGAAATGATTGCGCAGATCGGGCCTGGAAAGGGCACGACTTCACAGCTTGCTGAAGAACTCCTGTTTGAGCAGGGAAACCTTCACTTCACCCCGTGCACATTCAGCCACGGGCCGTACTCCCGATCCGTCTTCTGGATATGCGTCACCAGCCAATCGCGCAGGAACATCAGCAAGTCCACGTTCAGCGCAACTTCGCCGCGCTCATAGCGACCGACAAAGGTTTCCACTTGCCCAGCCAGGTTTTTATGCTGAGCACAGTGCGCGGCAAGCTGGGGATACTGCGCGCGCCGCATCAGCGCCTCTTCCGCGGCAAAATGGTCGTGGGTGTACTTCACCAGCGTCTTCAGCAGGTTTCCGGATACCGCCTTCGCCTGCCCCGCAATCATCGCGGCATGCAGATCGTTGAGCGCCTTTACCAGACCCTTGTGCTGGTCGTCCATGGCTTTTACGCCTACTGAAAAGCTGTCATTCCACGTCATCAGAGCCATCGTGCTTGTTCCTCCAGGAAGTCGGCCCGCTGAAACGCCGGCCCACTCTCGCTATCGGCACAAGGTCGCGAACCTTGAATGAGCATCGCGTCCGGCTGTTCCCTCGTCCCCAGCCTTCACAGAATTCCCCGCTCGTTCAGCCACTCGCCGTAGTTCTGGTCCAACTGCTCAATGTGCTCCGCGAACCAGTCGCGCACCTCGGCCGCGGCAGCCTCGCCAATCTGTCTGTGTTGCGACCGCTCCAGCGCATCCTGGATCCGTTCCAGCAGGCGCGCGTGGGCCTCGCGATGTTCACCCAGCGCGGGAAATTCCATCTGCTCCAGCAGTCGCTCCTCGCTCATAAAGTGCTGCCGCGTGAACTCAACCAGCCGCCCCAGCTCCTTGCCGGCTCGCTCCCGCGCCCCATGAGCGGCCGCCTGCCGCAGATCATTCAGTGTGTCCATCAGCACGCCGTGCTGCTGGTCCATCGCCCGCACGCCCACGCTGGACACGCGGCTCCAGTTCACCAGTCCCATGCCTGCCTCTGAGAGTTGCACCTATTGTTTATCGGCAGGCCGGCCGGGGGGAAGAGAAACATGATCCCTGAAACCTGACCCCTGAACCCTGAAACCTGTACCCTGTACCCGTGCCCCACATAGACCCAGCCCTGATCCTCGCCGCCGTGCTGGCTCTGGCGCCTTATTTAGGCGCAGCGTTTTTTCCGGCGCAGTTCGTGGGCCACGCGCGCAGGCTCACCGCATGGGAGCAGATCGCAGTTCCCGCCCTGCTCGCCATCCCATATGTCCTCGTGGCTCAGGACGCGCATATCTTTCGCTGGTCCTGGCTTGCCATCTACGCCCTGGTCCCGGCAGCCATGGCCATCGCCGCCCGCTGCTTCCCGCGCGACGAACGCAATATCTGGCTCCAGCTCGCCGTCCTTGTCCTGCTGGGATTGTGCGTGGACCTGCGCTGGTTCGAGAGCGCGTGGCCCGCTCACCTCTCCGTCTTCAACAAGATCCTGCTGCTGGACGCGGGCATTTACGCCTTCTTTATCCTGAACCCGCTTGCCGGAACAGGCTTCGATCTTCGCCTCCGCTGGCGCGATCTCGTCATCGGACTGCGTGAATTTCTCTTCTATTTGCTCATCGCTCTCCCCATCGGCCTCGCCACCGGCTTTCTGCACGCGCACGCGGTTACTTCAAGCCCGGTCGCGCTGATCGGCCGGTTCATAGAGGCCTGGGTTTTCACGTTCTTCTTTATCGCCGTGCCGGAGGAGCTCTTCTTCCGCGGATGGCTGCAGAACCTGCTTGAACGCCGCGCCGGGCGCAACCGGGCGCTGATCCTCACCGCCATTCTCTTCGGCCTCGCCCACTTCAACAAGCGCGCCGTCCATTTCAATACCCGATACGTGATCATGGCCACCCTGGCCGGCATCTTCTATGGCCGCGCCTGGCGCCGCCATCGCCGCGTAGGCGCCTCCGCCGTTACCCACGCCACAGTGGACTCCGTATGGTCGCTGTTCCTGCGCTGAAGCCAGGGGTCAGTTATCAGCCATCTGCCATCAGCCATCAGCTTCAATGCGTAAGCCTGACAACTCCACCAACCAGTCCTTTAGTCCCTACGTCCCTGCTTCACTCACTCCAGAATCACGGCCGGCTCCTCATGATCGCGCGTGGTCAGCGTGATGGCCGCGGCCAGAATCAGCCCTCCGCCCAGCCACGCAAACGGTCCCAGGCGTTCTCCCAGCAGCTTGACGCCGAGCAATGAGCCGAGCGCCGGCTCAATATTCAGGAACACGCCTGCCCGCGATGCCGGCACGTGATGAATCCCCCAGTTCCACAGCAGCGTGGTAGTGGCCGTGCAAGCCAGCCCGCTGACCGCCAGCGCCATCCACGCAGTCGCGCTCACGTGCGCAAACGGCATGGGCGCGCTGTGATTCGGAATCCAACCAAGTAGCGCGCGCGGGCCCAGGGTCCAGCCGGCCAGCATCGCGGTTCCGGCAAGGATGGTGTACGCCGTCACCGCCGGCGGACTGTGTGTCTCCATCAGCTTCTTGCTCAGCAGCACCCACGCAATGGAGAGGACCAGCGAAAACACGATCAGCATGTCTCCAGCCAGAGTGGGTTGTTCATTGCCCGCCGGCCCGCGCGCGCCGCCCAGCGAAATCAGCATCACTCCCACGGTGGACCCGAACAGCGCCAGCCAGCCCACCACATCCAGGCGCTCCCCGGCAAACAAGGCGGCGGCCGCGGCCAGCAGCACCGGAACCGTGCCCACCATTAGCGCCGCATGGCTCACCGTGGTCAGCGCCAGCCCGTGAAACTGAAGCAGGAACTGGATGGGAACGCCCAGCACCGCCGCCATCAGCAGCAGGCGCGTCTCCGGCCACGTCAGCCGCACCCTCTCCATGATCGCCACCGGCAGCAGCCCCACGCAGGCAAACAGGAACCGGTACAGCACCATGTACTCGACGCTCATTTCATTGATCGCCAGCCGGCCGAAATAGAACCCCGTGCCCCACAGGCATCCCGCCAGGGCGCATGCCCCGTAACCCAGCCATCGCAGACGGCTCGCCGTTTCCGCGCTTCCCCTCATCCTGCCTCTACTGTCGCATATTGGCAGAGCCGGCCCGTGGCCGGTGGCTCGAAGCCCGTACTTCACCTCGCGATCGGCAAGTCACAACCTGACACCTGCGCCCTGGGTGCGAGAGAATAGCCCTTGATGGCACATCGGCTCCCGCGGGCGAATCTCTGGCTGTACCCGATCCTGGGGCTGGCCATCCTCTTCCCGTCAACTCTTGCCGCCAAAAAAAAGGCCGCCGCGCCTCAGGAACACCGTGTCCGCGCCACTGTCCAGCCGACGCTGACCATACCGGCCGAGCCTCTCGGCTTCGCCGCGCCCGGCCAGTTTTACCTGGGCATGCGCAACTCCCTGGTGTCGCTGGACTTCCTGGATGAAGACCGCCTCCTTTTCACCTTCCGCGTTCCCGGCCTCCTGCATCGCGGTGGGAACGTGCAGGCCGATCCGGACAGCGTGCGCGAGATTCGCGCCATTGTGCTGAGTCTCCCAAAGGGCAATGTTGAAGCCGAACAGGTGTGGACCCTCCACGACCGCGACCGGTACCTTTACCCGCTCGCCGCGGGGGAGTTCATCCTCCGCGATGAGGACCAGCTCAAGCTTGGCGATCGAACGCTGCAGCTCAAGCCGTGGCTCCGATTTCCCGGACCGGTGATATGGGCGGAGCTCGATCCCTCGCGGCAGTTTGTGGTCACCGGGTCCATTGAGCCGCCGATTGCCAACCCGAATCCGGGCCTGGTGGGCAGCCCCGCCACCGCCTCCGCAACCATCACCACCGATTCGCCGCCCGGCGCATCCGCCGACAAAGACTTCATCCTCAGAATCATTCGGCGCAGCACGGGTCAGGTGATGCTGGTAAGTCACGTCGACCAGGCCATCCACCTCCCCATCGGCTCGGACGGCTACTTGGAATCCGCTCGCGGAAACGGCATGGCGTGGAACCTGAACTTCAATCACTTCACCGGGGGCACTACGCCCGTCGGCGCCGTTGATTCCGTCTGCACGCCATACCTGAGTTTCATCTCGCCGGACGAGTTCCTGGCCGCCGCCTGCAGTCAGACCGGCGACACTCACCTCTACGCATTCACCACCGAGGGCCGCCGCCTCTGGCAAAACCTCAATACCGGTCCTGACGTATGGCCTTCTTCCGTCACCAGCGCCAACGGACTGCGTTTCGCGCGCGAATCCCTCATCGTCAACCACGCCGTCAATGCGTCCATGCCGCTCTCGACTGACGACATCAAGGGACAGGACGTGCAGGTCTTCGATGCGGCCACGGGAAAAGTCGTGCTCCGCGCCGCCGCCACTCCAATCTTTGACGCCGGCGGAAACGTGGCGCTGTCCCCCTCCGGCCGCCGCGCCGCCATCCTCATGGACGGCAACATCCAGATCTTCGATCTGCCCGCCCCGCCGCCGATTCCGCCCGCCAAGCCGTAAAGAACAGTACCGAATCCGGACGTAGCGAAAGAATGCCAGGCCTTTTAGCGGTCCCTCAGCCCCTGGCCCCAACCTTCTCCAACTCCCGTTTCCCCGTATGTCTCTTGGCGTGGTCCACCCTCCAGGCGGCGAATTCCTCCTGGACCGTCCGTCCCGGGCGCAGAAAGCGGCGATCCTTCTGTCGCAGGTACAGGAGAAACTCGGCGTATTCGTCTTGCACAAATTTTGCCTTGGCTGCCCGCTCGTCACCGCCGGGCGCCGCCATGTGAGCAGCCTGCCACTTGTCCTCTTCCGTGTCCACCAGATACAGACCCAGCTCGCCACTTCTGGGCGCCTCCCTGGCCGGCGCCGCCGCAGGAGCCGCCTGCCTCGTATCCTCATTCAGCGGTTCCGTGTCCAGCAGATACAGACCCGGCTCGCTACTTCTGGGTGCCTCATTGGCCGGCGCCGCCGCGGGAACCGCCTCAGCGGGAGCCGCCTGCCTCGTGTCCTCATTCACCGGTTTCCTGTTCCGCAGATACAATCCACCCCGCACCGCATTCAAGTAGAAGGTACCGAACAGGAAGACCCCAACCACCTGCCCAACCACCGTACCAAAACTCGGGTGGATGACAAATCCGGCAACCCGCTCCAACGCAAACATCGCCAGGCCCACGATTGCCCATGGAAGTGACAGACGATGCATGCGCCACGCTACCACTGCGAACAGCGCCGAGTCCGCCAGGCTCCAACCATCCATGCCCACCACCGGATGCCCCAGGTAAATTGCCGCAGCTCCGACGCCAGCGGTCAACACCGCGGTCAATCCTGCCGTGTATGCTCCGTAGCGCATCAATGTGACCGCCCTTTCCGGACTGTCGACACTGGGCCAAATCTCGTTGTCCTTTGCCATAGAACGTCCTTCTTGAGAATTGTGTGAAACCATGTTAGAAAACCTGCAAAACCCGCACAATAACCGCTTAGTGGGAGTGGTCCCAGGCTGCGCATCACGCATCTCAGAATCCAGGGGCACACATGGGTCCCTCGGCAGCTCCGGCCCCTTAAACCTGGAACCCGTCACCTTAAACCCGTTACCTTAAACCTGGAATCTGAAACGTGGAACCTTCTATGTACACTACTTCCTATATCCCTACGCCCGGTCTTCCCTTTACACTGTCCAGCGGGAGGATTCACTTGGGCACGGCTGAGGTTTACTTTAGCGCTGCAGCAGTTTCTGACCGCGGCCGCAAGCGACCTTCCAATGAAGACGCGTTCGCCTATTCGGTTGAAGACGGAGTGTTCGTGGTCTGCGATGGCATGGGCGGCGCTGCTGCCGGAGAAGTGGCCAGCGCAATGGCCGTGGACGAGGTCATGAATGTCCTGAAGACCCGCTCCCAGCCTTTTCCCGGCCTGGCTGAAGAAGCGGTCAACGCGGCCAACGAGGCTGTGTTCATCCGCGCCCAGAACAATCCTCAGCTCAGCGGCATGGGCACCACCATGGTGGCGCTCGTGGCCCAGAACACTGAGGCCTGGGTCATCAACGTCGGCGACAGCCGCTGCTACCGCTTCCGCGACGGCATCCTCGAGCAGTTGACGCTCGACCACTCTCTTGTTGAGGAGCAGGTCCGGCAAGGCCGCATGACGCCCTCTGACGCCCTCCGCTCGCCCCTGCGCAACGTCATCACCCGCGCCCTGGGCACGCAAAGTTCCGTGTCTCCCGATTGTTTCCAGCTTGAAGCTGCTGCCGGCGACGTCTTCCTGCTTTGTTCCGATGGCCTCACCCGCGAGCTCTCCGATGAGTTGATTCAGGAGCTTCTCGGCGACGATGGGGCCCTTGAAGAGCGCGCCAGCCGGCTGGTGGAAGCGGCCAAGGACGCCGGCGGCAATGACAACATCACCTGCATCCTGGTCCAGGCTGCGCGCAGTTCTCAGGATTCTGGCTCTCGAGCCGAGCACGACTTCACAGGCCGCTGAAGACCGCTAAATCAGGACAAAGACGCGTAAAAATGTCGGCGGTCTCGCGCCGGTTAGTCGCAATTCTCTGCATCGATCCCCGCGGTTGGGATTCTCAGGTCCCGGTGGGCGCCAGTCAACGGCGATCAGCTTGCGGCGCTGGGTGGCGTGGATTTGACGCGCTGCCGGATAGCGCGCTTGACCTGCTCAAAGCGCTGGTCGCCGCGCATTTCGCCGTCCAGATCGCCGTTGAGCACGCGGATCACGTGGTGATCGCGCGCTTCAAAAGCAGCCTGGAGGTATTGGTCGGCTTCGTGCCGCCGGCCGAGGCGGGAGCAGACGATCGCCAGATCGTATCCCGAGGATTCGCCCTTGCGGAAGGATTCGAGCTGCACGGTGCGCAAGCCCTCCAGCATGCCACGGGCGCCGCCGCGCTTCCATCCAGAGGCGGCGGCGGAGGCCAGCGCCGCATCTTTGGGATTGCGGCTGAGGGCCTCGAGGCGCTGGAGTTGATCGATATAGGCGGGGTAATTGCGCTCGTGGAAATCGATAAGGGCCAGGTATCGCGCGGGGGCGGAGTAATCAGGCTCGGAGCTTTCCAACTCTTGGAGCTGGGCGATCCCGGCATCTCGTTCTCCGGCCCAGTAGCGGATGAGTCCGTGCGTGGCCAGAACGGACCGGGAGGTGGGCTCGAGTTGGCGGGCGCGTTCCATTTCAGTTTTCGCGTCTGCGTACCGGCCCAGGATGAAAAGCGAATGCGCGAACCAGGAATGGACATCTTCATCCGTGGGGTCGAGCTGAACGGCGCGGCGGTACTCGCGAAAGGCCTGGTCGGCATCCCAATCCCAGAAGAAAAGCCCAAAGCCGAGGGCGCGATGTGCCTCGGCCAGGGAGTCGTCAAGCGAGACCGCCCGCCGGGCGGCCTCGATGGCAATGGGGAAGGCCTTTGCTTCCGGCATGCCGGTGTACTCGGGCATGAGGTTGTAGCTGTCAGCGAGTCCGGCATATGCGGGCGCAAAGTGCGGGTCCCGGGCCACGGCCTGGGTGAAGGCATCCACGGCTCGGCGCAGGGTTCCTTCAGTCCGGTGGCTCCAGAAGTAGCGGCCCTGCAGGTACAGCTCTGAGGCGGGCGAGCCGCCATAGTGAGACGCGGCAGACACGGCCCTGGGCGCGGTTCCTGGGGAAACGCCGCGCATGGTGTGCAGCCTGTGGGATGCAAAAACGACGATGGCGAGCAGAACCAGAAGCGGCGCCAGCCACAACAGCTCGCGATGACGGGTTCGGGCACGAATGGCCGGGGTGGGCGGACCCTGAGTTTCCTGACTCGGGGCAGGGGACCCGGTCGATCGCGAATCAAGCCATTGCAGGAGTTCGTCAGAGTAGGCGAATACGCCGCCTTTTGCGCCGGGGAGGCGATGGACGGGCAGCCGGCGCGATGTCTCCCAGCGTTTGACGGTCCTTTCATCGCGGCCAAAGAAGGAAGCGATTTCTTTCCAGGACTCGATCCTGGTTCTTCCCGGAGAATTGTCGATCGTACCCGACATGGCAACCGGCTCGTACCCTTTTGGAGTGCGATTAGTATAGCTCCCGTTTGGAACGGCGATCAGCAAGGACTGAATGGCATAGCGCCAAAATGAGATGGAATCGGTTTTGTTGTGCGCCAGCTCACATTTTCGGCCTTGTCCCGACTTGCCCCGACATGCCCCGTCCCCTCTCTTGCCTTGATCGGCTCGACAGATCACAGTGACGGTAGTTCAACTCTCAGTGCGCAAACCTTCCTCAGGTTGAGTCACGACGCTCAAAGAGGGACTCCAGGCTTCCCATAACCTAAAGAAGCTTAGATCCATATGTGGAAGCCCTCTTTCCGATGGCCGGGCTGTTCCGGCCTGGCCATCGGACGGACGGGATCGACGATCCCGGCAAATCACGAAAATGAGAGGCGAAAAGCGACAGCGGTGGGCGTCTATTCCTGCCGTACGGCCCAGGCCATTCCATCGGGGCCGCCGCCGGCCTGGATGTGGCCGGAGACGGTGAGAGTCTTCAGGTCAATCACCGCAACGTAATTATCGGGCGTGCAGGCCACAAAGGCGCGGCCGCCGTCGGGCTGGACCTGGATGCCTGCGGCGCCGTGGCCGATGGGGATCCGTTTCTCCAGGTTGTGGGTGGCGGTGTCGACGACTACCAGATCGCCCTGGCCGAGCATGGAAATGAGGACGCGCTTGCCATCGGGCGTGAACTTGAGGCGGTTGGCGGAATGCACATTCAGAGGCAGGGTTGCAGTTACCCGCTTCAGGTTGAGGTCCACAATGGAAACGGTTCCGTCGCCGGCGTTGGCCACCCACGCCTCTTTCCCGTCGGGAGAGACGTCGAAACCCTCGTCGCCTGGCCCAACGGGAACGACGGTTGGCGTCCAATCTCCGCCCGGCGGGTGGATGGGAGCGCGGGGAAAGCCGGGCGGCGGTCCACCGGGCGCTCCGGGGCCGCCCGGCGGCGGACCACCCTGCGCGGGCTCAAAGTCAAGGATGCTCACCGTTCCCGAGTTCACGTTGGTGGTCACGATGCGCCGGCCACCCGGGAAGACGTAGAGCATGTGAGTGCGGTTCTGGCCGGTCCCCATCACCCAATCCACCTTGCCGCCGGCCGGATTGTAGCGGCCAATCACCTTGTTGACTTCCGCGGTGAACCAGAGTTTGCCGTCAACGAAATCCAGTCCGTGGGGGCCGCTCAGGGGAGTGAGGTCGATGACCTTCTCCTGTTTTTGATTCACGAGATCGATCACGGTGATGGTGTGGAAACGGCCAAAGCCGTAGTTCGAAACATAGGCTGTCCGGCCGTCCGAGGAGGCGGCCACTTCATGCGGATCGTCGCCGACAGGCGCGCGCGCCGCCACCTGGAGAGTGGCCGGATCAACGATGGCCACAGTGTGATCCTGTTTGGAGAGAACCAGGAGCGCTGGGGAGGGAGTAGTCTGCGCGGCAGCCAGCGCGCCGCCGCCTATTACGGCAAGAAGGATGGGAAAGACGTGGGGACGCATGGGCGAGCCTCCGCGTCCAGAGTAACCCAGGGGAGCGAGGGGAATAAGCCGGTGCGAGGGACGTTTAGTCGTCGGCTCGGGAGTTGCGGGGGCGCTGCGGGGTGGGCGAACGCAGCGTGTCAACAACCGCTTTTGCCGCGGCCAGCACGCCCGCAATCTGGCGCATGGGCACGTTGACGGCCTGGTTGACGAAGTTGCCCACGCGGTCCACGCTGTCCAGGGTTGTAGTGGTCATGTGGTCCACGCGTTCGGCCTGGCGGCGGATGCGCTCGCTGATCTCATCGGCGGAAACCTGCATTTTGCGCGTCTCCTCGCGCGCAATCTTCGTCATCTCGGCCAGGTCGCCGGCCGCAGCGTCCAGTTTCGGCTCAAGGCGAGTCACCAGGTTCTTTGACGCCTCTAGTAACTCCTGCGCATGGTGCAGAGTCGGCGAGACCGCGGAACGGCACTCGTCTCCGTACTCCTTTGCCAGCCTCATCGCCTTGCCGCCCATGACGGCCAGCGCGATCAGGAACCCGATCTGCAACAGGACCGAAACGCCCATGATGATGCAAATGATGAGGAGAAAAGTATTGGTGTTTGGCATTGTGGCCTCTCGATGAGCACTTACTGGCTTGTGCGGCTGCGGCCGCCCTGCCGTTGGAAGCGCATTGGCCGGGACGCGGCCGCGAACCCATCTACTGGTTCCAGGGCGCGTCCCGGCCCAATCCGGGGAGGCGCGCCCATCTCGGCGCGCCCATCAGGTTTGCTGTTGCGCCCTACGAGCCGGAGGTACTGCCGGTGGAGGGAGCCGGATTGCCGGACCCGAATACGCCGCTGCCGGAGGCCGCGCCGCCGGTAGTGGATGAAGTTCCCGGCGAGCTGACCCCGCTGCTCGACGTACGATAAGCCTGCCGGCCTGCATCCACCGCGGCCGCTACGCGCGTACCCTGCTCGCCCACCAGGCTCTTGCCCCGCTCCACAAACTCTTCCCACTGGGCGCGCCCGCGGTCCACTACTTCACGGCCGCGATCCACGTATTCGCCCACCTGCTCGCGGCTCTTGTCCACCATGCTGCCAACCTGGTCGGCCACCTGTTTGCCGCGGTTGCGCAGATACTCAGTGCTTTCGCGAGCTGTGTTGGCAAGGTCCTCGCGGGTTTCACGCCCGCTCTTGGGCGCGTACAGAACGCCCGCCAAAGCGCCGATACCAAGGCCGGCCAGAAACCACGCAAATCCGTTAATGCCGCTGCTTTCATCTGCCATATCGAGAAATCTCCCTTTCCTGAGTGCGAAAAATGCCCGTGTATCCCAAGACTCTCCATGTTACCGCAAAAGGGCCACCGGAGAGCCACGCCGCTAAAAGGCAGACAGGCGCATGGGGCGCGCTGTATTGCCGTCCTGGGATTTGGACGCCGCATTGGTTGGCCGAGTTGCAAGCGCGCCCTTGGCGCCAATTTTCCTGAGATTTCACAGGTCCCCGGCCCAGCCCAGGCATCGCGGATGCCCTGCCCCGGCGCGTTTTCGCCCGCCCCCGGAGGAATTCTTCCGCAGCCGGTTCAATCCGCGATGAGGCTCCGCGCCACGGCGTCCAGAAGGCCATTGAGAAAATTGATGGATTCGGGCGCCGAGTAGCGCCGGCCAATCTCGAGCGCCTCGTTGATCACAATGGGATACGGCGTTCCCCTGAACCCCAACATCTCCCCGATGGCCATGCGCAGCAGGTTGCGGTCAACGGCCGGCATGCGTTCCAGCCGCCAGTGCTTTGAGTGGGCGACGATCATGCCGTCAATGCGCTCCTGATGGAGCGTGGCCGCGCGGAACAGGTCCTCCGCAAAGCCCCGGACCTCCGGCTCCACCTCGTCGCCGGCGCGCCAGAACGTGTCTTGCACCTCATCGGGCGACTGTTTGCCGATGTCGGCCTGGAACAGCATCTGCATGGCCAGCTCGCGCGACTTGCGCCGTGTTCTGGCGGTCACGCGGGCCTCACTTCCAGGAGCTTGCGCCTCAGGCTCACCATCTCAATGGCGGCCACAGCCGCTTCAAAGCCCTTGTTGCCGGACTTGATGCCCGCGCGGTCCAGCGCCTGTTCCAGCGTTTCGCAGGTCAGCACGCCAAAGCTGTGCGGGATGCCGGTCTCCTGCTGCGATTGTCCAATGCCGCGCGATACCTCGTTGTAAATGGCCTCATAATGCGCGGTCTCGCCGCGCAGCAGGCAGCCCAGGGTCACAATGGCATCCAGGCGCGCTGAGCCTTCGGCGGCGCGATTCGCCAAAGTCCGCGCGGCGGCGGGAATCTCCCATGCGCCGGGCACGCGGACCACTTCAATTGCATCGCGCGCCGCGCCGCTGCGCCGCAGGGCGTCCAGCGCGCCCTCAAGCAGGCGGTCGGTAATCACTGCGTTCCAGCGCGCCACCACGATGGCAAAGCGCATGCCCGCGGCGGAGAGGTCGCCTTCTACCGCGACCGGCCGGCCCTTCACCGGATCAATCCACGCCCAGAAAGAAAAAAGGTGACCCGGCGCCGGCTCAACCGTAAAGTAGTGAGACTTCCAGTGGGTTTCAACCACGGGCGTAATGGCTGTTGCGGGATCGCAGTCCTCGGCTCGGAGCCACGCGGTCGCCGCCTGGTGCGCGGCATCGAGCGACGTCACCTCAATGGCTACATCCGCGAACGGGGGCATTCCGCCGTCCACCAATTCCAGGTTTCCCAGCGGCGCCAGGAAAGAGGCTCCGCGGCTGGTCTCGGCTGTCTCTCCGGGATTGGTGGAAGAGCTCTCATCCCAGCCGCGCCCGCGCTCCAATCCCAGCGCCGCAAAGAATCGCGACAGGCGCTCGAAGGCTGCCCGGTCACCGGCGGCTCGCAGGAAGGAGATTCCCTTGATCATGTCCCGATTCTATCGTGGGCCGGTGAGGCGTCAGCGGGTGCGGCGTGGTTTATGGATCTGCCGAATAAGCTGAGTTCGAGATTATTTCCTGTCGAGGCCGAGCGCAGACACTGAAGTCCGGTTCACCTGCACCAGAGGCAAGGGCACGACTGGAGCCGGGCCCAGTTACAAGGCCTCGCGGATTGGAGTTAGTGCGCAGCCTCTAACGTCATGCCCTGACACGTTGCCAATTATCGACCAGTTTTTCAGCAACCTATTACGTCGTCGCGCGCGGCTTGGTAAGGATTACCGTTGCCGGAACCACGGTGGGCGCAGGCGCCGTAATCATGCAGCCCGGATCTGCGCCGGGTGTGCACGCGGGCAGATTGGGACTGACCTGCTTGGTGTCCTGCAGCTTGCCGGTGTCAATGTAGTGAACCATGTTGTCGCCTGAAGTGGAGACGAAGAACAGAGTGCCGTCGGGGCTGAACCCGCCCGCCACCGGCGCCGTAATGGCCGATGCGCCGGTCAGAGGAATATAGCCCACCGTCCCCAGCGAACTCGTGGTTCCGGTGGTCTGCTGGTAGTAGGGCAGGGTGGCGCCGGTGGTGGTTCCGTCATAGGTGATAAAACTCAGGCTGCTTGTTGCCGCCGTGGTGCCCTGGCGTACTGCTGCCGGAGTCGTCTCGATTCCGGTGACCGCGGTTGCACTTACGTTGAGGGTAGTCTGGTTCAGGGTGCGGCCGTTGCTCAGGATCAGCGGCTGGAGCACGCCGGCAACGGGGGCCGGACAATCGCCGGCGGGAATGTTCACTCCGATATCGGAAAAGGCGATGGCTCCGCCGGCAGCCGCCGCGCCCAGAATGTGCATGCCGTCAGTGGTCGCCGCCAGCACGTCCGTGTCGGTGTTTACGCTGTCGCCCTCGGGATAATAAGTGACGTTGGAGTTACCCGGGGTTCCGGAGGGGCACCAGGTATGCGCCACGGTGGGATTGCCGCTGATGTATGCGCCTACGCTGGGGACCGTGATGGTCAGTTTCTGCGGGCCGTTGGGACCGCCTGACGTGGTCAACGGGTAAGTGGTAAAGCCCGTGTTGGCGTTATACACATAGAGCGTATTCGAGTGCCCCGGTCCCGCAGCCGCGCTGTCAGTTATGTACAGAGTCTTGCCGTCTGGGGTCCACTGCGCCGCGGTGCCTATTCCGCTGAAGGTGTTGCTGGTCTGACCGCTCGAGTTGGCAAGATAGAACACCCGCCGGATCTGGTCATTCACCAGCACCTGGGTGTTGAACGGATTCACCGCAAGCACCACTCCAGGTATGTTGGGACTCTGCGAACTCAGCGTGTTGGTGCCCGTGGCGTACACCATCAATTCATGCTGCGAGCCAAAATAGATGTTTGTGCCCAGGCGGTCCATCACCATCGAGTTAGGAACGTAGGGCAGCCTCACATTCGATCCCACGGTCCCGGTCAGCAGTTCAACCGGAACAAAATACTGCGACACGCCCGGCGCGCCGTACCAGACAAAGGCGCTGGCCACGCCGGGGACTGTAACATCCACGGGGTTGCTGGAAATCGGCAATCCCGTCCCGTAGACGCCCACCTGGTTAATCGGCGCAGGATTGCACGTTCCCGGCTGGCACAAGGCATAAAGCGACCCCGAACCAGGGAAATTCGCAACCACACCTCCGCCGACAGTCGCGTTGACATCCTGCGGGTTGGTTGACTGGTAATCCAGCGTGAGACCGTTGATCTGGTTGCCGTTGGTGTCAATCACCGTGGTGACCATGTTCTGCTGAACGCCCTGAGTCACCGTCCCGCTGGTGCTGCCGTTCAGGGTAACGGAAATCTTGGCCGGCGGGCAGGTGGAAAAGTATCCCGCGGATGACCCCGAGAGTGCCACTGACGCCGTAATCACGGTGGTGCCCGGCTGCTGGGCGGTAATCTGATTCGTCAGCGGATTGATAAGCGCGATGGAGTTATTTCCGGGCGAGTAAGTCAGCGTGCCGATGGCGTCCGTGCAGTTGGGCACTGAAGTGACACCAGCCGCCAGCGGGCAAACGTAGTCGGCGCTGGCAACCGACGCCGGCGCGCACATCAACACCTGTTTCCCGTTGGCGCTGTAGCATGCCTGTGCGTCCAGTTGCGCCTGCTGCCCCTGAGACAGGCACTTCTGCGGGCCCACCAGCGTCACCGACGTGACCGGCGCATGCACGTAAACTTCTACCGGGTTTGACGTCACACTATCGGCGGTTACGCTGATGAACGCGGTCCCGTAGGGCAGGCCGCTGTTGCTGGGAAGCGGATTGGGAGCGTTGCAGATGGTGTAATCGGCGATGCCGCCGCCCGAATTGCGGTTCCACGTGCCCGCGCACAGATCGCCCGAGGGTGAAGTATCCACAATCTGGTTGTTCGTGGTGCCGAAGGCATACGAAGAGACTCCCACGATGCCGCCCTTGCAGTTGGAGGCGAGTGGCGCGGCCACCTGCCGGGTCTGCCCGAACGCCAGCGAGATGCCCGTGAACTGGGGCTGCAGCGTAATGGTGTACAGGTCCGTGTCTTTCGGACCGTAGCCAAGCCCGTTGCAATAATTACCCGCCGGATTGCGATAGCAGCCGGAGATGGTGATGCCGGCCGGCAGAGCCAGAAACAACAAACTGACAAGCGTCAAAAACCGCCGCATGAATCCTCCCCGCTCCACCCCTACCGGCACGGAACGGTCTTCCCGTAAATCAATCGGAATAATAGCTGCTGCGTCTCATTCACCGGACACGCCTGTCCAGGCCATGCCTGTACAACGGCGCGCAAATGAGCATCAGCGGGTTGAGTTTAGCACCAATGAAAAGTGTATCAGGCTCGCTCGGTGGGCCAACTTCCCCCCCACCCTTCTTTCAATAGACTCTTTTTTGGTCACTCGGCGAGCAGGGAACCCTTCGCGAACTCGCTTCTGGTTGCCTGGCCGGTCGCCGGCATCCAATTGCGCTGAAGCTCCACCTGCCCCTACTCCCCATTCCCTACTCCCTGCTTCTTCTCCGGCATATACCTCGCAAACCAGTCAACCGCCCGCTCCAGCACATCCCGCGAGTGTGCCGGGTTCACAAATCCGTGGCCCTCATTCGGGTAAACCACCAGCTCGGTGGGCACGTGCTCGTCGCGCAGAGCATGCCAGAACTCAAACGATTGCGGCGCCGGGCACTCGCCGTCCCGGTCGCCCACCACCACCAGCGTAGGCGTCTTCGCGTGCTTGATGTAGTTGATCGCGGAGCTCTTTGCGTACACCGCCGGATCGTCGTACACGCTGGCGCCAAAGTAAGGGATCATCCACCGGTCAATCGAGTTCTCGCCGTAATAGCTCAGCCAGTCTGACAACCCCGCGCCCGACACCGCCGCCTTGAAGCGATGCGTCTGCGTCACCGCGAACATCGTCATGAACCCGCCATAGCTCCAGCCCGTAATGCCCACGCGATCCGGGTCGATCGGATACTGCGCCTCCACCGTGTCCACGCCCTTCAGAATGTCGCGCAGGTCGCCGTAGCCGAAATCCTTGCGGTTGGCCTCCGTAAACGCCTCGCCCTGGCCAAAGCTGCCCCGCGGATTAGGCTGGAGCACAAAGTAGCCAAGGTCGGAGAAGACGGCCGGACTGAGAGCCCCGCGCTCGCCCCAGCGCGACATCTCCGCCGAGGCCGGCCCGCCGTGCACCTCCACAATCAGCGGATACTTTTTTGCGGGATCGTAATTCTGCGGCAGCAGCAGCCACCCCTGCACGTGGAACTGGTCGTTCTTCCAGGTAACCGACACCGCCTTGCCCCAGCCTGGCTCCACGCCGTCATTCAGGTGGGAGAGCTGGGTCACCCCGGCCAGCCCCGTACTCGTCGCGTTCTCCGGTTTGGCCTCGTAGATCTCCGGCGCGTGGTCAAATGAACTGGCCGAAAACACAAACACCTTCCGGTCCTCGGTTGCAGACAAGCTGTGCGACATGAGCCCGTCGCCCACCGTGCCCGGAATGCTGAAGACCGGCGAGCCAATCGTCACTCCTCCGTTGCCCGTCCGGTCGCCCTTCAAATGCAGCCGCACAAGCTCGCAGTTGCCGCCCGCCAGCTCGCTCACAAACAAATCGTCGTTGCCGCTCCACGCAATCCACGCCGGAGAAGTGGGCCGCCCTTCGGTCAAATCGCGCGGCCGCCCGCCATCCGCAGCCACAATCCAAACATCGCCTCCCGTCGATCCCTGGTCGCTCATCAGGCCGCCGATGAACGCCACGGTCTTCGCATCCGGCGACCACCGCGGCACCGCAATCTGCAGCCCATGCAGCGGCCCGGAAACCTCGGCCGGCGCAAGAATCGCTTTGGGCTCGCTGCCCGGCAACTGCGTGTAAAGCTTCGCCACCCACCAGTTGTCCTCGCCCGGCGGGTCGGCGGCGATAAAGGCGAACCCCGTGGAATCGGGCGCCCAGTCGAATTCGTAGACGTGCAGGTTGGCCGCAGTCGCCATCGCCGAATTCGCAGCCGCCATCGTCAGCGCGGAGACCGCAATGCGCTGCACCTCCACACCATCTTCGCCAATCACGCCGGCCCACGGCTTCATCGCCGCCAGCGCGCCCGCAGGACGCGTCGCCCCCTCCACGTACAAGTACGCAAGCTTCGAGCCATCGGGCGAGAAGGCGAGATCGTGCACGTAGCCGTGCAACTCCGTCACGCGCCGCGCCGGGTTCTCATCAAGCCGGTCGACATAGACATCGAACTGCCCGCTGCTTCCCGCACAGTCTGACAAAAACGCCAGCGCCTTCCCGTCGGGCTCCCACGCCATGTCCTCCTCTGTACAGCGTTGCTGCGGATTGGCCGAAGCGCTGACCCGCCGCGCCTTGCTCAAATCGCCAATGGGCGCAACCAGAATCTCGCCGCTCCGCCGCCCGCCGGCTACCCACGCCAGCTCGGTCCCGTCCGGCGACACGGCCACCTGCCCCACGCCCTGGCCGCGGTTCAGCCCGCGCAGCGCCTCGTCAATCCGCGCGCGGTCAGGCGCCGCCTGCGCCGCCGCGGAGGAGACTGTGAATACGAACAGGGCGGCCGGCAAGCCGGCCATGACTGCTTGTTTGCGGAAAACAGGGAAGACCATACGCAGAAATGCTACCAGCAATGTGGCCCGGGGCCGGTTTCGATTCAGCAATTGCGCCATCTGGCGTTACGCCGAATAGCGTAACGCCAGATGGCGTAATCATTCCTTGCGCGTTATGCCATTTAGCGTTACGCTATTTAGCGTATGCCTTCGCTTCCGGAAAACCCTTTCGTGTTCGGCGAGGTCGTCGACGACGCAAACTTCGTTAACCGAGTCGACGAAGTCAGGCAGCTCGTCCGCGACCTGGGAGACGGGCAGAAGGTGTTTCTTCTCTCTCCCCGCCGCTTCGGAAAAAGCTCGCTGGTGTCGCTCGCCATGCTCAAGCTCAGAAAACGCCACGTCCGCACTGTCAGCCTCACGGTGAGCAGCTATTCAAGCTACACGCAATTCCTGGAGAAATTCGCTGAAAAAGTGCTGCGCGCGGCCGGTCCATGGGAACGTGTCAAGGACTGGGTCACCCGCTTCGGCCGACAGGTAAAACCGGAAATCAACTTCAACATGAACTCCTCTGAAGTCTCGGTCTCCCTCGGCCGCGGTTCAGAGTTCAACCCGGAACCGATCGCTCCCGATGTTTTTGCATTGCCCGGAGAGTTGACCCGAAACGGCGGATTTCGCATGGCTATCTGCCTTGACGAGTTCCAGCAGATTACTCAATTCAACGGCGGTTCGGTGGAAAACGTATTGCGCAACCAGGTCCAGGAGCAAAGGCAGGTCGGCTACGTCTTCGCAGGCTCACAGCCAAGCCTGATGCAGGAGATGCTCACCTCACGAAGGCCGTTTCACAAAGCCGGACCTCAGATGTTCCTTGACAAGATTGCCGCTGAGGATTGGAAGGAATTCATTTCCAGACACCTTCGTACCAGAGGCCGGGTGCTCGATGACCCGGGAATGGACGCCCTGCTTAACGCCGCAGATCTGATCCCCTACGATGTGCAACGCATCGCGCACGAATTGTGGGATTACGCGGAACTCAAAGACAAACGCCGGCTCGACACTTCGGATGTGAATGCCGTGATCGCCTCGCTGATCGATCATCAGTCCACCTACTTTGAGCTCCTTTGGCAGCAGCTTTCAGCCCGGCAGCGCGCGGCTCTGCAGGCGCTGGCGTCGCGTGGGCCAGCGGAAATCTACTCCCAGAAAGTTCGCGAAGAATTCCGCCTCGGACCCGCATCCACCGTTCAGAAGGCCTTTCATTCTCTCGATTCGCGCGATGTGATTGATCGATACAAGGGCAGTTACTTTTTTCTCGATCCGCTCTTCCCGTATTGGATCCGGAAAAAGAGCTCGTAAACGCGGCGGCCCAGTTGCGCCTTCGATATCCTGTCTCCATGGCCCGCACCAATCGCGCCTTCCATCCCCGCCACACCGCCCCGCACCCACTTTCCCAGCTTCATGCCAATTAAGACACCGCCGCCAGCAGTGTTTCCTCGGTCTCTAATCCCTAATCCCTAATCCCTGATCCCTGATCCCTGATCCCTGTCTTTACCGGCTTCCACCCCAGCCAGTCATTGATCCACGCCCACGTCCCCGCCAACGTCCGCTCCTTCGGCGGTTCCGGCGCGCTCCCCGCGGGATACCGCACTGGTTTGCCGCGATACGCCTCCGCAAGCTGCTTGAAGACCCGCCCCTGTTCCTTCACCCGGCCATCGTTGGTCAGCAGGCCCAGCGTGTACTCCAGCGGATTGAACGCGAATTTCCGGTCCACATCGTGCGAGTCCCAATAGCTGAACCAGCTCACGCCTTGCTCGATGGCCGCCGTCACCGCCTTCTCCAGCCACTCCGCCTGGCCCTTCTCCGGCAGCGCCTCAATGCAGGTGTTGAACTCGCCCGCCCACACCGGCTTCTGTTGCGTGCCCGCGTAGCTTCTGATCAGCGCCGCCATTGCGGCCAGCAACTTCACGCTGGGCGGATCCATCGCCCCGCCATACTTCAGCGCCCCCGTCCACCATGGATAGCAGTGCATCACCGGGAACCGCGCCGCTGCCAGCGCGTGCGGCGAAAAAGTATCCTCTTCGAACCACGGATGGTGATCCACGCCGTTCACATGCACACCGCCGGGCAACACGCCATGCATCAGGTCGAACATGCGCTCCATCCACTCGTCGCCCTCTGAGGTGTTCGCCTTCCAGCACGTATTCAGCTCGTTGCCGAAATCGAAGCCGATGATGTTTGAATGCGGCTTCATGGTGCCGGCAAGCGCCCGCACAAACCTCTCCTGCGCGTCACCCATCACGTGCGTCGTGTAGAAGCCGTCGCTGAGCCGGTTGAACGGGGGAAGGAAGTACCACCCGCTCAACTGCCCCGTGAACACCGTCACCACCGCGTCCAGATTGCGCTGCTGCATTAGAGTCAGCAGTTGATCCAGCCGCTCCAGGTGCGCCGTGCTCACCCACGTTGGGTTGGGCTGGAAAAACGGCCACACCAGCATGATGCGCAGGTGATCCGCGCCCAGCGCGGCAATCGCATCCAGATCGCGCTCAATCGGCGCCGGATCCCAGTCGTTCCAGCAGAACCACCAGTTGCGGGACGGCGTGTAATTCACTCCAAAGCGGTGCCGGTCGAGATCGAGCCCCCTGCGGTCCGCGCCTGCGCCCCCCTGCGGCCTTCGTTCCCCAAGGGCGGCCCGCTCCACCGCCATTACGCCCGCTGCCGCCGCGCTCCGATTCAGGAATTCCCGTCTGTTCATATTGCCTCCCCCCGCAATCACGTCCGTTTCTCAAACACCAGGGCACCCGCGGTCCTTTGCGCCAACCCGGCCGCTTCCACAAGTTTTTCCGCATCATCTATTGACAAAGTAATATTATTTGATAATAATAGACTGAAGTAAAGAGCTCAGTCCGCCGCAACCCCCCCCCAGTCGCGCTCCGGACCAGAGACCAGAAAGATCGGAGCGGTTCACCGTGAATACCAGCCAGAGCAAAACACCCACCCCCCTCCCAATGGTAACCATCCTGGCCCCATTCGAGCTCCCGCTCCAGGCTCCTCTGATTTGCTGATCCGCCACCCGGCGAACAACCAGCGAACGCAATCACTGCAGAAATAGCGCCTATACCTCTCAATCCATTTGACATAGCCGTTTTTTTCTGAACCCGCACCTTCCCCGCAAAAAGACCCCCCCTCCCCTCCAACGGTAACCACCCTGACCCCGCCAGCCACGCAAGCCCCGCCGGCGCCCCTCCGCCGATGTATGCTGTCATGCGTACCCCCCAGAGGCGCGCATGGAGCTCTACAACCAGCTGCCGCCCGACGCGGCGAAGATCGTCCTGGTCCTCTTCCTCTCTTTCCTCATCGGCCTTGAGCGCGAGGAGCAGAAAGCCGCCGGCCGGTTTTACTTTGGCGGCGTGCGCACCTTCCCGCTCATCGGCCTCATCGGCTTCTCGCTGGCCATGGTCTCGGGGCCGCAGTTGCTGCCCCTCACCATCGGCTTTCTGGTCGTCGCTGGGTTCCTGCTGCTCTCCTACTGGCACAAGCTCACCCAGGCCGCGCCCGCCGGCGCCACCACGGAAATGTCCGGCCTCGCCACCTTCCTGGTAGGCGCGCTGCTCTACTACGACCACTTCTGGATCGCCACCACCATCGCCGTCGCCAGCCTCATCCTGCTCGACCTGAAGGCCGCTCTCGAGAAGCTCGCGGCGCGCATTGCCCCGGCAGAGATCCTCACCTTCGCCAAGTTCCTGCTGCTCTCCGCAGTCATCCTGCCCGCCCTTCCCAACCGGGAGATCGGCCCCTTCCACCTGAACCCGTTCAAGACGTGGCTGGTGGTCGTCGCCATCAGCGCCATCTCCTACGCCAGTTACGTTCTACAGAGACTGACCCGCGGCCAGGGCGGAATCGTGCTCGCCGCCCTGCTCGGCGGCGCTTACTCCTCCACCGTGACCACCGTGGTGATGGCGAAGCAGGGCAAGGCGGAGAACAAGCCGCATCTCTTTGCCGGCGGCATCCTGATGGCCTGCGGCGTGATGTACCTGCGTCTGGCCGCGTTGCTGGCCCTCTTCAACCGGCAGCTTATGGATCTGCTCGGCATTCCCTTTGTGGTGTTGGCCGTGGCGGCATGCGCCGGCGGCTGGCTTTGGACGCGCCGGGCCGACAAGGGCGCGCGAAGCACGGAGACGAGTCACCAGCCCCGCAACCCCCTGGAGCTGACCACCGCCCTTTTCTTCGCCGTCCTCTTTCTGGCCATGCTCATCATTACCCAGCTCGCCGTTCGCTACCTGGGCAAGGCCGGCGTGGACACGCTGGCCGTCATCATGGGCGTTACCGACGTGGACCCGTTCATCATGGGGCTGACCCAGGCCGCCGGCGCCATGACCGCGGTCAAGGTGGCTGCCGGCGCCATCCTTATTGCGGCGGCCAGCAATAACGTGGTGAAAGGCTGCTATGCCTTTTCGTTTGCCGGCGGCCGCACCGGCCGGCAGAGCCTGTTGTTCCTCATCGCGCTGGCCGTCGCCGGGCTGCTGCCGCTGATCTGGATCGGGTGGTAAGGCGGGCCAAGTCGCGCCCTTGCATGAGAATTATCCCGGCAATGGATGCGGCCCGGTGTTTTTCATGACTGCCGCTTCAGATTGCCACCGTGGTAACGGCCGAAATACCTTGCCATCATCAGAGCCATGACAAGCGCTCCCGCACCCACTGCGGCCACATCCGCGGAGGAACGGTAGTTGAACGCTCCCGCGCGGAGCACGAGGCAGTATCCCGCGAGAGCATTGAATGCGCCCCAGAGGACGTTAACCGTGGACGACGACAAGCCCTTTCCGGGCGGGCTGGCGAATGGCGACTGAAAGGCGCGGCCGGAGATGCCGTTGACGAAATGCGGAACCGCGTTGGACAAAAACATGCCGCCGCAAAACCAGGAGATGAAATGAAGCCAGGGCATGGAGTGGATCCTTTCTTATGAAGGGCGATTCCAATCTTCTGATTTGTTCACGCTTCATACGGCGGTTGAGAGGATGGGCGACCAACAGCAGATTCCCTTCGGGAATGACAGAAAGAAATGCAAGAGCAAAAGCAAAAGCAAGAACAACAGCTACCGAAGCTGCCAGGCTCCGCCGCGGAGATGCGTTTACTGGCGGAGGTTGGTGGTCTGGAATGGCAGGCCGGTGTCGGGCCAGTAGTTGGGCTGGGCCTGGGCGTTGGCGGCGATGGAAACGCCTTTGCCCGATGCCGTTGTGACTAGCGTGTTCCAGCCGTCGAGGACTACGAGGGCGTCTTCGCCGCGGAGATCGCTGAGGTCGGCCTGCATGTGGATGGTGCGGGTTTCGCCGGGAGTTAGCGAGACGTAGTTGTTGTCATAGAAGACGGGCAGAACGCGGTCGCCGGACTTGCGGCGGAGCTGCACGTGGGCCATGAGCGCGATGGATTTGGCGGGATTGTGGAGGGTGACGGCGATGCGGCACTGGCCTTCGGCGTCGGCGCGCTCCACGCGGGCATCGAGAGTGACGGCGGGGAGCTTGTTGAGGTCAGAGAGATCGTCAGGATTGGCCGTGTT
>Ga0265339_10000846_pt1 | contig 23618 bp, 23 predicted proteins | sample 4CB219metaG_FD_202085 | JGI IMG/M metagenome (GOLD analysis project Ga0265339, IMG submission 202085) | Rhizosphere microbial communities from Carex aquatilis grown in University of Washington, Seatle, WA, United States - 4-CB2-19 metaG | ecosystem: Host-associated > Plants > Roots >... | reverse complement strand
TGGATATCGCGAATGTGGGACCGACCCCTCATCCGGCGCTTCGCGCCACCTTCTCCCTCAAGGGGAGAAGGAAGGGGTAAGACTACGCCGCTTTGCGCTCGACGAGGTTGCGCTCGACCAGCGTCTCGAGAATCTGCACGGCGTTGAGCGCCGCGCCTTTGCGCAGATTGTCGGAGACCACCCAGAGATTTAGGCCGTTCTCGACCGTCGCGTCTTCGCGGATGCGGCTCACATAGGAATCGTCTTCGCCGGCGGCGTCGACGGGCGTCGCATAGCCGCCGGCCTCGCGCCGGTCGATCACCTGCACCCCCGGCGCTTCGCTGAGGAGCGCCCGCGCCTCGTCGGCGCTGATCGGCTTTTCGAACTCGATGTTGATCGCCTCGGAATGGCCGATGAACACCGGCACGCGCACGCAGGTCGCCGTGAGCTTGATCTTGGGGTCGAGTATCTTCTTGGTCTCGGCCACCATCTTCCACTCTTCCTTGGTCGAGCCGTCTTCCATGAAGACGTCGATATGCGGAATGACGTTGAAGGCGATCTGCTTGGGGAATTTGTGCGCCGTCGGCCGGTCGTTGACGAAGATGCCCTTGGTCTGCACCCAGAGCTCGTCCTGGCCTTCCTTGCCGGCGCCCGAGACCGACTGGTAGGTCGCGACCACGACGCGCTTGATCGTCGCAAAATCGTGTAGCGGCTTCAGCGCCACCACCATCTGCGCCGTCGAGCAGTTGGGATTTGCAATGATGTTCTTGCGGTCATTGCGCGCCATGTAGGCATCGAGGACCGCCGCGTTGACCTCGGGCACGACCAGCGGCACGTCGGCGTGGTAGCGCCAGAAGCTTGAATTATCGACGACCAGCGCGCCGCTGGCGCCGATCCGCTCGCCCCATTCGCGGGAGACCGTCGAGCCCGCGCTCATCAGCGCGAAATCGATGCCCTTGAAGTCGAAGTTCTCGAGGTTCTGCACCTTGAGGCGCTTGTCGCCAAAGCTCAGCTCCTGCCCCTGCGAGCGGGCCGAGGCGAGCGCCACGACCTCCGAGACGGGAAACTTCCGCTCGGCAAGGATGTTGAGCATTTCGCGGCCCACGGCCCCGGTTGCTCCGACGACAGCGACGCGATACGCCATTTTTCGATTGTTCCTTTAGCCCGACCCCGCGCCGGCTGCCCGGCGGCTCAACTGGCTTCGGCCTCTCCCCGGCGGGGATGGCCCGGGGAAAAGCTCAGAGGGTTTTGCTGGTTTTGGTTTTCCGCGCGAACGGCATCAGGCTCGCCGGGCCCATGAGCTGGGGCGCGAACGTGATCAGCTCGAGCAGCGGGATGTCGACGATGTCTTCGCGCAGCATGCGAAAACTCCCGGGGGACGTGGCCGACGCTTTTAGCCGCAAATGGCAAAGAGTCAATCAAACCCCGGCAAACCGCGCGGCGTTGCACTGCTCCAGGTCCGCTGGGCCGAGACGGTGGTGCAGCCGGGACTACCCCAGCGCTTCCTCGAGAATTCCCCTGATGTCGCGCCGGCGCATCGCCTCATAGGCGGCGTCCTCGAGCGCGTGCCGCCCGGTTTCGTCCTCGACCAAAGCATAGACGTCGTCGACGAACTGCTGCGGGGGACTGGCCTTGAACGCGCCGCGCAGGTCCGGATCGATCACGGTATCGGCGCCGAGCAGCGCCGCGCAGGCCTTGCGGTTGGCAAGCAGATACGACACCCGCACGATCTCGAAGACATTGGCGTAGGACAGCCCGATATTGAGGACGACCTTGGACTTCGAGATCAGCGCGTCGCGATCGGCGCCGTAGAGCCCGCTGGCAAAGGCACAGGACAGGCCCGACTGCGCGATGCCGGAAAAGACCTTGAGGCGGACGTCCCGGGCGGCTCCGTAGAACAGCACATCGATCGGCTCGTCGCCTTTGCCGATCCGCTCGAGGATCGGCGCATAGCCGACCTTGACGTATTTGGCCGGATGGGGCGCGCCGATCTTGGCCCAAGTCGGCAGGCTGGTGTCGCTGTAGTCCCAGATCTGGAGCCGTTTGGCACTGGCGAGGCCGCCGGGCGTCAGGTTGGCCGCCGACACGCCGCGGACAGGCTCCATGTTGTAGACTATGGTGTCGTCGGGAAGCTGCTCCACCGTCTCCTGGCGCAGCATGTTGACACCGAACACGATGTGGCAGGCGCCGGGGGAGAAGATGCCGTCGAGGTCGCGCGGCTGGACCTGCACCCGGCTCACCGCGTGGCCCAACTGCGTGAGGCCCCACTCGAACGTATCGACCACCTCCTTGTATCCCTGGGGGCCGTGGAGCCTTTTGTGCAGAACGACGTGGACCAGATGAAATCGCATAGGCATAAAATCCGCGGCACGTCGCAGACTCTGCGCAACGGCCAACCAATGTGGCGATGCTAGCTTCGGCGGAGAAAAAAGGGTTGGCCGACCACGACGTTGTGATCCTCGGTGCCGGGGCGGCCGGCATGATGGCCGCGATCGAGGCCGGCAAGCGCGGCCGCTCAGTGCTTGTGTTCGATCACGCAAATTTGCCCGGCGAGAAAATCCGCATTTCGGGCGGCGGCCGTTGCAACTTCACCAACGTCAACGCGACGGCGAAGCTGGCGAAGGAGCGCTTCATTTCGGGCAATCCGAAATTCGCACTCTCGGCGCTGAGCCGCTACACGCCCGAGCGGTTCATCGGCCTCGTCAGAAGCTATGACATCACCTTCCACGAAAAGACGCTGGGCCAATTGTTCTGCGACGGCAGCGCCACGCAGATCGTCACCATGCTGACCAGCGAGATGGGCAAGGCCGGCGCCAAACTCGAGCTTGGGGCCGAGATCGAGACGGTCGAAAAGACCGACGCGGGATTTCGCCTGCGGCTCGCGTCGGGAGAGACCACCGCAAGCTCGCTCGTCGTCGCGACGGGCGGCAAGTCGATCCCCAAAATGGGCGCGACCGGCCTCGCCTACCGGCTCGCCGAACAATTCGGCCTCGAGGTCACCGAGACGCGGCCGGCGCTGGTGCCGCTGACCTTTGCACCGCATCTGCTGGAGCGGTTGGCCCCGCTCGCGGGGATTTCGGTCGAGGCCAATGTGACGGCCAACGGCAGGACCTTCCGCGAGGCTCTGCTGTTCACCCATCGCGGGCTTAGCGGCCCGGCGACCCTGCAGGTCTCGTCGTACTGGCGCGAGGGCGACGCGATCGCCATCGATCTGCTGCCCGCCAGCGACGTGCCGGCACTACTCAAATCCGCGCGCGAGGCGACCCCTCGATCGCACCTGCAGACGGTGCTGGGTGAACACCTGCCCAAGCGGCTGGCGCAGATGCTGGCCGAAGACATCGCGCTGCCCGGCATGAGCGGGGATTTTTCCGACAAGAAGATCGCGATTGCCGCCGAAGCGCTGACTCGCTGGACGCTGAAGCCAACGGGCTCGGAAGGCTACCGCACCGCCGAGGTGACGCTGGGCGGCATCGATACCGCGGGCCTCGACTCGACGACGATGGCGGCGCGGTCGGTGCCGGGACTCTACTTTGTCGGCGAGGCGGTGGACGTCACCGGCTGGCTCGGCGGCTACAATTTCCAGTGGGCCTGGGCGAGCGGCTGGGCCGCCGGTCAGGCCTGCTGAAGCGGATCGGCTTCGGCAAAGGTGATGCGGTTGTTGACGGGATCGATCACCGTGAACTCGGTGCCACCCCATTCCGGCCGCTCGAGCCCGGGTCGGTTGTTCTTGTAGGCCTTGGCGATCAGCTCGGCGTGAAAGTCGACCACGCCGGTGACCCGCACCCGCGCATGCGCGCCGGGCGAGCCGTCGCCGTGATGCTCGGAAATGTGGAAGACGATTCCAGCACGGCTCACCTGCATGTAGAGCGGCGCCCAATCCTCGAAGCGATGCTGCCAGTCGACCGTAAAGCCGAGCCAGTCGACATAGAATTCGCGCGCCTTGCCCTCATCGAAGCTGCGCAGGATCGGGACCGTGCCGAGGTGGGTGAGCGGCATGGCGGACGCCTCTAGGCGCTCAGCTTCTTGAGGATCGCCGCGCCCATCGCCTCGGTGCCGACCGACTTGCCGCCCTGCGCGATGTCGCCGGTGCGCAGGCCATCGTCGAGCACTGCCGCGATCGCCCATTCGAGCTTATCGGCGAGCGCGATCATGTTGAACGAATAGCGGAGCGCCATCGCAAAGCTCGCGAGCATCGCGATCGGATTGGCGAGGCCCTTGCCGGCGATGTCGGGGGCCGAGCCGTGCACCGGCTCGTAGAGCGCCTTGCGCTTTCCCGTCGCCTTGTCGGGCGCGCCGAGCGAAGCCGACGGCAGCATGCCGAGCGAGCCGGTGAGCATCGCCGCGGCATCCGACAGCACGTCGCCGAAGAGATTATCGGTGACCATCACGTCGAACTGCTTGGGATTGCGCACCAGCTGCATCGCCGCATTGTCGGCAAGGATGTGCTCGAACTTGACGTCGGTATAGTCCCTGGCCACGGCGTGCGCGACTTCGTCCCAGAGCACGCCGGACTTCATGACGTTCTTCTTGTCGGCGGAGTGGACCAGCTTGCGGCGCGTGCGCGCCAGGTCGAAGGCGACGCGCACGATGCGGTCGATCTCATAGGTCTCATAGACCTGCGTATCGATGGCGCGCTTCTGGCCGTTGCCGAGATCGGTGATGGTCTTGGGTTCGCCGAAATAGACGCCGCCAGTGAGCTCACGAACGATCAGGATGTCGAGGCCTTCGATCAGCTCCTTCTTGAGCGAAGAGGCATCGGCGAGGGCCGGATAGCAGATCGCCGGACGGAGATTGGCGAAGAGCTTGAGGTCCTTGCGCAACCGGAGCAGGCCTGCTTCCGGACGCACCTCATAGGGGACCTTGTCCCACTTCGGACCGCCCACCGCGCCGAAGATCACGGCGTCGGCCGCCAGCGCCTTCTGCATGTCGATTTCCGAAATCGCCGCGCCGTGCTTGTCGTAGGCGCAGCCGCCGACGAGGCCTTCATCGGTGGTGAAATCGCCCTTCTGCTCGTTGTTGAGCCAGGCGACGAGCTTTTTGACCTCACCCATCACCTCGACGCCGATGCCGTCGCCGGGGAGGAGGAAGAGTTTGTGGGACATGGTTCCAGTTCTTTCGTGCCACGCCCTCGTGGTTCGACCGGCTCACCAAGAGGGCTACTGAATGGATTGAGGCCTCATGGTGAGCTCGTCGAACCATGGGCCGGGATGATTAGCTTGTCTGGGCCCCGATCCGCGCGGTGACTTCGATCTCGATCTTCATGGCCGCCTCGATCATCTTGACGATGAGCATGGTGGCGGCGGGTTTGATATCCTTGAACACCGGCCCGACGGCGGCCACGACCTCGTCCACATAGGACGCGTCGCCGACGTAATAGACCACGCGAACGGTGTCCTTCAGCGACGAACCCGCCTCGCGGAGCGCCTTGTCGATGGTCTGGAGCGCATTGCGCGCCTGCTCGCCATCGGCATCGGGCATCTTCATCACGGAATAGTCGTAGCCGGTCGTGCCCGACACATAGACGGTGTCACCGTGGCGCACCGCGCGGGAATAGCCGAACTTTTCCTCGAACGGCGAGCCGGTCGAAACACGCTGCACCATGGCTTTCAGATCCAGGGGCGCGAGGAATTGACCTTCTGCTCATAGGCAGAAATCTCGGCGCCTTCCTTCATGGTGGCCGCGATGTCGTCGAGCCCTTCGAGCAGGGTGTGCTTGCGCGCCGGATCGATGTCGAAATGCAGCGTGCCGCCATCGGGCCCTTTGATGGTCTGGGCCGCGAGGTCGACCGAGATGGTCGCATTGGAGCCTCGCTCGGCGTCGTCCAGCAGAAGCTTCAACTGCTCGGGGGTGACGACGATCGGCAGAATGCCGTTCTTGAAGCAATTGTTGTAGAAGATGTCGGCAAAGCTGGTCGAGATCACGCAGCGCACGCCAAAATCCAAGAGCGCCCAGGGCGCGTGCTCGCGCGAGCTGCCGCACCCGAAATTGTCCCCGGCGACAATGATCGAGGCGTGCCGATAGGCCGGCTTGTTGAGGACGAAATCGGGGTTCTCCGAGCCGTCCTCGTTGTAGCGCATCTCCGAGAACAGCGCCGAGCCCAGACCCGTGCGCTTGATGGTCTTGAGGTACTGCTTGGGGATGATCATGTCGGTGTCGATATTGATGATCGGCAGCGGCGCCGCGACACCCGTGAGCTCGGTAAATTTGTCCATGGTCACACCCTTTCGGGCGGGTAATGGCGCGGGACGGGGCAAATGGTCAAGTGCGAGCCGCGCCCTCGTGGTTCGATAAGCTCACCATGAGGGCCGCTGAGAACCCGATGACGCCCCACGCCGAGGTTCTCGACTCGAAGGTCGGGACCGTCAGCCCTTCGTGTCCACAGGCACAAACTCGAACGTGTTGTCCATCACGCCCTCGATGCGGTCGCCGACCTTGAGGGCGAGCTTTTGGCGCTTGAGCTCGGCGAGCCAGTCGTCCCAGCCGACGAGGTCGAGCCCGCCGGGGCGGTCGGTATCCTGGCTTTCGCCCGAATTGAGCAGGTACTGGTCGAACACCAGCCGCAGAACGATCTGGCTGCGCGTCCCCGACGGCAGCTCCGACCAGGCCGGCATGCCGGAGCGGGCTTCGGCCCACTGCCTGATCTCTTCGGGCTTGCTCAGGATGCGCGACATGAAAATCTCCAGCAAAAAGGCCCGGCCGACCGGCCGGGCCTTGCCAATCTGTGGGTGAACCTAGTTCAGCGCCTTGCGGTCGATCAATTCGTACTCGGCGTTTTCGCCTTCGAAAACGCGAAGCGCCAGGTTCTGGCGGTCGAGTTCGGCGAGCCACGCCGCCCAGCTGATCGGGCTCGCGCCCTGGTCGACCTTGGGCATGCCGCTCGGGCGCGCCGGGCGGTCGAACTTGAGAGCGAGGTGCGCCCGGAACTCGCCGAATTCGGTGTGCTGGCGGGTCATGGCCGGCATCCCTTTGCGGTCGGAAACCCAGGCCTGGATATCGCGATGGCGCGTCAAAGTATGTGCAGCTGTCATTTGGCTTCCCCTCCAAACGCTCAACTTGATCAATGTGCGGAACCAATCGAGGTTCCGCCGCTGGCCGAGCTATTTGGTGATCCGTGTCGCCAAATTAAGGCGCTTGAGGTCGTCTGCACTGATATACGTCAAACGATCGGGCGGCGTTTCGAGCGCCCGCAGCCAGACCTCCGGATCGACGCCCATCTGGGTCATGTAGCGCGCGATTTGCGCTGTCATCGATTGCGCCTCGGACATGGCGTCGCCGGCATTAGCTAGGTTCGAGCCCAGTGCATTGGCCGGCGCCGAGGCGTAGATCTGGTGCACGCCGATCGCCGAGGCTGCGGTGGCGTCGCGCTCGCGGCCCCCGGCAAAGATCAGCGGACACGACGAGGCGCAGAGCGCCCCCGCCGCGACCGAGGTCGCAAAGCCCTTGTCGCGGATCAGCCGGCCGATCTTGAGCGCGTCGGCGACGCTGCCGCCGGGCGAATCGAGCGCCACGGTCTTGATGTATTCGCCATGCGCCGCGATCTCGGCGGCGACGCGGTCGGCGGAGCCGGGATCGATCGTGCCGGTGAGCTGCAGCCCGCCGCCCGAAACCAGGGCGACGCTCAGCGGATTGCGCAGCTGGTCGAGCGGCGTGGTGACCGCCGGGCCCGGCCTGCCGGCCGGCGCCGTCGGATCGAACGCCGGCAGCACCGGCGTCAGGACGCTCGGGTCGGCCGCGGGCGCCCGCGCCGCCATCTGTGTATAGTCGAGATAAAGGATCACTGCCGTCGCCGAGAGCAGGCCGAAGAACGCCGCGCGGATCAGCGCGCCGTCCTCGAAGGCGGCGGCCCAGTTGATCAGGCGGCGGGCGGCCGAGGCCATCAGCTGCGCGGCTTGCGGGCGCTGTCGAGCGCGGTGATGGTCGCGTCGGGGACAACCGCCGGCGGCTGTGGCGCGGACGCTGTCGCCGGGGATGCTGGCGCTTCGGCGGGCTCGGGGACGACCGGCTCGACCGGAGCCGCGGCCGGTACCGGCGCCGGGGTCTCGGCGAGCGGCCGCGCGGTCAGCTCGCGATAGAGATCGAGCGAGCGGAGCAGCTCGGCGGCGGTCATGGTGTCGGCTTCGGCGACGGTTTCGAGCTCGCGCCGCATGGCGTCGTGGACGACCATCAGTACGAGGACCAGCACTACCGGCAAGAGGTCGATCGAAATGGCCCCGGCCCAGCTCGGGATGAAGTCGCCCCAGTAGCGCAGCACCGCTTCGGCCGAGCTCAGCGGCGTGAAGCGCTCGGGTGTGACTTTCGGCTGCTTGAGGATTTCGTCGGCCGCGGCGCTGAGCTGCGCGGATTCGGCGGCGACGGAATCGCGGACCGTGCCCATCACCGTGTCCTGGCGCGACTGCAGATCGGTCGAGCTGCCATCGGCGACCGGCGCGATGAAGCCCGCGGCGAGATCGGCGGCGGCGCGCTTGACCGAGGGCGCGACGTCGGTCTCCTGGAGGTTGGTGATCACGGCGTTGAGCTGCACGCTCTCGGCGGCAAAGGCATCGAGCCGCGGCGCGATATCGCCGCCGCCCGAGACCAGCTGGCGCATCTTGTCGAGATGCGCACTGCCCTGGTCGAACAGCGTCTGCACCTGATCACGCGAATTGGTGATGGTGGTCGCGAGCTCGGCCATCTGCGCCGACATCTCCGTCAGGAGCTGCACCACCGAGCCGGAACCCGTGGTGCCGGTGAGCGCGCCGGAATTGCGCTCGTCATCGGCGAGCTTGGCAAAGCGGTCGGCGGCGCGCTGCACGTCGGGCAGCAGAGACTGCGCGGCGAGCGCATCGCCATGCGCGGTGTCGAGGTCGGCGACGTCGCCCTCGAGGTTGACGGCCAAATGCTGCTCGAGCGCCGCGGAGCCGGCGAGCGCCGCGGCATTGAGCCAGGACGACATCGCCATGATCATGAAGCAGCCGACGATCATGACGAGGAATAATGCGACGCGCTGGCTGGCTTTCGTCACCAGCGGGACAAACCTCAGCATGAAGGTCCAGAACGCGTAGATCGCGACCGAGACCGCCGCCGAATAGATGATCGCGGCAAAGAACACGAAGGTCGCGGTGCCATCGAGGAGGCCGCGCACGCCGAGATAGGTGTAGACGCCCGAAGCGAGCGCCAGCACCGCCAGCGAAAACCGCGTCATCGTCTCGACGCCGGTCAGCGTTTCCTGCAGGCGCGCGGCATTGTTCTTGCGCAGCATGTCTGGTCGTCCCCTGAGCTGGAACGACGATATCAGAGCAAACGGGGCAGGAAAGCGGCGGAGTTCAAGGGGGTTAAGCCGGCGGCCCTGAAGAAGGCAGCCGGCCTCTAGGCGGTCACCCCACCGACACGTCCAGCGCCAGCGCCACCATGTCCTTGAGCGAGGACTGCCGGGCTTCGGCGTCGATCGAGGCGCCGGTGAGGATATCGTCGGTCATCGTGCAGATGGTGAGCGCCGCGACCCCGAACCGCGCCGCGAGCGTATAGAGCGCGGCGGATTCCATTTCGACGCCGAGGATGCCGTGCGCCGGCAGGCGGCCATAGCCCGCAAGACCGGGCTCGATATGATAGAAAATGTCGGAGCTCAGCATGTTGCCGACATGCGCGGTGAGCCCGCGCGCTTCGGCTTTCTCGGCGGCCGAACGGAGCAGACCGAAATCGGCGATCGGGGCGAAGGCGAAGGGCCCGAAGGCGTCCTTTACGATCGAAGAATCGGTCGAGGCGCCCTGCGCGATGACGATGTCGCGCACGGCGACTTTCGGCGAGAGCCCGCCGCACGTGCCGATGCGCAGCAGGCGCCTCGCGCCGTACTCGTTGATCAGCTCGTGGACGTAGATCGACAGCGACGGCTGGCCCATGCCGGTCGCCTGCACCGACGCCGGCTTGCCGTTCCATGTGCCGGTATAGCCGAGGCAATTGCGCACCGCATTCACCTGCCGGGCGTCTTTCAGGAAGGTCTCGGCGACCCATTTGGCGCGCAGCGGGTCGCCGGGAAGCAGGATGGCTTCGGCGTAGTCGCCGGGCTTTGCGGAATTGTGCGGGGTGGGCATGGGTGTCTCCTCCCTCCCAGCCTATTGGCCTTCGTTCCCGGTGTCATTCCGCGCGATGATCCGAATATCCGGCGATTGCCCAAAACCTCTACATCCCAATAGACTGCCTATTCCTGAGGCAGGACCGGGGGCGGCCCGCTTCAAGGTGGTGCACCGCCGCGCCCCGAGAGAGTCATTCAATGGCCACGCTGCTGCCGGTCCGGCGCTATCTCGAGGACCTCCACGCCCGCCACAAGCTCAACCGCTCGGGCAAGCTCGCCGACTACATCCCCGAGCTGACGCGGGTCGATCCGGACCTGTTCGGCATCGCTTTCTGCACCATGGACGGCTTCGTCTACGAGACCGGCGACACGGCGGCGCTATTCACCATCCAGTCGATTTCGAAAGCCATCATCTACGGCCTCGCCCTCGAGGATCACGGCCGCGAAGAGGTGCTCAAGAAGATCGGCGTCGAGCCCTCCGGCGAAGCGTTCAACTCGATCGCTTTCGACGAAAAGAACAACCGGCCGTTCAACCCGATGGTCAATGCCGGCGCGATCGCGGCGACAGCGCTGGTCAAGGGCGCCGATCTCACCGAGCGCTGGGCGCGCATCCTCGACATCTTCGAGCGCTTCGTTGGCCGCTCACTGACCCTCGACGAGGCGGTCTACAAATCCGAGAGCGCGACCGGCCACCGCAACCGCGCCATCGCCTTTCTGGAACTCAATTCCGGCATGATCGGCGGCAAGGTCGAGGAGCACCTCGAGCTTTATTTCAAGCAATGCTCGCTGCTGGTGAACTGCGCCGACCTCGCGATCATCGGCGCAACGCTCGCCAACGGCGGGCTCAATCCCGTGACCGGCGAGCGGGCCCTCGCCGCCGAGCACGTGCGCGCCGTCCTCAGCGTGATGAACACGTGCGGCATGTACGACTACGCCGGCGGCTGGCAGTTCGATGTCGGCCTGCCCGCCAAGTCCGGCGTCGGTGGCGGCATCACGGCCGTGCTGCCCGGACACCTCGGCATCGGCACCTTCTCGCCGCGGCTCGACAAGGTCGGCAATTCCGAGCGTGGCGTGAAGGTCTGCGAGGATCTGAGCCGCAATTTCCGGCTGCATTTGTTCGAGGACCGCGGCTCGGGACAGGACCCGGTGCGGCGGTTCTATCGCGGCACCGACGTCCGCTCCTCGCGCATGCGCCGGCAGGCCGAGGTCGAAGCGCTCGACCATTATGGCCACGCCATCGCGGTCTGCGAACTCCAGGGCGAGCTGAGCTTCGTCGAAGCCGAGAGGGTCAGCCGCCGGATTGGCGAGGAGCGCTCGAGCTTCTCGTTCCTGATCCTCGACATGACGCGGCTCCGCCGTGTCGACGCGGTGGCGCAGCAATTGCTCGAAATGCTTGCGACGACGCTCAAGGAAGGCGGGCAGGCTTTCGCCGTCGCCAGCCTCGACAACCGCCTCCGCTCGATGCAGGGGAGCGAGGGATTTCCCTCGGTCGATGCCGCGCTCGAAATGTTCGAGGAGCAATTGCTGGGCCAGGTGCTCGAGGCGGACGCCGCAGTTTCAGGCGAGGTGACGCTGCGCGGCTTTGCGCTGCTCGGCGAGTGGACCGACGATCGCGTCGCCCAGCTCGCGCCGCACCTCAAGGCGCGCGACTTCGCCGCCGGCGAATTGCTGATCGAGGCCGGCGCGCAGGCCCGCTCGCTCTATTTCTTGACCGCCGGCCGGGTGAACGTCTCGATCACCGTGTCGAGCGGCGTGACCCGGCGGGTGTCGACGATCGACGCCGGCAATGTCTTCGGGGAACTGGCGATCTTCGGGCAGTCGCGCCGCACCGCCGACGTCATGGCGGCGAGCGACGGCAAGCTGCTCGAATTGGGCGCCGACGCGATCCTCGAGCTCGCGGCGGAAGAGCCGAAACTGCACGCTGCGCTGGCGCTGGCGGTCGGCCGCTCGCTCGCCGACCGGCTGGGCCGGGCGAACCGCGAGATTCAGGCGCTGAGCCGGTAGACCCTCACCCGGTCCTTCGGACCACCCTCTCCCGCAAGCGGGAGAGGGGAATCTCGGCTGAAGCCCCAAGTCCTTCGTCCCCTCTCCCGCAGCGCGGGAGAGGGTGGCGCGCAGCGCCGGGTGAGGGCCGTGATTGCACCACGGGCGGGCAGCGCCTATATCGCGAAGCTCACCGAGGAGGCGACGATGGCCCCGAAGATCTTCATCGATGGCGAAGCCGGCACCACCGGGCTACAGCTGCGCGAGCGGCTGATCGGCCGGCGCGACATCGAGCTGCTGCAGATCGCGCCCGACCGGCGCAAGGACCACGCCGAGCGCAAGCGCCTGCTCAATGCCGCCGATGTCGCGATCCTCTGCCTGCCCGACGACGCTGCCAAGGAAAGCGTCGGGATGATCGACAACGAGCGCACGCGCATCATCGACGCCTCGACCGCGCACCGCATCGCGCCGGGCTGGGCCTATGGCTTTGCCGAGATGGAGAAGGGGCAGGCCGACGCCATCGCCAGGAGCAAGCGGGTCGCCAACCCCGGCTGCTGGCCGCAGGGCGCGATCGGAACGTTGCGGCCGGTGATCGAGGCCGGGCTGGTTCCCGCCGATTTCCCGGTGAGCGTCCACGGCATTTCGGGCTACACCGGCGGCGGGCGGGCGATGATTGCCGACTATGAAGCGGCCGGCGAGGACGCCAACGAGTTCATGCCCTACGGCCTGACCTTCAAGCACAAGCACCTGCCTGAGCTGCAGCGCTACGCCAAGCTCGATAGAACGCCGATCTTCACCCCGGCGGTCGGCAGCTTCGCGCAGGGCATGATCACCATCGTGCCGCTGCAACTGTGGGCGCTCGGCAAGACGGTGAGGGGCAAGGACCTCCATGCCGCGATCGCCGATCACTATGCGGGCATGCCCGGCAGCTTCGTCGAGGTCGCGCCGCTGGTCGAGGCCGAGCGGCTGCCCGAGCTCAACCCGGAGCTCTATAACGGCACCAACCGCATGCAGCTGCACGTCTTTGCCAATGACGACAAGGCGCAGGCCGTGCTGCTCGCGGTCTACGACAATCTGGGCAAGGGCGCGGCCGGCGCGGCGGTGCAGAACCTCAACCTGATGCTGGGCGTTTCGGCGGACACGAGCCTCGCGGCGTAAGGCCGTGTCTTCGGCGCCGGGGGCCTATATCATCTGCGCCACGCCGCGGAGCGGCAGCACGCTGCTCTGCGACCTGTTGGGCCAGACCGGCGTCGCCGGGCGCCCGCACTCGTATTATCGGCGCGAGTCCCTCCCCGATTTCCTTGCAGCCTTCGGGATGGCCTCGGACGACGGACTCGACTTCGAGCGTCGCTACCTCGCGGCAGCGATCTCCGCTGGAACGGCAGGCACCGGCATGTTCGGTCTCAGGCTCATGTGGCCGTCGATGGCGGACCTGCAAGCGCAACTGGCGCGGCTCTTTCCCCACGCCGCCGGTGACCGCGAGCGGATCGGCCTCGCATTTGGAGCAACGCTCTATGTTCACCTCCAGCGGCGCGATCGCGTGGCACAGGCGGTGTCGCGGCTCAAGGCAGAACAATCGGGTCTCTGGCACCGCGATACCGAAGGAGGCGTGCGCGACGGCGACGAACCTCGGGCGGCGCCGGTATACGACCCGGAGGTGATCGCGGCTTTTGTCGCCGAGACGGAGAACCACGAGGCCGCCTGGGCCGACTGGTTCGACGCCGCCGGCATTGTGCCGTTCGAGTTGAACTATGAGGAGCTCGTGGCCGATCCGAGGGAAGCTATCGGCCGTGTTCTTGCGGCGCTTGGCCGCGACCGGGCGCTGGCCGGCCGCGGGGTGCCGCAGACCGCGCAGCTTGCCGACGCCCAGAGCTCGGCCTGGGCAGACCGGTTTCGCCGGGAACACCGGCGCTCGTCCGGCGCCTGAGAGACCGCCAGCCGCATTGCATCGCTCCGGTCGGCCAGTGCATGATGGTCTGGTGAAACGGGGCGACGTCCATGAGCAATGACAACGCAATGTCGGCGGTGCTGGCCTATTGCGACAATTTTCCGCTGGACCGGTTCCAGCCGGGACAGGTGCTGATCCCCGAAGGGCCGGGCACCGACCGGATGTACATTCTCGCCGTCGGCGAGGTGGAAGTGCTGCGCGGCGACACCCAGGTCGCGAGCGTCGCCATGCCCGGCGCGATTTTCGGCGAGATTGCCGCCCTGCTCGGCGGACCGCACACCGCGACCGTAAGGGCCGTCTCCGAGGTGACCGCGTTCCGCATCGAGAATGCGCGCAGCCTGCTGCGCGACAGCCGCGAGATCAGCTTTCACGTCTCGACCATCCTCGCGCGCCGCCTGACCGACGCCACCGCCTATCTCGCCGACCTCAAGCGCCAGTTTGCCGACCGGCAGGACCATTTCGGCATGGTCGACGAGGTGCTCGACGCGCTGGTGCAGCGCCAGCGCCCGGCGGTGGTCGCGGGCCCGAGCTCGGCAAACGACGACCGGCTCTAGTCGCCGGCCCTGCTGTCCATCCAGTCGGGCATTGCGGTCAGCGGCGTGAGCGGACGCACGAGTGGGGCATCGAGCGACACGATTTCGGCGCCCTCATTCGAAATCCAGGCGGCCTGCCGAGCTTCTGTGTCGATGGCGATCGAGGTCGGGACCTCGCCGATCTGCCGGCCCGCGTTGAAGACCCACGTCGCCCCGATCCGATCGACCCACGAACCCTTCGGCGTGAATGGGGAATCGTGGACATGGCCGCAGATCACCAGATCGGGCGAATAATCGGCGATCCAGCCATTGAGCGGTGCATCGCCGAAATAGCGTGAATTGACGTTCGACCAGCTCACCGGCGAGGCGTTCGGCGGCGCGTGATAGACCCAGATCCACGGCCCATCGCGATACTGCACCGCATCGGCGAACTGCCGGCCGATGGCCTTTTGGGTCAGCGGACCGTCCCACCACGGGCAGGCACTGATCATGACGCCGTCGACGAACGCCGTGTCGCCGTCGGCGGGGATGGCGAGGCGCTTGACGAGGTTCATCCACAGCGCCTGCTTCTCGCCATTGGCCCCGACGCCGTCGAGATCGTGATTGCCCGAGCAGACGACGACGCTGGTGACCGCCCGCAGCCGCCGCAGATATTTGAGGACGACGATGATCTGCGTTTCAGGATCAACCGGCGAGGAGATGTCGAGCAGGTCACCCGCGACGATCACGAGGTCGTAGGCCGGCGCCGCCGCGACCACCCAGTCGAATTGCGGCAGTGTGTAGTGAAGATCGGAGACGACGAGGATTTTCAATGTGCACCGGACGCTTTGGCGCGAGCCTAGCGGAGGCCGGTGAGGCTGGCGAGGGTTACTCACGGCCCATCGCACCTCTCCCCCTTGAGGGCGGGGGGCGGGGGTGGGGGTCCATCCGCTCCAGCCGTGCCTGACTGAACCACCCCCACCCTCGTTCCCTCCCCTCAAGGGGGAGGGAGGCCGCAACCTCTTGTGCCGAGCTAAGCGCGCCTCATAGCGGGGCTTGCTGCTGGTCAGGCGGTCAGATCGGCGAGCTTGGCGTCTGCGGCGCGCAGGGCATCGGCGGGCGTGATGGAGAGCAGCAGCCCGCGCTGGCCGGCATTGATGAAAATGCGATCGAACAGCTCGGCGGTTTCGTCGAGCGCGGTGGGAACGACGCGCTTCTGGCCGAAGGGGCCGATGCCGCCGACCTTATAGCCCGACGAGCGCTCGGCATCCGGCACCTTCATCATCTGCGCCGATTTGCCGGAAAAGACGCTCGCGACCTTCTTCATGCTCGCCTCGGCGTCGGACGGGATGATGACGCAGACGGGCTTGCCGTCGACTTCCGCCATCAGCGTCTTGAACACCTCCGACGGCGGCACGCCAAGCGCCTCGGCGGCCGCAAGCCCGACGCGCGGCGCGTCGGGGTCGTAGTCGTAGGGATGGAGCGCGTAGCCGATGCCGAGCCGGTCGAGCAGCAGCGTGCCCTGCGTCGTGTGGGACATGCGCGTTGATAGCGCGGCGGCGCGAGGCCGTCAGCCGTTATGGGTGCCCTTGATGGCGTTGTTGTCGAGCGCCGTGAACGGCACGAAGGGCACCACCTTGCCGTCGTAGATGTCGGAGCGCTGCACCGCGATGGTGCCGTCCGAGCCGACCGACTTGACCACCTTGAGCACGTGTTGCGCGCCGGGCGGCCCGATCGGGATCACCATCACGCCATTGGGCTTGAGCTGTTCGAGCAGCGGCGGCGGAATGTGGTCGATGCCGCAGGTGACGATGATCTTGTCGAACGGGCCGGCCTCTGCCCAGCCGTAATAGCCGTCGGCCTGCTTGGTGGTGATGGCTTTGTATTCGGTGTAGCCGCGCCCGATCAGCCCGTCATAGATGCCACGCGTGCGGTCGGCGAGCGGCTTGATGATCTCGATGGTCCACACCTGGTCGGTGAGGTTGGAGAGGATCGCCGACTGGTAGCCCGAGCCGGTGCCGATCTCGAGCACCTTGTCGCCCTTCTGGATGCCGAGCGTGCTGGTCATGCGCGCCACCAGCCCGGGTCCGGAAATCGTGACGCCGAAGCCGATGTCGAGGAAATTGATGTCGTAGGCGTGGACGCGGTTGATGGGCAGGCAGAATTCCTCGCGCGGCACCATCAGCACGGCGCGCTTGTTGTTGTCGCCGAAGACGTCGTTGACGCCCAGCATCCACTGGTAGCGGTCGTAGCGCTCGCCGAGGAACGCCGGGTCTTCGGCGCGGTTCTTGACCATCCAGTCGATGTAATTCTGCTTGGTGTCGACGGGCGGCATCGCCGTCCAGTCATAGGGCACGGGAACCGAACTGACCGGAGCGGTCGCGGCGCGGCTCAAGGATGGGAGCGCGGCACCGGCCAGAGCCGCCGCCGAAAAGCTAAGAAAATCTCGTCTGAGCATCGTTGTGATTCCGCGCACCCCGCGCGCCGCCGGAATTTACCCACCCGCTTGTGGAGTGCAACGGGTCGGAATGCCGCGACGCAACAAACTAGTCGCTGTGTGGCTCGCGCGCCGCTTTGGCCTCGATCGCTTCCATATCGTCGTCGGAAAAGCCGAAATGATGGCCGATCTCGTGCACCAGCACGTGGGTGATGATGTCGCCGAGCGTCTCGCCCTCCTCGCTCTCGGCCCAATAGTCGAGGATCGGCCGGCGATAGAGCCAGATCTGGTTGGGCAGCTGGCCGGTGAAGGCCGTGGCGCCCATCTGCGTGCGCCCGACGCCGCGGAACAGCCCGAGGATGTCAAACTCGCTCTCGAGCTCCATCTCTTCGATGGTCTCCTCGTCCGGGAAATCGGCGACGACGCAGGGCACTTCGCCGGTGAGCGCGCGGAATTCAGCCGGCAACCCGCCGAACGCCGCGGCGGCGATTTGCTCGAAATCATCGAGGGAGGGTGGCGTGCGGTCGGTCCAGGGATTGGTCATGACGCGAACGTGCCACGATCCACGGAGTCATTCCCGCGGAAGCGGGAACCTCCGTTTCGAGCCAGGCACCACCGGGGCAGAAAACAGAGATTCCCGCTTTCGCGGGAATGACCCGGTGTTTGGACCGCGAGAGAGGCGTTCACTTCCACTCGCGGATGTCGACGAAATGTCCCGCGATTGCTGCCGCTGCCGCCATCTGCGGCGAGACGAGATGCGTGCGGCCCTTGAACCCCTGGCGGCCCTCGAAATTGCGATTGGAGGTGGACGCGCAGCGCTCCTGCGGCTTGAGCTTGTCCGGGTTCATGGCGAGGCACATCGAGCAGCCCGGCTCGCGCCATTCAAAGCCCGCGTCCTTGAAGATCTTGTCGAGGCCCTCGGCTTCCGCCTGCGCCTTCACCAGCCCCGAGCCCGGAACCACCATGGCGTTGACCCCGGCAGCGACCGTCCGGCCCGCCACCACCTTGGCTGCCGCACGCAGATCCTCGATGCGGCCATTGGTGCACGAGCCGAGGAACACGCGCTCGACCGTGATGTCGGTCATCTTGGTGCCAGGCTTCAGGCCCATATAGTCGAGTGCCCGCCACTTGCTGGCGCGCTTGTTCTCGTCCTTGATGTCGTCCGGATTGGGCACCACGCCGTTGACCGACACGACATCCTCGGGCGACGAACCCCACGAGACGATCGGCGTCAGGTTCGCCGCATCGAGCACCACCACTTTGTCGTACTTCGCGTCGTCGTCGGACTTGAGCGTCTTCCAGTAGTCGAGCGCCATGTCCCATGCCTTGCCTTTTGGCGCACGCGGTCGGCCCTTGACATATTGGAACGTCGTTTCATCCGGCGCGATGAGACCGGCGCGGGCGCCGCCCTCGATCGACATGTTGCAGATGGTCATGCGGCCTTCCATCGACAGCGAGCGGATCGCTTCGCCGGCGTATTCGATCACGTGGCCGGTCCCGCCCGCGGTGCCGATCTCGCCGATGATGGCGAGGATGATGTCCTTAGCGGTGGCGCCCGGCGCGAGCTTGCCGTCGACGCGCACCAGCATGTTCTTGGCCTTCTGCTGGATCAGCGTCTGCGTGGCCAGCACGTGCTCGACCTCGGACGTGCCGATGCCGTGCGCCAGCGCGCCGAAGGCGCCATGCGTCGAGGTGTGGCTGTCGCCGCACACGATCGTCATGCCGGGGAGCGTAAAGCCCTGCTCCGGGCCGACGATGTGGACGATCCCCTGCCGCTTGTCGAAGGGGTCGTAGTACTCAATCCCGAAATCGCGCGTGTTCTCGGCGAGCGTTTCGATCTGGATGGCGCTCTCGGGATCGGGATTGGGCAACGAGCGGTCTGTGGTGGGGACATTGTGGTCGACCACCGCCAGCGTGCGCTCGGGCGCGCGGACCTTGCGCTTGTTCATCCTCAGGCCCTCGAAGGCCTGCGGCGAGGTCACCTCGTGCACCAAGTGCCGGTCGATATAAATGAGCGACGTGCCGTCCGGGTTGTTCGCGACCAGGTGGTCATCCCAGATTTTGTCGTACAGCGTGCGGCCCATTTGGCGAAAAGTCCTACGATTTGAACGGAAAACGGGCCTTCCGGCCCGATAGAGCGTCATAAGCCCGGGCGGGCGGACGGGTCAAGCGAGGTGGTCGGTCTGCCGGTTGACCAGGAACGCCCCGAGCAGCGTCGAATCGAGCCCGACCTTGCGGCGGGCATAGATGGCGATGCCGAGCTGCGCGCCGATCCGACCGAGCGTGTTGACCACCGCCGCGCCGACCGCGCCCCAGGTGAGGATGACCGGCACCTGGACGATCATCGCGAGCACGATCACGGCGCCGAAGATGCGCACATAGGCGCGCTCGTGCCCGGTCATCATCAACATGATCCGCGATGGCCCGGTGGCGGCGTCGAACAACAGGCCGACGGAGAGGATGACGAGCAGCAGGGCACCCTGTTCGTGGCTGCCGCCGAAGAGGCTCATCACCTGGTCGCCGAAGACAAGGAAGCCGACGAACACCACCAGCGAGAACAAGAATCCCGCCCAGGCGCAAAGCGCGGTGATCGCCTGCGCCTTGCGCATCTCGCCGGCGTGGAAATGATGCGCAACCATCGGCGCGACGACGATGGTGATGGCGAACATGAAGAGGGTGAGGAGGCCCGCCGTGCGGAACGCGTTGAAATAGACGCCGGCGACCGAGGGCGCGACGAGCAGCCCGACAAAGATGATGTCCATGTTGAGCGCCGCGCTGTCGAGCACCGTGCCGATAAGGAACCAGCGGCTCGCTTTGCCGCGCTCGCGCCAGAAACCGCCGAGATGCTCGGCGCTGACGGCGATCTCGTAATGGCGGAAGCGGGCGAGCAGGAACTGCACGCCGAGGCTGATGGCAAGCAGCCCCGCCGTCAGCAGCAGCGCGGCCCAGCCAGGAAGCTGGATGCCGCTGAGCCAGAACGCGGCGACGGCGACAGGCACGGCGAACCGCCACATCAGGTCGCGTGGGCTGAGCCCGGTCCACACCGACCCCTGGGCCCTGAGCACCGAGCTCCAGTATTCGGCAAAGGCCATCGGCAGTATCAGCGCGGCGGCCGCATAGAGGTGGAGGACCGGGCCGGCGCCATAGGCGCCGGAAAGCGCCGCCCCGGCAACCAGCGCGACCGAAACCCCAACGCCGCCGAGGAGCGTCAGCGCGCCGCCCGAGCGCACCGCCTCGACCGCCTTGTCCGGTCGGCCGGCCACCATCTGCTCGGGCCAATAGCGCAGGATCGCCGTCGGCTGGCCGAAGCTGGCGCCGATCGAAAGCATCGTCGCAAGGCTGAGACCGAAGGCGAAATAGCCGTATTCGACATCGCCCATGTCGCGCGACAGCACCACGTACATGACGTAGGTGAGCCCGGCCGTCGCGACCTTGATGAACAGCGACACCAATGACTTGCTGAGCCCGGCGCGCAACAGCCGGCGAAGGTCGGAGCGAGGGTTGTGGTCCATGGCGGGGCCGACTATGCCGCCGATTGTTTAAGACGCGGTGCCCTGACCTCGACAATAGCGGTCAAAAGGCGCCACTCTGGCGGGGCCCGACGCCGACATGGTTAGAGGGACGGGTGACCCGTGGACGCGATCGCTGACAGCAAGCGCCGGCTGACCGAGCGCGCGACCGAACTCAAGGATACCGAGCCCAATTTCGCCCGCTTCATGGGCGCGGCGGTCGCCAGCATCGACGCCGAGGATCTGAAGCCGGTCGGCGCCGAAGCCTTCGAGGGACTGCTGCGCAAGGCCTACACACGGCTGGGCAAGCGCGAGGGCAAGCCACACCGGATCTACGATTTTGCCCCGGAAAAGCCGGGCGAGCCCGACCAGCTCGAGATTTTCTCGGCCGACATGCCCTTCATCGTCGACAGCGTGCTGGCCGCGATCCGTGCCAAGGGCGGCACGATCCGCCTGATGGCGCACCCGGTGCTCTATCTCGACCCCGAATCCTACCGGCTGCTCGATGGCCCTGCCCCCAACGCCACGGCCGAGAGCCTGCTGCTGGTCTTTCTCGACCCGCTGCCCGGACCGGACGCGGGTGCGGCGCTGATCGCCGAAATCGACGGCACGCTGACCGAGGTCGGGAGCGTCACGCGCGCCTGGCAGCCCATGCTCGAGCGGCTGCGCAAGGTGCGGGGCGAGTGGGGGCTGCATCCCCCCAAGGCGCCGGCGTCATCGGTGAGCGAAGCCGCGGCGTTCCTCGGCTGGCTCGCCGACCACAACTTCACCTTTCTCGGCATGCGCGACTACAAACTCGAGGGCACCGGTGCGGACGCCAAATTCGTGCCGATCGCTGCCTCGGGCCTCGGCCTGCTCGAGGACCCCGAGCTGCGCTTCCTGCGCGCCGGCACCGACTATGTGGAGATGACAGACCAGCACCGGCAGTTCATCACCGAGCCCGACCCGCTGATGGTCACCAAGGCCAATGTGCGCACCCGCGTGCACCGCCGCGTCTACATGGATTATATCGGCATCAAGCTTTACGGCGAGGGCGGCGCGGTCACCGGCGAACTGCGCGTCGTCGGGCTGTTCACCTCGCTGGCGCTGGCCACCTCCCACACCGACGTGCCGCTCATCCGCAGCAAGGTCAGCGCGGTGATGCGCCGCTCGGGCTACGCCCCCGGCAGCCACGCCGGCAAGGCGCTGATGGCAGCGCTCGAGACCTATCCACGCGACGAGCTGTTCCAGCTCGACGAGGACCGGCTGTTCGAGTTCGCGCGCGAAATCGCGACGCTCCCCGAGCGGCCGCGCGTGCGCGTGTTGCCACGCATCGACCGCTTCGACAATTTCGTCTCGATCCTCGTCTACGTGCCACGCGACCGCTACCATTCGGAGGTGCGCGAACGCATCGGCGTCTATCTCGCCAAGGTCTACCAGGGCCGCGTCTCGGCGTATTACCCGCATTTCCCCGAGGGCGAGCTCACCCGCGTGCATTTCATCATCGGCCGCGACGGTGGACGCACGCCGCAGCCGAGGCGCGAGGAGCTCGAAGCCGAGGTCGGCCAGCTGATCCTGACCTTCGGCGACCGGCTCGAAAGCGCCGCCGGACCGGCAAAGAACATCGTTCCATGGAAAGCTGCATTCTCGGCCGCCTACCAGTCGCGCAGCAGCGCGGCCGACGCGCTCGCCGACATCGACGTGCTGAGCCAGCTCGAAGGCGCAACGAGTCTGGCGCTGAAACTCTACGCCCGCAGCGACGCCGATGGCGCCTATGGCCTCAAGGTCTACCATCGCGAACGGCCGATCCCACTCAGCGACCGCGTGCCGATGCTCGAGAATTTCGGCTTTCGCGTCATCGACGAGCGCACCTATACCGTCACCCCCAAGGACCTGCCGCAAAGCTTCATCCACGACATGGTGCTCGATGCGGCGGGGATCACACCCGCCGATTTCGCCGCCCGCGCGCCGCTGGTCGAGGAAGCGATCCTCGCGGTCTGGCAGAGCGAAGCCGAAAGCGACGGCCTCAATGCGCTGACGCTGCGCGCCGGGCTCGGCTGGGCCGAAATCGCGATCCTACGCGCACTGCTGCATTACCTGACACAGGTCGGGGTCACCTGGTCGCGGCCTTATCTGGTGCAGGTGCTGACGCTCCATCCGGACGTTGCGACCGCGCTGGTTGCCCTCTTCCGTGCGCTGCTCGATCTCGGCTTCACCGGCAACCGCGACAAGGCGGTGGGTGGCGCGCACGAGACCATCGCCACGGCGCTCGAGGCGACGGCCTCGCTGGATGAGGATCGCATCATCCGCCGGCTGACCAACCTCGTCGATGCTGCGGTGCGCACCAACGCCTTCCAGCGCGACGCCGCCGGCAGCCGCCGCCCGGCGCTCGCCATCAAGTTCGACAGCGCCAAGGTGGACGGCCTGCCGGAGCCGAAGCCGTTCCGCGAAATCTTCGTCTATTCGCCGCGCGTCGAGGGGCTGCACCTGCGCTTCGGGCCGATTGCCCGCGGCGGTATCCGCTGGTCCGACCGGCCGGAGGATTTCCGCACCGAGGTGCTGGGGCTGGTGAAGGCGCAGCAGGTCAAGAACGCCATCATCGTGCCGGTGGGCGCCAAGGGCGCCTTCGTGCCGCGGATGCTGCCGCCGGGCGCCGACCGCGACACCACGCTCAAGGAAGGTACTGCCTGCTATATCATCTTCATCCAGACGCTGCTCGATGTGACCGACAATCTCGACGGCGATATGGTGGTGCCACCGCCCGACGTGCGCCGCCGCGACGGCGACGATCCGTACCTGGTGGTCGCTGCCGACAAGGGCACGGCGAGCTTTTCCGACACCGCCAACGCCATCGCGACGGCACGCGGCTATTGGCTCGGCGATGCCTTCGCTTCTGGCGGCTCGAACGGCTACGACCACAAGAAGATGGGGATCACCGCCCGCGGCGCGTGGGAGGCGATAAAACGCCATTTCAGGGAGATGGACCGCGATATCCAGACGACGCCGCTGAGCGTTGCCGGCGTTGGCGACATGTCGGGCGATGTGTTCGGCAACGGCATGCTGCTGTCGCCGGAGATCCGGCTCATCGCGGCGTTTGATCATCGCGACATCTTCATCGATCCGGTGCCGAACTCCGCGACCTCGCTTGCCGAACGGCGGCGGCTGTTCGCACTACCCCGCTCGAGCTGGCAGGACTACGACAAGGCCCTGCTGAGCAAGGGCG